>Ga0299906_10002936_pt1 | contig 14080 bp, 10 predicted proteins | sample RVTome_14_FD_200259 | JGI IMG/M metagenome (GOLD analysis project Ga0299906, IMG submission 200259) | Soil microbial communities from uranium-contaminated site in the Upper Colorado River Basin, Wyoming, United States - RVT145D125 (version 2) ... | reverse complement strand
GAAGGTTGAGGCCGGGTAGGCGCGGGCCATCATGATGGTCGTCGCGCCGTAGCCGCACCCGACGTCGGCCACTCGGCCACCCGCCCGCAGCCGGTCCGCGACCCCGTCGAGCGCGGGGATCCAGGCGTCCACCAGGTTCGCCGCATAGCGGGGGCCGAAGAAGCGGTCCGTGCCGGAGAACAGATCACTGTGATGCTCGTGCCATCCGACTGCGCCGTTGCTCTCGAACGCGCCGCGTACCAGGTCGAGGTCACGGTGGGTGAGATTGGCGATCTGCATCCCGCCGGCCACGAACGCCGGACTCGACTCGTCGGCCAGGCATGCCGCCTGTTCCGCGGTGAGCGAGTAGCGGCCGGTGGCCGGTTCGTATTCGCAGTAGGCGCTGGCCGCCTGGGCGTTCAACCATTCCTCGACCAGCCGCGGTTGACAGCCGGCGCGGTCGGCCAGCTCGGCCGCGGTTTGCGGACCGGCGGCGAGCGCCCGGTACAGGCCCAGCTTGTCTCCGAGCGCGACGGTGGCCGCGTGAATCGTGGCCCCCAGATCGCGGGCGAAGGTTTCGAGAAAAGCCTGGAGCTTCTCCTGGTCGAGTGCCATGTCGGTACCCTCCTCGTTGGGTTCGTGTCGGATCAGGTGTCAGGGATCCGCGGCTCCCACAACGTTACGGAGGACAGGGGCGGCCGTCATCGGGCTATGTGTGCAACTTCGATCGTGCCGGATGGGTCCTTTTACCCACGCGCCGGTGGCGCGAGATGGTGCGCGAAGGCGTAAGCCGCCGCGCCCGTCCGAGACGACACGTCGATCTTGGTGAAGATGTTCGATAGGTGCCGGGCGACGGTTTTCCGGCTGATGCTCAGCGCCGTCGCGACCTCCTTGTTGGTCTTACCGGAGGCGACCAGCGCCAGCACCTCGGCCTCCCGTGCGGTGAGACCGTCGGGGAGGGGGGAGTCTCCTCGAAGGGCGGCGAGAGTGTTCGAGTCCAGTCCGAGGTGCGTGAACACCGCCTCGGCCGCGTCGAGCTCGCGGGCCGCAGCGTCGGAGTCGCCGAGCACGTCGTACGTCCTGGCCAGAAGCAACCGCACTCGGGCGCCCTCGTAGGGGGCGTGCAGCTCCTGCCAACACTCGCAGGCGCCGCGCAAGATCTCCAGCGCCTCAACGGCTTGTCCGCCCGTGAGCAAGACGGCTCCCCGCGCGTGCCGGGCCATCGCGTCAAGCCCCGAGCTGCCGAAGTCCGACGCGGTTTCGTCCAGCTCGCCGCTCGATCTGCGGGCCGTCTCCAGATCTCCGGCCGCACAGGCGATCTCGACCTGCGCGGCGCACAGCCGAGCGCGAGCGAGCCGGTCGGACGTCCCCGCGAGGCCGGTGCGGATCGATGCCACAGCGGCGTCTATCCGGCCCTGCGCGAGACGCAGCAGGGCGAGACCGGGTTGTGGGTCGCGACCGCGTTCGTGGGCGTCGCTGTAGGCGTGTTCGGCTCCCGCCCAGTCGCCGCGCAGGCGACGTAGCTCAGCAAGTTGATAGTGACCCTCGGCAACGCTGGCGACGTGGATGTTCGCGAGGTCGTCGCAAACGCGGCGCGCCTCGGACTCGGCCTGTTCCCACGCGCCCGTCGTCTGGAACACCTGCGAGCGGTGGACCCGGCAGATGCCCGTGAACAGCACCGCGGCGGGCAGGGTCTCCAGCCACTGGGTCGTTCCCCGCGTCCACTCTGCCGCCCGGCGGAAATCGGCGAGCTCGTGGCACGCCGACATCAGGTGACAGTAGATGTTGCCTGCCCAGGTCGGGCTCAGCTCGTCGCCGAGGACAGCCACCATCGCCTCGTCCAACAATTCGTTTCCATCGACCACCCGTCCCTGCCGGATCAGCGCCCGTCCCTCGCCGAGGATCCCCAGGGCTACGAGGTTGGGGTCGACCTGTCGCCGGCCGATCTGTTGGACCTCTCGGGCGCTGGATACCACCGCATCGAGGTCACCACCGCCCAGCCCCGCCTCCACCTCGAGGAGGTAACGCACGTACCCGTGTTCGGGGCACTCGGGTTGGTCGCTGAGTATCCGCTGGGCCCGGCTCATCCACCCAGAACCTTCGACGTTGTCTCCCCGGAGGAACAGGCTGACCGCGATCGTCATCGCCGACGAGGCGGCCTGCTGTGGGCGGGTCCCCTGCAGGAACATCCGGTAGGCCTCCTCGGCCGCGGCGAGCGACTCGTCGACCAGGCCCAGCCACCACGCCGCATCGGCCCAGATATGAAGATCATCGGCCGACAGCTCGCCGGCATCCCGGGACGCGCGAAAGCCATCGCGAGCACCCTGCCAGTCACGGCGCGCATACGCCTCGCGGGCCGCGTCAAGGATCGGGGTCACATCACCCATCGGACTCCTTTCGAGGACGATGGATATCGATGCCTGACACGCCGTTGGACATCAAGCACCAAGATACTGAGCCCTCAACCGCAAGAACAGACCTGCCGGGCCGCTGCACTCACAAGCCGACCTGCTCCTCCGATGAACCCGTCGCGATTCAAAGGGGGATCCGGCCGTGCTCCACTCACTCGCGGAGTTATCGTGAGGGTCGTCCGCGGGAGGAGGAGCGAGCATGGGCGGAGGCAAGGCGCGCCTACCACCTCGGTGGTTCGTCGTGACCGCCTGGTACGTGCACCGACGGATCGTTCGAGCAAGTGGGGGGCGCAGGGGGCTGTGGCCCCCACGCTCAGGGAAGTGGGGCGCCTTGCGGCTCACCACGACAGGCCGGCGCAGTGGCAAGCCGCGGAGCGTGATCCTCGGCTACTACGAGGACGGTGACAACCTGGTCTCGATGGCCATGAACGGCTGGGGGGCGCCCGAGCCAGCCTGGTGGCTGAACCTGCAGGCCCGCCCGGACGCGGTCGTCGAGTTGGCCGGCGGGATCCGGCGCGACGTGCTCGGCAGGGCTGCGGTGGGCGGCGAGCGTGAACGGCTGTGGCAACGCTGGCGCGAACTGGACCAGAACCTGGACGGCTACGCAGCACGGCGTCCCCAAGAGACGGCGGTCGTCGTCCTCGAGCAGCGCAGTGGCCGGACGGGCGGTGATCTCCACGCCGGAACCTGAGCCTAACCGGTCGGTCAACCCCGGATCGTGGATGCGCCGGCGCGCGACCATCGAAGGGATGATCGATGCGATCTCCTGCTCCCGGTGGACGGCACCCCGCTCAGTTCTTGCCCTTCGCGTTCTTGTATTGCCGTACTGCGAGCGGTGCGAATACGGCGACGATCGCAACGACCCAGATCAGTGTGTACACCACTGGGTGCTGAAGGGACCAGACTGAGGGCTCAGCCGCCTCGGGCGGAACGTTGCCGAAGAGCTCGCGCGCCGCCTGCGTCACCGCGGAGACCGGGTTCCATTCGGCGAAGATGCGCAGCGCGGTCGGAAGGTTGTCGGCGGGAACGAACGTGTTGGATATGAAGGTGAACGGGAAGATCACCATGTTCGAGGTGTTGTTGACCACCTCCACGCTGCGAACGAGCAAGCCGACGTAGGCCATGATCCACGAGATGGCATAGGAGAACAGCAGCAGCAGACCGAAGCCCAGAAGGGCCTTGCCGATCCCGTTGTGGATCCGCCACCCGACCAGCAACCCGGCTCCGGCCATGACCAAGAGCGACAGCGCGTTGTAGATGACGTTGCTCGCGGTCCTACCGAAGACGACCGCCGACCTGGACATGGGCAAGGATCGGAAGCGGTCGACGATCCCCTTCTCCATATCGGAGGCCAGACCGGCGCCGGTGAACGTCGCGCCGAAGGTAAGGATCAACGCGAACGCACCTCCGATCAGAAACTCGCGGTACGAGCCGCCCGGGACGTCGATCGAGCCGCCGAACACGTAGGCGAACATGAACACGAAGATCAGAGGCGTGACCAGAACGCCCACGAGGATCTCCGGAACGCGCCTGATCTTGATCACGTTGCGTCCGGCGACGGCGAGCCCGTCGGCGAATGCGTATCTGATCGTCTCCATCAGGACACCCCTTCCATCACTGCATCGAGGTCGTTCTCGCTGCTCGATCCACTGCTTCGCTCTGATGGGCGACCGGTGACGGCGAGGAATACGTCGTCGAGTGTCGGCCGGCGCAGGCCGACCTCGCGCAGCTCGATGCCCGCGGCGTCGAACGAACGAAGCGCCTCCGTGAGTGTCCTGGCGCCGCCGGAGACGGGAGCGACGAGCGATCGACCGTCCGCCGTGACCTCCCCTATCGCGAGCCGCTTCAACACGAGGTGGGCCGCGTCGACGTCGGCGTCAGATCCCAGCGCGACCTCGATCCTGTCCCCTCCGACCATCGACTTCAGCTCGTCCGCGGTGCCGTGCGCGATCTCACGACCGTGATCGATGACGACGATGTCGTCGGCCAGCTGCTCAGCCTCCTCCATGTACTGCGTCGTGAGCACGACCGTGCTGCCGCGGTTCACGAGATCACGGATCGCGGTCCACAGCTCGTTCCGGCTGCGCGGGTCCAAGCCGGTCGTCGGCTCGTCCAGGAACAGAACGGGGGGTTCTGCCACGATCGCGCCGGCGAGGTCCAGGCGTCGGCGCATCCCACCTGAGTAGGTACCCGCAGGGCGATGCGCCACGTGTGCAAGCGAGAATCGATCCAGCAGCTCGTGAGCCCGTTCTCGCGCTCTCTTGCGGCCAAGCCGATACAGCAGCCCGATCAGTTCGAGATTCTCGAAGCCTGTGAGGTGCTCATCTACGGCCGCGTACTGCCCCGACAAGCCGATGCGGCCTCGGACATCGCCAGGGGAAGCGACGATGTCGGCTCCCCCGACAAGGGCGGTACCGGCGTCCGGCTCGATGAGCGTCGTCAGGACCGACACCGCGGTGGTCTTCCCGGCCCCGTTGGGGCCGAGCAAACCCAGCACCGTTCCTTCGGGGACCGTCAGGTCGAGGCCGTCGAGCGCGACGACGTCGCCGTACCTCTTCACCAGACCTCGGGCCTCGACGGCAGCAGTGCCCCCGGGCGACGAAGGTTCCTTGGCCGATCGGTACATGCCTTCCCTCCCTCCAGAGCCTTCCAGACTCCCTTACGGTGTAAGTCGTACGGAGTAAGGTAATCGTACAATGTAAGGTTGTCAAGAGGCGATCCCGGCGGAATCGAGATCCGCTGGCTGGGCCGGCCGATCCGTGTCTTCCTTGGGCCAAGGAGAGCACCTTCGGGAAACCCCTCCTCGTACAGTGTAAGATTGCGTGTGCCCAAGCCGACTCAGGACGAGGGTGATCTAGATGAAGGCGCAGCCCGAGACGAAAGAGGAACCCCGGGTCCCGCTCAGCAGGGAGCGGGTCCTGCACGCCGCCGTCGCTCTTGCCGACGAGGCCGGCATCGAGTCACTCACCATGCGGCGTCTCGCAGACAAGCTCGTATCCGAAGCGATGTCGCTCTACTACCACGTAGAGAACAAGGAGGCCCTCCTCGACGGCGTCGCCGACCTCATCCTGGGCGAGATCATCCACGTCACGAGCAAGGTCGAAGGCCCGGCCGACCAGTGGAAGACAACCCTACGCAGCAAGGTACTCGCCGCCCGCGAGATCCTGCTGCGCCACCCCTGGGCGCCCCAGCTCATTCAATCGCGCACCAACATGAGTCCATCCTCGATGCGATATTTCGACTCCCTCATCGGGCTCCTGCTCGACGCCGGCTTCTCGATCGACCTCACCCATCACGCGATGCACGCCCTAGGTAGCCGCGCCCTCGGGTTCACCCAAGAGATGTATGACGACTCGACAGCCCCCGACGAGGAAACGATCGCCATGCTCCTCGAGCAGGTCGCGGACGAGTATCCCCACATCGCCACCATGGTCAAAGGGATCACCCACGACGCGGAGACCACGCTGGGGTGGTGCGACGACCAGATCGAGTTCGAATTCGGCCTCGACCTCATCCTCGACGGCCTCGAGAGACGCCGAGAGAAGAAGCGTTCTCCCGGCAGGTGAGCCTCGAGCTGGCCAAGGCGATCGCGCAGGAGCGGCGAGACGTGGCGCGCGGCGAGGCAAAGCTTGCGCTGGAGGCCTTCGATCGTCTTGGGGCGGCGCGGGACGCCGACCGCGCCGCCGAACTCCTTCGCCGGCTTGGCGGAGGCACGCGTCCCGGCCCTCGACGCGAAGGCACGCTGACGAGCCGCGAGGGAGGAGATCCTGGAGCTCATCGCCGCCGGTCTCTCGAACCGTGAGATCTCCGAACGACTCTTCCTCAGCGTCAAGACGGTCGAGCACCACGTGAGCAGGATCCTCGGGAGGCTCGGACTCAAGAGCCGGGCGGAAGCAGCGGCCGCGCTGATCCGTCACAAGGGCGGGCCGCCCAGCATCTCCTGAGCGGGGCGCGCGCGACCGGGTTCTGAATCGACTTCTTCAACGTCCATCTCATCGTTCAGGGCGTGGCATTCGTCGACCCGAAATGGGCGACGGATTGGGTGGAATCACGGATGTGCGGGCTCACCCTCGCTGCCCCCACGCACGCGTGCTGACCCAGAGCCGCTGACCTGCGGCTCTGGTGTTCGTATACCGTCCCTTCCGCCTCCGCTGACCACCGCAGAGCGCGGGCGCTGTATCTCCCGTCGTGTGGGACCGCCGCCCCCCCACGCGGATCCCGCGTGGCCGATCAGCCGTCTTCGAGCACGCGCTTCAGGTTCGCGACGAATCCCAGGTTCGCCTTGCGGATCATCCGCTTGATGACCAGCGTCATCAAGACGGCCGGCCCCGGAGGCGTGACCTCGATGCGCCGCGTGAAGCGTGACCCCTCACCCTCGGGCTCGACGCGGTGGGTGATGGCGACCTTCATCTTGCCCATCGTGCCGCGCAAGGCGGTCACGCGCGGCGGCTGATACTCCTCGACCGTGAAGGTCCCTTCCGAGACGCCCATCGAGGGCTTCACGCGGACCCAGAACTGCGTACCGCGCTCGACCGGACCGTCGCCCTGAAGTTTCGCCTCCAGAACGTCCGTGTGCCACCGATGTTCGTTGCGCATGTCGACCACAAAGGAGAAGACGTCCTCGGGTGACCGGGCGATCGTTGTGCTGACCTCGACGCGTGCCATCGCTACCTCCCCTCGTCGCTGCAAACCCTAGCGGGCATTCGTTCGGGTGAACCCGCTCACGTGTGTCGGCACCACGGTCACCTGCACGCCCGGAGGGCTGAACCGCTTGATCGTGTCCACCGTCGACTCCCCGTGGCCGTACACCTGCGTGCCGAGCGATCCGTCGAGGTACTCATCGAACGCGGTGCTGATGTGCTCGGCGATAAGCCTCATGTGGAAGTCCATCGATGCCGCGTCGGGGTGCACCTGAATGATGCTCACCGCCGACCCGTCCCCGTTAAAGTAGACGTTGAACGAGATCAGCCGTGGCTCGTTGGTCTCCACGAACTCGGCGTGCTCGCCCAGAGCGTTGCGCGCTTCCTCGGCCTTCCCCTCCTTGATGGAGTAGGTCCCGATGAAGATGAATGGTGCGGTCATGTCTCCTCCTCCTCGTTCAGTCGCACACTCGATGACGCGGTAGATGCGGTCGGCGAGCAGACCATGCGCCTCACGATGCACCGCGGCGGCCGCCTCCGCGTCCGGCGCGTGGACCAGACAGAACGCCTTCCGGGCTCGCTCATCGAGCCAGGTGCGCTCGTACCGAACGCCGCGCAGCCCCTGGACGTCGACGTCGCGTCGATGGAGCTCGGCGAACGCCTCCGCCGTCGTCCCCTCAGGGAGCCACTCGTGAACGTCCAAGAACACCGGCACCGTCCTCCGATCTCCTTCCTCCGCAATCGCGAACCGTGAGAACATGGTGAAGGGCGGCGCTAAAGCTCCGCTAACGGCTGCGGTCCGGCGAGCGATATCGTCCATAGAACGGGCGAACGGAACGAGGCAGTGCAGACGAGCGGTACGGCGGTCACACCCGGGGGATTCGCGTTCCGCATCCTCGGGCCCACCGGAGTGAGCATGGCCGGCCGACCCGTCGAGCTTCCGGCGGGCCGCGCGCGCGCCATCCTTGCCCTTCTGCTGCTGCACCCGGGCGAGGCGATCCCGGCCGAACAGATGATCGACGAGCTCTGGGGCGAGCATCGTCCGGCCACGACCGCGACGGTCGTGCAAGGCCACGTGTCCAAGCTTCGCAAGGTGATCGAGCCGGAGCGTCGCAGAGGGCAGCCCCCCACCGTCCTGCGGACGGCCGGGTCGGGGTACTTGCTGGACGTCGAGCCCGATGCGATCGACGCGAACCGGTTCAAGCACATGCTCGACGATGCGCGCGACCACACCCCCGAGGCCCGCTCGTCGACGCTGGCTGCCGCGTTGGCGCTCTGGCGTGGTCCCGCGCTCGCCGACTTCACCTACGAGCCGTTCGCGCAGCGCGCGATCGCGGCGCTCGAGGAGTTGAGGATCGCGGCGCTGGAGGAGCGCATCGAAGCCGACCTCGCGCTCGGTCGCCACGCCGAGCTCACCGCGGAGATCGGGGAGATGGTCGCCGCGTACCCGTTCCGTGAGCGACTGCGCGGTGCGCTGATGCTCGCACTGTACCGATCCGGGCGCCAGAGCGACGCGCTCGCTGCCTATCGCGACGCACGCGAGACACTAGTCGCCGAGCTGGGGATCGAACCGAACCAGGCGCTGCGTAGTCTCGAGGCGGCGATCCTCGCGCAGGACGCATCGCTGGAGCCGACGGTCGCACCGACTCCACAGCCTCCATGGGAGGACGGCGCGGCCTGGCTGCCGCGCGAACGCAAGGTCGTGACGGTCGTGTACGCGGACCTGGCGCCGGTCGGCGACCCCGACGTCGATCCCGAGGCGCGCCGGCGCGCGATGGCCCGTTCGCTGGACGTCGTCGCCGGCGTGATGCGCGGGCACGGCGCGCGGGTCGAGGAGATCCCGGGGGACCTCATCCTCGGCACCTTCGGGCTCCCGGTGGCGCACGAGGACGACGCGGTCCGGGCCGTGGGCGCGGCACTCGCGGTGCGCGCCTCGCTGCGAGGAGATGCCGAGCAGACCGGGTTCCGGGCAGGCATCGCGACCGGCGAGATCGTCACCGGTGGGCGGGTGACGCGGGCGACGGGAGCCGCGATCACTCTGGCGGCTCGCCTGCAGCAAGCGGCCGTCGACGGCGAAGTGCTCGTGGGACCGGTGACGAAGCGCTCGATCGAGGGCGCCGCGGTGCTCGAACCCGTTCGCGGGGCCGCGAGCGATCGGTGGCGCCTGCTCGAGCTGATCGAGGGCGCACCGGCGATCCCCCGCCGGCTCGACGCCCCGTTGGTGGGGCGCGGCGCTGAGCTGACCCGCGTGCGGACGTCGTTCGCCTCGGCCGCGCGTCACCGTGCGCCATTCCGCCTGACGCTGCTGGGCGAGGCGGGTAACGGCAAGTCGCGGCTCGCGCGCGCCTTCACCGCGTCGATCGGCGATGCCGCTCGAGTATGCACCGGCAAGTGCCCAGCATTCGGCGACGGCCGCACGTTCGTCCCCCTTCGCCAGGCGCTGCTGGACGCGGCGGGCCCGCGCGGCTGGACGGCGATCGCAGAGTTGCTCGACGAGGAGGAGGACGGTCGGAGGGTCGGCGCGCTGGTCGCTGGCGCAATCGGCATCGGCCCGCAGACCAGCGCTCCCGACGAATTGTTTGCAGCCATCCGCCGACTGTTCGAGATCCTGGCGGCCCAGCGACCCCTCGCCGTGGTGCTTGAGGATGTCCACTGGGCACAGCCGACATTCCTGGATCTCGTCGATTACCTGTCCGACGGTATCCGTGGGCCGGTGTTCATGCTGTGCTTAGCCAGGCCCGAGCTCGTGGAGTCCCGACCGGGCTGGGGCACCGGGAGCGCGAACGCCGACGTGGTCTTCCTCGAACCGCTCGGCACGCGCGACATCGAGCACCTGATCGGAGAGCGGTCGGGCGGGTGCACGTCCGCCAACGCCATCGCCGGGATCGCGAAGGCATCGCGGGGGAACCCGCTGTTCGCCGAGCAGCTCCTGGTCACTCACCGGGAAGGCGAGCCAGGCTCGATCCCGTCCTCGCTGCGGAGCCTGCTCGCGAGCCGCATCGACCGGCTCGGTCCAGGCGAGCGCGACCTGCTGCGGTCCGCCGCGATCGCCGGGGATGACCTCACCGAAGAGGCACTGCTGGCGCTCGTACCCGACTCGGCGCGTCGGTACGTGGAGAGCCACCTCGCCGAGCTCGAGCGCAGGCGGTTGATCGTGCGCGAACCGCCGCACGCGCTCGCGTTCGGGCACGCCTTGATCCGAGACGCGGCCTACCAGAGCATCACCCGGGCGGATCGCGCGCGATTGCACGTACGTTTCGCCGACTGGCTCGATATCGTGTCGGAGCCACCGGTCGAGCTCGACGCGATCGTGGGGTTCCATCTCGAGCATGCGTTCAATCACGGACGAGCGAGCGGCGAGGACGGGGAAGAGCAGCACCGGCTCGGGATCAGGGCCGGCGAGCGCCTAGCCGAGGCCGGCGCGCGCGCGCACGGACGCTTCGACCTGCCGGCGGCGGAGAACCTGTTGAGCCGGGCGCGCGCGCTCCTGCCTCGGGATCACGTCCGGCGCGCCGTGGTCGACGCCCACCTCGCCGAGGCGTGCTTGCCGCTCGGGCATCACACGCGCGCACAGGAACTGCTCGGCGAGCAGATCGAGACGACCAGCGATCCATCGAGGGCATGGGACGCCAGGGTGGAGCGCGCACGAAGCCTGTACATGACCGGTCCGGACCCCGCAACGCTCGGTTCGCTGGCCGCGGAGGCCGAGGAGGCCGAGGCGTTCTACGCCGCGCAAGACGATGACACCGGCCGCGCACGCAGCGCGATCCTGCAGGGTCTGGTCCATCTTCGCGCGGGCCGGATCGTCGAGGCGGAGGCCTTTGCGCTGCGAGCGATGGCTCTCGCGGACCGGTCCGGCAACCTGCGCGAGCAGCTCACGACGCGGTGGCTGCTGGCCGAGGCGCTCGTGCTCGGGCCGACGCCTCTGGAGGAGGTCATCGGACGGTTGAAGGGCGTCGTGGAGGTCGCGGGTCGCTCCCACCCGATGGTCCTCCACCAGCTCGCGATCGCGCATGCGATGAGCGGACGCTTCGACGAGGCGAAGGAAGTGAACGAGCAGGCGCGAGCGCTGCTCGTGGAGCGTTACCGGGTCCGGCGCCTGCTGATGTTCACCGCCGACGCGAGCGCGCAGGTTTCGCATCTGGCCGGCGAACAGGGTCACGCGGAGGCGCACTTGCGGACGGTGCTGGCCTTCGCCCGCGAAACACACGAGCGCGACGCCGTCGCCCGGGCGGCCGGTCGTCTCGCGCTCCTGCTCCATGCGTCGGGACAACCCGACGATGCGGCGACCTTCGCGGCGATGTGCGCCGAGCAGGCGCCGGCCGAAGCGGTGGTGGCTCAAGCGCTCGCGCGCGCGGCCTCCGCCCGCGTCGCATCGACCGCCGGCAGACACGACGAAGCGGAGGAACGCGCGCGCGAAGCCGTCGGGTTGGCGCCCGAGGAGATGCTCACCCTGCGAGCGGATATGCTCGTTGAACTCGCCACCGTCCTGACCGCTGCGGGCGGAGTGGCCTCCGGCCAGAAGGACGAAGCGATCGTGCTCTTTGAACGAAAGGGGAACCGCGCCGCCGCAGGCCTCATCCAGCCGTGATGCGTCCTCGAGGGAAGCGTTCGGACTCGAGAGCCTTCGGATCATCCGGTAGCCGACCTATCGCCGTAGGCTAGGGAAGACAGAACTTCGTGCACGAAGTGTCGGCCGGCGTCTGCACGTCGTCCTCGGAGCGTTACCTGCGGTTCGAGATACCGGTGGGGTGATCGACGCGGGAAGGAGGTGAGGCGATGTTCCGAGTTGCGCAAGTTCAGAGACGCTTTCGATTCTGCGACTGTGTCGATACCTCCAACATGAGCAACGACGGATAGGTGCCGCCATCTAGTCACAGTCCCATTGGTTATGTCAGAGTGAAATCCGATGTCATCCGTTACGACACATCAGGGAGGCGATCATGCTCAAGCTGAACAGCATCATGCTCGGAACGGAGGACCCGAAGGCCCTGAGCGACTTCTACGCGAAGATCCTTGGCAAACCAACGTGGGACGATGGCGTGTACATCGGATGGCAGCTCGGTGATGCAGCCCTGATGATCGGTCCGCACTCCGAGGTGAAGGGTCACAACGAGATGCCCGGACGGATCATGTGGAATCTTGAGACACCCGACGTCCAGCAAGAGTTCGAGCGCATCAAGACTCTCGGCGCCACCGTCGTTCAAGAGCCGTACAGGCCAGGAGGCGGGGAGAACGAGAGCTTCTGGATGGCGACCTTCGAGGACACCGACGGGAACTACTTTCAACTCGCGTCCCCGATGCCGGACATGTAGATCACGTCCCGCCGGTGCGCGCGATGCATCAACGTCTCCCGGGCCTAGCGTGTCCTAGCCCCAAGTCGTAGCGACGGCGTTGCCTTTACCGAGTCTCGTAGGTCATGAAGGGTCCTGGTTGCGAGTCCTCGTCGGCCCGATCGAGCTCCACATGTGGGCACAGACCGACGCGACCGACGCCGACTTCATCGCGCGGATCTCCGACGTGGCGCCCGACGGTTCGTCGATGTTGATCACCACAGGCTACGTCCGAGCGTCCCACCGAGCGTGGGATCCATCGAAGTCGATCCCAAGCGAGCCATGGACTCCCCAATGAAAGTCCTGCCACCGTGCACCGGCTGGTTCCGATGGAGTTCCGCATCGACATCCGGCCCACGGCGTACCATGCAACCCGGCCACCGGCTCCGGTTGACGATCAACTCCAGCGATACGCCCAACCACGAGCCGCTTCCATACCCGGCTCGTAACACGATCCACCACGACGCTCGGTTGCCTTCGGGCTGCTGCTGACCCTGCGATAGCTACTCGAGCACCACCAACGTCGAACCCGTCTCGACGTTGACGCCGGCCTTGACGTTCACCGCGCCGACCGTGCCGTCGCGAGGCGCGTTGACCGGCCGAGAGATGTTGGACGGAGCGTTCTCAGAGACGGAACGAGCCTGGTGCCGGATCCCAAGCGGATGACGGAGCGCTGTCGCTCAGCCACGTCGTAGCCGACCCGTCTGACGTTCCCTTGAGTCGGGATCGCTCGACTTCGCCCCCTCAGCCGTGGCCCGACCAGCATCGGTCAACGTCTGGGTCGCGACGATCAAACAGACTACAGACTGTTCGCGAAGAGCACTCTCGCGATCCCTATATCCATCCGGCAGCACGCTCAGGAACGTGAGGTCATCCCGAGGGACTTCTTCGGAGTGTAGGAGCTTGGCGAGGCTATGGTGCGCGCTCTTTCTGCTGCTTGCGCCACCCATAGCCCGTCATGCCGCGTGGTTTGTAGATGTTCAGCACAAGGATCACGAGCAGCATCACCGTTCCCCCGATGGAATGGAAGAGCGTGCTCCCCAGCGCGCGCAGCGCTTCGGTCGTAGTCGCTGGATCTCGGGCGACGTCTGCGTATGACCTGATCGTTCGCGTCTCGATGAGAAGCACGACGGTGGCGATCATCGTCAGCACGAGCGAGATCAGGACCCAGTAGTGGCGGAACAGCCCCCACTTGGAACCAAGGGAGATGATGATCCCAGTGGTTAGTGATGCGATGGCGAGCGGGAGGATGACCCGGAGTGCGATCAGCTCCATCCCGAGGTACGCCGCACGCAACCTCTGCCCGTCGTCGCTCGTCGCGGCGGCAACGTCCAAAGCCATGTAGGCGGCGACCGCGCCGAGCCAGCCGATCGACAAGGTGAGATGCACGGCGAGCGTGAACTTTCGGGCGCCCGACGACATCATGATGGGTTTCGCACCTTGAAATGTCTTAGATAATCGCGATCCGGCCGCGCATCCCGGCTTGGTAGTGACCCCGCATGTGACACGCGTATTCGAGCGCCGTTGCGTCGCCGAAGCGCCACGTCATTCGTTTCGTCTCACCTGGTGAGAGCGTGATGCTGTTGGGCCTGTCGTGACCCATTCCAGCGGGGATGTGCGCCATCATGCCGGCGTGTTCCTGCTGCATCGCCGGATCGCCGAGCGTGAATTCGTGGACCGAATTGCCGCCGTTGGTAACCGCGAAGGTCACAGTCTC
>Ga0299906_10002935_pt1 | contig 14081 bp, 13 predicted proteins | sample RVTome_14_FD_200259 | JGI IMG/M metagenome (GOLD analysis project Ga0299906, IMG submission 200259) | Soil microbial communities from uranium-contaminated site in the Upper Colorado River Basin, Wyoming, United States - RVT145D125 (version 2) ... | reverse complement strand
CCGTCAACCAGGAGCTCGAGTCGCTGGAGGCGGGCCTCGCCCAGGCGCTCGAAGTCCTGCGGCCCGGCGGCCGTCTGGCGGTCATCAGCTACCACTCGCTCGAGGACCGGGTCGTCAAGCGCTTCATGGCTCGCGAAGCGCGCGACTGCCTCGAGGTTCCGTTGCCCCCGGTCTGCACCTGCGGACATCGGGCTCAGCTGCGAGCCGTGACGCGACGGGTCGTCCGTCCATCGCCAGAGGAGATCGGCCGCAATCGCCGAGCGCGGAGCGCGCGGCTGCGGGCTGCCGAGAAGCTCGCGTCCGCGAGCGGCTGACCGGGTCCACACGAAGGAGGGTGCACATGAGCCGAGGTCGTCCCAAACACCAGGGTAGTCGGCGCCGCGCCTACAGCGTGCGGCAGCGAGAGGTGCGCGAGCGTCGCGTGCGAGCACACGACGACGAGGAGTGGATGAGCGATGAGCTCAACCTCCCCGACGCCGAGCCTCCGGCCGAGGTCGAGGAGCCATCCTGGATCGTCCAGCTCCACCGCCCCGCGTCGGCCGCCTGAGCCGCATTCCGCAGCATGGCAGTCATCGGCGCCCGTCCGGCCAGCGTCCTCGGCGACCTCCGCTGGGGCGTCCGTCGACCGCCGCGTCCCCGGACCAGACCCACCAGCGGGGGCTATCGGCTGCGCAGGACCGCTCTGCGCCGCCGTCGGGCGGCGGGGCTGTCGCTGGCGCTGGTCGTCATCGGCGTAGCCGTCCTGCTGTCGTCCCTGTACTTGACCCAGTCGAGCCGAATCGCCAGCACCGGCTATGAGATCACCAGCCTCGAAGCACGACTCGAGATCCTCCAGGCCGAGCGACAGGAGCTGCTGCTCCAGATCGGGCAGGCCCAGTCGCCGGCCACCATCGAGGCCCGGGCCATCCAGCTCGGTCTGACCACCCTGTCCGGGGCATCGGTCCACTTCGCCAGCCCATTGTCTGACCGTCACCCGTAACCGTCGCTCGCCTCGGCGCGCGACCCGGAGACGCCATGCTCGCCAGAACCGACAGTCGAATCCGGGCCGTGATCATGCTGCTGGTGGCGTCCATCGTGGCCGGGGTGATCGGGTATCGCCTGGTCTGGTGGCAGGTCATCGACCGCGAGCGGCTGGCCGACATGGGCCTGGCCCAGCTGGCGCACGCCCAACAGATCCCGGCCGCGCGAGGGCTGATCTTCGATCGCGCGGGTCTGATCCTGGCGACGTCCATCGCTGCCGAGTCGGTCTTTGCCACGCCGCCCACGGTCGAGGATCCCGCGCTGGCGGCGCTGCTGCTGGCGGGCATCCTGGATACGGACGCCGCCGAGCTGGAGGCGACCCTGAGCGGCGAGGAGGCCTGGACATGGCTCCGCCGACGGGTTGACGTCGAGACAGCGACCCGGGTTCGCGCGCTGCACCTGCCCGGTATCGGCCTGGTGGCGGAGTCGCGCCGCGTGTACACCATGGGCGGCGCCGCCGACGGAACCAGCCTGGCAGCGCAGGTCCTGGGCTTCGTGAACGTGGATGGGATCGGCCAGTACGGCGTCGAAGCGGCCGAGGATGTCCGGCTGGCCGGGTCGCCGGGTTCCGTGGTGGCGCAGGAGGACGTGGCCGGCCGGTTGATCGCCGGTTCGGTCCATGAACTGGAGGCGCCCGTCAACGGCGCCGACCTGACGCTCACCCTGGACGTCGGGCTGCAGCACATCCTGGAAGAGCAGATGCTCGACACCTTCACCAAGAATCGCGCCGTCGGGGTGACCGGCCTGGTGATGGACGTCAACACCGGAGCCATCCTGGGTCTGGCCTCGTACCCGACCTTCGACGCCAACCAGTACTCGGTCACCGACCCGGTCCTGTTCGGGAACCCCGCGGTCAGCCGCCAGTACGAGCCGGGATCGGTGCTCAAATCCGTCACGGTCGCAGCCGCGCTGGACGCGGGTGCCATCACACCCACCGACCTGTTCCTCGACGACAACGACCTGCACATCTACGACGCCGTCATCCACAACGCGGACCGGACGTGGTACCCGGAGGGACATGGCCTGCTCACGCCGGCCCAGGTCCTGGCCCTGTCCAACAACGTCGGCGCGGCCACAATCGGCCTGACCCTGGGAGGGGATCGCCTGTACGACGCCCTGCGACGCTTCGGCTTCGGGACGCCGACCGGCGTCGAATTGTCCGGCGAGTCCGCGGGGGTCGTCCTCCACCCCGATGACGAGGGCGCCTCGCAGGAGCTGACCACCGCCCAGAACGCCTTCGGCCAGGGGATCACGATGACGGTCGTCCAGCTGGCCGCGGCCTACGCGGCACTCGCCAACGGCGGTCGGCTGGTGACGCCGCACATCGTGTCGGGCTGGACCGATGCGCACGGTGCCTTTCAGCCGCGCGAGCTTCCCGCCCCCACCCAGGTCATCTCGCCCGAGACGTCGGACACCATCCTCGAGATGCTGACCGGCGCCATCGACAATGGCATCGCCAACGGCGCAGCGGTGGCCGGATACTCGATCGCCGGCAAGACCGGGACGGCCGAGATCGCGGGCCCGGTCAACGTCCGGGTCCAAACCGGGTGGGACGCCAACGGGCAGCCGATCTACGTCGACACCACCCGGCAGGCATACATCGAAGGCTGGATCGATTCCAGCTTCGTGGGAATCGCTCCCGCCTCGAGCCCGCGCTTCGTCACGATCATCCTGATCCACCGGCCGGTGGTGGGCCGCGGCGGCATCGGGGAGCGACCGGAGGACGCCTTCGCCCAGCTGGCGCCGCTGGTCTTCGACTACTACGGCATCCCGCCCGACCGACCCCTCCCCGGGGTTGCCAACCAATGAGGCTGGTAGACTCCCGGCCGAAAGCCGCAGGAAACCGCGTGCCCGCGCCGATTCGAATCGACGACCTCTTGGCCGCCACCGGTGGCCGACTCCTGGCCCCCACCCTTGTCCGGTCCTTTCGGCTCGCCGTCGTCGACTCTCGCCGCGTCGTCCCTGGATGCCTGTTCGTGGCCATGCGCGGGGAGCGCGACGACGGCCACCGGTACGTTGCCAACGCCATCGCCGCAGGCGCCGTGGCGGCGCTCGTCGAGCGCGATGTCACGCTGCCCCCCACGGCGAAGGCGGCGGTGGTCCGGGTCCAGGACAGCCTGATCGCCCTCCAGGAGCTCGCGGCCTGGTGGCGGCACCGATTCGCGGTCCGCGTGGTGGGGATCACCGGGTCGACGGGCAAGACGCTGGCCAAGGAGGTCACCGCGGACGTCCTGGCCCGCACCCTGAGCGTGCTGCGCAACGAGGGCAACCTGAACTCGGAGACCGGTCTACCCATGACCCTGCTGGGCCTTGAGCCGGGCCACCAGGTCGCGGTCCTGGAGATGGGGATGTACACGGTGGGCGAAATCAGCCGGCTGGTCGAGATCAGCCGGCCCGAGGTGGGAGTCGTCCTGGCCGTGCACCCCACGCACCTGGAACGGGCGGGAAGCCTGGAGCGCATTGCGCAGGCCAAGGCTGAGCTGCCCCGCGGTCTGCCGGCGAACGGGCTGGCGGTCCTCAACGCGGATGACCCGCGCGTGGCATCCATGGCCGCCCAGACCGGCGCGGCGGTGCGCACCTTTGGCCTGGGCGAATCGGCCGACGTACGCGCGGTCGACGTCGCGTCCGACGGGCTGCGCGGCGTGACATTCACCCTCCGCGCCCCGTGGGGCGAGATCCGGATCCGCAGCGCATCGCCCGGGCGGCACCTGGTTCCGCATGCCCTGGCGGCGGCCGCGGTCGCGGAGCATTTCGGCGTGCCGTTGGTCGACGTCGCGGCCGCGCTGGAAGCCGGCAGCTGGGCCCCGCACCGGATGGCCATCGAGGAGATGCCGAACGGGTCGACCCTGGTCGACGATACGTACAACGCCTCGCCGGAATCGATGTCTGCCGCCCTGGAGTTCGTGGCCGAGACACCAGTCGGGCGCGGGCGTCGGCTGGCAGTCCTGGGCGACATGCTCGAGCTGGGGCCCGACGAGCGGAGGCTGCACGAACGGATTGGTGCCCAGGCCGCGGCAGTCCTCGACGGCCTAGTGGCGGTTGGAGAGCGCGGTCGTTGGATCGCGGACGCGGCGCGCGCGGCCGGACTGGAGCGGGTGGCGACGGCGCCCGATGCGGACCAGGCCCTCTCCGTCGTCGAGCACACGCTCAACCCCGGCGCGCATGACCTGCTCCTGGTCAAGGCGTCGCGCGGGATCGCTCTCGAGCGCCTGGTGGCGGCCCTGCTGGGCAGGCCCGCGGACGAGGAGGGTTAGGCGTGCTGCCTCTCCTGCTGGCTGTCGTGCTCGCGTTCGGTGGAGTCGTCCTGCTGGGGCCGATCTACATCCGGCTTCTCCAGCGGCTGGGCTTCGGGAAGCAGATCCGGATCGAAGGGCCCCAGGCCCACGCGGTGAAGGCCGGCACGCCGACCATGGGCGGGATGCTGATCGTGGTGGTCGTCATGTTCCTGGCCATGGCCATGCGGCTCGAGGACGAAAGCACCCTGACCCCCATGCTGACCCTGGTCGGAGTCGGCATCCTCGGCGCGATCGACGACTTCGTGAACGTGCGGACCGGGTTCGGGGTGCGCGGCCGCTACAAGCTCGTCTGGCAGACCGTCGTCGCGGTCCTAGCCGCAATCTACATCCAGCGCCACTTCGACCTGACCGGCATCAACGTCCCCCTCGTCGGCCAGTTCGAGATCCCGATCGTGCTCCTGGTCCTGTTCATCGCGTTCGCGATCGTCGCCGCCTCCAACGCGGTCAACCTGACCGATGGGCTGGACGGGCTGGCGTCGGGGGTCCTGGTCTTCAGCTTCGTCGCCTACCTGTTGATCGCGCTGGTCGCGGTTCCCGGCCTGAAGCTCAGCCAGCCCGAGCTGGCGGTCTTCTGCGCGCTGCTGATCGGGGCTCTGATGGGCTTCCTGTGGTTCAACGTCCACCCGGCCCAGATCTTCATGGGCGATGCCGGTGCCCTTTCCCTGGGGGCGACCCTGGCCGTCGTGGCGGTGGTCACCGGCCAGCTCCTGCTGCTGGTCATCATCGGCCTCGTGTTCGTGGCCGAGACGGTATCGGTCATTCTCCAGATCGGGTCCTACCAGCTCCGCGGCAAGCGGATCTTTCGGATGGCCCCCCTGCACCACCACTTCGAGCTGCTGGGCTGGGCCGAGGAGAAGATCACGCTCCGCTTCTGGATCGTGTCTGCCCTGGCCGGGCTGCTCGGCTTCAGCCTCTTCCTGGCCACCACCGGGCTCTCGTGATGCCGATGCCGATGCCTCCCCTCAGCTCCACCCTCCCCACCCGCCGATCCGACCTGGCCGGGCGCCGCGTGCTGGTCCTCGGGCTGGCGCGGTCCGGGGTGGCGGCCGCCCGCTTCCTGGCCGACGCCGGAGCGCTGGTCACGGCCTACGACCGTCAACCGGCCGAGGCCTTGGCCCAGTCCATCGCCGAGCTCAAGGGGCGGCCGGTGAACCTGGCCCTGGGCGCGAGCCCGGAGGCGGTCACCGGTCTGCTGGGCGATGCCGACCTGGTGGTCACCAGCCCGTCCATCTCCAGCCGCTTCCCGACCACCGAGCCATGGCTGCGCGAGGCCCTGTCACAGGCCGAGCTGCGGGGCGCCGCCGTGGTCAGCGAGGTCGACCTGTTCCTGCGCCTGACCCGCGCCCGCGTGCTGGCCGTGACCGGGACCAAGGGCAAGACGACGACCGCGTCGCTGGTCGCCGCCATCCTGGGCGCCGCTGACCTGCCCCACGTGCTGGGGGGCAACATCGGGACGCCGCTCATCGAGGACGCCGACCGCCTGGAGCCCGCCACGTGGGCCGTGCTTGAGCTGTCCGAGCTCCAGATCCCCACGCTCAGCCGCGGGGCCGACATCGCGGTCTACACCAACATCCTGGCCGACCACCTGGATCGCCACGCCAGCGTGGAGGCATATCGGGCGGTCAAGGGCCGCCTGGCCGAGCTGTCGGCGGCGGGGGGAGAGCTCGTGCTCAACCGGGAGGACCCGGGCTGCGTGGAGCTCGGCGCGCGGCTGCCGGGAGCCCGAGTGCACTGGTACGGGCTCGAGCCACGCCCCGGCGCGGACGCATGGGTCGAGGATGGATGGATCGTGGTCGGCGGCGAGAGGGCGCTGCCGACCGCCGACGTGCCGCTGCGCGGCGAGCACATGCGTCGCAACGTCCTGGCCGCCGCGGTCGGCGCCCGGCTGGCCGGCGCCGACACGACCGCCGTGGCCAACGGAGTCCGCGGGTTCGGTGGCGTCCCGCACCGGCTCGAGGACCTCGGGATCCGGGCCGGCGTCATGTACGTCAACGACTCGCAGGCCACCATTCCGGTGGCCGCCATCGCCGGCATCATGGCCTTTGACGAGGGCCGAGTGGTGGTCATCGCCGGCGGCCAGGGCAAGGGCCTGGACTACGCCGCGTTCGCCGAGACCATCGCGGAGCGCTGCCGAGCCGCGGTCCTGATCGGGGACACCGCGGCCGAGCTGGAGCGCCTGATCGGCAGGCGAGTGGCGGTCCGGCGGGCGTCGACGATGGCAGACGCGGTGGCAGCCGCCAGCGCGGAGGCGCGGCCCGGCGACGCGGTCCTGCTCGCCCCGGCAGCGGCCAGCTTCGACATGTTCACCGACTACGCGGCACGCGGCGACGCGTTCCGAGCCGCGGTGGCCGGCCTGCCGGACTCTGGAGTGGACCGATGACCGCCGCCGTCCGGGTTGCGGCCCCGAGCCGGCGGGCGGTTCGCACCCGTGGGGTGCAACGGGAGCGGCGACGGGTCGCCATGCCCCTCCTGGTTGCGGTCCTGGCCCTGGTCGCCATCGGGGTCGTCATGGTCTACTCGGCGTCCAGCGTCCGTGCCCTGCTGAGCAGCAACGACCCGGCGCGGTATGGGATCGCGCAGGCCGTCTTCGCCGCCATCGGCCTGAGCGCCATGGTCGTCATGAGCCGGATCGACTTTCGGGTCTATCGGTACTTCGCTATTCCGGCCTACGTGGGGGCCCTGGTCCTCCTGGCGCTGGTCCTGGTTCCCAGCATCGGGTTCGAGGCCGGCGGGTCGCGGCGCTGGCTCCAGCTCCCGGTGATCGGGAACTTCCAGCCCGCCGAGGTCGCCAAGCTGGCGATCATCCTGTACCTGGCCCATTGGCTCGACCGCCGGGGCCGCGCGGCCCATGGCCTGCGGGGAGGCCTGATTCCGTTCGCGCTCCTGGTCGCCCCCGGATTCCTCCTCATCGCCGCCGAGCCGGACCTCGGCACGGCTGGCATCTACGTCGTGGCCGCGATGTCGGTGTTCTTCATGTCGGGTGCCAGCATGGTCGGGTTCGTGGCCATGGCCGGCGCCGTCGCCGCCGCGGCCGTCGTCTTCATCAGCCGGACGCCATACCAGCTGGCGCGAGTCACGACCTTCCTCGATCCCGAGCGCGATCCGCTGGGGGCCGGCTACAACGCCATGCAGGCGTTGATGGCGCTGGCCATGGGCGGGCTGGCCGGGGTGGGGCTTGGCGCCTCGCGCCAGAAGTACCTGTACCTCCCCGCGCCGTCGACCGACTTCATCTACGCCATCATCGGCGAGGAATGGGGCCTCATCGGGACGCTCATCGTCCTCGTCCTGTTCCTCGTCATTGCCTGGCAGGGCTACCGCATCGCGGTCCATGCCCCCGATACGTTCTCCGGCCTCCTGGCGGCCGGGATCACGACCTGGCTCGTGGTCCAGGCAGTCATCAACATGATGGTGGTGACCGCGCTGTGGCCGGTCACCGGCGTCCCACTGCCGTTCATCAGCTACGGCGGAACGGCACTCATCATCAACCTCGTGGCGGTCGGCATCCTGTTGTCGATCAGCCGCGAGGCGCAGACAGGATCGGTGTTCGATGCGCTTCGTGATCTCAGGCGGCGGGACCGGCGGGCACATCTACCCCGCGTTGGCCGTCGCGCAGGCCCTGCGCGAGCTGCGACCCGGGGTTGAGCTCGCGTACGTGGGCGGCGTCCGTGGCTTCGAGCGCCGGCTGGTGGGCGAGGCCGGCGAGATGCCGTATCACCAGCTGGCCGTGCGTTCGCTGCGCTCCGCCGGGCGCGACGCCCACCTGGTCCTGGACCCGATGCGCCTGGTCGCCGCGGCCCCGCAAGCCTGGCGGCTCCTGGGCCGCCTTCGACCGGCGGCGCTGTTCACCACCGGTGGGTACCTCGCCATCCCGCTCCTGGCCGCGGCCCGGGTCCGCGGCATCCCCAGCATCGTGTGGGAGGGCAACGTGATACCCGGTCGGTCAACGCGGGCGGTCGGACGGCTGGCCAACAGGGTGGCCGTCGCCTTCCCGCCGACCCAGGAGGCGTTCGGGAAGCGTGCACTCGTGACCGGCACCCCGATTCGCTCGCTGGCCGGGATCGACCGCGACATGGCCCGCGCTGAGATGCGAGTCGGCCCTGAGGACCGACTGCTGCTGGTCTTCGGCGGTTCGCAGGCCGTGGCCCGCATCACGGCCGCCCTCGACGAGGCCCTGCCCGCACTCGTCGCGGACTGGGTGGTCCTGCATCTGGCCGGCGAGTCGGGGATGGCCGCCGCCCTGGCCAGCCGCGACCGCCTGCCGGAGGCGCGGCGTGACCGCTATCGCCCCGAGCCGTTTCTGACCGATCGCATGGCCGAGGCGCTGGTGGCCGCCGACCTGGTGCTCGGGCGGGCCGGATCCTCGACCTGCGCCGAGGTCGCAGCCGCAGGAGTGGCGGCCATCCTGGTCCCGTATCCCCACGCCCGCGGGCACCAGGTTGCGAATGCGGCCTGGCTGGGCGAGCACGGGGCAGCCGTGGTCGTGTCCGACGAGGCTCTCACCGGGGAACGGCTGCGGGTAGAGGCGGCCGCGCTGCGGAATGACGCGCGTCGGGCGCCCATCGCGGCCGCGGCGCGGCAGCTGGGCCGTCCCGAGGCCGGCCACGAGATCGCGGCCGCCCTCCTCGAGCTGGCCGAGGCCTCGGACCCGTGACCGCCTCACCTGCGGCAAGGCGCGGGCGCGAGCTGGATGCGGGCCTGGATCGCCTGGACCGAATCGCGGATGAGCGGGGGATCCGGCTCCGTTCCGACGTGCCCCTGGCTCCGATCACCACCCTGCGGGTCGGAGGTCCCGCCGACCGACTGGGCGAGCCGCGCACGAGCGACGAGCTGTTGGCGCTCCTGGACGCGGCCCGCGAGGCCGACGTGGCGTGGCTGGTCGTGGGCAACGGCAGCAACCTGGTCGTGGCCGACCGAGGCGTTCGAGGCCTCGTCATCCGAAACCGGGCCCGGGCGGTCCGCGTCGACGGCAACGTCCTGTCCGCGGACGCCGGTGCGCCGATGGTTCTCCTCGTGAAGCGTGCGACTGCCGCCGGATTGAGCGGACTGGAGTGGGGGATCGCGGTCCCCGGCACCCTGGGGGGAGCCGTGTGGGCCAATGCCGGGGCCCACGGGGGCGAGATGCAGCAGCGCCTCGCGCATGTCGATGCCTGGGACCCCGCCACCGGCCGTCTTCAGCGCCTGACCAACACCGCGTGCCGCTTCGACTACCGCGAGTCGCGATTCAAGCATGAACGCCTGGTGGTGGTGGAAGCCAGCCTGGAGCTGGCGCCTGGCGCGCCACAGGCCGTGGCGGCCCGGGTCGCCGAGTACCAGGCGCGGCGCGCCGCCACCCAGCCGCTGGCCGAGCAGAACGCGGGGAGCGTCTTCCGGAACCCGCCCGGGGACTTCGCCGGACGCCTGATCGAGGCCGCCGGGCTGAAGGGCGCGCGGGAAGGCAGCGCATCGGTCAGCGAGCGGCACGCGAACTTCATCGTCACCCAGCGCGACGGCCGCGCGGCCGACGTGCGCGAACTGGCCGAAAGGGTCCGATCCACCGTGCTCGAGGCGAGCGGCGTGTCGCTGTCGTACGAGATCGAGTTCGTCGGAGATTGGGAGCCGGATCGATGACGCGCCGTCTCCGGGTCGGGATCTTCGCCGGGGGCCGCTCGGCCGAGCACGAGGTGAGCATCGCGTCGGCCGAGTCGGTCCTTCGCGAGATCGACCGCGATCGGTACGAGCCTTACCTCATCTACATCGATACCGCCGGTGGATGGCATCTGCCCGCCGGCCCGGCGCCGGAGCTGGGACCCGGCGAGAGCCTGGCCCAGCGCCTGGGTGCCGAGACGATCCCCGAGCACAGCGCGCGACTCGAGTCGGGGGAGGCGAGCCTGCCGGTCGTGGCCGACGCGCAGTCCGCGGTCCAGGCCCGCGCCGCGGTCCGGCCGCTGGCCGAGGCCATCGACGTGGCGTTCCTGGCAGTCCACGGCCCCTTCGGCGAAGACGGGACGCTCCAGGGCTTCCTCGAGCTGGCCGGAATCCCGTACACCGGGGCCGGCGTGCTGGCCAGCGCGGTGGCCATGGACAAGGTCGTTTTCAAGGACCTGATGCGAGGTCACCAGCTGCCAGTTCTGGACTACACCTCGTTCTCACTCCGCACGTGGCGGCGCGCGCCGCAGCAGGTCGTGGACGAGATCGTGGCCCGGATCGGCTCCCGCGCGGTGGTCAAGCCCGCCCGCCTCGGCAGCAGCGTGGGCATGAGCCTGGCGCATGACCCGGACGAGCTGCCGGCCGCCCTCGAGGAGGCGTTCGGCTGGGACTCGAAGGTCATCGTCGAGGCCTATTTGCCCGGGGCGCGTGAGTTCGAGTGCGGCGTGCTGGGCAACGAGGACCCGATCGTGTTCGAGCCCGGCGAGGTCACCAGCCACCATGAGCTGTACGACTACGAGGCCAAGTACATCCCGGGCCTGGCCGATGTCGTCCCGCGCGCCGATGTCGCCCCCGAGCTGGCGGAACGGCTGCGCGAGCTGGCGCTGGCCGCCTACCGCGCGGTCGACGCGCGCGGGATGGCGCGCGTCGACTTTCTGGCCGGCCCCGACGCGGTGTTCCTGTCCGAGATGAACACGATCCCCGGTTTCACGACCACCAGCATGTTCCCCAAACAGGCCGAGCTGGCGGGGATCAGCTTCGCCGACCTCGTGGCGCGGCTCCTCGAGCTGGCTCAGGAGGGCCCGGGCGAATGAGGTGGCAGCGTCTGTTCGAGCCCACCCGCCCGGTCGGCCCGCGCCGCCGAGGGGCGACCAGCCTGGCGACGATGAGCCCGACGACCGGCCGAGCGAAGAGCCGGACGACCGGGCCCAAGCCCTCCGGTCGTGGGCGGCCCGATCGCGGAGCCCGGCCCCCGAAGTCGGTCCCGACCCCGCGGCGCCAGCGACGCCGCATCAACTGGACCCGGGTCACGGCACTGACGCTGGCTCTGACCATGGTCGCGAGCCTGGCCTGGCTGGCCAGCGGCCCGTTGCTGCGGGTTCGGTCGGTGAGCTACGCCGGCGCGGGGTGGACCTCCGATGCCGACCTGAACGCGCTGACCGCACCGATGATCGGCCGCAGCGCCCTGATGGTCGACGCGGCCGGCCTGGCCCTCGAACTGAGCGGGCTGCCCGGGGTCGAAGGGGCGAGGGTCGAAGTGGGCGTGCTCGGGTCGGCCAAGGTGACCCTCGTCGAAGCCGGCGCCGTGGCGCTGTGGCGGACCCGGGCGGCGCAGCTCCTGCTTGCCGAGGACGGCACGGTGGTCGGCGTCCGGTCCCGGGAGGCGGTGGCGCGGGGCAGCCTCGTCGACCTGCCCGTCATCGACGACCTGCGGGACGCCTCGCATGACCTCACGGTCGGCGACGCGCTGCCGGCCAGCGAGCTGGACTCGGCGCTGGCCCTGGCGGCCTTAACCGGTACCCGACTCGGTTCCCAGACCGCGGCCCTGGACCTGGCAGTGGATCCGACCTACGGATTCGTCCTGTCGTCGGCGCAGGCCGGCTGGCGGGCCGCCTTCGGCTACTACGGGCTCGATCCGCTCGAAACGCCAGACCGCATGACCGCGCGGATCGCGTCCCAGGCCAGCGCGATCCGGACCCTGTTTGCGGCGCACCCCGAGGCCGGGGTGGCGTGGGTCGATGCCCGCAACCCGGGAAAGGTATATTTCCGTGCCCGGGGCTGAGCCCGCCCGCCGGACGGTGGCGGCACCCGAGCCCCGTCCAAGCGTGGGGTCCTTGAACCTCCGGATGTGGCTCCCCCTGATCGGGCTCGGGCTCGGCATTCTGCTCGGACTCACCCTCAACGTGAGCGTCAGCCCGGAACTGGGCCGCTACAGCGCAGTCGCCATCCTGGCCGGGCTGGACTCGATCCTGGGCGCGGTACGCGCGGAGCTGGATGGCCAGTACGACAACCGGATCTTCCTGAGCGGGTTCGTGGCCAACACGGCGGTCGCGGTCGTGCTGACCTTCGTCGGCGACCGGCTCGGGATCGACCTGTACCTGGTGGCCCTGATCGCGTTCGGCCTCCGCATCTTCCAGAACGTGGCGCTCATTCGGCGCCACTTCCTGTAAGGTCGGCCGGCGTCCGAACGGAGCATTTCGTGGACAGAGAGACGGTCCTGGTCGGTATCGACCCGGGCAGCACCAAGGTCACAACTCTTATCGGCGAGGTCACGCCGGCCGGCGACGTGAACGTCGTGGGCTACGGGATCGCCCCCTCGATCGGCATCAAGAAGGGGATGGTCGCCAACATCGAGCAGACGGTCCAGTCGATTGGCACCTCGGTTGAGAAGGCCGAGCGGCTGTCGGGCTACAAGATCGGTTCGGCATTCGTGGCGGTCGGGGGTGGCCACATCTCGTCCCAGAACAGCCGGGGCGTGGTGGCGGTCAGCGGACATCGGCGCGAGGTCAGCAAGGAGGACGTTGCCCGGGCGACCGAGGCCGCCCGCGCGGTCCAGGTCCCGTCCAACCGGGAGATCCTGCACGTGATCCCGCGCGGCTACATCGTCGACGGACAGGAGGGGATCAAGGACCCGCTCGGGATGAGCGCGGTCCGGCTGGAAGTCGAGACCCACATCGTGGCCGGGGCCAGCACCTCGTTACAGAACCTGACCAAGTGCGTCAGCTCGGCCGGGGTCCAGATCGACGAGCTGGTGATTGCATCATTGGCCGCGGCCGAGGCGACGCTGAGCGACACCGAGAAGGAGCTGGGGGTCATCATCGCCGACGTCGGCGGCGGGACGACCGACATGGCCGTCTTCGTGGACGGCGCCGTTCACCACTCGGCGGTGATCCCGGTGGGCGGGATCCACGTGACGAACGACGTGGCGATCGGGTTGCGAACGAGCCTCAACCTGGCCGAGGACGTGAAGATCCGGCACGGCACCTCGAACGTGGCCGAGGTGCAGCCCGAAGAGCTGATCAACGTCGCGGTGATGGGTGACGGCGGGGGGCAGACTCTTCAGCGGCGCAAGCTGAGCGAGATCATCGAGGCCCGCATGCGTGAGCTGTACGAGCTCATCCGGGAGGAGGTCAAGCGGTCCGGGCACGGCACGCCGCTGCCGGCCGGGCTGGTCCTGACCGGGGGCGGCGCGCGGTTGGCGGGCGTGGCCGAGCTGGCCCGTGACGTGCTCGAGATGCCGGTCCGGGTCGCCACCCCGCAGGGCGTGGGCGGCCTCATGGACCAGCTCGCCAACCCGGCGTTCTCGACCTCGCTGGGACTCCTGCTGTGGGGCGCCCGACATGTGGGCGCCGAGCCGATCGGCTACACGACTCGCACACCCATGAGCGCCGGCTTGAGCCGCGCCGGGACCTGGATCCGGAACCTGTTTCCCGGCTGACCCGCACCGGTTGCGGCACAACGATGTGGAGCGCCACCCCCGCCATCCACCGTCCGAAGCGAGGTTGTGGACAACTCGCAGCGAGGTTGTGGACAGATCGACTCTCCGTCAGAAGAGACGATCGGTAGAATCGGCCCAGGCCCGTTAACTCTGGGTTCGGACCCTTCCCGTGCCCGGCCATATCGCCTGCACCCAGGAGGATTCGCATGCCGCTCAGGTCCGACGCAGAGAACTTCGCCCTGATCAAGGTCATCGGCATCGGTGGCGGAGGCAGCAACGCCGTCAACCGCATGATCCGCGCCGAGATGATGGGCGTCGAGTTCATCGCCGTGAACACCGATGCCCAGGCGCTGCTCCAGAGCGACGCGCCGCACAAGATCCGGATCGGCGACAAGATCACCCGCGGCCTGGGGGCCGGCGCC
>Ga0299906_10002934_pt1 | contig 14085 bp, 12 predicted proteins | sample RVTome_14_FD_200259 | JGI IMG/M metagenome (GOLD analysis project Ga0299906, IMG submission 200259) | Soil microbial communities from uranium-contaminated site in the Upper Colorado River Basin, Wyoming, United States - RVT145D125 (version 2) ... | reverse complement strand
GTTCTTCGACGGCATGCGCAACGTCTATGACCGCTCGCTGCGCTGGTGCCTGACGCACCACATCGCCGTCATGGTCGTGTTCGTGCTGACGATCGCCGCCACGTGGTACCTTTATCTGTTGATTCAAAAAGATTTCATTCCCGCCGAGGATACCGGCCGCCTGATCGCCTATACGGAGGGCGGACAGGACATCTCCTTCGAGGCGATGACCGCCTACCAGCGCGACGTCGCCAAGATCGCGGCGGCCGATCCGAATGTCGAGTTGACAATGTCGCGGGTCGGCGCGTCGGGCAGCCGCCTGACGAGCAATGCCGGGCTGATCTTCATGCGGCTCAAGCCGCCATCTGCCCGGCCCGATCCCAACGTCAACACGGTCGTCCAGAATCTTCGCCGCAAGCTGAACGCGGTGCCGGGCGTCAAGGTCTTCGTGCGCAATCCGCCGGCGGTTCGGGTCGGCGGCCGGCTGTCGAATGCGGAGTATCAGTATACGCTGCAGGATCTCGACCTGGACGTGCTGTACGACTGGGCCGACAAGATTACCAGCAACATGGCGCGTCTGCCGGGCTTCCAGGACGTCACGAGCGACCTGCGCATCTCCAGCCCGACCGTCATGGTAAAGATCAATCGCGACAAGGCCGGCACGATGGGGATCACGGCCGAACAGATCGAGACGGTCCTGTCGAGCGCCTATGGCTCGCGGCAGATTTCGACGATCTATACCTCGTCGAACCAGCACGAGGTCATCCTCGAGGTGGAGCCGCGCTTCCAGCGCGACCCGACGGCGCTGTCGAAGCTGTATATCCGGCCGCCGAGCGGCCGCCTGGTTCCATTGGACGCGGTGGCGACGCTGAGCTACGGCGTCGCGCCGCTGACGGTGAATCATCAGGGCCAGCTTCCCAGCGTGACGATCTCGTTCAACCTGGCGCCGGACGTTTCCATCGGCACCGCCATCGAGATGATTCGCGATCTCGAAGCCGAGCTGCAGGTGCCGGCGACGCTGACGACGAGCTTCCAGGGCACGGCACAGGCCTTCGAAGAATCGATGCGGGGCCTCGGCCTCCTGCTCGTCATGGCGATCATCGTCGTCTACATCGTGCTCGGCATCCTCTACGAAAGCTTCATCCACCCGCTCACGATTCTGTCGGGGCTGCCTTCGGCCGGACTTGGCGCACTCCTGACACTGCTGCTGTTCGACACGCCGCTCAGCCTCTACGCCTTCGTCGGCGTCATCATGCTGGTCGGCATCGTCAAGAAGAACGCGATCATGATGATCGACTTCGCCCTCGATGCACAACGCAATCAGGGCATGAAGCCGGCGGACGCCATCTACCAGGCCTGCCTCATCCGGTTCCGGCCGATCATGATGACGACGATGGCGGCGCTCGCGGGCAGCATGCCGATCGCCATCGGCTTCGGCGCCGGCGGCGAGGCGCGCCAGCCGCTCGGCATGGCCGTGGTCGGCGGCCTCGCCGTATCGCAGGTGCTGACGCTCTACTTCACGCCCGTCATCTATCTCTACATGGAGCGGTTGACGCAGCTTCGGCGGCGGCGCGCAGCGGCGGAGTCGCATGAGTTGGCGCCGCGCGGCGCCATGGCCGGCAAGGATATCGCGGCGGAGTAATTCCGGCTGGCCCCCCTGCACATTTAAGATCGCCTTTTCACGCCGCTCCCGGCATAGTCCTCGGATTCACCGACCGTTGAGGGGATACCGATGAAAGGCGATAAGGACGTCATCAAATATTTGAATGCGGTGCTGAAAAACGAGCTGACCGCAATCAATCAATATTTCCTACATTCCCGGATGTTAAGGAATTGGGGCCTGGAAAAGATGGCCCACCACGAATACGAGGAATCGGTCGACGAGATGAAGCATGCGGACGAGCTCATCGAGCGGATTTTGTTCCTCGAAGGGCTGCCCAATCTCCAGGACCTGCACAAGCTGATGATCGGCGAAGACGTGCGCGAGGTAGTGGAGTGCGACCTCAAGCTCGAGATGCGCGCAATCGGCGAGGTGCGCGAGGCCATCGCCCACTGCGAAAAGGTCGCCGACTTCGTCAGCCGCGAGCTGTTCCGGAAAATCCTTTCGTCCGAGGAAGAGCATGTCGACTGGCTCGAAACCAACCTCGAGCTGATCGACAAGATGGGGATGGAGAACTACATCCAGTCGCAGACAAGCTGAGACCGGGAGGCGGCGTCCCTCAGGCCGTTACCGTCTCGACCTTCGCACCGGATAGGCTACATGCGCTGTCATGCCTGGCCCGGTTCCGTTCGGTGTCCAGGATCTCCTGCGCAAAGTCGACACAGCAGCCGCAGCACGGCCCATCGCCCAGGGCCCTGTATGCTTCCTGCGCATCGGAAAATCCCCGGCGCGCCAGCTCACGCAGCTCCGATTCGCGGTACCCGTTGCAGAGACAGACGTACATCTCGGACGGTGGCTCCCATCTGCGCCCCGGCACGGAGGCCGGTTCGTCGGACATGCGCTGATGAAAATGCAAGTAACTCGCAAAGTCAAGCGAGAATATGGACGACGGCAGGATCGCCCCTCGGCGCACGGCCGGGCCGAGAAAGAATTGTGGAAATAATGACTTACCGATCTTCCTCCGGCGCCGGGAAGCGGAGGTCGAGAATGCCGCCGCAGTCCGGGCATTCGTTATCGGCGATCGGCGTCCGCTCGCGGGCCCGGGAAATCGGCTCGGCATCCGGGATCATGACCTCGTCCGCGCTGTATTCCGCGCCGCAGTCTCGGCAAATGAACAGCGTGTCTTTCTTCGGCTTTTTCTGCCTTCGTGCCATGACGTCCGATCCTCCCGGAATCCGCCCGTCCCTAACTAGATCGGCTTCGGACTGGCCCGATCAAGCTTCCATGACGCTCCTGCAGCCTAGGCCGGCGATATCCGGCAGAGCAGCGTCTTCAGGTTGGTCTGGTCGGAGAGCGGGTCGCGCTGCGACTTGTCGGTCAGAAAATTGACCGACCGCCAGGGATGGAACGGCTGGCGCTCGCCCCATCCGACCGGGATGAACACCGCGGTCGGGCGGATGCCGGCATGGAGCCAGGCCACCGCCTCGATCGCCCCGTGCGCCGTCTCGACCCTGACCCGGGCGCCGTCGTCGATTCCGTGCGTCGCCGCCTTCTCGGGGTGGATCTGGACGTAGAGGTCGGGCCACATCTCCTGAGCCTGCCAGAAGTAATGGGTCCAGCTGTGAAAATGCGGCGCCGGCGGACGGCCGGTGACCAGCTCGGTGTCATAGCCCGCCGCCCGCAACCGGCTTCCCGGCGACTCATTGCCCGCCGGCACGATCTCGCCCGGGGAAGCGCAGGTGGGCTCCTTCGCGAAGGGCGACAGCACGCCTTCGGAGTCGTCGCCGACGGTAAGCCGGACATACGGCAGGTCGATGAGCTGCTCCCGCTCGCTGTAGAATTCGGGCACCGCCGTGAGGCCGAGCATCCGGAACTTGGCCTCCAGCGCCTCGGTCCAGAACTCGAGCTTGCCGCTCTGCGTCGGAAAGCGCTTTCCCTCCGGCTCGCCCGAGGCGGTGGTGCCTTCGAGATAGAGCGTCTCCTGCTCCGGCGCGTCCTCGCTCGCCACCGGGTAGCGCACCCAGCGGTAGGGTACGGAATGCAGCCGCCTTTGGGTGCAGCCGCGCAAATGGACGTTGTCGATGCACACCTCGTCCCAGAACACGGCGGAGTCCTTGTAGCGCTCCTTCAGCACGTCGTCGTAGCCGAAGCGCTTGCCGAGCTCGATCCAGATCCAGCCGTCAGGCTTCGCCTCGCCCGGCGGGTCGATCATACGGTCGATCCAGACGATGCGGCGGTCGTCGTTGGAGCGGCCGATCTCGCCCTTCTCGATACCGGCGGCCGCCGGAAGCACGTAGTCCGCGAAGGCCGAGGTCTCGTTCGGAAACAGCTCGATATGGACGAGCAGATCGAGCGCCTGCAGCGCGTCCCGCGCCTCCTCCTGGTCGGGCCACTGCGCCAGCGGGTTGTTGCAGGCGATCATCGCCTTCAGCGGATAGGGCTTGCCGCGGCGCATCGCCTCGGTCCAGCCGATCGGGCTCTTGCGGATCATCGGCCGCTCGATCTTGCCCCGGCGGTCCGTCGGAGCGTTCGGCGCGATCGGAACGCCGGCGCCCATGTTGAAAAAGGCGCCACCCTTGCGGCCCCAGTTGCCGGTGATCGCCGCGAGGTACATCAGCACGCGGTTGGTCTGCACCGACGTGGTGTGCTGGTTGATGCCGCGGCTGCCAAAGATGACGCAGCCGTCGGCCGTCGCCACTTCGCCCGCCAGGCGGCGGATCTCGGCCGCGGAAATCGACGTGATCGGCGCCGCCCATTCCGGCGTGTAGCCGGCCGCGAGGATGCCGTCGCGCCATTGCTCCCAGCCCAGGACCCAGTCGTCGCAGAATTTCCGGTCGTGCAGCCCTTCGGTCAAGATATGATGGATCATCGCGAGGCCGAGCGCCATGTCGGTCCCGGGCCGGATCGCCAGCCAGCGGTCGGCCTTGCTCGCGGTCACGGTAAGGCGGGGATCGACGACGACCATCTTCGCCTTGTTGCGGATGCGCCAGTCGTTGATCATGCCGAAATAGACCGGGCGCGTTTCCGCCTGGTTGTCGCCGAGATAGAGGTAGAGTTCCGCGCTGCCCATGTCGTCCGGCGTGTAGCTGTTGCCGCTGCCGATATTTCCCTGGGTGATCTGGTAGGAGAGGTTCTTGCCCGCAGCGCAGAAAGGGTCGGTGCCTTCGACGTTGGGCGTGCCCCACATCTGCCCGAACAGTCGCGTGTAGGCGTTCTTGGTCAGAATGCCGGTGCGGGTCCCGACATAGAGCGCCAGCGTTTCGGGCCCGTACTCGGCCCGCAGCACGCGCAGGCGCTCGGCGATCTCGTCCAGCGCCTGGTCCCAGGAGATCGGCTCGAACCGGCCCTCGCCCCGCGCGCCCACCCGTTTGAGCGGGCGGCTCAGCCGCTTGTCGTTATGATAGAGCTGCAGCGTCAGCTGCGACTTCGGGCAGACTTTGCCCTTGAGCACCGGATCGGCATCGTTGCCGGTGATGCGCACCAGCCGGTCGCCCTTGAAGTGGAAATTCGTGCTGCAGCAATTGAAACAGATGTTGCAGCCGCCCGGCACCACCCGGTCCGCCTCGCGGTCCTCGCGCGGCAGCCGGTAGGGGAACGTCGATGCGTCGCTCAATGTCGTCCCGCCGGTATCCATGAAGGCCGGCGGGCGGCCCGCAGCAGCCACGCCGGCGCCGCTCTCGCGCGGCAGGCGGTCGAGGTAGATATTGGCGGGCGCGAGCAGGAAATGGTCGTGGTCGCGCACGGTCCGCCCGTCGACTTCTGCCGTAGCAAGCATGTCCGAGCGCTCGCCGAAGGTGATGGCGTGGCCGGGACAGACGCTGGCGCAAGCAGTCGTCGTCTCGCCGTTGGCGCGGCGGTCGGTGCACAGGTCGCATTTGACGGCGTGATGATCGACCGCATCGTACCCCATCGCCCCATAGGGGCAGGCGATCACGCACTCGCCGCAGCCGGTGCAGCGGTCCTCGTCGACGCGGACGATGCCGGTCGCCGGATCTTTGGTGATTGCCTTTGGATTGACCGGACAGGCCCGGAGGCAGGCCGGACGGTCGCAATGCTGGCAGCTGACGGTCAGGAAATCGAGCGCCGGCCGCTCCGGATCGCCGAGCCAGATCACCTTGTTGCGGAATTCGCCGGGACCGAGCCCGTGCTCCTGCTTGCAGGCCACCTCGCAGCTCTTGCAGCCGATGCAGCGCTCGAGGTCGATCATCAGGGCGAGACGGCTCATGCTGTTCTCCAGGGCTCAGCGCCCGATCCTACCATGCGGCAAGGTGCCACCAGGTGATCGCGCCGCCATCCGCCACATAGCCGGCGAAAAAGGTCACCGTGACGACGTGGATGACGAGACCGGCGACGAAAGTATAGGCCAGCGCGAGATGTGCCGCGCGCCAATAGCCCTGTTGCGGCGTGACCATCGCCCGCGTCCCGATGAGGCGCTGCTCCGCCCGCACCAGCCGCGCATAGCGGGCCGCGAGACGGGGATGGGCGAGCCAGTGGGCCAGCGTCAGCGAAAAGGTGCCTTCCGCGGCAGTTGGGTCGAGTGCCCGCAGGAGCTCTACCTTGCGCGCGATGAGGCCGCTCAGCGCGGCCCGCTTGTCGCCCGGCAGCGCGGCGAAGTGCCCATGCTTGCTGCCGAAGGTTCCGGCGACGCGACGCGACAGCCAGACCCGTCCCCAGACCCCGAGCAAGATCAGCCCCGCAAGCGCGAGAAACAGCAGCGCCGGCGGCCGCCGCAGGTAACCGGCCGAGTGGATTGCGACCAGCACCGTGCCGATGCTCGACGCGACCACATGCGCGACGAACCAGGCCGGCGGCGAGCCGCCCCACCCTGCCCGCTTCACCAGCACGAAGGCCATCGACACCAGAAGAAGGCCGGCGCCGACCGCCCCGACGATGTACAGCACAGGACTGCCCGGCGTCCGCAGCGCTTGCGGCAGGGCCGGCAGGAAGAAGAAATATGACAATAATATCAATAGGATAGTGGCAACCATGCCAACCAGGACGCGGTCGCCGATGTCGGGTCTCTGCATATGGAAGTAACCAAGCCGGACTGAGTGCCGGCTCGTTCATAGCATCGATCGCGGGGCGTGCAAAATCAGCGGCGGTGCGGCGCAACCGAGGGCTGGTCAATCCGCCGCGGCGACCTCATATATGGAGGAAATGTCATCCTCGACCGGGAGAGACCGATGTACCGGACAGTTCTCGCAGTCATCCTGCTGACGGCGGTCGCCGCCTGCGGACACCCGACGCCTTATCAGGCGACGGCGAACGGCTACGGCTTTTCCGATCAGCGGATCGAGGACAACCGCTACCGCATCACCTTCAGCGGCAACAGCCTGACGCCGCAGCCGGTGGTAGAAAATTACCTGCTCTACCGCGCCGCCGAAATCACCCTCGCCAACGGCTACGACTATTTCGAGGTCGCCGACAAGCAGACCAACAAGTCGACCCGCTATCTCGCGACCTATGACGATTTCGGCCGTCCCTACTATGGGCGCCGCTATCCCTACCCCTTCTACGGCTCGGGCTTCTACACGGCGGACTACCGTCCGATCGAGCAGTTCACCTCGACGGCGAACGTCGTGCTCTTCCGCGGCCGAAAGCCGGCCGACAAGGCCGATGCCTATGACGCGCGCGACGTCGTCCAGCGCCTGAGACCGACGGTCCAGCTGCCCGCCCCCGCCACGCCATGACCGCGCCGCCGCCGCGCCCGGTGGCATAGGAAGCACATTTTGGCCATGATGCGGTCGCGATGCTGACGTAAAAGGCACCGACACTCCCGTGCGGGGAGATGGGCCAGCTTACGGGCGGCTATGATATAGGGTGATACTTGGCTCTGAACCGGCCCTGAACCGGCCGAGCGACGGGGTCAAGACCAATTGACGAGGCCATGCGCATACTGAACCGGCTGCAAGATTGGAGTCCGTCTCTGCGGCGACTCGCCGACGGGCTTGCCCGGCGGCGCGACCGCGAGAGCGAACAGCGCCAGTCGCGCTGGCTGCGGCTGTTGCGGATCTCGTTGAACACGCTCGTGGTGATCGCGATCGTGTTCGTGGCGCTGCTGGGTTATCTCGCCTACACGCTCCCGCTGTCCGAGGACTTCGAGCGCAAGCAACTGCAGTTCTCGACGACGCTCGTCGCGGCGAACGGCGAGATCTTCGCGATGCGGGGTCAGTTCCGCGGCGAGATTCTCAATCTCAAACAGATCCCCCGTCACCTCAACCAGGCGGTCGTTTCGGTCGAGGACCACCGCTTCTACAGCCATTTCGGCCTCGATCCCATCGGCATGGCGCGCGCTGCGTTCGTCAACACGCTCGCCGGCGAGGTCCGCCAGGGCGGCAGCACGATCACGCAGCAGCTGGCGAAGCTGATGTTCCTGTCGGCGGAGCGGACGTTCAAGCGCAAGATCCAGGAGGCGATGATCGCGCTCTGGCTGGAGCATCGGCTGAGCAAGGACGAGATCCTCGTCCGCTATCTCAACAAGGTCTATCTCGGGGCGGGCGCCTTCGGCATCGACGGCGCGGCGCAGCGTTACTTCGACAAATCGGCTCGCGACCTCACGCTCGCGGAATCCGCCATGCTGGCCGGGCTCATCCGCGCGCCGTCCTACCTCGCGCCGACGCGCAATATCGAGGCGGCGCGCGAGCGTGCCCGCCTCGTGCTCAAGACGATGGTCGACAACGAGTTCATCACCCAGGCAACCGCGGAGACCGCCGACGTCGACAATGTCGTCCTCGCGGTCAACCCCAACACGCAGATCACCTCGGGAAGCCGTTATTTCGCCGACTGGGTCGCCGCGGACGCGCGCGACCTGCTGGGGCCGCTGTCGGCCGATCTGACGGTGCAGACCACGCTGAACGTCACCCTGCAGGAGCTGGCCGAGAGCACGCTGCGCCGCTGGCTCGACAGCGAGGGGGCCAATCGCAACGTCCGCCAGGGCGCTATCGTCGTCCTCGACCGCGAGGGCGCGGTGCTCGCCATGGTCGGCGGCCGCGACTACGACGAAAGCGAGTTCAATCGCGCGACCCAGGCGCTGCGACAGCCGGGCTCGCTGTTCAAGCTGTTCGTCTACCTGGCCGCTTTCGATGCCGGCATGACGCCCGACACGACGTTGGTCGACCAGCCGCTGAAGGTGGACGAGTGGGAGCCGCAGAACTACGGCGGCCAGCACCGCGGCGCGGTCACACTGCGAACCGCCTTCGCCGATTCGATCAACTCGGTCGCCGTGCAGCTGACCGAAACCGTCGGCCGCGGCCGGGTGATCGGCGTCGCCCGCAGCCTCGGCGTACAGTCGCCGCTGAAGGCCCATGCCAGCCTGGCGTTGGGCGCGTCGGAGGTTACGCTGCTGGAAATGGCGTCGGCCTATGCGGCGATGGCGGCCGACGTGAAGCGGGTCACCCCCTTCGGCATCCGCAGCATCCGCGGCCAGAGCCGCAAGCTCCACGAGCACCGTCCCGCGCCGACCGCGCAGCAGGACGCCATGCTTCCCTGGCATCGGGCGGAGATGCTCGACCTGCTGATTTCCGCGGTGGACAGGGGAACCGGCAAGGCGGCCAAGCTGTCCTCGCCCGTCGCCGGCAAGACCGGGACGACCCAGGAATACCGGGACGCCTGGTTCATCGGCTTCACGGCCGATATCGTCGCCGCCATCTGGCTCGGCAACGACGACAACGCGCCGACCGACCGTGTCACCGGCGGCGACCTGCCGGCGCGCATTTGGCGCGACTTCATCGCCGCCGCCTATCAGCTCGACAGCGTTCCGCAGGCGCAGACCGATCTGCTGGCCGGCATTCAACCGCGGCCGGAGGAAAGCGCGCCGATCACGGTCTCGGAACCGCCGCCGCCGGAACGCAATGTACTGGGCCGCGTCAAGGGTTGGCTCCGCTCGCTGGTCGATTGAGCCAATCTGCGATTGCAGGCAGCAGCGACCAGCGAAATCGTGAATCGACTCCCGGACGGGCGGCTCCCATGATATGGGCGGGCCGGATACAGGCCATTCGGAACACCTTGGCGGAGGCTTCGTATGACCGGACGATCGATCTTTGCCCTGCTTTTCGGGCTCGCGGCAACCTTCCTCATCGTCTCGGCCGCACCGGCCCGAGCCGCCGACGGCGTCATCGTCACGCAGAGCGCCAACGACGTGAAAACGACGGTGGACAAGCTGCAGAAGGTTTTGACCGACAAGGGAATCACCATCTTCGCGCGGATCGACCACGCCGCCGGGGCGAAAAGCGTCGGCCAGACCCTGCGGCCTATGGAAGTGCTGATCTTCGGCAACCCGAAGCTGGGCACGCCGCTGATGCTGAAGAACCAGGAGATCGGTCTCGACCTGCCGCTCAAGGTGCTGGTTTTCCAAGCCGAGAACGGCGCCACCCAAATCGCCTATAGCGACCCGGCCTATCTGTCGAAGCGCTACGGCGTGACCGAGCCGGCGAACGTCCTGGAACAGATGGCCGGAGCCCTCAAGAGCTTCACGGCCGCCGCCGCCGCGAAATAGGCCCGCACTGCGGGTGACTTGAAGAGAGGGGCGCCGGCGCGGTATTCTGCAATCTGATCTTTGGCTGGGGTGCCGGCATCTGCCGGCTGAGAGTACACCCACTGAACCTGATCTGGGTCATGCCAGCGAAGGGAGCCGTCCATGAAGCAAGACCTTCAGACCTCTTCCGCCATTCGGCCCAGCGTCGGCATCGTCGGCGCCGGCGTTTCCGGGCTCGGCATCGGCTGGCGGCTCGCCGCGGCGGGATGCCGGGTCGATATCTACGACCGCTCGGAACCCGGCCGGGCGGCGAGCTGGGCGGCAGCCGGCATGCTGGCTGCCCGCGCCGAGGCAGAGCCGGGCGAGGAGGCGCTGCTCGCCCTCAACCTGGCGAGCCAGGCGATGTGGCCGGGCTTCGCCGCGGAGCTCGCCGGCGCGTCCGGCGTTGCGGTGGACTATCGGGACGAAGGGACGCTGATCGTCGCGCTCGACCGCGACGACGCCGAAGCGTTGCGCTTCAGCTACGACTATCAGCGCCGGCAGGGGCTCGACGTGCACTGGCTCTCCGGCGCCGAGGCGCGGCGGCGCGAGCCCTTCCTGTCGCCGAATGCCGGCGCGGGCGTCTACAGCCCCGGCGACCACCAGGTCGATAACCGGAAGCTCGTCGAGGCCCTGGTGCTGGCGTTCAAGTCAGCCGGCGGCCGTCTGCACGCCGGGACGGCGGTCGAGGCGATCGATATCGATGCCGGCCGCGTGCGCGGGCTCCTGCTGGCGGGCGAGGCGGAGACCCGTCGCTACGACAGCGTTGTTGTTGCTGCCGGCGCCTGGTCGCGCGTCCTTGCCGGCCTGCCGGATGACCTACGGCCGCCGGTCCGGCCGCTCAAGGGACAGATGCTGGCGGTGCGGATGGACCCGGCCGACCCGTTGCTGCGCCATGTCCTGTGGGCGCCTGGCGTCTACCTCGTGCCGCGAAACGACGGCCGCCTGATCATCGGCGCGACGGTCGAGGAAAAGGGTTTCGATTCCGATCTCACCGCGGGCGGCGTCCTCGACCTGCTGCGCAGCACCTGGGAGGCGTTGCCCGGCATGACCGAGTTGCCTATCGTCGAGATGTGGGTCGGCCACCGGCCGACCAGCCGCGACGACGCGCCGATCCTCGGTCCGACGGCGGTCGAAGGCCTCGTCATGGCAACCGGACACCACAGGAACGGTATCCTGCTGACCCCGGTTACCGCGGACGCGGTCAGCCACTATATTCTTGAGGGAAAGATCATGCCTGCCATCGAGCCGTTTTCCATCGCCCGGTTCGCGCGAAAGCCTGGCCGGGTGCGGCCGGCGGCCGATGGCGCCAAGCTCGGGGTCGTATCGTGAGTAGAATTCGCATCAACGGCGAGAAGAAGAGCCTCGACGTATCGACGGTCGACGAGCTGCTGCGCGCCGAGGCGGTCGACCCCGCCGCGCGGTTCGTCGCCGTGGCGATCAATGGCGAGGTCATTCCGCGCGGCCGCTGGGACAGCGAGCGGGTAAAGGACGGCGACGACGTCGAGATTGTGCGCCCGGCCCCCGGGGGCTGAGCGGCTGAGCTGAAGGGAGCAATGCAACGAATGTACAGCCCGCTGGAAGACGCGCTCACGATCGCGGACAAGACCTTTACGTCGCGTCTCCTGATCGGCAGCGCGCAGTATCCGAACAACCAGGTCATGCTGGACGCGATCGCGGCGAGCGGCGCACAGATCGTCACCGTCGCCATCCGCCGGGTCGACCTCGCCGGCGGGGGCGAGACCGTGCTCGACCTGCTGGAAGGCGACTATCACATCCTGCCGAACACGGCGGGATGCTACACCGCGAAGGATGCGCTGCTGACCGCCGAGCTCGCCCGCGAGGCGCTGAAGACCAACTGGATCAAGCTCGAGGTCATCGGCGACCGCGAGACGCTGTATCCGGACGTGGAGCACCTGCTCGCCGCGGCGGCCGAGATGGTGCGCCGCGGCTTCATCGTCATGCCCTATTGCACCGACGACCCGATCACCTGCCGCAAGCTGGCCGACCTCGGCTGCGCTGCGGTGATGCCGCTCGGCTCGCCGATCGGCTCCGGCATGGGCATCCTCAACCCGTACAACATCGAGATCATCCGCGCCGAGAACAGCATCCCGGTGATCGTCGACGCCGGTATCGGCACGGCGTCGGACGCTGCCTTCGCGATGGAGCTCGGCTGCGACGGCGTGCTGCTCGCCTCGGCCGTTTCCCGCGCCCACGACCCGGTGCGCATGGCGACCGCGATGCGCCATGCGGTCGAAGGCGGCCGGCACGCCTTCCGCGCGGGGCGCATCCCGCGCAAGCGCCATGCCGAGGCCTCGAGCCCGCAGAAAGGCGTCATCGGCACTTGACCCTGCCCGACCCGCCGATCCTGGTGATTACCGATCGCCGGATGGCGGCACGGCCCCTGGCCGACGTGGTCGGCGCCGCGCTCGACGGCGGCTGCCGCTGGGTCCTGCTGCGGGAGCCCGACCTCGACCGCGACGCGCTCATCGCGCTCGGACGGCCGCTGGAAGCGCGCTGTACCCGGCGCGCGGCGTTGCTGTCGGTAAGCGCCGGAATTGCCGCCGCTGCGGCGATAGGCGCCGGCGGCGTCCACCTGCCGCAGCGTCTCGCCGACGAAGCGGCGCTCGCCCGCGCGCGCAAAGCGCTGGGAGACGGCGCGCTCGTCGGCATCTCCTGCCATTCCCGGAACGAGGCGTCGGCCGCCCAAGCGCTCGGCGCGGATTACGTCACGCTGAGCCCGGCCTTTCTCACCGACAGCAAGCCCGGATACGGACCGGCGCTCGGCGTCGAAACGCTGGCGGCGATCACCGCAGAGCTCGACATTCCCGTGCTGGCGCTCGCCGGCATTGGACCGGAAAACGCGTCCGCGGTCCGCGGCAGCGGCGTCGCCGGCATCGCCGTCATGGGTCTCGTCATGCGCGCGCCGGACCCGGCGGCGGCGTTCCGGGACCTGCAAAGCGCCTGGACGGGCAAGGACTAGGCTAAGGGTCTCTGCCGGCGTATTGTTTGGCGCGGGACAGACCGCGGGCGCTCCGTCCGGGGCGCCGACAGCCAAAGACAGCCGCAAGAGACACGGGGATCCGCCAACATGCTCGACTGCTTCGCCGGGAAAGCCGACGCCCAAACCGTAACCCTGACGCCCGTCGCCAAGAGCGGTTTCGCCGCCTGGCAGAAGAAGCAGCCGAAACGCACGGCGGTCTGGATCGCCGCCAGCGGGTTCAAGGCCGATCCGGGCTCCGTCCTGCTTCTGCCGTCGGGCGGCAAGAGCGACGGCGCGGTCGGCGGCGCGCTGGTCGGCGTCGACGGCGACGGCGACATCTGGTCCTGGGGCGCGGCGGCGGAGCGCCTCGCGCCCGGACGCTATGCCCTTGACGAGACTATCCCCGACGCGGCTGCCGCGCGGGCGGCGCTGGGATGGGCGCTCGGCAGCTATCGCTTCGACCGATACAAGAAATCCGAGTCAGGCGGCACCAAGCTGGTATTAACCAAGGCGATGCGGGCGGGTGGCGCGGACCGCACGGCCGGCAGCATCTACCTGGTGCGCGATCTCATCAACACGCCGGCTTCCGACATGGGGCCGGGCGAGCTTGCGACAGCGGCGCAGGCCCTGGCGCGAGAGTTCAAGGGCCGCTGCAAGACGATCGTCGGCGACGAGCTGCTGCGCGACAACTACCCGATGATCCATGCGGTCGGCCGCGCCTCGAGCCGCCCGCCGCGTCTCATCGACCTGACCTGGGGCAAGCCGCGGGACCCCCGCGTGACGCTGGTCGGCAAAGGCGTCTGCTTCGATTCGGGCGGGCTCGATCTCAAGCCCTCCTCGTCGATGCTGATGATGAAGAAGGACATGGGCGGCGCAGCGCACGCACTGGGCCTGGCCCGCATGATCATGGCCGCCGAGCTGCCGGTACGGCTGCGCGTGCTGATACCGGCGGTAGAGAACAGCGTCTCGGGCGACGCGTTCCGACCGCTCGACGTGCTGCACTCGCGCGCC
>Ga0299906_10002933_pt1 | contig 14093 bp, 13 predicted proteins | sample RVTome_14_FD_200259 | JGI IMG/M metagenome (GOLD analysis project Ga0299906, IMG submission 200259) | Soil microbial communities from uranium-contaminated site in the Upper Colorado River Basin, Wyoming, United States - RVT145D125 (version 2) ... | reverse complement strand
GTCTGTCTTGTAAATTTAGTGGCTACATAATGAGGCCCCGAACACTCGCTAAGCTCCGCTGCTGCAACGAGTTAGGCTGGATCGGCCCTCGGAACTTCCGGCTAGTCGGACGAGCCAAGCTCGGTCGCGTACGTCACGAGCTCCCCCTCCGCGACGGTGTCCTCCTCCAGTTCCACCCGCACGCGCCACACGCGCAGTGGCGGCGCGGCGCGGACCAGGGAAGTAGTGACTCGGTAGTCCGCATCGACCGGCAGCACCGCACGGTGGAAGCGGGCTTCGTTCACGCGGACCACGAAACCGGCGCGGGGTTCACCCTCGCTTGCGCGCTGGAGCGCCTCGCATGCGGCGGCCGCCTGGGCGCCCATCTCCAGGGCGAGGTACGTGGGGAAGGTCTCCGAGGCTGCGAGCACGAACGGACTGTCGACGGGGACGCGGGCGAGGCAGACCGACCCCCCTTCCTTCACCGAGAGGATTTCGGTGACCAGGAGTGCCGGAGGGCGGTGGGGCAGGTAGGCAGTGAGGGACATGAGTCAGGCGAGCCGCAGACGTCCTTCCAGCACCACCGTGCCCTCACGCTGGGCCGTGACGCCCACCTCGCCGTCACCCTCGCCGTCGAGGACCACGTCGAGCACGTCCCCCGGCCCGACGGGGGCGCGGAAGCGCACCACCCGCACGCCCGCGAGCCGGGCGCGGGGACCGAACACCTCCTCCAGGAGCTGCACCTGCAGCGCGAACTGCGCGACCGCCGGCAAAACCGGGTCGTCCGGGAAGTGGCCGGCGAAGAAGGGGCTGTCCTCGGGGATGCGCACGCGGAACCGCCGGGAGCCCTCGGGCGTCGACGAACGCGACTCCACGGGGAAGGAGGTCATGCCTCGGACCTTCGTGTCCCCCGGACCTCCTGCAGGGCACCCGCGTTCCTCGTCCGCCGGCGCGGTCGCAGGTGGTCGAGCAGGTTCTCCAGCTCGGCCGCGGCCCAGAGGGCCAGGCCCCGTCTATGGGCCGCGGTCAGGCGCAGACGGGCCGTGCCGAAGTCCGGCACGGTGGTCCGCCACCCGACGTTACGACGCCCGTAGGTCCCGCGGCGCAGCCGCCGGCGCGCCAGGGTGACCAGCCGCCTCCTGGTGAAGCGCAGCACCCGATACGCCAACCAGGCCTGCAGGCCCGAGCTCCCGAGGGTCGGGGTCCGGAGCTCCTCGAGGTCGTGGTAGACGGTGTGCACGACCCCGAGGTGGTACATCGCCGTGTCCAGGTAGAAGGCGGTGGCCGTCAGCTCCGCGTCCCCCAGGAGCTCGTACTTGTCGCGGTAGAGGCCCTCGTACCACCGCGTGTAGGAGCGGGCGAAGCTCTCGTTGTGCTCGGTGATGGCACGTGACAGCGCCTCCTCCGAGTGCTCACCGCGGAGCTGCTCCTCGATCAGTCGCGTCGTGGCGTGGACCGACATCGCGAGGTGGTCGAGCCCGGGGCTGTAGTACGGATCGAGGAAGGCCGCGGCGTCGCCGACCAGCGCCCACCCCAGGTCCATGTAACGGGCGGCGCGGTAGGCCAGGTTGTCGCGGAAGCGGAAGCTCTCCTCGTCCAGGGTCGCGCCGGCCACGATCTCGCGCAGGCCGTCCCGGGACTCGAGGAAGCGGCGGTACCGCTCCAGCGACCCGTGGCCGACGGCAGGCGGCTCGAACAGCCGCTTGTCGTACACGACGCCGATGCTCGTGCTGCCCGATGCCAGTCGGATCACCCAGCTCCACCAGCCGCGCCCGCAGAAGTGGTTGGTGGCCAGGTCCCGCGCACAGTGCGTCTCCGGAAGACCAGGGACGCGCGGATCGGGACCCAGGGCCTCGAGGCCGTCTAGATCGAGGGTTCCGCGCCAGTGTCCCCACATGGCCGCGGTCCGGTGACCGGGCAGACGCTCGAGCAGGCCGAGGCGCCGGGCGAGGAAGGTCCGGCGCCCGGTCGCGTCGAGCACCCACCGCGCCGTCACCACCCGGCGCTGACCCTCGGAGTCCTCCAGCTCGACGGTGCTCACCGGCCAGGAGGGACGGTGGTCGGTCACGCGACCGGGCCGCACCACCAGCGCGCCCTCCCGCTCGGCCAGCTCGAGGACCGTCTTGTCCAGGCGCGCGCGGTCGAGCTGGAAGGTGGGGAGGGGCGGCTGGGAGGTGGTGCCCACCTCGGACATCTCGGCGAGCGCGCGGCCGCGGCCGTCCGTGAAGAAGTAGCGCAGCCCGTGCTTGGAGAGGTGCTCGCGGCTCAGCGTCCCGTACAGCCGCAGGACGTGCGCGAGGAAGTGCCCGGAGACCTCCACGGTCGCCTCGCCCACCTTGCGCTCGAATTCCTCCGACCGCTCGACGATCAGCACGCGACAGTCCGGGAGGGCCCGTCGCAGCAGCAGGCCAGCGCTCGAGCCGGCCAGGCCTCCACCGATCACGACCACGTCGTGGTCCGCGGTGACTGCTCCGGCTCCGGTCTGCATCAGCAACCCTCGCCGCGGAGCCCGAGGCCCTCGATCTCCACCAGGAGTTCGGAGCGGCAGATCTCCGCGTGCAGGTAGAGGACCTCGGTCCCCGGAGCCAGCTCGCGCTCGAGGATCGGGCGCACTCGCTCGAGGTCGGCGGGGTCGCGCAGGTAGACCCGGGGTACGCGCAGGCGCGCGCCGAGCGGCCGCTCGACCGCCTCCGCTCCGTGCACGAGGGCGCGGAGGTTCCGGAGGGACTCCTCGGTCTGGGCGACGACGTTCCCCGGGTGTCGACTCTCATGGCCGAGAATGCTGGCCGTGCCCGAGATCAGCAGGTGGCCTCCCAGGTCCTCGGGCGCGCGGGCCGCGCGGGCGAAGGCAGGACTGCGGGGGCCGTACCGGGCCGGATAGCGGTAGGCGCTGACCTGGCGTGGATTCTCGATCGGGGTGCCGGGCCGCCTGGTGGCGAGGAAGTGGACGACCTGGGGCCCGACGCGTGACCCGACGGCGGTGCCGGCCGGGAGGCGGCGCTCGAACCCCGGTCCGTGCACCTCTTCGAAGGCGCGCGCACGACCCATGCAGAACTGCATGTAGCGGTCGAGCCGCGACCGCCCGGGGTGGAGGTCGGGGACCGAGTTCCAGATGCGGAGCGGCTCCATGCCCTCCGCGTCCAGGATCGACAGCAGGCGGCGATACAGGTCCCGCGTGTCCCGCGCGAGATCCTTCCCGTCGGTCTCCGCGACGCCGAACAGCACACGGGAGGTGCGCGCCAGCCGGAAGCCCTCGACCTCGTCCGCGCCGGGCGCCTCGTCGACGATCCACTGCTCGACAAGGGGTCCCGGACCGAGGGCCGGGAGCGGCAGGTGGGCCAGCGCGTCGCCCGGAGGTCCATCCTCGCCGAACGTGATCGTCGCCAGGAGGTGCCTCCCCGCCTCGACCTCTGCCGTCGCCCAGCGGGCGGGTACGTGACGTGGACGGACGGCGAGCCGGACTCGGCGAGCGGCGGTGGAGGTCGGCGGAGGATCGGGCGTCATTCCGTGGCGTCGCGTGCCTTCGCGAGGATCCCCAGCTCGAGAGCCTCTCGATCCGCGACACCTTCCAGCATCGGTAACCGTATTCTAGGACGAGCAGGAATCCGACCAGCAAGTTGGCGACGAGCCCGGAGCATAGCGCCCACCACTCGGGCGCCCAGAGGACGAGCATTCCCACGGCCGCGGCGTTCCCCACGAAGAACGCGGTCCATAGCCGGGTCAGGCGCCGGCAGTAGCGAACCGCCGTCGGCGGAAGCTCGGGGCCGCCGCGCTGGATCTGCGCGATTCGTTCGATCACGGACTCCCGTCCTGGCCGCAGGCTGCTCCAGAAGGTCGCGGCCAGGGTGAGGTTCACCAGGACGGGCACGGAGAACATGGCGCGCTCCTCCCCGGTGAACGCCGTGAAGCCGGCGAGCAGGAGGACGGGAACCAGGGACCACGTCTCCTGTCGGTGCAGCGAGCCGAGCCGGGGGCCGGTGACCGACCGCAGGAGGACGAGCCCGAGGACCAGGAGGCCGAGCGCGCGGACCCAGCCGGTCCAGCGCCACGTACACGAGAAGCGGGTACGCGAGGAGCAGCGTCACCGCGATGCTGCAACGGGCCCTATCCATCCCCGACCTCCCCGAAGCGGAACCACTGCGTCGGAGCCTCGCGCAGCGCCCACTCGAGCTCGGTGGCGATGCGCTCCGTCGCGGCCCGGTAGTCCCCCTCGCGGTCCGCGGTGCGTGGCACCTGGACCGGATCGCGGAAGACGACCCGGTAACGGCGCCGTCCCTCCCGCAGGACGAAGACCGGGACCAGCGGGACCTCGGCCAGTCGAGCCAGCATCGGCACGCCGCGCGGGAAGGCGTACCGGTGACCGAAGATCCGGCCGAGGATCACGTCGCCACCGGTCCGGGGCCGGTCTCCCTGCAGGGCGACGATCCCTCCCCGGCGCAGGGCGTCCAGGAGCTCGAGGCCGAGATCCAGATCGCCCCGGGCGAAGTGGGTGTGGTAGCGCGGCCCGCCGAGGCCGGCGAGGAGCTGCTCGACGAAGGCCTGCGATCGCTCGTCCAGCTCGGGTTCCCGGACCAGGTGGATCTCGGTGTCCGCCGCGGTCGCGGGCAGGGTCGATCCAATCTCCCACCCACCCATGTGCGCGGTCACCAGCAGGAAGCCCCGTCCGCGCGAGATCAGACGTTCCCACACCTCGCGGTTCTCGACGCGCGAATCGATCTCGAAGCCGGGGACGAACTGTTCGTACCGCTCGGTCAGGCACCAGGAGAAGCAGTGCACCACGCGCCAGGCACGGCGCTGCCTCCGCCACCATCCCGCCGGTCCCAGCACGATCTGCAGGTTGTGGCCGACGGCGCGGCGGACGCCGGGGAGGGCGCAGAAGAACGCGCCGGCGAACCCCGCCACCAGGACCCTCTTGAGCGGCTCGGGCACGACCCGCACCCCGAGGAGGTGCAACCGGTACCAGAAGACACCGGTGAAGTAGAAGGGGCCCAGCACGCGCCGTAACAACCGGCTGGTCGCGGGGGTCCCCGTGTCGCCCGTCGTGTTTCCCGCCGACCTCATGTCCCGATCCTCTCGAAGCGGGCGCCGACGACCGCGCGCGCGATGCGCAGGCTGTCGAGCAGGCGACGGTAGTGGCTGGTGCAGCGCCCGTCGACGAAACCCATCTCCACGGGAACCCCCAGGACCCGGTAGCCTCGCCGGCACGCGCGCACGACGACGGCGCTCTCGGCCTCGAAGCCGTCCTCGGGCAGCCCGACCTCCTCGAAGAGGCGACGCGAGTACAGGCGGAAGCCGGTCTGGACGTCGGAGAGGCGCTCGCCAGCTGCGACCGAGATCAGCCGCGAGGAGACGCGGTTCGAGATCCGGCGCACGGGGTTCATCCCCTGGAAGAGGTGGCTCCGGATCCCCAGCACGAGGTCCGGGCTCCGACCCAGGGTGGCGGTCAGGACCGGGAGCTCCTCCGGGAGGTGCTGCCCGTCGGCGTCGATGGTCGCCACGTGCCCCACGCCCTCCGAGAAGAGGGCCTCCATCCCCGTGCGGAGCGCGGCGCCCTTGCCGCGGTTCTCCGCGTGGGTCAGGACGTCCGCGCCGGCGGCGGCGGCGGCCTCGCCGGTCCCGTCCCGCGATCCGTCGTCGACGACCACCAGGCGGTCGACGAGGCCAAGGGTCCGGCGGGCGACGTCCGCCACGGAGCGGGCCGCCTCGAAGGCGGGGACGACGGCGCCGAGGGGGAGGCGCGGGGCCCTCATGGGCGCTCCAGCACGAGCCAGGCGAACGGTCCGGCCGAGGCCGTGCACGTCACGAGCACGCGGCGCGCGGGCGGGAGCGGGCCGGTGGCGGGCGCCACGGGAAGGTCGGGATCGGCCGCGCCCACGGAGGGCGAGGCGACCTCGTCGTCGAGGCTCCCGAGGGCGCTCGCGAGGAAACCCCCGCCGTATTCCCCGGTGAGTCCCTTGGGAGCCAGGACCGGGGGCGGAGAGCCGTCGAACAGGGCGTGCGCCGTCCGGGCCTCGAGCTCGTCGCCGCGCCGGGATCCGGAGGCGCCGGACACGACGCGCCCGATCGTGTCGATCGGGACGTCCGCCCGCGCGAGCTCCGTGGCCACGCGTCGCGCCAGCCCGGTCGCGCCGCGGCCCCAGTCGGTGGCGCTCGCGGTCGGGTCGTTGCCCCGGCCCCAGGCGACGATCCGCACCAGGGGCGTCGCGCCCCGGTCGGCCGCGTCCTCCTCCGTCTCCAGCAGGAACACCGCTGCGCCCTCCGCAACCACGAACCCGTCCCGGTCGGCGGCGAACGGGCGGGCGCGATCCCCGCGCGTCAGGGATCCGTACCGCGTCAGCACGGAGTGCAGGATCGGACTGATCTCGTCCGTGGCCCCGGCGAGGACCCGTCGCGCGCGGCCGGACGCGACCAGGGCCGCGCCACGAACGAGGGCCGCCGTGCCGGAGGCCTCCCGCTGGGTCAGCGTCAGGTTGGGTCCCCGCGCCCCGAGTCGGATCGCGACCTGTCCCGCGGGGGCGTTGGCGACCGTCTCGGTGAAGAGGAAGGGCGAGATCGACCCGGGGCCCGCCTCCTCGATCTGGCGCAGGAGCCGCAGCGTGTAGCTGATGCTGCCCCAGGCGGTGCCCAGGCACACCGCGGTCGCGTCGCCGTCCGGGACGTGGTCACCGGGTTCCGCGAGGCCCGCTTCGGAGGTCGCCTGGATCGCCGCGCTCACCGCGAGGCGCGAGGGAAGACACATGCGGCGCGCGATCAGCGGCTCGATCCACCGCTTCGTGACGTCGGGGGGGACCAGGGCGGCGCGCGGCGCATCCTCGGGGGGATGGAAGCCGTCCTCGGTCGGGACGTCCGACAGGGGCAGCGGACCCCGGGCCAGCGCCTCGCGGAAGGCCGGGAGCCCCGAGCCGTGGGCGGCGACGACGCCCGCGCCGGTCACGACCACGGACCGGATCACCGCGGGTCCTCCGGCCCCTTGCGCAGGATGAGGGCGGCGTTCGCGCCCCCGAAGGCGAGGTTGAGCGAGAGCGCCGGGCGCGCGTCGTCGATCGCCCGCGGGTCCCCGAGGACGAGGTCGACGCGCGCCTCGGGATCGACCACGCCACCCCCGGGCGTGGGGTGGACGCGGCCGTGGATCAAGCACAGGACGGTGATCACCGCCTCGAGCGAGCCGCACGACCCCAGGGTGTGGCCCACCGCGCCCTTGGAGGAGGTCACCGGCAGGGTGGCGGCCCGCTCGCCGAAGACCGCGCGGATCGCGGCGGCCTCCGCCTGGTCGTTGTGCGGCGTGCCGGAGCCGTGGGCGTGGAGGAAGCCGACCGCCCCGGGGGACACCCCCGCGTCGGCCAGCGCGACCCGCATGGCGCGGGCGGCGCCGGACCCCTCGGGGCAGGGCGCCGTCATGTGGAAGGCGTCGCACGTCGAGCCGGCCCCCGCGAGCACGGCGAGTGGCCGGGCGCCGCGCGAGGCGGCGTCCGCCTCGGTCTCCAGCACCAGGAAGCCCGCGCCCTCGCCGAGGGAGAGCCCCTCCCGGTCCGCCCGGAACGGGCGGGCGGGAGCCTCGTCGACCGCCCGCAGCGAGTTGAACCCACCGAAGGTCGTCTGGCACAGGCCGTCCGCGCCGCCGGCGAGCGCGACCCGGACCTCGCCCGCGCGCAGGGAGTCGAGAGCCGCCTCGAGCGCCATGGTGGACGCGGCGCACGCGGTCGCGAGGGCCTCGACCGGCCCGCTCAGACCGAAGGCGTGCGCCACGGCGTCCGCCGGGGTCCCGTTGGGCTGCGGCGCGAACGGTTTGGTTCGCGCGCGCTCCGGGCCGGTGCGGCGCAGCCGCCAGTAGGCCTCCTCGCCCTCGTACATGCCCCCGGTGCTGCTGCCGAGGAAGAGCCCCGCCTCGGGCGGGGCGGGAAGGGGGAGGCCGGCCATCAGCCAGGCCTCGTGGGCGGCGTGCAGGGCGAACCGGTCGGTGCGGGACGGGCGCGACCCGCGGGGGAGGACGAGGCCGGCCGGCAGGCTCTCCGGGAGCTCGGGTACCTCCGCGGCGAGCCGGGTGCGGTGACCCTCCGTGGAGAAGAGCTCCACCGGACGGATGCGTTCCTCGCCGGCCGCGAGTCCCTCCCACAGCGCGTCGACGCCGGGCCCGAACGGGCTGACCGCGCCTATCCCCGTGACGACGATCCGTCTGCGGTTCCTCGGATCCGCGTGGTCGCTCAAGGGAACCTCAACCGGAAGCGGCGCTCTCCGGCAGCCGCTGCTGCACGAAGGCGCCCAGGGTCGCCACGTTCGTGAACGTCTCGCGGCCCAGGCCCCTGCCCTGGATGCGCACCCCGAACTCCCGCTCCAACCCGAGGATCAGCTCGAGGGCGTCGATCGAATCGAGCCCGAGCTCCTCCCGGAGGGGCGTGTCGTCCTCGATCTCCTCCGGCTCGACGCCCTCGAGCGCGAGGCTCTCGACGAGGATCCGCTTGATCCTCAGGCGGATGTTGGCTTCGTCCATCGATAACCTTCCCCGCTCGGCTGTCTTCGCGCCCTTGGGTTCCTGTAGGGACGATGAGTTCGAGGCCGTCTCGGATGACGAGGTGCTTACCATAGAGCCAGCCCCGCCCCCTGGCAACGAACGCCGACGGCGTGTCATGGATCCCCTGGTCAAGAGCTTCCGCGACCTCGGCGAGGAGTCCCCTCGCTCTCCGGCCGTCCTCGGTCGAGAGCGTCGGTGGACGCGCGCCGAGCTCTGGCGTGGAGCGGATGCCGTGTCCGGGGAGCTCGCCGGCCGAGGGGTGGGCGCCGGGACGATCTTCGCCCTCGTGGCTCCTCCGGGGGTCGGCTTCCTCGTCGCCTGGCTCGCGCTGCGGTCCCTCGGGGCGTGCGTCCTGCTCGTCGACCACGCCCTGACCGAGAGCGAGCTCGAGGACGTGCTGGAGCACATGGGCGCGGGGTTCTGCTGGCGCTCCGGCGACGACTGGAGCCCGGGACGGGAGATCCCGCTGCGCCGGACCCCCGGTCGCGGGGACCGGCTTCCGCGCGCCGCCGTGATCAAGCTGAGCTCGGGCTCCGGCGGTCGACCCGTGGGGATCGCCGTCGGCGGCGAGCAGCTCGCTGTGGACGGGCGGAAGCTCGCGGCCTCGATGGGCCTGCGTCCCGACGACCGCTTCCTGGGCGTCGTCCCCTTCTCCCACTCCTACGGGTTCTCGCTCCTGCCGACCTCGCTCTTCGCCCTGGGCGCTCCCCTCGTGCTTCCAGCGCCGGACGAGGACCCGCTCGACGCGGCCCGGGAGCTCGGGGCGACCGTGCTCCCCAGCGTCCCCGCCTGGTACCGGGCGCGGCTGCGGGGGGGCCGGGATACGGCGTGCCCCCCGAGCCTGCGCCTGTTCCTCTCCGCCGGTGCTCCGCTCCCTCCGTCCGTCGCCCGCGGCTGGCGCGAACGCACCGGACGTCCGATCCACGTGCTGTACGGCAGCAGCGAGTGCGGGGGCATCACCTACGACCGCCTCGGGGACGCGGCCGAGCGGGGCGTCGTCGGAACACCGGTGGACGGGGTGCGCCTCGTGCTCGAGCCAACCGGCCTCGACGGGCGTCGGCGGATCGTGGTGCACTCGGCCGCCGTCGCTCTGGGCTACGTCCCGGAGGACGACGCCCGGGCTGGCCGCATCCGGAACGGGTCCTTCCGGACCGACGACCTGGGCGAGCTGCAGGGGAACGAGCTGCGGCTGCTGGGTCGCTGCAACGGCTGGATCAACGTCAACGGCAAGAAGGTCGATCCGAGCGAGGTGGAGGGAGTCATCGGGGCCCTGCGCGGCGTCGAGGAGGTCGCCGTCCTGGGCAAGCCGCTCGCCGACGGCCGCGAGGTGGTGCGCGCCGTCGTCGCAGCGCGCGACGGTGCGGTGGGGTTCCGCGACGTGACCACCTGGTGCAGGGGCCGGCTCGCGCCCTACAAGATCCCCCGCAGCGTCGTGGTTGTCGACGAGCTCCCGCGCACGGCCCGGGGCAAGCTCGACCGGCGCGCGCTGCTCGGCCTATGAACCTCCGGCGCGGCGTCTGGGTCCTGCTCCTCGGCGGCTGCGCCACGTTCGGCCCGCCGGACCCGGCCGTCCTCGCGGACGCCCTCGCCGACCGCCCCGAGGCGGGCGCGATCCGCCGCCGGGCGCGGCTCGACCTCGAGGGCGAGCACCTGAGCGGCCGCTTCACCGCGGTGCTGGTCGCCTGGCGCGGACCGGAGCCCTCGGCGAGGCTCCAGGTTCTGCCGGAGGTGGGCGGGAAGCTCCTGGACCTCGTCGTGACGCCCGAGCGGGTGGCGGGCTACGTCCCCATGGCCGGGCTGGCGGTCGACCACGCGCGCGGCGAGGGGCCCGTTCCCCGGCACCTGCTCGGCTTCGTCGCCGCGAGCCTGCTCGAGGACCTGACGCTCCTCTCCCGCGGGCGCGTGCTGGGCAGCCGTCCACGGCCCGGCGGAGGCCACGAGTTGCTCGTCGCGGGCGCCCTCGAGGGCTGCCGCGTCACGGTCGAGCTCGACCCCTCCGGCGCGATCCTCGGTCGAACGTTCCGCCTCCGCGGCGTGGGCTGGCGCGAGGTCCGGACGCCCGACGGCCGGCGGTTCGTCGCGCCGGGCCTCGAGTGGCGGCTCGGGGACGTGACGCGGGAAACCCTGGCCGAGGTTCCCGACCGCCTGTTCGACCTCCAGTTGCCCGAGGGGCTCCGCCGTTGATCGCGCGGCTGCTCGACGGGCACGCGCGCGCGGTCACGGCGCATCCGCGGATCGTGGCAGGGGTGGTGCTGGCCGTGACCGTGGCGGCCGCGGCCCTGCTGCCGCGGGTCGAGATCGATCCGGACGTCAGGGCCCTGCTGCCGGAGGACCATCCGTCGGTCCGCCTGCTCGCCGCGCTCGAGCGGGCGCAGGGCTCCCGCTCCCTCCTCCTGCTCCTGCGCGGGGAGGACCTCGCGGAGCGTCTGCCGGCGATCGAGGAGGAGCTCGGGGCCTCGCCCTTCCTGGCGGAGGTCCGGGCGAGGCGCGAGGACCTGTTGGCCGCCGACCCGTCCCGTTCCCTGCTCCTCACCGCCTCGGAGGAGGCCCTCGAGGAGTTCGGCGAACAGCTCGCACCCGAGGCGCGCCGCGCGGCGATCGCGGAGAGCAAGGCGCTCCTGGCCCAGGACCCCACCGTGGGCCGGGAGCTGGTGCTGCGCGACCCACTGGGGCTGCGCTGGCTCCTGGACCGCGCCGCGCGCGACGCCGCGCCCTCGGGCCTGGACCTCGACTCGCCCCACCTGGTCTTCCCCGAGCGCGGGCTGGCCCTCGTCCGCGTCGCCGGGACGCGGGACCCCTTCGACACGGAGTACTCGCGGCGCCTGATGGAGGACCTGGCGACCCGCCTGCAGGGCGTCGCGTGGGAGGCGTTCGGGGGGTACGACGCGGCGGTGCGCGATTCCGCGCGCATCCGGGGCGACCTGGTGCGCTCGCTCGGCTGGTCGGTGCCCGCGCTCTTCCTGCTGCTCGCGTGGCTCACGCGCAGCTTCCTCGTGCCGCACCTGTACGTCGCGCCGGTCGCGCTGGCGGTGGTATGGGCGCTGGGCTTCGGCGGCGCGGCGCTGGGGCCGCTGACGCCCCTGGCGGTCAGCGGGGCGGCCATCCTGATGGGGCTCGGGATCGACTTTTCGATCCACTACCTGGACCGCTACCGCGAGGAGCGGCGCGTCCGGCCGCATCCGGAGGCGGTCCGGAGCGCGCACCTGGGCACCGGCCGCGCCCTGCTGCTGAGCATGGCCACCACGATCGCCGCCTTCGCGGCCATCGCGCTCGGCTCGTTCTCGGGGCTCTCCTCGTTCGGGTTCCTACTGTCGATCGGGATCGTCTGCGCGTGGCTGCTGACGCTGAGCGTCGCGCCCCTCCTCGCGTCACGCGCCGGGACACGCGGGCGGACGCCGCCGGTGCCGGCCGCCGTGCGCGCGGCGCGCCGCCTCGTCACGGGGTCCGCGGGGCGGTGGTGCGCGACGGCGGTGGTCGCGCTCGCCGTCGGTGGCTGGGCGTCGGCGGCCCTCGGCGACCTCGTCTTCGACACCGATCCGCTCCACCTGCGCCCGGAGGACGACCGCCTGCGCGGCCGGATGGCGCCGCTGGAGGAGGTCCTCGGCCACTCGCCGCTGGCCCTGCGCGTCTGGGTCCCGGAGGGCGTCGACCCCGCGCGCGTCGCCGCGGGGGTGGAGGAGCTGATCGAGGACGGCCCGGTGGCACGCGCCACCGGCGACTTCACCGGCTGGCCCGGACCGCGCCGGCGCCGGCTCCTCGAACGCTTCGCCTCCGCGACGGAGGGGTGGTTCGAGGGCACCCTGGAGGACCTCGCGCGGGCGGGGTTCCGGCCCGACGCCTTCCGTCCCGCGCTCGAGGACCTGGCGGAGCGGCTGCGGGTCCCCGCTCCGGAGGTCGGTGCGGCGGACTTCCGCCGGGAGGGCCGGCGCTACCGGACCCTGGACCTGCACCCCGCCCGGACCCTGCGCGGTCTGGAGGAGCGCATGGAGCTGCGCGCGCGCGTCCGGAGAGCGCTCGGCGGCGAGGTGCTCGTGGTCGACCGCGCGGGGGTGGGCGACGACCTGCGCGGCGTGCTCGCGGCGGACCTGCGCCGGTCGCTCGTGACGTGCGCTCTGGTCGTGCTGCTCGTGGTGGCGGGAACGCTGCGCCGGACGCGCGACGTGGCGGCCGCGCTCCTGCCGGTCCTGTGCGGGCTCGGGGTCACGCTGGGCGGGCTGGCCCTGTCGGGTTTCCCCCTGCACCCGGGCAACGTCCTGGCGTTGCCCCTGGTCCTGGGCATCGGGGTCGACGACGGGATCCACCTCGTGCTCCGCTGGCGGCAGACGGGGGCGGATCCGCTCCTGACCACCGGCACCTCGATCTGGCGGACGACGCTGACGACCCTGGTCGGCTTTGGCTCGTTGGTCTTCGCATCGAGCCCGGCCATCGCGTCGCTGGGAGCGCTGGCGGCGGTGGGGACGGCGACCTGTTTCCTCGCGACGGTGCTGGTCGTGCCCGTGGTGCTCGGGCGGTCGTCGGAGGCCGGATGCTAGGCTGTGCCGATGGGAAGCGCCTTGCTGCTCGCCGCGTTGCTGGTGACGCCGTTGCAGGAGGAGGAGGTCGCCTCCTCGCCGTCGGAGGAGGACCTGGCCCGGGCCCGCGAGGCGATCGAGCGGGTCGCGGCGCGGTTGGAGGGGGTTGCCGAGCTCCACGCGGACTACCGGCAGGTCCAGGAGTCGCTCCTGCTCGACGACCCCCTCGTCTCCACCGGCCGCTTCCACCTGCGCCTCGACCCCGGCTGCCTGGTCCTGGAGTTGCCGGAGCCGCGGCCCCTTGTGATCCGTTCCGACGCGACCTCGCACCGCCTCTGGTACCCGCGGAAGGGGCGTGCCGAGGTGTTCCTGTTCGGGCGGAACCGGCTCACCGAGGCCCTGCTGGCGTGCTTCACCTCGGACCTGGAGCAGCTGGAGAGCGCCTTCGCGATCGCCTCCTACTCCGAGTCCCCGGTGCTCCCCCCCGACGCCGAGGGGGAGTCCGCGGAGCTCCACACAGTCGCCACCGTGCGCCTGGTGCCGCGCCGGGACGACCTCGGTGCCGTGCTCGCGGCCCTCGTGCTGGAGCTCGACCTGACGGCGCGCGTTCCCCGCGCGGTCGTCCAGGAGAACCCGGAGGGCGAGATGGTCCGCTACGAGCTGAGCGACCTCGAGCGGGTGAAGGAGCCGGACCCGAACGAGCCGTCGGTCTTCGATCGGCCGCTGCCGGAGGGGACGCGGGTCGTGGAGCGGAGGGTGGAGGCGGACCGCAACGAGGACGGGTGACGCCGTCATGAGCGACGAGCTCCTGGATGGACGGGTGGGGCCCCAGCCTGCATCACTCACAGGGCCTGGCGAAGGGCGCGCCCGGGACCCCCGCCGGACGCTTACGGTGATCCGCGTGGCCCGTCGCGTGCGCATGATCAATTCCGCGAGAGGAGATCAGTAGTTCCGTGGATGGCAAGTCCAAGCTGGCCTTTCGCGGGTTTCATGCGACTGCAGTGGCCCGCGTGAAGAGCTCTCCGAGGCTGCGTGCAATTCGGCCCGAGCCCTTGGTGCGAGGGCCTGACGCGAAAACAGTGGAAGTGATGGTT
>Ga0299906_10002932_pt1 | contig 14095 bp, 18 predicted proteins | sample RVTome_14_FD_200259 | JGI IMG/M metagenome (GOLD analysis project Ga0299906, IMG submission 200259) | Soil microbial communities from uranium-contaminated site in the Upper Colorado River Basin, Wyoming, United States - RVT145D125 (version 2) ... | reverse complement strand
CCGCGTTTCCGAGCACGCGGATTCTCGACGACATCAATTACAAGTCGATCATGATCGGTTTTCCCCTGCTGTCGCTCGGTATCATCACCGGCGCTGCGTGGGCCAACTACGCTTGGGGAACCTACTGGAGCTGGGACCCCAAGGAGACCTGGAGCCTGATCGTCTGGTTCATCTATGCCGCTTTCCTGCATGCACGTTTCACCCGGGGGTGGGTAGGGAAAAAGGCTGCCTGGCTCTCCGTCATCGGTTTCGCAGCAACGATCTTCTGCTACCTAGGGGTCAATCTGGTTCTTTCGGGGCTGCACTCTTACGGGGGATAATTTCGGGGGCCGGTTTTTCCGGCCCCTTTTTTACGCCCTGTTTCAAGTGTGTTGTCGTTTGATAGCTAGTCCGAACACTGCTCGATGTTCGCTGTGTATAGGCGAAACCGGGGATGGAAGGAACGTCCTTCGAGACGAGCGAAAAACCCTGCCGATGATTGATTTCGAATGCCCGGACGAGACCAGAGCACCCGGAAAATTGTTAGAGAACAGGGCATAGTGGATGACCAGGATCCGGCGAGCAGGCCCTTGCACCCTACTGAAACACTCGACGACCTTCACCCTGCCGGATTGAAGATCATTCAGGCGAAGCGAGGTTACCGTTTTTCACTAGATCCTGTGCTGCTGTGCGCCTTTGCCAAGGTAGCCAAGGGGGAGGTGGTGGCGGATCTGGGAACCGGATCGGGAGTTGTCCCCCTGCTGCTGGCCGCGCGTACCGGTGCAAAGAAAATAGTCGGGGTGGAAATTCAACCAGAGTTAGCAGGGCGCGCGAGACGGAGTGTTCTGCTTAACTGTCTGCAGGACAGAATCGACATCCTTGAAGGTGACCTGCGGGAATTACAGGGACGTCTTGAGCCGCAGGCCTTTGAAGTTGTCGTCGCCAACCCTCCGTTTCGCCGCCCAGGTACCGGGCGCCAGGCGCCGATAAACGAAAGGGCCGCTGCCCGCCACGAGTTGGCCGGGGGCCTGGTTGACTTTCTCCGGGCGGCGACATATCTGTTGAAAGATGGCGGCCGGTTCTACATCGTCTTTTTGGCGGAACGACTGGCGGAACTGCTGGCCGGGATGCGGGAACTATTGCTGGAGCCGAAACGGCTTCGCTGCGTGCACTCCCGGGCGGGCGAGAGGGGTACTCTTGTACTGGTGGAGGGGCGTAAGGGCGGCCGCGCCGGTCTGGCGATGGACCCTCCGCTCTTTGTCTACGAGGGGGAGGCTTATTCGGCGGAAATTTTGGCGATATACGAAGGGTGAAACTAGCGACGAAGGCCTCAGTCTTTACTGCGAGCCAGATCGAGCTGTGCCTGCCTGACGAGTATCTGCTGCAGTTGCCGACGCAGTTCGGCATCGTCCAGAAGGGCGACGATTTCCCCGATGCGGGCCATCTCCTCTGCCGGTAAGGGGGGAAAGGGAAGGCTGCCCGGTTCTGCGGCGACGGGGGTTTGCTCGACCCTCCCGCGGCGCCAGAAAATATCACGGAAAACCTCTGCCCCCAGTCGTTCGTTGAGTCGGGCGAGAATTTTGGGTTTCATCAGCTGCAATTGCTGCATCCATACCGCCTGGTCGACCCGTATCTCGAGGACCCCGTCGCGGATTTTCGCCGGTTGCGCATGCGCCGCGATCTGCGGGCCAACGACATCGTTCCACACCCGCCACGATTCGTAGGCCCGCAACTTTCCCGCCAGCCCTGACTGCTGCAGAAACTGGCTGAGCAGAGTGCCGGCAGCGGCGGCCTTTTTCATGGGTGGGCGCTGCTGGCGGCTCATGTTTTGCTGCGGCGCCGGATCCGGCCGCCGAGAATCTGGCCGAAGACGGCACAGGCGATTGTCAAGGGGATGATTCTCCAACCGAAGCCCTCCCAAAGACGCAGGGCGATGATGAAGGGGATGGAGAGGTGGATGTAGACGAACCAGCGGAGGGAATACTTGGGCGAGGTTTCTCGCATAAAACCGAGCGGCAGATTGATCAGAAAGGCAAACAGAAGCAGGCCGGCGAGGCTGAGGGCGAGGGTAAAGTCCAACGGTGGGGTAGTCCTTTCTGTGTTTCGCCGATCGTGGTGGGGATGGCGATAAGGTTCGGCACTTGCATTGGATTGTTGCGCCAGTGTAGCCGCAAGGCCACTGACCTGTCAACGAAAGAGCCTTGCAGGGGCGCGGCAAGCGTGGCATTATGACCGCCCGGTATTTCAGATTGAGGAAATCATGGTTCGAGAAGGCGACCTGGTGGCTATTTTCCATTCCATTCACCGGGTGATGAAGGCGGAAAAAGCATTGAAGCAGGCGGGCGCCGACATCTCGTTGATTCCCGTCCCTCGTCAACTTGCCTCCGATTGTGGTCTGGCGATCCGGTACTCGCCGGACGTGCAGGCGACGGTAGAAGATATCCTGCGGCGGGAAAACTTGTTGCCTGCCGAAATCTACAGCAGGGTTGGGCAGGATTACCTGCGTCTGGACGCCAGCTGAATCCTTGGCGGCGAACCGGGAGCGCGTGCCGGGTGCCGGTCTTAGCTCCCTGATTTTCCCTTGTTTTTCCTTGACAACGGACAGGTGCTTTACTATAGTCCGTATTTTGCGACGCTCGAAGGATGGAGCGCCAGGTCTGACATGTTCGACAATCTGACGGAAAAATTCGAATCGGTTTTCAAGAAACTGCGCGGCCATGGCCGGCTGACCGAAGAGAATATACAGGAAGCTCTACGTGAAGTTCGTCTGGTCCTGCTGGAGGCCGATGTCAACTTTCGCGTGGTCAAGGACTTTATTGCCGCCGTCCGCGAGCGGGCGGTCGGCCAGGATGTCCTGAAGAGCCTCACTCCGGCCCAGCAGGTCATCAAGGTGGTGCGCGAGGAACTCGGGCGCCTGATGGGCGAGGGGGTGGAGAACCATCTCGATCTGGCCGCCCGGCCGCCGGTGCCGATCATGCTCTGTGGGCTGCAGGGCGCCGGCAAGACGACCACCTGCGGCAAGCTGGCGCTCAAGCTGCGCAAGGAAAAGCGCAACCCGCTGCTGGTGCCAGCCGACATCTACCGGCCGGCGGCCATCGAGCAGCTCAAGACTGTGGGCCGGCAACTCGGCATCCCGGTCTTCGACTCGCACGCAGGGCAGGATCCGGTCGCCATCTGCGAGGCGGCGCACCGTTTTGCTGAGCTCAATGGCTACGACACGCTGATTCTCGATACCGCCGGGCGTCTACATGTCGACGAGACGCTGATGGATGAGCTGGTGCGGATCAAGGCTGCCGTCGCGCCGCGGGAAATCCTGCTGGTCGCCGACGCCATGACCGGCCAGGACGCAGTGAACGTGGCCGAAAGCTTCGACCGCAAGCTTGAGCTCACCGGCGTCATCCTGACCAAACTGGACGGCGATGCCCGGGGTGGCGCAGCTCTCTCCATTCGGGCGGTGACCGGCAAGGCGATCAAGCTGGTTGGTCTCGGCGAGAAGATGGACGCCCTTGAGGTGTTCCATCCCGACCGCATGGCGCAGCGCATACTTGGCATGGGGGATGTGCTCTCGCTGATCGAGAAGGCGCAGTCCGCGATCGACCAGGACCAGGCGGCAGCCATGCAGAAGCAGCTGCGTCAGGAGGGGTTCAATCTCGAGACTTTTCGCGATCAGCTCAAGACGATCAAGAAGATGGGCTCGATGGAGTCGATCCTCAAGCTGATTCCCGGCGCCAGCAAGGCCCTCGGCCAGGCCCAGGGAATGCAACTGCCGGACAAGGAACTGAAAAAGGTCGAGGCGATCATCAATTCCATGACTCCGGCCGAGCGGCGGGATCATCGCATCCTCAACGGCTCGCGCCGGCTGCGCATCGCTCGCGGCAGCGGCACCTCGGTGCAGGACGTGAACGTGTTGATCAAGCGCTTCACCGAAGCACAGAAGCTGATGAAAAAAATGCAGCAACTGGGCCCCAAGGGGCTCAAGGGGCTGATGGGACGCGGCGGCGGATTGCCGTTTTGACAGGCTGAAGCCAGGAATCGAACAAATCCTGAAACCTGATAACTTATACCTGAACAGAGTTCACGAAACACCAGGAGGAAAAGCACATGTCCGTGAAAATCAGACTGGCCCGCGGCGGCGCCAAGAAAAAACCTTTCTACCAGGTGGTGGTCGCCGATGAGCGCTCCCCGCGCGACGGCCGTTTCGTCGAAAACCTGGGTCAGTACGACCCCAAGCAGAACCCCCCGATGATTACCTTGCAGGAGGAGCGTACTCTCGAGTGGCTACAGAAGGGCGCCCAGCCCACGGATACCGTGCGGCAATTGCTCCGCCAGCAGGGGATCTGGGCCAAATTCAAGCAGCCGAAAGAGGCCTAAGCTTCTCCGGCTACCGAGGTGGGTCATCCCTTTCTCCGAAGGACGGACTCCATGAAAGAACTCATCGAATTCATCGCCAAATCCCTGGTGGAACATCCCGAAGCGGTGACCATCTCCGAGGAGCAGGGTGAGGATGGCAGCATCCTGGTCAAGCTGGCTGCGGCCCAGGAGGACATGGGGAGGATCATCGGCAAGCAGGGGCGAACCGCCAAGGCAATGCGCACACTGCTCAACGCCAAGGCAACGCGGGTCAACAAGCGCGCTACCCTGCAGATCATGGAGTGATGGTCGCTGCGCCTGATGATCTGTTGCGCCTGGGGGTGGTGACCGGGACCCACGGACTGCGTGGTGACCTCAAGGTGCGTCCACTAGCGGATGACCCGTCGGCGTTGCTTGCTGCCCATGAAGTTTACCTCCGTGACCGGCAGGGCAAACTCACCGTCTGTCGGGTGGCTGCGGTAAAGGCTCACAAGGCCATTGTGCTGCTGCGGTTGCAGGGGCTCGAGAATATCGATGCGGTTCAGCCGATGGTGGGGTGTGAAGTGCTGATGCCCCGTGGTGAGCTGCCTGCTTTGACGGGTGATGAGTTTTACTGGTTTGAGCTGGAGGGGCTGAGCGTCGTCGATCGGCGCTGCGGCGATCTCGGCGTCCTTGAAGAGATGTTCAGTACCGCCGCGCATGACATCTACGTGGTGCGCGGTCGCTACGGTGAGGTTCTGATTCCGGCGGTGGAAGAGTTCATCGTGGAAATCGACCGTGACGGACGGCGCATGCTGGTCGATCTCCCCGACGGTCTTGTTCCGGAAAAAGATGAAATTTGACGTTCTGACCCTCTTTCCCGGCATGTTCGAGTCGCCCCTGCAAGAGAGCATCCTCGGCCGGGCGGTGGAACGGGGGCTGTTCCGGTTTGCCGCCCACAACCTGCGGGACTGGGCCGAAGGCCGACACAAGGTGACCGACGATACTCCCTGTGGCGGCGGCGACGGCATGGTCATGAAGCCGGAGCCGGTTGCCCGGGCGCTGACGGCTTTGCGATCGGATTCGCCCGGCTCGCGGGTCCTGCTGATGACCCCGCAGGGCACGCGGTTTGACCAGCGCGAGGCCTGGTCCCTGGCGCAGGAGCCGGGGTTGATTTTTGTGTGCGGCCGCTACGAAGGCTTTGACGAGCGCATCCGCTCCCTGGTGGATGTCGAGTATTCGCTGGGTGACTTTGTCCTCACCGGAGGTGAGTTGCCCGCCATGGTGATGATCGATGCCATCGCCCGGCTGCTGCCGGAAGTGCTGGGAAGCAGCGGAAGTGCCCTGGGAGATTCCTTCTCGGATGGCCTGCTCGAATACCCGCATTACACACGCCCCGTCGAATTCATGGGCATGCGGGTGCCGGACGTGCTGCTTTCGGGCAACCACGCGGCTATCGCCAGATGGCGCCGCCGTGAGCAGCTGAAACGAACGCTGCAGCGGCGCCCGGACCTGCTGGCCACGGCCAGGCTGACGGATGCGGATCGGCGGATTCTCGACGAACTGCGACGCGAACTGCAGGGCGAAGAATGAGTCGGCAACCGCTGGCGGTGGCCTTGGTTCATCATCCGGTTCTCGATCGGCGCGGCAACCGGGTAACGACGGCGGTCACCAATCTCGATCTGCACGACATCGCTCGGACGGCCCGCACATACGGCGTCTGCCGCTATTATGTCGTAACTCCGGTCGAGGAACAGCAATTACTGATCGCCCGCATCCTCGACCATTGGCGTGAAGGTTTCGGCGCCGGCTACAACCCGGACCGCGGCGACGCCCTGTCGCTGGTGGCGACGGTAGCCAATCTGGAGCAGGCCCTGGCAGACTGGCAGGCCCTCGCGGGCACAGCGGCGCTGCCGGTACTGACGGGGGCGTCCCGATCCGACGGCATCTCCTTCGCTGCTTGTCGCACTCTGGCACAGGAACACCCGTTGCTGCTTGTGTTCGGCACCGGCTGGGGGCTGGCGCCTGAGCTGTTCGAGCGGCACTGGCCGGTGCTGGCCCCCGTACGGGGCGCTGGTGACTACAACCACCTGCCGGTGCGTGCTGCGGCGGCGATAATCCTGGACCGTCTGGTTGGCAAAAAGTGCAACTGACCTCCTGCCGGTAAACGGCTGACATGCTCTGCCGCCGGTTGGCAACGGTTCCGGAATGGACATGAGTCCCCGATTACTTTTGAAAGTGCTAACCTATCCGACGTTATCTCGGAAAACAGAAACGGATCGAAATAGAGGAGGAAAGACATGAACATCATCGATCGCCTGGGCATGGAACACATCAAAAAGAACATCCCGATCTTCAAGGCGGGGGACACCCTGCGGGTGCACGTCAAGATTGTCGAGGGTGACAAACAGCGCATCCAGGTCTATCAGGGGGTTTGCATCAAGCGGATGAACAACGGTGCCGGCTCGACCTTCACCGTGCGCAAGATTTCCGACGGGGTCGGGGTGGAAAGGGTTTTCGCCCTGCACTCACCGGCCGTCGAGAAGATCGATGTGTTGATGATTGGCCAGGTGCGCCGCGCCAAGCTCTACTATTTGCGCAAGCTGCAGGGCAAGGCCGCCAGGATTCGCGAGAAACGCTACGCCTGATAGCGGAAAAACAAGAAAAGCCCCGGCAACCGGCCGGGGCTTTTCTTGTTCAGGATAGCGTATAACAAACGAATTCGCCGTATTAGTGGTGCACTGCGGGCACACTGGTGGCATGCGGGGCCGCCATGGCGGCGAAGATGCAAATACCGATCAGGCAGTAAAAGGCGAGAGCCGCCCATCCCCCCTGCTTGAGCACGTCTCGCAGTTCCTTCCAGTCAATCAGAAAACCGAAGTAGCCGGCCAGGGCCAATACAATGAAAACAGACTCCATCAGAAACTCCTCCTTTGGCTGTTTATAATGAGTTCGGTGGCATAGTCTATACCATGGCGACGGTGAAATCCAGCTGGAATTTTCCCATGAAAGGTGTTGGATGACCCTCGATCTTTTCCCACAGCCGGAACTCTCGCCCCTGCAGTTCGAGAGCCGGACCAGGGCGCTGGGGTATAGGCTGATCGCCGGGGTGGACGAGGCTGGGCGCGGACCGCTGGCCGGCCCAGTGGTGGCAGCTGCAGTGATCCTGCCCGAGCAATTCGAGCTGCCCGGGCTCAACGATTCGAAGCAGTTGTCGTCGGCGGTTCGGCAGCGGCTCTTTTTACAGATCAGGCAGCAGGCTGCAGTCGGCGTCGGCATTGTTGCAGCGGCTGAGATCGATGAAATGAACATCCTGCGGGCAACCCTCAAGGCAATGTGCCTGGCAGTGCGCCGGTTGCGCCAGGCAGCCGACTACTTGCTTGTCGACGGCATCACGCCGGTACCGCTCCCCCTGCCGCAGCGAACCATCAAGCAGGGGGATGCCCGCTGTGCCTCGATTGCCGCCGCCTCGATCATGGCCAAGGTGGTACGCGACCGGATGATGATCGCCTATGACCGGCTCTATCCCGGTTACGGTTTCGCCGGCCACAAGGGATACGGTTCCGCCCTGCATATGGAGGCGATCGCCCGCCTGGGGCCATCCCCTCTGCACCGCCGCACCTTCCGGGGTGTGCGCGAGCACCTGGAGCGGCCATGACCGAGGAGCGCCTGAGCCTGGGCCGCTGGGGGGAAGAGGAGGCCGCGCGTTTTTTGCGCCGGCTCGGGATGACGATTGTCGAGCGCAATCTGCGCACTCCGGTGGGCGAGATCGACATTATCGCTCGCCAGGGGAAGACCCTGGTCTTCGTCGAAGTCAAGACCCGGCGCAGCGATGCATTTGGCACGCCGCAGGAAGCAGTCGGACCGACCAAGCAGCGGCAGATCATTCGTACTGCTCTCTGGTATATGGGGGACGGCAAGGGGAGGGGGATGCAGCCGCGTTTTGACGTGGTGGCGGTGCGCCCCGGGCCGCAGGGGGCACGGGTGGAGCATATTGTCAATGCCTTCGGCCTCTGATCCGGCCGGCGGTGACGACAATTTGAAAACGAAGCTTTCAACGCAGAGGACGCCGAGAGAATCCGGAGACCGCAGAGGAAGACCCATAGCATGACCTGGTGGAAAAAACCTCTTTGGTTTCGTTGCTTTTTGCTCTGAACGCCGCTAGAATTGCCGTCAGTCAGGCCATCCGGCGCAGGCTGCAGATGGACCAACGGAAGGGTGCGGGTGGAAATGGTGGAGTCTCTATCTTCTCTGGGCATGGTCAGAATCGGGGTGGTCGCGCCCGAATTGCGAGTGGCCGATGTCGCCTTCAACGAAGAGCGCATCTGCCAGGCGATCGAGGCTGCCGAATCCCAGGACTGCCGCTTTTTGCTTTTTCCTGAGCTCTGTGTTACCGGCTATACTTGCGGCGACCTCTTCTTCCAGCCGCTGCTGATCGAGCAGGCGCGGCAGGCCCTGCGCCGGATCGCCCGGGCGACGGCCGGCCGCCGGGCGACCGTGGTCGTCGGAGCTCCGGTGGCCCAGGGGGGGCGGTTGTTCAACTGCGGCGTTTTCATCGCCTCCGGCCGTATCCTCGGCATCATTCCCAAAACATTTCTTCCCAACACCCAGGAGTTCTACGAGGAGCGCTGGTTCTCTTCGGCCCGAGACCTTGCGGCTGACGTTCTCGAGTGGGACGGACAGGCGATCCCCTTCGGCCCGGATCTGCTCTTCCGGGCCGAGTCAATGCCCGATTGCGTAGTCGGCGTGGAAATCTGCGAGGATGTCTGGTCGGTCGAACCGCCGAGCGGCCGGATGGCGATGAGGGGGGCGACGGTACTGCTGAACCTCTCGGCCAGTCCCGAGCTGCTGGGCAAGGAGGAGTACCGGCGCGCCCTCGTACTTGCCCAGTCGGCCCGCTGCCTGGCGGTTTACGCCTACGCTTCGGCCGGCCCCGGCGAGTCGAGCACCGATCTGGTCTACTCGGGTCATTCCCTGATCGCCGAAAACGGTCTGCTACTGGCCGAGACGGAACGCTTCCGCTTCGAAACCCAATTGGCCGTGGCCGACATCGACATCGAACGCCTGGTCGGGGAGCGACGGAAGAACAACACCTATGGTGCGAGCCGAACCGAAGCTTCTTTCCGGTTCGTTCCTTTCTCTCTGCCGGATGCCGCCGCCGATCGTCTGCGGCGCGCCGTCTCCGCTACCCCCTTCGTGCCGTCTGCGGAAGAGGAACGAACCCAGCGCTGCCAGGAAATATTCGCCCTGCAGGTTACCGGGCTGGCCAAAAGGCTGTTGCACACCGGGGGAACGAAGGCGGTACTCGGCATTTCGGGTGGGCTCGACTCGACCCTCGCCCTTCTGGTGACGACCAAGGCCTTCGACAAGCTGGGGCTCGACCATCGCGGCATCGTCGCGGTGACCATGCCCGGCTTCGGCACCACGGCACGCACCCGGGGCAACGCCGAGCGGCTGGCGCAGCTGCTCGGCGTGAGCTTGCGGGTGATCCCGATCGATGCGGCGGTGCGCCAGCATTTTGCCGACATCGGCCACCGCGAGGAGGTGCATGACATCACCTTCGAGAATGCCCAGGCCCGGGAGCGTACCCAGATCCTCATGGATGTGGCGAACCAGGCCGGCGGCATGGTGATCGGCACCGGCGACCTCTCCGAGCTCGCCCTCGGCTGGTGCACCTACAACGCCGACCACATGTCGATGTACGGCGTCAATGCCGGGGTTCCCAAGACCCTGGTGCGCTACCTCGTTTCCTGGTGCGCCGAGGCGGAGTTCACCGGCGAGACCGCCGCTGTCCTCTCCGACATTTGCGCCACCCCGGTCTCCCCCGAACTGCTGCCGCCGAACGAACACGGCGAGATCGGCCAGGTGACCGAAGACCATATCGGCCCGTACCGGCTGCACGACTTCTTCCTCTATCACGTCGTGCGCCTGCAGTTCGCTCCTCGCAAGGTTCTGCGCCTGGCGCGCGAGGCCTTCGCCGGCGAGTTCTCCGCTGCGGAGATCCATCGCTGGTTGGAGACCTTCTACCGACGCTTCTTCTCCCAGCAGTTCAAGCGCTCCTGCCTGCCGGACGGACCGAAAGTGGGGAGCGTGGCGCTCTCGCCGCGCGGCGACTGGCGGATGCCGAGCGACGCCAGTGTGGCGCTCTGGCTGGAGGATCTGAAAAACGTGAGGTTTGAGGAGTGAGGAGTAGAAGCCTCACACCCCTCACGCCTGACGCCTCACGCCTCACCGATCCGGGCACCCTCTATCTCGTTGCAACCCCCATCGGCAACCTCGAAGATATGACCTTTCGCGCCCTGCGCATCCTGAGAGAGGTCGACCTGGTGGCGGCCGAGGACACCCGCCACAGCCGTAAGCTTTTTAGCCACTTCGGCATCGCGACGCCCCTCACCTCCTACTTCGAACACAACGAAGCGCAAAAGGGCGAACGTCTGCTGGATCAGCTGCGGGCGGGAAAGTCGGTGGCGCTCATCTCCGATGCCGGTACCCCCGCCATCTCCGATCCCGGCTTCCTGCTGGTGCGCCGCTGCCGAGACGAGGGGATACCGGTGCTCGCCGTCCCCGGCCCTTCGGCAGCGGTCGCTGCACTGGCTGTCTCCGGCCTGCCGACCGAGCGCTTTGCCTTCGAGGGGTTTCTGCCAGCCCGTAGCAAGGCGCGCCGCGAGGCACTACAGCAGCTGTGGGCCGAGCCGCGGACCACGATCTTCTACGAGGCGCCCCACCGGCTGTTGGCAACCCTGCGGGACATTTGCGAGGAAATGGGGGCGGAGCGGGAGGTGGCAGTGGCCCGGGAGTTGACCAAGCTGCACGAGGAGTTGTTCAGGGGAACGGCGGCGGCGGCGGTCGAGCATTTCGGCGCCGGCCGCGTCCGCGGGGAAATCGTCCTGCTAGTGGCGCCGGCTGCCGCCGGCGCGGCCGAGCCGGCGGCGTCAGTCCGTTCGGTTGAGGAGTCGTTGCGAAAGCTACGTGACGAGGGTCTGCCTCTACGGCAGGCGGTCAAGCAGGTGGCGAAGGAGTTCGGCCTGCCGGGGGACGAAGTCTACCGGCGTGCATTGGCGATGAAGGACGAAGACAGAAGACAGAAGGCAGAGGACTGAGGAAAGAAGACAGAAGGCAGAAGACAAAATTGCCGTCGTCCGTCATCTGTCGTCCGGCCTACCGCCTGACTTCAAAATCGCCGAACTCCCCCCGATAGTCTTCCCAGTCGATAAGGATATCTTCGACCCGGGCGCCGCTGGGCCCATCGTGGCACCACTCGATCACCTTTCGCACGTCCGATTCCCGTCCTTCGAAGACGGCTTCCACATCGCCGTCGGGCAAATTGCGCACCCAGCCGGTGAGATGGTGCTCCAGAGCGGTGCGGCGGGTGAAGTAGCGGAAATTGACCCCCTGAACAACCCCCCGGATGCGCACCGTCGCTCTTACAGGCCTCATTGGCCACCCTCCTTTTCCAGCAATCGCAGGAACTCTTCTTCGCTGAGTACAGTGATACCCAGCTCCCGGGCCTTGTCCAGCTTGCTCCCCGCTTCCTCGCCAGCCACCACGTAATCGGTCTTCCTGCTCACCGAGCCGGCCGCCCGGCCCCCCAGCCGCTCGACCATCTCCTGCCCCTCCTTGCGTCCGAGGGTCGGCAGCGTGCCGGTGAAGACAAAGGTTTTGCCGGTAAGGGGCCCGCCGGCGCGGCGTACACCCCCGGCAGGTGAAACTCCACGGGCCAACAGCTTGTGAATCATGTTGATATTTTCATCCGACTTGAAGAAGTCGACGATGCTTTTGGCAACGATCGGGCCTATTTCGAACAGGGTTCTCAGCTCATCGAAATTTGCCCGCATCAGATTTTCCAGCGTTCCGAACTGGGAAGCCAGGATCTTGGCGGTATGTTCGCCGACATTCCGGATGCCGAGGGCGTAAATGAATTTGTGGAGTGGCCTGGATTTGCTTTTTTCGATGGCACTCAGCAGGTTTGCAGCGAGTTTGTCGCCCATGCGCTCAAACCTGAAAAAATCTTCCGTCGTCAGGGAATAGAGATCGGCGACGTCCCTGACCAGGCCAAGATTCAGCAGTTTATCGATATACTTGTCCCCGAGGCCGTCGATGTCCATGGCGTTTCTGGAGGCGAAATGCCGGATGGCTTCCTTGACCTTTGCCGGGCACGTCGGGTTTTGGCAGCGGGGAATCACTTCGTTTTGCTCTTTTTTGACCACCCCCCCGCATACGGGACAGTGCTTGGGGAGCGAAATCTCCCGCTCCTCCCCGGTCCGCTTTTCGGTCAGCACCTGGACCACGTCGGGGATGACGTCGCCCGCCCGTTCAACCACCACCTGGTCGCCGACCATCACCCCGAGCCGGGCGATCTCGTCCCAGTTGTGCAGGCTGGCGCGCGAGACGGTGACGCCGGAAATCTCAACGGGTCGCAGAATCGCTACCGGGGTGATCGCTCCGGTTCGACCCACCTGCAACTGGACCTCCTGCAGAACGGTTTCCGCCTGGCGGGGGGGGAACTTGAAGGCGACCGCCCAGCGCGGACGTCGGGAGACTTCACCCAGGTCTGTCTGCCAGTCGAGCCGGTTGACCTTCACCACGACGCCGTCAATTTCAAAGGGTAGATTGTCCCGGCGCCGCAGGAGTTTACCGTAATAATCGAGGACGCCCTCTATGCCGCTGACCACCTTGCTCCCGTCAAGATTGACCCGCAGCCCCCAGGACTGCAAGGCCTGGAGCAGTTCGCTGTGTCGCTCGGGCAGTGGGCCTTCCACCAGACCCACACCGTAGCAAAAAATATTCAGAGGGCGGAGGGCAGTCACGCGCGAATCGAGCTGGCGCAGGCTGCCGGCGGCGGCATTGCGCGGGTTGGCGAAGGTGGCCTGGCCGCTTTCCTCCAGTTCGCGGTTCCAGCGCTGGAACTCGGCGGTGTCGATGTAGACCTCTCCCCGCACCTCCAACAGGGCTGGAAAGGGGGGTCGCAGCACAAGCGGGATGGCTGGAATGGTTTTCAGGTTCTCGAGGATTTTTTCGCCGACCGTGCCGTCGCCGCGGGTGGAGCCATTAACCAGGCGGCCGTCGCGGTAGACCAGCTCGACCGCCACGCCGTCCATTTTCATCTCGCAAACGTATTCGACCGCCGCATCTGACGGCAGGGAAAGAAAACGGTGAACCTGGCTGTCGAACTCGCGGAATTCTCCCTCGCTCTTGCGGTTGTTAAGGGAGAGCATCGGTAGCGAGTGATGGACCTGCTCGAACTTCTCCAGCGGCGGGGCGCCGACCCGCTGCGAGGGAGAGTCGGGGGTGACCAGTTCGGGGAAGGTCTGCTCCAGATCGAGCAGCTCGCGGAAAAGCCGGTCATACTCGGCGTCGGAGATCTCCGGGCGGTCGAGAACGTAATAGAGATAATTGTGGCGGTGCAACTCGGTGCACAGCTCGGTATGAAGACTTCGGGCCTGCTCCTTGTTCATCGTTAATCCTGAAAGGGGGGGGGCGGCAAACGGCGAGGTGTGGGTTACTTGTGCGCCTTATAGCACAGGGGCGCGCTTCTTTCAATGTTTGCGGCCGAACTCCGTTGTAATCCCGCAGTCCTTGGGGTAAACTCCACGCAGATTTTTTGCGCTGGAGACCCTTTGATGTCCCAAGAACACCTGCTGCACCTGCTCGGCCTGACCGTCCTGCTTGCTCTCTCCGCCTTCTTCTCCGGCTCGGAAACCGCCTTCATGTCCCTGGACCGGCTGCGGGTGAAGTATCTGGTGCAGAAGAAGCGCCCCGGCGCCGTCCATCTCGAAGCCCTGCTCTC
>Ga0299906_10002931_pt1 | contig 14098 bp, 14 predicted proteins | sample RVTome_14_FD_200259 | JGI IMG/M metagenome (GOLD analysis project Ga0299906, IMG submission 200259) | Soil microbial communities from uranium-contaminated site in the Upper Colorado River Basin, Wyoming, United States - RVT145D125 (version 2) ... | reverse complement strand
ATGCGGTCCTCGAGCAGGGCCACCACCGGGACCAGGTTCGCCGCAATGGGACAGCGCGGACAGCTCCGCTCGTCCAGAGGGCAGTTCGGACACTGGTAGAAGCCCAATGCCGTCCAGGCGGGGTAGCGCTCCCGGGGAGCGGGCAGCATCGCCAGGGTGTCGTAGTCGAGCTCCAGGAGCAGGTCAGCCGACTGCCCGTCGCTGAAGCCGAACCGGTAGCGGTAGCTGATCCTCCGCTCCGATCCCGGCTCCCGGCCCATCCCCCCTCCCGGCGTGCCTTCGGTGAGCGCCGCGCCACGCGGCGCGCCTCGGACTATGCCGCGCCGGACGAGCCCGGGTCAACCGCGGGCGGCGCGAGCCGCCCGCGGCGACCGGGATCCGGCTACGACTTCGACTGCAGGCCCTTCACCCAGCCCTCGAGCTGGCGCGCGGCCAGGTCTCGCCCTCCGACTCCGAAGGCGACCGCCACGGCCACCGCGATCGAGCCCAGCAGGAGACCGAAGGCGAGCTCGATGATCTCGTTCGCGAGGCCCATCTGGCGCAGGCCGATCGCCCCCGCCAGCACGATCACCGAGACCCGGGTCGCGACCGCGAGCAGCCCCGCCTGTTGCGAGCCGCTGCTCCGCACCGCCGAGGCCGCCACGTCGGCGAGGTACAGGCCCACTCCGAACACGACCAGCCCCAGGGCCACCTGCCCCGCGAACACCACGAAGGAGGACAGTAGCGTCGCGAGCGCCTCGAAGCCGAGCAAACGCGAGGCTTCGATGGACGCGAAGAACATGACGGCGACCAGAGCCAGCTCCCCCACCACCGCGGACGGAGTCCGGGCTCCCGAGTCGGCAGAGCCCTCGCGACGCGACACGCCGAGCTTCGCGAGCAGGCCGTCGAAGCCGGCGCCGGTGAGGACATTGGCGAGCAGCGTCGCGACGAGCCGTCCCGCCACGTACGCGAGCCCCAGCAGCAGCGCAGCGGCGAAGATCGCGGGCACCGCCTCCAGGACCCGGGCCAGCATGTCGCTCGCGGGTCGCGTGACGGCGTCGAGCTGGAGGGCGTTGAGCGCCGAGATCAGCACCGGGATCAGGATCAGCACGTAGACGATCGTGCCGAGCAGCCCCGAGAGCCTGCGCTCGCCGATGACGGTTCCCAGGTTCAGCCGTCCCGGAAGCCCGTCGGCGCCCATGGCCGCCAGCAGGTTCGTGGCGATCCGCTGCACCACCCGGGCGATGAACCAGCCGGCCGCCAGGATCACACCTGCGGCCAGGATGCTGGGCAGGAAGCTGAGCACCCGGTCCAGCAGCGACTGGAGGGGGAGCAGCAGGCCGCTCAGGCCCAGGGTGTCGAGGATCGGCAGCAGGAAGAGGAGGAAGACGAGCCAGTAGACGGCGTCGGCGAGTGCCTGGCCCAGCGCCGGGCGCTCCCCCGCCTCGAGGCCCGCCTCGTCGCCGACGCGCTCCCCGAAACGGGACGCGGCCACCCCCACCACGCGGCGCGCCACGGTCGCCACCGCCCACGCCGCCAGCAGGAGCAGCCCCGCGGCGAGCAGGCGGGGCAGGTACTCGAAGATGCGGTTGAGGCCCGCCTGGATCGGACCGCTGATCGCGGCCAGGCCCAGGGCGCTGAAGAACCCGATCACCGCGAAGGCGATCACCGTCCAGAAGACCCCCCGCCCGACCCAGCGCTCGACCTCGAGCTTCTCCCCCTTTTCCTCGCCCACGATCCATGCTGCGAGACGGTTGTCCAGGGTCGTCTTTCCGAGCCCGGCGCGGGCGGCCCAGGACGCGAGCAGGGCCACGACCCACCCACCCACGAGGACGGCGACCGCGAGCAGGATGCGCCCGAGCTGGGGCCCGAACACTGCCACGAGCTGTCCCGACGTCTGATCGAAGATTCCTTCCATCGGCTCAATCCTCCTTCCATCCAATGAGGAGCGCGCGCGACGGAAGACACCTCTCGACCGTTCGGCGTCACCGCCGACACGAGAGCCCCAGGGAATGACTTTGGTTGCCGACCAGTCTACGCCCTTCGCTGCTAGATTGTCGGGATGTCGCCCCCGCTCCGCGTGCTGCTCCTGGCCTCCGCACAGAGCTACAGGAGCCCGGCCTTCCTCGCGGCGGCGGAGCGCCTCGGAGTGGAGGTCGTGGGAGGGCGCGACGTCCCGCTGCCGCTCCTCGCTTCCGCGAGCGGGCTCGCCCTCGACTACCGCGACCTGCCGCGCTCCGTGGCGGCCATCGTCGCCTTCGCGGAGCGCCGTCCGCTGGGAGCCGTGATGGGGGTGGACGACTCCGCCACCGTGCTCGCCGCGGCGGCCGCGCGAGCCCTGGGTCTCCCCCACGACGGCCCCGATGCGGCCCGGGCCGCCCGGGACAAGCGCGTGATGCGCGAGCGCTTCTCGGCGGCGGGCCTCCCCTCCCCGCGTCACCGCGCCTTCACGACCGCGGACGATCCGCGCCGCATCGCGGCAGAGGTGAGCTATCCCTGCGTGATCAAGCCGACCAGCCTCGGGGCGAGCCGCGGCGTGATGCGGGCCGACGACCCCGAGCAGCTCGTCGCGCGCTTCGAGCGGCTGTGCCGCCTGCTGCGCACCGAGACCTGCGACGAGCTGCTCGTCGAGGACTACGTCCCTGGCCGGGAGGTGGCCCTGGAGGGGCTGCTGGACGGCGGCGGGCTGCGGGTGCTGGCGCTCTTCGACAAGCCGGACCCCATGGAGGGGCCGTTCTTCGAGGAGACGCTGCTGGTCACCCCCTCGCGGCTTCCAGCCGCCGCCCGGGAGGCCATCGCCGACACCGCGCGCCGCGCCGCCCACGCCCTGGGGCTCCGGCGGGGGCCGATCCACGCGGAGCTGCGCTTCGGCGCTGCGGGGCCGCAGCTGATCGAGCTGGCGGCGCGGACCATCGGCGGCCTCTGCTCCCGGACGCTCCGCTTCCAGGGGGCCGGCTCCCTCGAGGAGCTGGTGCTGCGCAAGGCGCTCGGGCTCGACACGTCCTCCGTCGTTCCAGAGCCCGGCGCGAGCGGTGTGCTGATGGTCCCGATACCCGGAGCCGGCCTGCTGCGCGGCGTGGAGGGGATCGAGGAGGCGCGCGCCGAGACGGGAGTCGAGGACGTGGAGATCACGGCGCGGATCGGCTACCCGCTGGTTCCGCTCCCCGAGGGAGACCGCTACCTGGGCTTCGTCTTCGCACGGGGCCCCGACCCGGACGCGGTCGAGCGCTCGCTCCGCGCGGCCCACGCTCGGCTCCGCTTCCGGATCGCGCCGGATCTCCCCGTCGCCGCGGGGGGACGCTGAAGCCGGGGGTGCTCCTGGGAACACGGGGGCCGTTCACGGCCGCCGCCCTGCGCGCCCTCATCGCGGACGAGGTCCCGCTGGCGGCGCTGCTGCTCCCGGACGCCGTCCCCGGCGCTCGCGCCCCGCGCCGTCTCGCTCCCCGCCGCAGCCTCTCGGGAGCCGGCACCGACCCGCTGGAGCTCGGTCGCACCGCGGGGCTTCCGGCGTGGGCGCTCCCCGATCTGCGGGACCCGCGGAGCGTAGCGCTGCTGCGGGAGCTCGCCCCGGGCTGGATCTGCGTCGCGTGCTTCCCGTGGCGCCTGGACGCCGTCTGGCGCGAGGCGGCGCCCCTCGGCGCCTTCAACATCCACCCCTCGCTGCTCCCCGCCTACCGCGGGCCCGCCCCGCTGTTCTGGCAGCTGCGGGCGGGAGAGCGTCGCACCGGGGTCACGCTCCACCGGGTCGACTCCGGGCTCGACACGGGGCCGATCGTGCGCCGCCGCTCCGTCACGCTCCCGGATGGAGTCGACACCGACGTCGCGGAGTCGCTGCTGTCGGAAACGGGGGCCCGGCTCTTCGCGGGAGCGCTCCGGGAAGGGCGCGGTCTCCAGGGATGGCCGCAGCCCGCGGGGCGCGGCTCCCGCCAGGGATGGCCCACCGAGGCCGACCGCGTCGTCCCCCGCCGCTGGTCTCCGCGGCGCGCCTACGGCTTCATCAGGGGAGCCCGGCGCTGGGGACCGTTCCGGGTCGCGGGCCCGGGGGGCGAGGACGTGACGGTGTCGGACGCGGTCGGCTTCTGGACCCGGGCGCCGCCGCCGCCGCGGACCGGGGAGCTGCGGATCGCTCTTCGCGGCGGCGTGCTCGGCGTCGTCGCGATGCCGGGATCGCTCTCGTGAGCCGCGCCTCGCGGTTGGCCGGGCGCCGCCGGGGCCGGAGTCTATAATCGACCGATGTCCGCTCGCCGCTTCCGGTGGTCTGCCGCGGCGTGGCTGGCCCTCGCACCGCTCCTTCCCGCGGCCGCTCCCGCGGAGGAGTGGCGCCTCGGCGACCTGGGTCTGGTCGCCGCCGGAGAGGTCGACGGGGCCACGGCGATCGGGGACGACGGCCACTTCAACGACTCCGACTACTTCAGGAGCGAGCTGAGCCGGCTCAGGCTCCGGCTCACCACCGCGGTGTTCCTGGGCTCCCGGGTCGCGCTGCTCGGCGAGCTGCGCAGCGACGACCTCGCCGCACCGAGCGTCTACGCGCTCTACCTGAGGGTGCGGCCCTGGGAGGAGAGGTCCCTGCACGTGCAGGCGGGAATGATCCCCCCGGTCTTCGGCGCCTTCGCCCGGCGCACCTACGCCAGCGACAACCCGCTGATCGGTCTCCCCCTCGCCTACCAGTACCTCACCTCTGTGAGCGCGCAGGGCGTCGCGGAGTCTGCGGACGACCTCGGTCGCAGTCGCGGCTGGGGCTCCAGGCCGCGGCTGGAGATCCGGGCCCGGGACTCGCTGTCGGGGCTGCCCCTCGTCGACGCGCTGCGCTGGGACACCGGGGTCCAGCTCACGCTGGGAAGCCGGCCGCTGCAGCTGGCCGCCGCCGTGACCCGGGGCAGCCCTTCACACCCCGTGGTCCGCGACGACAACGACGGCCGACAGCTCGCGGCCCGTCTCGCCATCCAGCCCGGACCCGGCTTCGTCGTCGGGCTGTCGGCGGCCCGGGGGGCGTACCTGAGCCGCGACGTCCGGGCGCTGCTCCCCGAGCCTGCCGCGGGGAGGGAGTTCCGGCAGTCCGCCCTCGGGGTCGACCTGGAGCTGTCCAGGGGCTACTGGCTGTTCCGGGCGGAGGGGATCTGGAGCGCCTGGGAGACTCCCGTGGTCGCCGCCCCCGAGATCGACTCGCCCCTCGAGGCGCGGGCGGTCAGCGTCGAAGGTCGCTACCGCTTCGTCCCGGGGATGTACGCGGCGGTACGCTTCGACCGCCTCGTCTTCGACCGGGTCCAGGGGAGCGGACGCTGGTTCACCTGGGATGCTCCCGTGTCCCGCCTGGAGGCCGGGGTCGGGCTGAGCCTGCGTCGCAACCTGGTGGTGAAGGCCTCCTACCAGCACAACTGGCGGGACCCTCCCGTCTACGGCTATTCCGGTGCGCCCGTGAGGAGCGACGGGATCGTGGCCACCCAGCTCTCCTTCTGGTTTTGAGATCCGGCCGCGCCCCCGGGGCCTGCCTGGCTCTGCTCGCCGCGACGGCGGCCGCTCAGCCTCCGGACCGCGGCGCGGCGATCCGCGGGCACGTGGACGTGCGCCTCGAGATCCGGAGCCTCCAGCGACGGCCCGACGTGGGCGCCCTGGGGATGCCCGGCGAGCGGGGGACGCCGAACCGGGCGCAGACGGTGGTCTACTTCGAGACCGCGCCACAGGCCGCCTTCGGAGAGCCCCCTCCGGGCCGGGTGCAGATGGACCAGCGCCGCGAGACCTTCGAGCCCTACGCGCTCCCCGTCATGGTCGGGACCAGCGTCGCCTTCCCGAACAGCGATCCCGTCTTCCACAACGTCTTCTCGCTCTCGAGCCCGAAGCGCTTCGACCTGGGGCGCTACGCCGCCGGCCAGAGCAAGTCGGTCCGCTTCGACCGTCCCGGGATCGTCAGGGTCTTCTGCGACATCCACTCCCACATGAGCGCCTACATCCTCGTCTTCGCCCACCGCTTCTTCGCGGCCACCGACGAGAGCGGCCGCTACTCCATCGAAGGAGTGCCCCCGGGGCGCTACACCCTCGTGGCCTGGACCGACGGCAAGGAGCGGGCCCGGCGCAGCGTGGAGGTCTCGGACGCGGCCAGCGCCGTCCAGGTCGACTTCGTGATCGAGTAGCGAGACCTTGAGGCCCCTGGCGTCGCTTCGCAACCGGATCTTCCTGGCGAGCGTCGTCGTGGCGACGCTCTCCATCGCCTTCACGGGACGCTTCGTCACCGAGCGCGTCGCCGGGCGCGCGGAGTTCGAGCTGGAGCGCGGCCTGCTCGAGGCGGGCACCCTGGTCCAGCAGCACCACGCCAGCCGCGTCGAGACCCTGACGCTGATCGCCCGGCTGGTGGCCGACCTCCCCTACCTGAAGGCGGCCGTCAGCACCCAGGACCCGCTCACGGTGGAGCGCTTCGCGGCCGAGTACCACGCCGAGGTCGGCTCCGATCTCTTCCAGGTCACGGGGGCCCGCGGGGAGCTCCTGGCGTCCATCGGCGGGGGCGGGGCCCCCGACCCGGAGGCGGTGGCCGCCGCCCTCGGCGGCGCGGAGACCACCGCCTACCGCGTCCGCCCGGGGTTCGTCCACCACGTGGTCACGGTGCCCATCGCGATCGGGCCCGAGGTCGAAGGGAGCTTGAGCCTCGGCTTCGCCCTCGACCCGAAGCTCGCCGGCGACTTCAAGGCCCTCACGGGGAGCGAGATCGCCTTCGCATTCGCCGGGGCCATCCAGGCCAGCACCCTCGCTGCGGGCGAGGCGCTGCTTTCGGTCGCCGAGAGCGACGCCGAGGGCGTGGTCGAGACCCGGATCGGGAACGAGGAGTACGCCGCGCTCCGCCGCCCCCTCGGCGAACCGGGAGGTGGTCCCGTACCCGTGGCGCTGATCCTGCGCTCGCGCAGCGAGCAGCTGGCCTTCCTTCGCACCTTCAACGCCGGCCTGGTCGCCGTCGCCCTCGCCGCCGCTCTCCTCGCCGTGGGCCTGAGCTGGGCCGTCGCCCGCTCGGTGACGCAGCCCCTGAGCGCGATCACGACCGCGATGCGCGAGATGAGCGACACCGGGGACCTGACCCGGCGCATCGAGATCCCCGGACCCGGCGTCGACGAGGACGCGGGGGTGCTCGTGGCCACCTTCAACACCCTCACCGAGTCGATCCGGCGCTTCCAGCGCGAGGCCGTGCTGAGGAGCCGGCTCGTCGACCTCGGCCGGCTCTCCCAGGTCATCGCCCACGAGATCCGCAACCCGCTGATGATCATCAAGGGGTCGCTGCGCAACCTGCGCAAGGGAGAGCTCGGGGCCGAGGAGCGCGGCGAGATCGCCGAGGAGATCGACCACGAGGTGGGGCGGCTGAACCGGATCGTGGAGGACGTGCTCGACTTCGCACGGCCCGTGCACGTCGAGCGGGTTCCCACCGACCTGAACGCGGTCTGCCGGCGGGCTGCGGAGGCCACCCTGGACGGGGAGCGCGCCGCCCGCTACGCTCTGGATCTCGACGAGTCGGTGGGCACGGTCATGACCGACGGAGAGCGCCTGCGGGGAGTGCTCGGGAACCTGCTCTCCAACGCCGCCGAAGCGGTCGCCGCCGCGGACGGAGACCCGGCGGCCGCCCAGGTGACCCTGCACACGCGACGGGAGGGGAGCCACGTGTCGATCGAGGTCAGGGACCGGGGCGTGGGCATCGCCGCCGAGGACCTGTCCCGCATCTTCGAGCCCTACTTCACCACGCGGCGCACGGGCACCGGTCTGGGCCTGGCCATCTCCCGCAACGTGGTCGACTCGATGGGCGGGTCGATGACCGCCCGCAGTCGGGTGGGGGAGGGGACCACGATCCGCATCGAGCTGCCGGGGGAGCAGGCGCCATGAGCCTGACCGGCTCGGTCCTCCTCGCGGACGACGAGGAAGGGATCCTCAAGTCCCTGGGTCGCGCGCTGCGGGAGGAAGGGCACGACGTGGTGACCGTCGACCGGGCCCGGGAGGCGCGCAGCCTCCTGTCCCGGCGGGGCTTCGACGTCCTGGTGGTGGACAACCGCATGCCGGACCTCACCGGCATCGACCTGATCCGGGACATCGCGGAGTCGATCCCGGCGGGAGAGCGGCCGCAGATCGTCATGATGACGGCTCACGCCACGGTGGAGAGCGCCATCGAGGCGATGAAGCTGGGCGCCTACGACTACCTGCAGAAGCCCTTCGAGGTGGACGAGCTGCTCGTGGTGGTCGGGCGGGCCCTGGAGCACCAGCGGCTCCGCACCCAGCACCGCTACCTGCTCAGCGAGCGCGAGGAGGAGTTCAACCACTACGGCATCGTCGGGCGGAGCCGCGCCATGCAGGAGCTGCTGCGCAAGCTCGAGCTCGTCGCCGAGTCCCGCAGCACCGTCCTGGTGCGGGGCGAGACCGGCACCGGCAAGGAGCTGGCGGCTCGGGCGATCCACGACCGCAGCGCCCAGCGCGAGATGCCCCTGATCAAGGTCAACTGCGCGGCGATCCCCGAGACGCTCCTCGAGTCCGAGCTGTTCGGCCACGTGAAGGGAGCCTTCACCGGCGCCAGCGCGAGCAAGCGGGGCAAGTTCGCCCTCGCCGACGGCGGGACCATCCTGCTGGACGAGATCGGGACCCTGAGCGCCCAGCTCCAGCCGAAGCTGCTGCGCGTGCTCCAGGAGCGGGAGTTCGAGCCCCTGGGTAGCGAGCGGACCCAGAAAGTCGACGTGCGGGTCATCGCCGCCACGAACCGGGACCTGCCCCGCATGGTCGCCGACGGGACGTTCCAGGAAGACCTCTTCTACAGGCTCAGCGTCATCCCCATCGAGATCCCGCCGCTGCGGGAGCGCCCGGAGGACGTCCCGGTCCTCGCCGAGCATTTCCTCCGCAAGCATGCCGGACGCCTCGGCAAGGCCGTCGAGCGCATCGACGGGGAGGCGATGGCCGCGCTCTCGGCCTACCCGTGGCCCGGCAACGTGCGGGAGCTGGAGAACGCCATCGAGCGCGCCGTGGTACTCTCCACCGGCCCCGTCATCGGCGCCGGGTCCATCTCGATGCTCGCGGTCACGTCGGCCCCGGCCTCGCCGGGTCTCCCCTCCCTGCAGCTCAAGCCCAACGTGGAATGGGCCGAGCGCGAGTCGATCCGGCGGGCCCTGGAGCGGACCACCGGGGTGAAGAAGGACGCGGCCGAGCTCCTCGGCATCAGCCAGCGGGCCCTGAGCTACTACCTGTCGAAATACGCCGACGATCCCCTCGACTGAGCCCGCCGCCCGTCACGTGACGCCGGCCACCGGCTTTCCTCGCCCGTAAGCCGTTACCCGACGCGTAACCCGGCCGCGCCTCCAACGGACTGAGGCCGTGGAACTTCCGGGCTTCCGGGGATGGAACGAGCATTGCTACTCCGTAAGCGTGCGTGAGTACGGGGGGCGATCTCACTCGAGAGCACTTATGTCGCTGAGGCGACCCGCGCTGGTCCTGGCCGGCTTCGTCCTGTCCGGGAGCGCGGTGGGAACGGCCGAGGACGTCAGCGGGGCCGAGGCCACCGAGATACGCCTCACCGCGAAGCGCTTCGCCTTCGACCCCGACCGCATCGAGGTCACGGAGGGAGAGCGGGTCCGGCTCGTGCTGCACTCCGCCGACGTCACCCACGGGATCGAGATCGAGGAGTTCGGGGTCTCCCTCGCGGTCCCCAAGGGAGGGGAGGTCGTCAGCGTCGAGTTCGTGGCGGATCGGGCCGGCACCTTCCGCTTCGTCTGCTCCGAGTACTGCGGAGCGGGCCACCGCGGGATGAAGGGAACGCTGGTCGTCCACCCCGCCGAGGAGAGCCAGGAGTGAGGGGGCTGCTGGTGGGCCTCGCCCTTGCCCTCGCGCTCCCCGCCCACGCGGAGGGCACCTCCGCCGCACAGCAGAGCGCGGACACGACGAACTGGGACGACTACGAGGTCGACCCTCTCGACCCCGACTTCACCGTCATCAACCTTCCCACGACGCTGCGGCTTCCGAAGCACAAGCTGGCATTCCGGGTGACCCACCGCTTCTCCCGGCCGCTGGGGCGGGGCGACTTCGGCGACCTGCTGGGAGACCTGTTCGGGCTGGACAGCGGAGCCCAGATCGTGCTCGGGCTGCGTTTCGGCCTGGCCTCGGGGACCCAGCTCGAGGTGTACCGGATCAGCGACAAGACGCTCCAGTTCCAGGTGCACCAGAGCGTCCTGCGCCAGAGCTCGGGCCCGGTCGGCCTGTCCGTGACGGCCGGCATCGAGGGGCGCGACAACTTCGGCGAGGACCGCTCTCCGAATGTCGGGGTGGTCGCCTCCCGGGCGCTGGGCGACCGCGCCGCGGTCTTCGTGGCCCCCTACTGGATCGGCGACGTGGACCTGACCGCGGACGGCGAGTCCACGCTCATCCTGGGTCTCGGCGCGAGGCTGCGGCTGAGCCGTACCCTCTACGCCAGCGGCGAATGGCACCCGCGGGTCGCGGGTTTCGACGGTGGCGGAAACGATCACATCCTCGCGTTCGGGCTCGAAGCCCGGGTGGGGGGCCATTCGTTCCAGTTCAACTTCTCGAACGACCTGGCCACCACTCCGGCGCAGATCGCCCGGGGGCAGGTTGGGCCCGACGACTTCTTCATCGGGTTCAACATCACGAGGAAGTTCTATTAGAGCGTCTCCGGGTTCGGGGTGTACTGCCCCCCGCCTCGGGCCCGGGGCGCTCGCTTTTCGAAGGACGCGTTGGGAGGACTCCAGATGCGCAAGACGAAGACGCTCGACCGCAGACAGTTCACCGCCGAGGCCGCGCTCGCGATGCTGAGCGGCGTGGCGATCACGATCTCGGGTTGCGGGGGCTCGTCCCCCACGGCGCCCTCGGGCGGCGGCGGCGGCGGCGGCGGCAACGCCGGTGGCCCTCCCACGAACGGCGTCGTCGGCTCGATCTCCGCGAACCACGATCACACGGTCTCGATCAGCCAGGCCGACCTCGACGCCGGCAACGCCCTCAGCCTCACGCTCACCACGGGTGACGGGCACACCCACTCCCTGTCGCTCACGGCGGGCCAGGTGGACCAGATCGCGGACGGCCAGCGGGTCAGCGAGAGCTCGTCCAACGAGGACGCCCACGCCCACTCCGTCACGTTCAACTGAGCCGGCCGTTCAGCTTCCGGCGCGCGGCGACGGCACTGGCCGTCGCCGCCCTGATCGCCTGGCTCGGCTTCGGCTGGTGGCGGACCCGCAACGTCGGCCCGGTGACCCGCGGCCGGGCCGTCGCCCAGGCCCACGGCTGCTTCGGCTGCCACGGACCGGGGGGCACCGGCTTCCGCCCCGCCGAGATCGACGCAGCGCCCAGCTTCACCCCCGACGACCTCCAGGCCTACGCGAACGGCCCGGGGGAGCTGCGGGAGTGGGTCCGGGACGGCGTCGCGGAGCGCTTCCGCTCGGACCTGGAGGGTCTGCCCGACGACGAGCGTCCCTTGGTGCGAATGCCCGCCTTCGGAGACGTGCTCTCCGAGCGGGAGCTGGATGACGTCGTCGCCTGGCTGACCGTCCTGGGGGACTACGCTCCCCCCGCCGCCGGGCCGCCCGAGCGCGGCCGGGACGCGGCCGCGCGCTACGGCTGCTTCACGTGCCACGGCGCCCACGGCCGGGCCGACAACCCGAACCCCGGCTCATTGAAGGGCTACATCCCCGCCTGGGACGGCGCCGACTTTAAGGAGCTGGCCCGCGACGAGGGCGAGATCCGGGAGTGGATCCTCGACGGCAGCCCGCGCCGCCTGCGGGAGCACCCGGTCGCGCGCTGGTTCCTCTCGCGCCAGACCATCGCGATGCCCGCGTACCGCGGTCGGATCCCGGCAGCCGAGGTGGACCTGATCGTGGCCTACGTGGCCTGGCTCAGGGAGTCGCGGGGCTACTGAATCGCATCGGCGGCCATCGGCCGGCCAAAGTGGTAGCCCTGAGCGTGGGTGAAGCCGAGCTGGGTGCAGACCTCGGCCTCTTCCGGCGTCTCGACGCCCTCGGCGAGCGGGCACGCGCCCAGGTCCCGCGCGGCCGTGACCAGGGACGCCACGAGCCTCTGGCGCGACGAAGCCGCCCGGTCGATGCCGCGGACGAAGCTCATGTCGAACTTCAGGAAGTCCGGCGGGACGTCTCCCAGCTCCAGGAGCCGCGCCTGGCCCGCACCGAAGTCGTCGTAGGCGAGGCCGATGCCGATGTCGGCCAGCTCCCGGCGGATGCGCGCGATGCCGTCGGGCCGGGTGACAGCCCACTCGTTGATCTCCAAAGTCATGCCCAGCCTTGGCGTCCGCACCCGCAGCACCGCGAGCGACTCCAGGAGGCCCGGCTGCGACAGCTCGACGGGGTGCGTGTTGAGGAAGACGCTGCCGATGCTGCTGCGCCCGTTCGCCTCGGCCAGAGCCTTGTCGCGGAACAACCGGCTCAGCTCCCCCTCGGCACCCAGCCCCGAGGCGACCCGGAACAGCTCCTCGGGAGCCTCCGGCAGGCCTTCCTGGGCGCCGCGACCGAGTGCCTCGTACCCCACCGACTCCCCCCCGGCCAGCGCGACGACCGGCTGGAACAGCGGCCGCACGGCTCCGTTCCGGAGCAGGCCAGGCAGCGCCTGGGCGTGGGCGAGCTGGACCGGCAGTTGGCCGTCGCTGAGCTTGCGGGTCTCCCCGTCGGGCATCTCCACCTGGGGCTGGCGCACCAGGCGCAACGTCACGTCGGCGAGCCGGATCAGGTCTCCCGAGTAGATCGGTGAATCGAGTACCCGCAGCCCGTTCACGAAGGTGCCGTTCGTACTGCCCAGGTCCCGGAGCCGGAGCCGGTCGCCGTCCGCGTAGATCTCGGCGTGATCGCTCGATACGGATTCCGAGGTGAGCGTCATTTCGACCCGGCTGGCCCGGCCGATGTGAAACGGCAGCGGCCTCACGGTGACCCTCCAGCCGCCAGCGGGGTCGCCGCTGGCCGAGCGGAGGTGCCACACGACGGGAGGGGTGTCGCGAGGCGGCTCCGGTTTGTCCACTGTGACGACACGTTAGACCCTTTCGGGTCAAGTGACAAGTCAAGCCTCCCCTACCCCCGGTCAGGGAGGTCGAATAGACTCGGCCCCGGAACGTCCCGGAGGTGATGCGTGGAGAGGCCCAGGGAAGACGAGTACGCCCCGTTCTATCGGGGGTACGTCGCGAGCGTCACGGAGTCGGATCTCCTGGGGCTGCTCGCGGCCCAGAGCGAGGTGCTGGCGCGCCTGGCCGCGCGTCTCCCCGAGGAGCGGGAGAACCACCGCTACGCGGAGGGCAAGTGGAGCGTCCGGGAGCTGCTCGGACACCTGAACGACGCGGAGCGGATCTTCGGCTACCGGGCCTTCCGCATCAGTCGGGGCGACCGGACGCCGTTGCCGGGCTTCGAGGAGAACGACTACGTCGCCCGCGCCGACCACGGCCGCCGGGGCGCCGCGGACCTGGCGGCCGAGTTCGGGCAGCTGCGGAGCGGGAACCTGGCCTTCCTGCGGCGACTGGACGACGACCAGTGGCGGCAGCTCGGCGAGGTGAACGGAGGTCCCGCCTCCGTCCGGGCGATCGGCTTCTGCATGGCGGGACACGTACGCCATCACCTCGCGGTGCTCGCCGAGCGCTACGGCGTCGCGGCCACCTGACCCCACACGTCTCGGTCCTCAGCTCGCCAGTGAAGCCTGCATCACCGCCGCGCGCCGGTAGCTCGGCCCGAAGACGGTGGCCGCGAGCGCGACACCGCACTCCAGACGCGCCGGGTGCTCGGCCACGTTGATGTAGACGGCGGCGCCCGCGAAGAGACCCGCCAGCACCGTCGCCAGAACCTCGCTCAGCTCGATCATGTGGCTCCATCGTCCCCTTCCTCGTCCGCGCCGGAGAACAGGTGCCTGAAGAACCGCTCCGGAGCCAGGAGGAAGTCCCGCGTCACGCGGTAGTGCTCGGTGTCGCGGTAGGCGATCTCCCGGATCTCGTCGCCGTCGAGGCTGTAAAGCACCGCGCCCGGATAGCTGAGGATGATCGGCGAGTGCGTCGCGATCAGGAACTGGGCGTGCCCGGGGACCTCCAGCTCGTGGATGATCCTCAGGAACGACAGCTGTCGCTGCGGCGAGAGGGCGGCCTCGGGCTCGTCCAGGAGGTAGATCCCGTGCTCGAACCGAT
>Ga0299906_10002930_pt1 | contig 14100 bp, 13 predicted proteins | sample RVTome_14_FD_200259 | JGI IMG/M metagenome (GOLD analysis project Ga0299906, IMG submission 200259) | Soil microbial communities from uranium-contaminated site in the Upper Colorado River Basin, Wyoming, United States - RVT145D125 (version 2) ... | reverse complement strand
CGATCCGCCACCGCCGCCGCCACGAAATAGGCCGGGCTGTGCGCCATGTCGATCAGGTCCTTGGGATGGCGCGGCCCGATGAGCGTCGTGTGGCCGGGCCGGGACAGGATGATCGCCGCCACGTCGTCCGGCGCGATGTCACCTTCCCGCGCCGCATTGGCCGCCGCCTCCGCCGCAGCATGCTGCGTATGCCCGCCCGGCACGAGCTTGACCGCCATGTCGGTGACGATGTCCCAGTCCTTGCCCAAGTCTCGCGTAATGCTGGCGCCGTCGGCGCCGCCGTAGACGGCGCAGAAGCCGTGCGGCGCTTCGAGGATCGACAGCTCGCCGGTGTAGCCGCGCTCGGCCGCCATCGCCGCGTCGATGCCCGACTGGGTGGCCAGCCCGGCGTGGTATTCGCGCGAAACGCTGGTGTTCGCCGCGGCGTGCAGCCCGCCCATCGAGGTGGCGGCGAGCGCGATCGCATGCGCGGTCTTCTCCGCGTCGAGCCGCAGCAGCCGCGCCGCCGCGCCCGTCGCGGCGAAGATCGCGACGAGGCAGCCGTGGAAGCCCTGGCGCAGGTAGCCCGGCGTGATCGACTCGCCGATCCGCCCCGCCGCCTCGTAGCCGAGGACGATCGCGGCCAGAACGTCCTTGCCGCTCGCCCCCGTGCGCTCCGCCAGCGCCAGCGAGGTCGCAGTCAGCGGCGTGCCAGCGTGGACGATGTTGCGCAGGTCGCTGTCGTCGGACGCCGCCGCGTCGCTCATCAGGGCGTTGGCCCGCGCCGCATAAATGGCGGGCAGCTTCGGGCCGGCGTCGAACCACACCGATGCCTCCGGCTTGCCGCCGCGCTCGCGCGCGAGGTCCCGGACGATCTTCGCGGATTCGATGCTCTTGCCGCAGGCGGCGCTGGCGAGCGTGCTGGCGATTACGATTGCCGCATGGTCGACGGCCTGCGCGGGCAGATCGGCATACTTCATCTCGGCCAGGAACGCGGCCAACTCGCGTGCGACGGTCATGGGACTCTCCCTGCTTGTCTTTGCAGGCAGTATTGCATGATCGCCGCATCGAGCGGAAAGCGGCGTCACCCCCACCGTCGAGGCAGGGCAATCGCATATGCGAGGGCTGCACGAATGCCGTGCGTCCTTCGACGGGCTCAGGATGAGGTAGAGTCTTTGTGGCGTTGAGAAAAACCTCATGCTGAGCTTGTCGAAGCACGCACCGCGCCTGTCCCAATCCGACCGGTAAGCCGGGTAGGCGTCATATGCGATAGCCCTGCCTTGCAGGGGAGGTCGTGAGCGTATGCGAACGGGTGGGGAGTGTGCCGAGAACTCTACGCCGCGCCCGGCACCCGCTTCCAGCGGACCCAGCCGGTCACCACCCGGCCGTCCGGCCAGGCGCGCGACAGCTTGAGGATGAGGTGGCCGTCCTTCGTCATCTCGAGCTTCCGCACCTGCTCGCCGCCGACCCAGCCCGGATTGAGCGCGTATTCCACCTGGGTCGTGAGCGTGCTGTCCTCGACCGTCCAGCGGCCGCCGTAGGACAGATAGGTGTCGAACGCCCGCGCCTTCTCGTCGTCGGGCGCGTCGGAATGCCAGGCCGGATCGCCCGGCAGGCGGGGCCGGCCGCCCCAGCAGACGATGGCGTTCATCCAGCCGTCCGGCGCGAAGATCATGAAGCCCTGCGGGTCGTTGCCGTAGCGCGCCCGCGCCAGCTCGCGGTCCGCGTCGCTGTCGGTGCCGCGGTCGACCATGATCCACGACCCGAGGATGTCTTTCCCGGTGACCATAGCCGCGCCTCAGCCCTGACCGAAGGTGACGCGGGCAAGCGTCTCGTCGCGGATGCGCAGGAGATGCCGCTGCCGGCCGGCATCGATGACATGGCTCGCTTGCAGGCGGGCCAGCGCCTGCTCCTCCGCTTCGAGCCACAGGCGGCTGCGGATGGCGTCGCGGAGCTTTTGCATCAGGGTCGGCACGGGCATCCTCCTCGCCGGTTTCGCTGCCATGATAGCCGCTAAGCGGAATGTGTCATACTGCCCGATATTGCCGTCGCAGCCGCGGAGGACCATCGCTGTGAAAAACAGGATCAGGCTCGAAATCGACGAACAGAGCGTCTTTGCCGACGGGCAGGCGTTCGGCGACACGGGCCCCTACGAGCGCCTGCGCGGCCGGGCGCATTACGCCGTCGACCCGAAGGGCGCAGCACAAGCGGTGGTGACCGATATCGGCAAGGCGCCGGTGAACAAGGACGGCCTGGTCGCGTTCTCCGCCGATTTCCTGATGCTCCGCCCGGCCGACCCGGCGAAGGGCAACCGACGGGTCTTCTTCGACTACGGCAACCGCGGCAACCTGCGCGCGCTGCAGTTCTTCAACGACGCGCGCCATTCCAACGACCCGCGGACCGCAGCGCATGCGGGCAACGGATTTCTCTTTCGCCGCGGCTACAGCTTCGTCTGGGGCGCGTGGCAGGGCGACCTGCTGCCGGGCGACGACCGGGTGACGATGCGCCTGCCGGTCGCGACCGACAACGGCACGCCGATCACAGGGCCGGTGCGCCAGGAATTCACGCCGGTGGCGCCGACGCTATGCTTCGCGCTGTCGGGACGCGCCGGGACGCGGAGCCACCCCGCCGTCACGCTCGACACGTCAAAGGCGCAGCTGACCAGGCGCCGCTATCCGCACAACGAGCGCATCCCGATCGCGCCAGACGAATGGCAGTTCGCGCAGGTGCTGAGCGGCGCGTCCGTCGCCGGGGAAAGCCACAACCGCGGCGCCGACGAGACTGCGATCCTGCCGTCCGACCAGTTCATCTACATGCCGGCCGGCTTCCAGCCGGGCTGGATCTACGAGTTGGTCTACGAAGCGCGCGACCCGCTGGTGATGGGCCTCGGCCATGTCGCGGTGCGCGACCTCGTCAGCTTCCTCAAATACGGCGACAAGGACGCGGCGGGGAGCGCCAACCCGCTCCGCGGCATCGAGAAGGCATACGGCTGGGGCCGCTCGCAGACCGGGCGCTGCATCCGCGACTTCGTCTATCTCGGCTTCAACGCGGATGCGGACGGGCGAAAGGTGTTCGACGGCGTGCTGCCGCATGTCGCCGGCGCCGGGCGGATGTGGCTCAACCACCGCTTCGCCAACGCCGTCTCGATGGCGGGGCAGCAATACGAGGACCATTACATCCTGGCCGACCGCTTCCCCTTCTCCTATGCGCAATCGACCGACCACCTGACCGGAAAGACCGACGCCATCCTGAAGCGGCCGGAGACCGATCCGCACGTCATGCACAGCCAGACCGCGACCGAGTACTGGCAGCGGCGCGGCTCGCTGGTGCACACCGACACGAAAGGCAACGACCTGCCGCAGCCGGCCAATGTGCGCTGCTATCTCTGGTCCAGCTCGCAGCATATCTCGAGCCCGCTGCCGGTCGTCCCCGACAAGGGCATCTGCCGGAACTTCAACAACATCGTCAGCACGTCGATGCTGTTCCGCGCGCTGCTCGACGCGATGGACGCCTGGGTGACCGACGGCACGCCGCCGCCGGACTCGCGCATCCCGCTCCGGAAGGACGGCACGCTGGCAACCAATCAGGAGTGGCGCGAGCGGTTCCCGCGCATCCCCGGCGAGATGCTGCCGGCCGGGCCGGCTGCGCTGCCGCTGCTCGACCACGGACCCGACGTCGAGCGCGGCATCCTCTCGAAGGAGCCGCCCGACGTGCTGAACCCGAACGGCTATGCCGTGCAGATCCCGGCGACGGATACCGACGGCAACGACCTCGCGGGCGTCCGCGCGCCGATGGTGCAGGCGTCGCTCGGCACCTACACCGGCTGGAACCTGCGGGCACGCGGCTACGGCACGCGCGCGGCCTACGAGTTCAGCGGCAGCTACATCCCCTTCCCGGACTCAGCCGAGGAGCGGCAGTTCACGGAAGACCCGCGCAAGTCCGTGCTGGAGCGCTATGGCTCGCCGCAGGGCTATGTGGACGCCATCGTCGCGGCGGCGAAACGGCTGGTCGCCGAGCGGCTGATGCTGGAGGAGGACGTGCCCCGCGCCGCCAAGGAAGCGCAGAACTGGGGCCGGCCGCGCCACGTCGTGGGGCTGTAGCGGCCTATTCCCGCGCCAGCACGGCGAGCGCGTCGTCCCAGGCGTCGAAGGTCTGGCGGACGTCGGCGTCGGTGAGCGTCAGCGAGACGTAGTACTTGCTTTCGCCCTTGAGGATGCCGCGCTCGCGCAGCAGCGCGTTCAGCCGAGCCATTTTCTTCGTATCGCCACGTAAGGTATCGCGGTAGTTTCGGATTTCACCGCCGGCGAAGACCAAGTCGAACAGCGGCGGCACGCCGACCACCTGCGCCTGGACGCCGTGGCGCGCGAGCCGTTCCGTCAGTCCTTCCATGAGCTTGCGGCCGGTCGCGAAGATCTTCTCGAAGCTCTCGGGCCGCTTGAGGATATTCAGCGTCGCGATGCCCGCCGCCGCGGCGATCGGGTTGCCGGAGAGGGTGCCGACCTGCGGCACGTAGCGCTCGGGCGCGGCCCGCTCGCGGTCGAACATGGCCATGATATCGTCCCGCCCGGCGATCGCCGACAGCGGAAAGCCGCCGCCGATGGTCTTGCCCAGCGTGCAGACGTCCGGCGTGACGCCGTAATAGCCCTGGGCGCCGCTGTAGCCGAAACGGAAGCCGGTCACCACCTCGTCGAACACCAGCAGGATGTCGTTCTTGCGGGTGATCTCGCGCATGTCTTCCAGGAAGCCGGGCCGCGGCGGGATGATGCGCTGGAACGGCTCCATGAAGACGGCAGCGATCTCGCCCTTGTGCTCGCGGATCAGGCTCTCGACGGCTGCGCTGTCGTTGTAGGGCGCGATCACCATGTTCTCCGCGACGTTGCGCGGGATGCCGGCGGAGTCCGGAATGGCGTGCACCATGTTGCCCGGCTTCTTCGGCGCGAGGCTCATCAGGCCATAGTCGCTGTAGCCGTGATAGCCGCCCTCGAACTTGAGGATCTTGTCGCGGCCGGTGTAGGCGCGCGCGAGGCGCATGGCGAAGGCGTCGGCCTCCGAGCCGGTGCTGGCGTAGCGCACCTTCTCGGCGCAGGGCACCGCGTCGATGATCGCCTGCGCCAGCTCGACGCCCTGGCGGTTGTTGGCGAAGAAGGTGGTGCCGAGCTGCAGCTGCGCGGCGACCGCGTCCGTCACCTCGGGGTGATTGTGGCCGACGAGCATCGGGCCCGAGCCGATCAGGTAGTCGACATACTCATTGCCGTCCTCGTCCCAGACCCGGCTGCCCCGCCCCTCGCGGATGATCAGGTCCGCCCCGGTGTTGCCGAAGGTGCCGCCGGGCAGCACCTCGCGGGCATGCGCGTAGACGGGATCGTGGGGCTTCGGCGTGGCGGACATGGGCGGGTTCTTTCGATTGGGGGATTCCACTAGACTGTGCCAACATCCGTTAAGGCTCGTCAATTGATACCCTGCGCCCACGCGGATTGAACGGGAGAACCGCCAGATGACCGACGGCAACGCCAACCGGCCGACGCTGCGGATGACGCATTTCGGCGCGGCGGGGTGGTCGATCACGGACGGCGAGACGGTCTTCCTGCTCGACCCGTACCTGTCGCGCATCCGCTTCCAGGGCCGGCGCTTCGGGCCGGCCGACGCCACGGAGGTGCCTAACGATCCGCGGCCGATCGTCCGGATCAACGGCGTGCCGCAGATCGACACCGCGACCGTCGATGCGCACGTGCCGCGCGCCGACTACGTCATGCTGTCGCACTCGCATTTCAACCATTGCATGGACGTGCCCTATATCGCGAAGAAGACCGGCGCCGTCGTCATCGGCACCGAGAGCACGGCGAACGTGGCGATAAGCGGCGGGGTGCCGCTGGAGCAGACGCTCGTCGTCAAGGGCGGCGAGGATTATGCCTTCGGAAATTTCTCGCTGCGCATCGTGCCGAGCCTGCACTCCGCGCTGTCCTGCAAGCTGTACCGCGACTCCGGCACCATCCCCAACACCGGCCGGCCGCTCAGCCTGGATAATTACGTGGAAGGCGGCACGCTCGCCTACCTCCTGCGTTTCGCCGGGCGGGAGATCCTGCTGTTCGGGTCGATGAATTATATCGAGCGCGAGGTCGAGGGGCTGCGGCCGGACATCGCGCTGATCGCTTCGGCGCCGCCCCGGCTGGAGATCCACGACTACACGGCGCGGCTGATGCGCTGTCTCGGCTGCCCGCCCATCGTCGTCGCCACCCACTGGGACGACCAGGGCCTGCCGTTCGGCGCGCCGCAGGACAAGGCGTTGGCGCAGACCAAGGCCTTCATCGACGAGGTTCGAGCAGCGTCGCCCGAGAGCCAGGTCGTCGTGCCGCTGCACTTCCAGACGGTGGTCGTGGACGGCGGCGGCAAGATCGGCGTCAAGGGGCCATAGCGTCCTACAGTCGCACCATCATGCCGTCCGCCAGCGACTGACGGTAGGCGCGGATGGCGGGCACGAGACCCGCGACGATACCCGCGACCATCACCGCGCCGATGATCGCCATGTCCCGCATCGTCGGCAGGCCGATAGGAAGGAACAGCCCGAAGCGCGTTTCGACAATCGGCTGCGCGGCGAGCAGCAGGAGGTGGAGCAGCGCAAGGCCGAGCAGCACGCCGAGGCCGGTGAGCATCACAGCTTCGGCGACCAGCAGGCAGAAGACGTGCATCGGCCGCGCGCCGACGGAGCGCAGGATCGCCATCTCGCGCCGCCGCTCGTTGATGCCGGCAAGCAGCATGGTCAGCATGCCGAGCAGCCCGGAGACGACGACCACGGCGGACACCGCGGCGAGCGCCGCCTCTGCGGTGCCCATCAGTCCCCACAGTTCCTGCAGCGCGACGCCCGGGAAGATGGCGAGCAGCGGCTCCGCCCGGTACTCGTTGATGCGCCGCTGCAGGGTGAAGGCGGCGAGCCGAGACTTGAGGCCGACCAGGACGGCAGTGATGGCGCGCGGCCGGAGGTCCATCCTACGCAGCTCGTCCGGGCCGATCGCCATGCCGGGCGTCCGCGTGCCGCCTTGCCAGTCCACATGGATCGCCTCGATCGCCTCGAGGCTGACATGCACCGTGCGATCGACCGGCGTGCCGGTCTTCGCGAGGATGCCGGCGACGCGGAACGGCCGGTCCTTGTGCTGGGTAAACCCGCCGGACCCGAGGCCGTGGTCGACGACGATGCTGGCGCCAAGGCGATAGCCAAGCGCCTCGGCCACATCCGCGCCCAGCACCGCGTCGAACAGATCGGCGAACGGGCCACCCGCGGCGAAGGCGAGTTGCCGCCCGCCGCCGAAGCGGTAGTGCCGGAAGTAGTCCGCGCTCGTCCCGAGCACGCGGAAACCGCGGTGCGAATCGCCGAGCGACAGCGGGATTGTCCAGGCGACCTCGGGCCTTTGCGCAATCTCCTGGTAGCTCTCCCAGGAGATGTTGCTGGTCGCGTTGCCGATGCGGAACACGGAGTAGAGCAGGAGCTCGATCGCCCCGCTGCGCGCGCCGACGATCAGGTCGGTCCCGGAGATCGTGTTGGTGAAGCTTGCCCGCGCCTCGGTCCGCACCTTCTCGACGCCGAGCACCAGCACGATGCTGACGGCGATCGTGAAGACGGTGAGCAGCGCAGTCGCACGCCGGTTCAGCAAGCTCTTGATGGAAAGATAGAGAATGGGCATTGCGCGCCTTAGCCTGCGCTGCTGGCGCGATTGATGTCCGCCAGCGCGACGGTGCGGTCGAACTGCGGCTCCAGCGCCGGGTCGTGGCTGACGAATAGCAGCGTCGCCCCGGCCTCCTTCATCTCGCGGAACAGCAAGTCGAGAAAGGACCGGCGGACGTCAACGTCGAGCGACGAGGTCGGCTCATCGGCGACCACCAGATCCGGCGCGCCGATCAACGCGCGCGCCGCCGCCACACGCTGCTGCTGGCCCATGCTGAGCCGGGTCACCGGGCGTCCGGCGAGCGCACCCACGTCGAGCTCCATATGGCCGAGGATGCGCCGCGCCTCCGCTGTCAAGGTCGCCGACCGCGCCAGCGCCCGCTGCCGGCGCGCGGCGGAGAAGCGGCAGGGCAGCACGACGTTCTCGATCAGCGACAGATAGGGCACGAGATTGAACATCTGAAAGATGAAGCCGACATGCTGCGCGCGGAAGTCGTCCCGCCGGGCGCCGCCGAGCGCCGCGATGTCGGTATCCATGACCGAGACGCTGCCGCTCTCCGGCGTTACGATGCCGGCGAGCAGATTGAGCAGCGTGGTCTTGCCGCTGCCGCTTGGCCCCTTAATGAAGATGCGTTCGCCCCGAGCGACCTCGAACGCCGCGATATCGAGGATCACGGGATCGTGCCGGCGCCAGCGGAAACGGACGTCCCGCAGTCGGACAATCGCCTCGCCCATCCCGGCGGCTCAGAGCTTGAGACGCGGCGACTCCGGCGTCAGCTCCTGCGCGCTTTGCCCCTTCGCCGTGAGAGTCTGAACTTCCAGCTCACGCATGGCGGTGAAATGTTCGAACAGCTTGACGTCGACATGGGTCAGGGCCGCCGGGTTCGCACACTGGAAATGGTAGTGCACATGGTACTCGGCATGCATCTGGTGGCCGCGCTCCTCTTTCTTGCCGTGCGTATGGCCCTCGCCGTGCGGCTCCCGCGCCGCGTCGAGCGTCGAGCGGACCGCGGTCTCCTTGAGGCCGCACCGCGCGTCGGCCGGGAACAGGAAGATCGCCGCGCCGTTGCCGAGCAGATCCGAGGCCTTCTTCACGGTCGCCTTATCCGACGCCGTTTCGGGCGCATGCTCGAAACCGACGATGTCGGAGGCCGGCGACACTAGCTCGATCTCGACGTCCTTGCCTTCGACGGCGAGATTGAGCTGGCTCACGCCGTGCACATGGGCGCCGTGCTCGCGCTCTGCCGCGCCGGCGATACCGACGGCTGCGGGGAGCAGCAGGGCCGCAACAAAGACCGCGCGCCAGGAAACGCGCGCAACTATTTGGGACACTAAGCTGATCGGCATGTTCCTTCTCCGCTACTGATGCAGGGCGACGGTTAGTCCTTATAGGGCTCGATGCGGACCGCATCCATTGCATAGGCAGCCAAGACCGCAGACGTCCCGTCGACCAGCGACAGCGACTTGGTCGCTTTCTCGACGCGCATCCGGCCGGTGACCCAGATCGCCGCGAACAGCCCCTCGGACTTGAACGGCTGCCTCGCACGGACATAGACGATCTGATTGGGCGGCGGCGGCGGCACGTGGATGCAGGCGCCGACATAGGGCACGAGCAGAAACTCGGTCACCTCGTCGCCGGAGAACTCGAGCGGCAGGACATAGCCCGGCATGCGGATCGTCTGCGCGTCGAGGCCGCCCACCACCCCGTTGTCGCGCGCCATGGCCTTCGCCCGGAAGTCTTCGAACTGTGCCAGAAGATCCTCGACGTCGAGGCCCTGCTTGCGGAGCTTCTGGGTCAGGTAGCGGGCGTCCAGCTTGCCGCCGTCGCTCTCGCCAGGCACGCCGCGATCTTCCCGTTCGCGCGCCGCCGCGATCAGCCGGATCTCGACCCGCTGATCCAGCGTAAGCTGCGCCAGGGGATCGACGAGGACCGGCTCCTTGGGGACGAGGTCATCCCAGGCAACGGTCCGCGGCCCGTCCGCCAAGGCTGCGGAACCGGCGAGGACGATCAGGACCAGCGCGCGCAAAGCGTGGCGAATCATGCCGGGATAATCGCGCCGTCCGACCGCCGCCGCAAGAGAGGTATGGGGCGACGGATCGCCCCATACGCTATTTTCATCGAACTGAAAGGATCAGCAGCCGGCGACGCACTTGCCGCCGCCGTCGAACTCCAGGGTCTTGCCGCTCAGCGGGATATGGACCGGCGCCTTGACCGCCTTCTTGAATTTCTCGGTCTTGGTGCCCGGCAGGACCTTGCCATCCTTGGTCGCCACCTCGTTGGCGTGCGACGCGATGACCGAGACCGGCTTGACCAGCTCGTTCATCACGTAGGCCGCTTCCATCGGGCCGGTGGTGAAGGTGTCGCCGATGTTGATCACCGCGAGCTCCGCCTTGTAGTGGCCGCGCACGACCTTGTCCTGCTCCGACGTGATGCCGGTGTCGCCGGACAGATAGACGACGAGCCCGTTGCTGAACTTCAGCACGTAGCCGGTGGCCTGACCGACATAGCCGGCAAATCCGGCGGCCTTCATGGCCTCGCCGAGCTCGCCGCCGATAAAGTCGGGCGCCAGGCCGTTGCTGTGCAGCGCCGGCACCGTGGCGATGGTGACCTCGCCCACCTTCACGCTGCCGCCGAAGCGCGCCAGGATCGAATTCTTCGGTTCGCCGCCGCCGGCCTTCAGCTTGCTGGCGAAGAAGGGCGGCATCTCGCTGCCGGTCACGATCTTCGCGTTCTTCGCCAGCGCGATGTTCACCGTGCTCGTGTTGGGCGTCGCCTTGACCGAAAAGTCCGGCTTGTCGCAGCTGCCGGCGTTGACCGCTTTCGTGTGCGCATTGCCGACGTGGTCGCCGTGCATGTGGCTCACCAGGATCACGTCGATCTTGCCCAGCCGCGAATCTTCCGGCCCGGCCACCGTGCGCCCGACGTCGTAGAGGACGCGCGTGCCTTTTGGATCCTCGAAGATGAGTGCGCGGTCCTGCGGGCAGAACTCCCCGTCGATGCCGCCGAGCGGCGTCACCTTCACGTTCTGCGCCCAGGCCGGCTGCAGCGCCAGCGCGGCCAGTCCGACCGTGCCCGCCGCAATGCTCAAGAGTCGTCTTGCCATGCGTTTGCCCCCATATCTTGCGTTTCTTAACCGGTTTTCGACCAAACCGGCGCACAGTATTACCGGTTTCGCCCCGGTTTCCCAGGACAACTTGATCACATTATAGCCAGCCGGCGAGGGCGGCGGCGGCAATCGGCACTGCAAGAATGGACACGGCGGCGGCGGCGCGCGGCGCATAAGTGAGCAGGAAATCGAACGCAATCGCGCTTGCCGTCAGCATGGCGAACCACTGCACCAGGCCGGTGAACCAGCCGTCCTCGACGACGCACGCAGCGAGCGCGAGCGCCAGGCATACGATGCCGGCCGCGCGAAACCCGATGCGCCGGAGCGCCGTCGGCCCGCGTTGCCAGATCTGGCGGTGATGACGATGCATCGCCAGCGCGAGCGCGGTGAAGCCGGCGTAGGCCAGCGAGAACTCGAACGCTGCGATCACTCGGCTGCCTCCGCGGCCCGCTCCGCTGCTATGCCGCGGGATGCCTGCAGCGACAGAACGCCGGATAGCGGCAGTCGACGGCGCAGCCGCCATGCGGCCACGGCGAAGACCAATGCGAATCCGATCATCGTGAGGTCGAAGCCCGCCAGCACCCAGTCGCCGGTCCGCGCTGCGTACGGCAACGTCACCGCAAGGTGGCGGTCCGTCGTAATGGCGTTCACGACCGGGATCAGCCCGTAGACTGCGGCCGCCACCGCCAGCAACTCGATCCAGGTACGGCCAAGCGGGCGCACCGCCGCCCAAAGCAAAGCGGCGCCCCAGACGATGAACATCGCATGCGCCTCCCATGCGGCGCGGCCGTCGATGCCCACCGGTATAAGCCGGTTCGCCAGGAAATAGGCGGCGATGCCGATGGGCAGGCCGGCGATCGTCCCGACGTTCAGGCGATCCACGACCGCCATGCCGGCTTGTACTGCGCGTCCGGCCGCCTCGCGGCGGCCCCGGCGTTTCGCCGTCCAAAGGACGAGGCCAGCGCCGATCATGGCAGTGCCGGCGAGACCGGACAGGAAATACAGCCAGCGCAAGACCGGTCCCGCGAACAGCCCTTCATGCAGACCGAGGAGGACGTCGCGCACGGCCTTCGGAACGGAAAGGACCGCATCTCCGGCCTTGAGGAAGGCGCCATTGACGCCGTCGAACACCAGTTGGCCGCTTGCCCGAAGGGGGGAATCCTGCGGCCGGCCCACGATCACGCGCGCGTTCGCATCGCCCGGATTGCGGATGTCGACGAAGCGTACTTCGCCCCGGCCCCAGCGGCGCTCCGCTTCGCTCAGCATTGGGGCGAGCGCTGCCATCGGCGCGGCGGCGCCCGCACGGTCCGGCAGATCGTTGCGCTCGAAAAGCTCGTCGAAAAATACCTGCCGGTTCTCTTCGCCCGCGCCGTACGTCGCCGAGATGACCGGCGCCATGTAGAGATACATGAAAAAGATCAGGCCGGAATAAGTGATCATCAGGTGAAACGGCAGCGCCGTCACGCTCAGGATATTGTGCGCGTCGAGCCATGAGCGCTGGCCCTTGGCCGGCCGGAAGGTGAAGAAGTCCCGGAAGATCTTCTTGTGGATGATCACCCCGCTGACGATCGCGACCAGCATGAACATGGTGCAGATGCCGACGATCCAGTAGGCCACGAGGGTCGGCATGTAGTGCAGCACATAGTGCATCCGATAGAGCAGCTGGCCTCCGCCGGTATCGCGGCGGACGATGGGCTCTCCGGTCGCGAGGTCGAGCGACTCGCTGCGGCTGCGCCCGCGCTTGCCTTCCGCGTCGGGCAACTCGCGCCAGAAGACACGGAGGTCTAGCTCGTTGCGGTCCCATGGCAGACCGACGAACCACCGTTCCGCCTGCGGCGCTTGTTGCTGCAGCCGCCGGAGCGCGAGCGACACGGCCTCCGCCACCGGCGCTTCCCGCGCGGCCAGCGGCCGTTCCGGCTGCATCCAGCGGTCGATCTCGGTATCGAAGTAGCCGACGGTGCCGGTCAGGAACATGAAGAACAGGACCCATCCGACGACGAGGCCGCACCACGTGTGCAGCCAGGCCATCGATTGGCGGAACGCCTGCTTCACAGCACCGCTCCCGCGCCCAGAAGCCAGGACACTACCGCGCAGGCCGCCGCCGGTACCGCGAGCCCGACCCATGCCCGGGTTGCCGTTCGGACGGCAAACGCCCACAGGATCGCGCCGGCGTACAGGGCGAAGCTGAGCATGGTCGCCGTCAATACGGCCTCCGCCTTCGGCGTGGCCGATACGCGCGATATCAGGATCGACAGGGCCGCGGCAAAGGCGTATCCGCCGAACGCGGCGGCGCCAATGCGGGACAGCACGGCGAGGCGATAGGCGGCTGTGCCACCGACTCTCGACGCACCGACGTTGCCGCTGTCCCGCATTTGTCCGGCCATGGATCAGAACCTCACCGAAACGGAACCAATTACCGTCAAGGGAATGCCGGGATCAATTCGGGTCCGGCCCGACGCGGCGGCGATGTAGTCGGTGTCGAAGAGGTTCTTGACGTTGATCCCCGCCCGCCAGTGCTCCTGCTCGTAGAACAGCGTGGCGTCGGTGCGGATATAGGACGGCAGGGTGAAGGAATTGGCCAGGTCGCCCTCGCGCCGGCCCACATAGTAGACGCCCGCGCCGAAGCCCAGCCCCTGCAACGCGCTGGACTGAAGGCGATAGACCGACCAGAGGCTGGCGCCGTGCTTCGGCACGGACGCGGGCCTGTTGCCGACGGGGATCGTATTGTCCTCCGTGACCTCGGCATCGATGAAGGCGTATGACGCGATCAGGTCCCAGCCGGGCAGCACCTGGCCCGAGACGTCGAGCTCGACTCCCTGGCTGCGGATCTCGCCCGTCTGCACGACGAAATCGGGATCGTTGGGATCCGTCGTCGTGACGTTCTGCTTGGTGAGATGGAAGACGGCGAGCGTCGAGCTCAGCTTTCCGTCGAAGAGGTCGAGCTTCACGCCGGCCTCGTATTGCGTGCTCGTCACCGGCTTCGGCGCCTCGCCGCCTGCGAGCCGGCCGCTCGTGACCGGATTGAATCCCTCGCTGTAGCTGGCGTAGAGCGACACGGGCTGGTAGGGCTGGTAGACGATGCCGACCCGCGGGGTCCAGGCGCTGTCGGACTGCTCCCGTCTTTCATCGTCGAGAAAGTCGCGCCCGGTGTACGTCACCGCGTCGTAGCGGCCGCCGAGCAGAAGCTTCAGGTCGTCGCGCACCGTCACCTGGTCCTGCAGGTAGACGCCGAGCCCGTCGGTCGTATTGCGGTCGTCGCGCGCCAGGCTGGTGATCTCGAGCGGCGTGGCGCCGTAGACCGGATCGAAGATATTGATCGGGACATTGGTCGGATTGCTGCCGTTGAGGCCGCCGGTC
>Ga0299906_10002929_pt1 | contig 14101 bp, 15 predicted proteins | sample RVTome_14_FD_200259 | JGI IMG/M metagenome (GOLD analysis project Ga0299906, IMG submission 200259) | Soil microbial communities from uranium-contaminated site in the Upper Colorado River Basin, Wyoming, United States - RVT145D125 (version 2) ... | reverse complement strand
CGCGAGGCGTTCGGCGGGGCCGTCGTCTCGTTCGACGGGCAGCGCGACGTGCCCCTGGAAGTCGGGGAGTCGGTCGAGGTCCGGGCCCTGCCCATCCCGTTGCGCCTGGTCGAACCCGAGGGCAGCACCCCGTTCTACGACCTGCTCCGCACCAAGGCCTCGCTGCTCCCGGATTAGCCCATGCCGCAGCCGCAGGTCGACCCGCGCCTGGTGGCGGCCGTCGACGAGTTCCTGCTCGAGATCCGCGTCGAGCGCGGCCTGTCCCCGCTGACCATCGCCGCCTATCGACGCGACCTGGGCCAGTTCGCCGCCAACGCCGGGACGGCCTGGCGGGACGATCCGTCAGCCGTGGGCGAGTTCGTCGCCCGCCTGCGCCGCCAGGGCCGCCGCGCGACGACCCAGGCCCGCAAGGTGGCCGCCATTCGCAGCTTCTATGGCTTCGCCCGGCGGGAGGGGATCATCGAGCGCAACCTGGCCGACCTCATCGACCCCCCACGCCCGGGCCGCTACTTGCCCGAGGTCCTTGCGCCGGACGAAGTCGAGCGCATCCTGGCCGCGCCGGGCGACGATCCACCCGGGATCCGCGACGCGGCGATCCTCGAGCTGCTGTACGCCTGCGGACTGCGGGTCAGCGAGCTCACCGGACTGGACCTCGACCGCCTCAACCTGCCGGGACTCGAGGTGCGGGTCATCGGGAAGGGCAATCGGGAGCGGCGCGTCCCGATGGGGGAGCCGGCGCGGGACCGGTTGCAACGGTACATCATGGGGCCGCGCCAGGACTGGACGGCCAAACGACCGATCGCCGCCGTCTTCGTGTCGCAGCGCGGGGCGCGCCTGGGACGGGAATCCGTGTGGCGCCTGGTACGGCGTTGGGGCCGGGTGGCGGGGATCGGCGCCGACGTCACGCCACACACGTTCCGGCACAGCTTTGCCACCCATCTGCTGGAAGGTGGCGCCGATCTGCGGGTGGTCCAGACCCTGCTGGGCCATGCTAGCATCAGCACCACCCAGCTCTATACCCACCTGACCGGCGAGCGCCTGCGGGAGGTGTACGCCCGCGCGCACCCGCGAGCCTGAGGAGCCCAGATCCATGAGTTACGCCCGCAAGCTGCTGGCGCGAGGCGAGGAAATCACCTTCGAGAGCGGCCAGCACTGGTTCGCGGTCGTGGGCCACTCGTGGTGGGCCATCATCCTGGCCATCCTGGCCCTCGCGGTGCTCCTGTTCCTGGTCAACCCCCCGGAAGCATCGCTGGACGGCCCAGGCGAGCTCGTGGCTCTCGTCCTGCTCCTGGTCGCGCTTGCGCGCATCGGCTGGGTGATCTGGGGCTGGCGAAACACCGAGTTTCTGGTCACCACCCGGCGCATCATCCGGGCCGAGGGAATCCTCAACAAGCGGATGTCCGACTCCAGCCTGGAAAAGGTCAACGACGCCCATCTGACCCAGAACCTGTTCGGCCGGATCTTCGGCTTCGGCGACCTGGACATCCTGACCGCCGCCGACGAGCTGGGTGGGATCGAGGACTTCCCTCTGCTGGCGGATCCGGTCGACTTCAAGATCGCGATGCTGAACCAGAAGGAGCTCCTCGAGCGACCTGACCTGGCGGCGCCTGCTTACCAGCGCCAGCAGGCGCCGGCCATGCGTCCGGCTGAGCCGATGTCGCCGCGGGCGGGCAGCGATCGGGTGACGGTGATCGATGAGGGGACCGGCGCGGCTGCAACGCGATCTCCCACCCCGCCCGCTGGACCCGAGCCGACCCCGGCGACTCCCGCGGCGCCCAGCTCGGCCCCGGGCACTCCGGCACAGGACGCGACAGCCACGCTCGAGCGGCTCGCCTCGCTCCGCGACCGGGGCCTCATAACGGCCGAGGAATACGACGCCAAGAAGCGCGAGCTCCTGGAGCGGATCTAGCGTGGCCGATCCCCCGGCCACGCCGAACCTCGGCCGGCGCATCGAGACCGCCGCTGCTGCCATTCGGGCTCGGCTGGCGGCCGAGCCGGCACTCGCCGCCCCGCAGCTGGGCCTGGTCCTGGGTTCGGGCCTGGGCGCCGTGGTCGACCTGCTGGATGCGGCGCCCCGCCTCCACATCTCGTACGGCGACATTCCTGAGGTTCCCGTGTCGGGCGTCACGGGACACGCCGGCGAGCTGGTGGCGGGGATGGTCGGCGGCCGACCGGTGCTCGTTCTGTCGGGACGAGTCCACGCCTACGAGGGCTATACCCATCGCGAGGTGACCATCCTGCTCCGCGCCGCGTTCCAGGTCGGCCTGCGGACCGTGGTCCTGACCAATGCGGCGGGTGGGCTCAACCCCGCCTTCGAGCCCGGCGAGCTGATGCTCGTCACCGACCACATCAACCTGTCGGGCGATAACCCATTGTTCGGCCCCAACATCGACGCGCTCGGACCCCGCTTCCCGGCGCTCACCGACGCATACGACCCCGATCTTGCCGACCGCGCCCGGGCGGCGGCCCAACGCGCCCGCGTCGACCTCCACGAGGGGGCGTACGTCATGCTCGCCGGCCCGAACTACGAGACCCGGGCCGAGCTGCGCATGCTGCGTGGCCTGGGGGCGGACGCGGTGGGCATGTCCACCGTGCTGGAGGTCATCGTGGCCCGCCACGCCGGCGTCCGGGTCCTCGCCTTCTCGCTGATCACGAACAAGGCGACGCCCGACGTCGAGTTCGGGGCCACCCACCAGGAAGTCATCGAGATGGGGAACGTGGGCGCCGCCCGCCTGGTGAAGCTGCTGGGCGAACTGCTGCCGGAGATCGCCTGAGGGTGCTGTTTCTCGGGGATAACATCAGCCTGCCCGCCCTGGCTGGCATCCTGCTCGGCATGCTGGCGGGGATCACGTGCCACGAGTTCAGCCACGCCCTGGTGGCCGACCAGCTCGGCGACCACCGACCGCGGGCGCTGGGCCGGGTCTCACTCAACCCGCTGCGCCACCTCGACCCGTTGGGCACCGCGCTGCTGGTGCTGGTCGGCATCGGCTGGGGGAAGCCGGTCCCCGTGAACGTCGCGGCTCTGCGCCCGGGACGGACTGGGATGGCATTCGTGGCGGGCGCCGGCCCGGTAGCCAACGTCATGGTGGCCCTCATCTTGGCCCTGGCCTATCGGGCGTTCGACCTCACCGGTACCGGTGGCGCCGTGCTGCAGCTGATTTACGTGGCGACCGTCGTGAACCTCCTGCTGGCCATCCTGAACCTGATTCCCATCCCGCCCCTGGATGGCTTCGCCGTCCTGGCGGCCCTCGTTCCTCCGCGCTGGGAGTACAGCATCCGTCGCTACCAGGGCTACGGCGTCGTGCTCCTTCTGCTCCTGCTGATCCTGCCCAACAGCCCGCTCCGTGGCGTCCTCGGCCTGGCGTACCCCTGGGCGGCACTCCTGTGCGGGCTTTGACCGGACCGATGCGCCCCGCCTACCGCGTCCGACAGTTCAGCAACCATCTTCGGGCGCAGGTCGCCCCCGCCGAACGGGCCGCGGCACACGACCTCCTCCCGGCGACCGCGACCCCGCTGTTCGATGCCATGCCGGTGGCCGACCAGCGCCATGCCCTTGATGTCGTCCGGCGCCTGCACCAGGCGGGCGTGGATGATGCCGACCTCCTGGCCGCGGCCCTGCTCCATGACGCCGCCAAGGGCGCCCGACTGCGGTTGTGGCACCGGGTCGTGGTCGTGCTCCTGGAGGCGATGGCGCCGAGGCGCCTGGAGCGCCTGGCATCGACCGATCCAGGCTCCTGGCGGTACCCGTTCGACCTCCACCTGCACCACGCCGAGCGGTCGGCGCGTGCCGCGCTCGACGCCGGCTGCGGTCCGCGAGTCGCGGCCTTCATCCAGGGCACCGCGGATGGCTCGGACGCGCAGCTGGAGGCTGCATTGCGCGCCGCCGACGCGGCATCCTGAGCACATGGCGCGCCAGGCGGTCCCCTCAGAGCGCTCTCAGGCCATCCCGATCGCAGCCGATCCCCGGGTCGGGCTGCCCGTCGGACCGCCGCCCGAATTCCAGGTCGAGCTGCCCGTGTTCGAAGGACCGCTGCCGCTCCTCCTGCACCTCATCGAGTCGGCCGAGCTGGACATCCTGTCCGTCTCGCTGGCCAAGGTGGCCGATGCGTACGTCGCGTTCGTGGCCACCCATCCGGTGGACGCCGCCAACCTGGCCCAGTTCGTCTCCACCGCCGCCCAGCTCATCCTCATCAAGTCGCGGAGCCTGCTTCCCGACGAGCCGCTCGGCCTCGAGGCGGCTGGAGTCGAGGACATCGACGAAGAGGATCTGCGCCGGCGGCTGATCGCGTACCGGGCCATCCGCGACGCGGCTCGCGACCTCGCCGCGCGGGACCTGGTGGCGCCGATGTGGCATCGCGAGCCTCGTTTCTCGGACCTGCCCGAGGCGCCGCTGACTCCGCTCGACCCGGTGGCGCTGTCGGACGCCGTGGCCCGGCTGACCGCCGTCGCGGAGCCGGAGCCCCCCGCGCCGGAGGTCGTGCCGCGCGAAGTCACCGTCGGCCAGCAGATCGGCGTGCTGCGCGCGGCACTGGGCGAGGCCGGACGGGTCGTCCTGCAAACCGTCCTGGCCGCCGGCACGTCCCGGACCGAGCGGGTCGTCACCGTTCTGGCCGTACTCGAGCTCGTCCGTCGCCGCGAGCTCAGCGCTCGGCAGAAGGCGCTCTTCGGCCCGATCGTGCTCGAAATCCTGCCGGAGGTGAACCGATGAGCACCGCTGCCGGGCTGGTGGCGGCCCTGGAGGCCATCCTGTTCGTGGCCGACCGTCCGCTGGCCACCGGCGAGCTGGCGGAGCTGGCCGAGGTCACGCCGCGCGCGGCGGAGGACGCGCTGACGGCATTGGGCGACGCCCTGTCCGGGCGCGGGCTGCGCCTGCAGCGGCTCGACGGGGCGTGGCAGCTGACCACGGCCCCGGAGGTGTCGGATCGGGTTCGGCGCTACGCCGAGCGGGCCGAGGGCCGCCTCAGCCCGGCCGCCCTCGAGGCCCTGGCCGTGGTGGCCTATCAGCAACCGGTGACCCGCGGCGACGTGGAGCGGATCCGCGGCGTGGACTCTGAGTCGGTCATCCGCTCGCTGCTCCACCGGCGGCTGATCGCCGAGGTCGGCCGGCGCGACTCTCCGGGCCGTCCGATCGTGTACCGCACGACCTTCACCTTCCTCGAGCGGTTCGGCCTGGAGGGCCTCGAGCAGCTGCCGCCCCTCCCGGACGAGGCGGCCGTCCTGGTCGCCGGCGGTGACGGCGCCGAGCGGCATGCCGGGTGAGCGGCTGCAGACGGTGCTGGCCCGGGCCGGGCTCGGGTCGCGGCGGGCCGCCGACCGTTGGATCGCCGACGGGCGAGTGACCGTCAACGGGACGCCGGCGACTCCGGGCACCCGGGTGGACGTTTCTCGGGACCGCGTGACCTTCGATGGACGGCCGGTGACGCTGCAGGCTCCGGGCGCGGTCCACCTGGCCATCCATAAGCCGCGCGGTGTCGTGTCGTCGGCCGCGGCCGCTCGAGGGCGACCGGCCGTGGTCGACCTGGTCCACCCTCGACCACCCGGGCGCCTGTGGCCGGCCGGGCGCCTGGACGTCGAGTCCGAGGGACTCATGCTGCTGACCAACGACGGGGCCTGGGCCCAGCGCGTGCTCCATCCGCGGTACGGCATCCAGCGCGAGTACGCCGTCCAGCTTGACCGCATCCCGGCACCGGACGACCTGGAGCGGCTGCTGACCGGGTTTGAGCTCGAGGACGGTCCAGCCAGGCTCCTGAGCGCGGCGCCGACGAGGCGGCCGCGCCACATCGAGATCGGGCCCGAGCCGGCCGCTCCGTGGCTCATGGTCCGGGTGGGGGAGGGTCGTAAGCGAGAGGTCCGGCGCCTGTTCGCCGCGGCTGGCTACCGGGTTCATCGGCTGGTCCGGACCGCCATGGGACCGGTCACCCTGGCCGGGCTGGCACCCGGTGCCTGGCGCCCGCTGAACGCAGGGGAGGTTGCGGCGCTGAGCGGGACGGCACAGCCCGGGCCGCGCCGAGGACGGGCCGCGGGCCTGCAGGTCGCCGTGGACGGAACGTCGGGATCGGGCAAGAGCACCATCGGTCGGGCGCTGGCCGACCGGATCGGAGCGCGCTTCGTGGACACCGGGCTCCTGTATCGGGCCGTGGCCCTGGCCGCGCTCGAGGCCGGGGTCGATCCGGATGACGGGGCCGCCGTCGCGCGCCTCGCGCGCGCCGCAGACATCCACGTGCAGCCCGCGGACGACAACCTGACGGAACCGAGCGAACGGGTGACCCTGGACGGCCGCGACGTCACCGCGCACCTGCGCGAACCGCGGATCGAGCGCGCCGTTCCGGCCGTCAGCCGGCATGCGGCGGTCCGGCAGGCCATGCTGAAGGTCCAGCGTGACGCGGCGCGCGGCCGAGACACGGTGATGGTGGGGCGCGATATCGGGACCGTCGTGCTGCCGGATGCCGATCTGAAGGTGTTCCTGACCGCGTCGGCCGACACCCGGGCGCGACGGCGCGCGGCGCAGATGGGTCGCCCGGACCGCCTGGCGGCCTATCGGCGCGAGATCGAGGACCGGGACCGCACCGACACGACCCGGCCGGTGGCCCCGCTGCGCCGCGCTCCGGGGGCCCTGGTCCTGGACACCGGGGAGCTGGATGTCGACGCGTGCGTGGACGCCATCATCGCCGCGCTGGGACCGCGCGCCGCCCCGTGACCGCCACGATTCCGCGGCTGTGGTTGTATCGGCCGGTCGGCTTCCTGATCGGCATCCTCCTCCGCCTCCTTGGTGGGGTTCGCAGCGTGGGGCTCGAGAACCTCCCGCGCTCGGGCGCGGTCATCCTGGTCGCCAACCACTACACCCTGGCCGATCCGCTGGTCGCCGGGTTCGCCACGTGCTGGCGCATCGGTCGGGTCGTGCACATGGTCAGCAAGGTCGAGGTCCGCGGCTGGCCGCTGATCGGCTGGCTGGGGACGCAGGGTGGCGTCATCTACGTCAACCGACAGGTGGGCGACCTGGGTGCGCAGCGCAAAGCGCTGGCCGTGCTGGCGGCCGGTCGCGCGCTTCTCATCTTCCCGGAGGGCACCCGCAGCCTCAGCGGGGCGCTCATCGCGGCCCGCAATGGGGCTGCCCTCCTGGCCATGCGGAGCGGCGCCCCCATCGTGCCGCTGGCCATCACCGGGACCGAGGGCATGCTGAGCTGGCGGGCCGTCTTCGGCCCGCGTCCGCGGGCCACGGTGCGGATCGGTCAACCCTTCTCGCTGTCGCACCGTCCGGACGGGCCCATCGACCGCGTTGAGCTGGTCGAGGGCACCACCCGGCTCATGCGTGAGGTGGCGGCCCTGCTGCCCCCAGCCCAAAGGGGCGTCCACGGCTGATCAGGCGGTGCGCACCTAGAATGGAGGCGTCATGAGCGCCTCGTCGGCGACCACGCTTCCATCTCGTCCCGAGGTCCGCATCGCGGAGCGGGCCGGCTTCTGCTACGGCGTCCGGCTGGCCATCGACAAGGCCCGCAAGGCATCCGAGGCGGGCGAGCAAGTCACCACCCTGGGCCAGCTGGTCCACAACCCGGGTATCAAGGCCGACCTCGAGGCGCGCGGGATCCATACCGCCGAGTTGGCGGACCAGGTGGAGGGCGGGACCCTCGTGGTGCGGGCCCACGGCGTCCCGCGTGAGGAGCTCGAAACGCTGCGGACCAAGGACGACCTTCAGCTCATCGACGCCACCTGTACCTGGGTCGTCCAGAGCCAAAAGGCGGCTCGCGAGCTGAACGAGGCGGGCTACACGGTCTGCATCATCGGTCACGAGAACCATCCCGAGGTGCGCGGGGTCCGCTCCTACGCCGGGGAGAATCACGTGGTCGTGGACGACATGGACCGATCCACCTGGGAGCGGGTGCCGCGCACCAAGAAGCTCGGGGTCCTGAGCCAGTCCACCATCCTGCCGTCCAAGCTCGAGGAATTCGCGGCCTTCTGCCTGCGCCGCTGCCACGACATGCGGGTCGTCAACACCGTGTGCCCGGTTACCCTGACCCGCCAGGACGACTCGGTGCGCCTGGCGGCGGACGTGGACGCCATGATCGTGGTCGGCGGCAAGAACAGCTCGAACACGCGCGAGCTGGCGGTCAAATGCGCGCAGGTCCTGCCCGACACGATCCATGTCGCCGATGCCGATGAGCTGGAGGCCGATTTCGCCGGCTGGCTGGCGGGCAAGGCCCGGATCGGGATCACCGGCGGCACCTCCACCCCGGAGGACGATCTGGAGGAGGTTCGCGACCGGATCTACACCCTGACCGCCTAGGTCAGCGAGGCCTCCCAGGAGCCCACCCCGTGGCTCACACCTTGACCAATCTGACCGAGGGGAGAATCATCGCGGCGGAGCGGTGATGGCGACCAGCCCGCGAACAGCTAGGCGTGGAGACTGGGGGATCGTCACCGGCCTTGCGCTCGTCCTCCTCGCGACAGCTTGCACCTCGCCAGCTTCCAGTCCGCCCAGCCGGCCGCCGCCGGTCACGGTGGACCTCGAGGACAGCACCTTCGTCCCGCCAGGTGGTGAAGCGGTCGACGGCGTCCCGGCGCTGACCATACCGGTTGGGACCACGGTGACCTGGACCAACGTTGACTTGATCGACCACACCGCAACCGAGTACCTCAACGGGTTCACGAAGCCGGATGCCCGCTTTGATCTCGAGCTGGCGCCGGAAGCGAGTGGCAGCTACACGTTTCACGAGGCCGGCACCTACGAGGTGGGATGCGTGCCGCATCCAGCGATGCAGATGCTGGTGATCGTCGAGTAGTTCGTTATCGGTCTAGGTCAGGGAGCCGATCAGCTCATCGAGAGCGTGGTCGAGCCGGTCGTAGCCGAGGTGCTTGCGGCCGATCGCGAAGTTGTGCTCGGCATCGGCTGCCTGTCCGGCAGGATCCGCGAGAATGGAACGGACCGCACGGACCGTATCGTCAGTGACGGCGCCGTCGATTTCCACGAACCGGAACCCGAGCGGCCGGATGTCCGCGTTGTAGACCGGGTAGCGGTTGACGAGGACCGGCTTCCCGTAGAAGACCGCCTCCAGCAAGGCGTTTCCGAAGCCTTCGTACAGGCTCGGGTAGCTGATGAGGTCGGCCGCCAGGTACGCGTCGTGGAGGGAGTGGGCGGGTCCCAGCGAACGGCCCTCGAGGTCGGGCACGAAGCGATCGGCGGCGTAGCGGAGGTTGACCTTGGCCCGCTCCGCCTGCCGCTCGAGCGCGATCAGGTAGTCAAGCCCCTCATCGCCGGCGGGGCTCGTGATGAGCACGACCGCGTGCGGATCACCCAGCCGGCCAACGAGCTCGATGGTCAGCTCGATCCCCTTGCGCGGAACGACCCGGGTGGGCTGAACGATCAGGTACCCCTGCTCGCCCATGCCCAGCTCCGTGCGGAGCTGTCGTCGCACGTCGGGTCGGGCGGGTGGATGCCGCGTCCCGAAATCGAACACGTTGGGGATGACGGTTGAGGTCAACCCCCGCCGCTCAGACAGGCTGGCCCCCGCCAGCGAGTTGATGCTCACGTGCCGGATCATTGGGAGATCCGGCGGGAACGACGCCTCCAGGATCTCGGGCACGACGCAATGAGCGAATCGCCCGCGCTCCCACCAGTAGTCGTGGTGATGCCCGATCGCCGGCAGGCCCGTCTCGTCAACCAGGGTATGAAGTGCGACCGCGAGCGGGAGCTGCATCGGGATGGCCCACCCGTTTTCGATCACCAGGAGATCGAGCCGCTCGGTTTCCACCCACGCGGCGAGGACCGGCAGCAGCTGGCCGGCCAGGCGCTGGATCTCGGTGCGCACGGCCTGCGGGTCGCTGTCCGGATCAAAGGCAGCCGAGGTCACGCGCGCCGCGGGCGGGTGCTGGAAGTGCATGGCCGGAACCAGCCGAGCGCTGTAGCGGAGCGCATCCACCTCCCCCGCGCACAGCCGGACCTCGTGACCCATGCGCTCCAGGACCGCCTCCCACTTGGCGGTCTCGAACGTCACGCCGTCGACACCGGCCAGCCTGGTGGCGACGATACCGATCCGCACGGTGGGTGATCCTAGCCGACCGGTGACGGGCCGATACACTCAGCGGCATGTCATCGCTGCCGATCGTGGCCATCGTCGGGCGCCCGAACGTCGGGAAGAGCACGCTCTTCAACCGGATGGTGGGCCAGCGGGCGGCCATCGTGGAGGACACCGCGGGCACGACCCGCGATCGGGTGTACGGCGAAACGGACTGGAATGGCCGCCGCTTCATGATGGTCGACACCGGTGGATTGGAGCTGGAGCCCGGGACCAGCATCGAGGAGCGCGTTCAGGATCAGGCGCGCGTGGCCATCGATGAAGCAGACCTGGTCCTGTTCGTGGTTGACGCCTCAGCAGGCCTGGCGCCATTGGATTACGAGGTGGCGGATCGGCTTCGCAAGGCGCATCGACCCACCATCCTGGTCATCAACAAGGCCGACAACGTGCGGCGCGAGGCCGAGGGCGCCGAGTTCTACGCCCTGGGCTTCGACCCGGCCATCACCATCAGCGCGGCACACGGCCGGAACACGGGCGACCTGGCCGATCTCATCGTCGAGCATCTCCCGCCTGCGTCGGAGGCGCCCGAGGCCGAGGCGGCGCCATCGGTCCTGCCCGAGGAAGACCTCCCGACCGATGCCGAGCTGGAGGAGCTGGCCGCGGCCGACATCGGTCCACCCCGGGTGGCCATCGTGGGACGACCCAATACCGGCAAGTCGACGCTCGTCAACCGGGTGCTGGGCAAGGAGCGGATGATCGTCAGCGAAACGCCCGGCACCACCCGTGACGCGGTCGACGCCGAGGTGACGGTGGACGGCGAGCCGATGGTGTTGATCGACACGGCCGGCATCCGGCGCCGGGGCTCGATTCAGCGCGGCACCGAGCACTACAGCGTGCTGCGCAGCCTGAAGGCCATCGACCGGGCCGACGTCGCCGTGGTCCTGACCGATGCGGTCGAGGGCTTCACCGCCCAGGACGCCCACGTGGTGGGCCACGTGCTGGAGGCCGGCAAGGGCCTGGTGCTGGTCATCAACAAGTGGGACGCCATCGAGAAGGACGACAAGACCGCCGATGACTGGCTGCACACCCTGCGCCGGGATGCGCCGTACCTCCAATGGGCCGATATCGTGTTCGCCTCGGGACTGACCGGCCAGCGGGTGGACCGCATCCTGCGCCAGGCCCGGCGCGTGGCGGAGGAGCGCTACCGGCGGGTGCCAACCGCCGACGTCAACCGAGTGGTGGGTGAGGCGGTGGCAGCGCACACGCCCCCCGTGGCCCGCGGCCGCCAGGCGAAGATCCTGTACGCGACCCAGGTGGCGGTGGCGCCCCCCACCTTCGTGATCTTCGTCAACGACCCGGAGCTGTTCCACTTCTCGTACCGGCGCTACCTCGAGAACCAGCTGCGCGACGCGTTCGGCTTTGCCGGAACCCCGATCCGCCTCCGATTCCGCGCCCGTGCCGCCGGGGAAAGGCCCCGCGCCCGCAGAACCCGAGCCGCCGCTCGCTAGGCCGGCGATTCCGACCGGCTAGGGGGCCCCGATCACCTCGATCTCGCGCCACGCGACCCAGGATGGGCTCGAAACGGTTTCGATGCGGATGATCCAACACGAGACAGCAGGATCCAGGGTGACGGTCAACACCTGGAGCGACTCGGTCTCGCCCTCGAGATTGCTGAGCAGCGTCGCGACCACATCCGGTGCCGGGGCGCAAGTGACACGGTGGTGCGTCAAGCCCGACGGGGTCTGTTGGACGAGGAGTCGGATCGCGGCCACGGGCTGAGCGGACCCGAGGTCGATTTCGATCCAGGCCGGCGCACCCCGCCCCGCGTTCCAAAGAGTGTCCGCGTCGCCGTCGACCGCCCTTTCTGCGGTTGCATCGCCGTAGGCGGAGGAGGAGGTCGCAGCCTTATACAGAGCCAGGCTGCCGGTATCGCCCGCCAGCTCGCCCAGCGAGCCCCGGTCATCGAAATAGCGGTTCACCAGAGACGTGAAGGTGGCGGAATCGGACTCTGGCAACACGCGATCGGGCTTGTCCATCCATGACTGGAAGACGACGTGGTCGGGTCGCGCGCCGGCATCGGTCTCGTAGGCGAGGACGCGTCGGCCTGCCGCGGCCAGCCACAGGAAATCCGAGGTCGTCGATCCGCCGTTGTAGATGATGCCGATTGGCACTCCCCGCGAGGAGCCTGCGCTCTCCACTGCCACGCCGAGCGCCGGCCAGCTGGTCCGCCCCCAGTCCATGTCCAGGTGCAGGAAGGCGAACGGTTCGCCGGCTGCCAACGCGTACGCGTCAAGCCAAGCCGCCAGACCATCCGGGCTGACCGATGTCGGCATCGGCTCGATGTCGCCCAGAATGAGGCTCGGCCACTCCGCGCGCATCGCGTCACGGAAGCCGGCGACGGCGGTGGCGACCCGGTCGATCGACCAGTGGCAGGCGTTCGTGCCGCTGTACAGGTGCGCGTAGTAGTACGGCTCGTCTAGGGCGATGACCTGAAGCGTCCCGCCTGCCTGCCGGATGCGGCGAGAGATGAGCCGACCCTCGTCGATTCCCGCAAAGCTCTCCACGCCTGAACCGCAGCCGGCCGGGGGATCCAGCGGGCCCATCTCGACCGCCAGGACCATGCCGCGCCGCGCGATTTCCTGCACCGCTGTCCGGAGCTGTTGATCGGTGGCGAGGTAAGCCACCCACTCGCCATAGAGCTTGAAGACGCCGATCCGCGATGCGGCCAACTCCCAGTCCGCGTCCGCCTCGAAGAGGTCCATGAAGTCCTCCGAGCCGATGAACGGGCGCCCCGGCCTGAGCATCGGTGGCAGCGGCGCGAACCATATGAGCGGCCTGGCCGACAGGTCCGGTGGCGTGGCGAGCGCGGCAGGGGATGGTGAGGCCGGCGACGATGGGCTCGGCGTCACGGATGTGGAGGGTGGCGTCGCGTCTTCGGAACAGGCCGCCAGAACGACCGCGAGGAGCACGAGCAGGCGAAACCGGTCCCGCATCAGGACACTCTACGGCTCGCGTGGGTAGTGGGCCGCAGAACCCAGGCCGGCCGCCGCACGGCCGGCGCTATCCTCGCCGGGCATGGCGGAGCGGATCGCGGTCATCGGGGCCGGGGCGTGGGGGACGACCCTGGCCCGCATGCTGGCCGCGGCCGATCACCCGGTCACGTTGTGGGCTCACCGGCCGGAGGCCGCTGAGGAGATGACGCGCGACGGGAGGAACCGCCGCTACCTCCCGGATTACCCATTCCCACCGGGCCTCCTCGTCACCGGCGACGCCGCGGAGCTGACGATTCCGCATCGGCTGTACGTGCTCGCCGTCCCGTCTGCGCACGCCCGAGAGACCCTGCGCCGCGTTGCCGGCGAGCTCGCGCCCGGGACACCGTTTCTGTCGGTGGTGAAGGGGATCGAGGCCGGGACCCAGGCCCGAATGAGCGAGGTCATCGGGGAGGAGGCGCCGAGGCGGGCGGTGGCGGTGCTGTCGGGCCCGAACCTGGCCGCGGAGGTCGCGTCCGGCTTGCCGGCCGGGACGGTGGTCGCGTCGGGTGATCCCGCCCTGGCGGCCGAGGTCGCGGCGCTGCTCGGCTCGGACCAGTTCCGGGTCTACACCAACCCCGACGTCGTGGGCGTGGAGCTGGGCGGGGCGCTGAAGAACGTCATCGCCCTGGCGGGGGGTATGGCCGATGGCCTGCGGATGGGGGACAGCGGCAAGGCGGCCATCGTCACCCGCGGTCTGGCCGAGATCACGCGGCTGGGCGTCGCCGCAGGCGCCGACCCACGCACCTTCGCCGGGCTGGCCGGGGTGGGCGACCTGATCGCCACCTGCATGAGCCAGCTGTCGCGCAACCGGCGGGCAGGCGAGCTGCTGGCCTCGAACATGGCCTGGGCCGACATCGCGGCCGAGCTGGGGGGCGTGGCCGAGGGCGAGACCACGGTCACCGGCGCTTTGGCCCTGGCGGCCCGGCATGGGGTCGAGATGCCGATTGCGGAGCAGGTCGATGCGGTCATCCACCGCGGTCGCCCTCCGCTCGAGGCAATGGCAATGCTGATGGCCCGCGCCCAGAAAGACGAGCTGACCGGGCGAGAGGCCTAACGCGC
>Ga0299906_10002928_pt1 | contig 14102 bp, 8 predicted proteins | sample RVTome_14_FD_200259 | JGI IMG/M metagenome (GOLD analysis project Ga0299906, IMG submission 200259) | Soil microbial communities from uranium-contaminated site in the Upper Colorado River Basin, Wyoming, United States - RVT145D125 (version 2) ... | reverse complement strand
TGGCCTTCGAGAGCTTTGCCGTTCCGACGCCGTCGCGGATGATCGCCTTCGTCCGCCGCAACGGCGCGGGCACCTCGTGGCGTCTCCACGTCTGGGTCCGCCAGACGACCGGCACCTTCGTCGAGGCCGGCGCCGGCTTCCTGGTCGGCGGCTCGCCGACCACCGCGACTCGGATCGACATCGAGTGGACCGCGGGAGCCGGCAACGGCACCGTGCGCGCCACGCGGACTCTCGACGAGCCCGGTGCGCCGACGGTCGAGATCTTCAACACCACCACCCTCCAGACCGGCGGCCAGACGCTGGGGGTCGCCCGCTTCGGCGATCAGGGCTTCGGCTCGGTCGGCTCGCCGACCGGTTCGCTCTTCATCGACGAGGTCGTGATCAGCCGGCTGTAAGAGGCCGGCCGCCGGAGCCGAGTACCCGCGGCTCCCAACCTCGGCCCGGGCGCGCGTCGTTTCCTACGGCGCGCTCCCGGGCCTCGGTGTTTTCAGGGCCTGGATTTCGGGCCGCCGGCTACAGGTAGCCGAGGGCGCGCAGCCGCTCCTCGAGCTCGCCGTCGACCTGCGCCGCGCCCTCCCCGTCGCGGGGGGTGAACGCCGGGCCGACCCAGGCCAGCGAGATCACCGCGTCCGCACCTCCGGCGCCGCCGGGGCTGGGCTGCCAGCGGCCGGCCTCAAGCCGGTACCAGCGGGGCCGGCTCAGGTCGTCAAGCGGCACCTCGATCGTGGCCGGCTGGAAACGCAGGTGACGGTGCGCGGGCTCGAGCCCGGGACCGCAGCCCCGAGGCTGGAAGTCGAGAGGGAGCCACGCGCCGCCGGTGTCGAGCACGATCAGGGTGATCTGCTCTCCCGCCGGCAGCGCGAGCCGCACCTTGCCGTTTCCGGTCCAGCGCGTGAACGACTCGGCCGCCGGGACCTTGACCGAGTTCGGGCGGAAGACGTCGCCGACGAGGTCGCCGCACAGCGGCTCGTCGGCCTGGTTCCACAGCCGCACGTGGAGACCGGTCGCCGTGTCGCGGAGGAGCCGATGGGCCTGACGCCGGAACCGCCGCAGCTCGGCCGACTCGGCGGTCGAGCCGTTCAGCTCGGCGGGGTCGGAGGCGAGATCGAAGATTCGCTCGGTCGGCGCCTCGGTCGGCTTCCACGCCGCGTCGACGAGCGTGTACTTGCGGCCCTCGCGGTCGCGGATCGCGATCCCCCGGTTGCCGATCGCCTCGTAGACGATCGCGTCCTCCGGCAACCCGCGGGCGCCGCGGACGAGCGGCAGCAGGGAGAGGCCGGCAATCGGCTCCGGCGCCGGGATCCCCAGCGCCTCGAGCAGGGTCGGCAGGATGTCGACCGACCGCACCTGCTCGGCGATCCGCTCCCCCGCCCCCTCCGCGCCCGGCAGCCGGACGATCAGCGGCACCAGCACGGTATGGTCGTAGAGATCGCCGTGCCCGGCCAGTCCGTGCTCCCCCAACGCCTCGCCGTGGTCGGAGGTGAAGACGACGATCGTCTCCTCGGCCACGCCGAGCGCCTCCAGCTCGCCGAGCAGGCGCGCCAGCGCGCGGTCGGTGTGGGCGATGCCGCTGTCGTACATCGCCCGCACGCGCTCAAGGTCGGGCGCCGCGCCGTCGCCGTCGCCGACGAACACCATCTCCCGGCGCGCCTGGAACGCCAGCTCGCGCCGCGGCGGCAGCCCGCGGGTGACCACCGGAGGGTAGTCCCCGCCGTCGCCGGAGAACGAGCCGTAGTAGGGGTCGCGGGCGTAGTACGGCTCGTGGACGTCGTAGGTGTGGAAGAAGAGGAAGAACGGGCCGCTCGCGCGCGCGCGGGCTGTCTCCTCACGCAGCCACTGGAGGGCGACCTCGAGCCCCTTCTCCAGCTCGTCCTCGTAGCCCTCGCCGCGGTAGTAGCGGAAGCGCTCGAAGCCCTGGTCGAGGCCGAACTGTGGGTCGAGGTAGGCGCCACCGGTCACCGCCAGGGTCCGATAGCCGCGCTCGTAAAGGATCTCGGGCAGCATCCGCAGCTTTTCGGGAGCCGGATGGTGGTAGTTGACTCCGTGAACGAGGGGGTCGAGACCGGTGAGCATCGACACGTGCGAGGGCAGCGTCCACGGCGCCTGGACCACCGCGTTCTCGAACACCACGGCTTCGCGCTCCGCCCAGGCGGTGAGGTTGGGCATGGTCCGCCGGCCGTAGCCGTACAGCTCGAGGTGGTCGGCACGCAGCGTGTCGACCGAGATCAGCACGACGTTGGGCGGCCGGGCGCCGCCGCGCGGCTCCGCCGAGACCACCACCGGGTGAGCGAAGAAGGCCGGCGCGCCGTCGCCGGGCGGCTCGCTGGCCGCAACCGCCCGCAGCTCGAGGGTCGCCTCCCGGCCGGCGTACTCGCCGAGGTCGACCTCGGCGTCGAACCAGACCTCCGGCGGGACCTCCTCGCTGCGGAAGAGGACCCGCCCCTCCCCAGCCCCGTCCAGCACCGCGGCGACCTCGACCGCCCGGAGCCCGGCGGCGCCGGCGGCGACGCCGTAGCCGAAGCGCAGGACCGCCCGCTCGGGCGAGGTGGCGCGGAAGGTGGCCGGCGATCCGGGCCGGGCCGGCACCGCGAACCGGACCTCGCCTCCGAGGTCGACCTTCCAGGGCTTCGACAGCGCCGCGGCCACCGCCTCGGGGTCGGCGCTGCGGCGCACGCAGGTCAGGCGCCGGACCTTCATGAAGTCGCCGCCGATCCGCCGCAGCGCGACCGTCGGCGCCCCGCCGTCCGCCGCCGGCTCGAGGACGCCCCGCGGCAGCTGGAAGCGGAAACGGGTCCCGACCGGGCGCTCGAACAGCTCGCGGCCGGCCACCGACAGGGGCGCCGGATCGCCGGCGCCGAGCCCCTCGGGCACCTCCTCCGCGGCGACCAGCAGCTTGAGGCGGGCCCTCCGGACCCAGGTCGTGTCGACCTCGACGACGTCGCACTCGGCGATGCCCTCGACGCTGCCGAGCAGCCACGACTCTCCCTGGGCGGGGACCGGAACGCCGCGCGGAATCGCCCCGGTGCCGGCGCCGTCCGAGCGCCGCCACCGGGCCTGCTCGCTCTCTGTGGTCAGGTCGAGCTGGAAGACGACCTGTTCGTCGTGCAGGCTGGCCGGCTCGAAGGCCTCCGAGGGGGCCTCGGCGATCAGGCGCAGAGGCGGCTCGAACCGCGGCCCGCCTGCCGGACCGCCCCCGCCGCACGCGGCCAGCGCCGCCCCGGCGGCGAGCGCCGCGATCCCCCACGCCGGGCCCGGGCGGCCGAAGCACCGGACGCCGGGAAGTACGGAGCGGCGGCGCCGCTGCGGTGACTTCGACATCCGGCGCATTATCCCAGGATCGTCCGGGTGCATGATACCGTCGCCTCCCGGGTCCCCGGACCCGCCTCCGTGCCGACCGTTTCCGATCGTCGACCGTGCAGCACTTCGTGCGCCCGTTCCTGCACCGCCTGGGGCACGCCCGGATCGCCTGCAGCGCCGGGCTGGCGCTGCTCCTCACCGGCTGCGCCGGGGAGGTGCCGCCGCTGGCGCCGCGGTCGATCATCCTGCTCGACATCGACACCCTGCGCGCCGACCACCTCGGCTGCTACGGCTACGGGCTTCCGACCAGCCCGAACATCGACGCGCTGGCGGCCGAGTCGGTGCGCTTCGAGTGGGCGTTCAGCCAGGCGCCCTACACCGCGCCGTCCCAGGGGTCGCTGCTGACCGGGCTCTACCCGACCGCCCACGGCCTGGTCCTGCCCAGCGACCGGCTGCACGAGGAGGTGACCACGCTCGCCGAGACCCTGGCCGCGGCCGGCTTCGCCACCGCCGGGTTCGTCGACGGCGGTCACATGGCCGCCGAGTTCGGCATCGGCCAGGGCTTCCAGCTCTACCACAACGCCGACCGCGGGGGACTGGCCGGCATGGCTCCGCGGGTCCTCGACTGGCTCGGTGAACACGCCGACGAGCGCTTTTTGCTGCTCGTGCACACCTACGACGTCCACACTCCCTACGACCCTCCGGAGCCCTACCGCTCGCAGTTCCTCGCCGGCCTCGACCCGCCCTCGCCGGGCTTCACCGCCTCGGCCAAGCAGCTCCGCGACATCCGGGTGTCGAAGTACCACGGCAGCGAGGAGGTCCTGCCGCCCAACGACGTCGCCTACGCTCGGGCGCTCTACGACGGCGGCATCCGCTCCGCCGACGAATGGATCGGGACCTACCTGACCGAGATCCGCCGGATGGGCCTCGACCGCGACGCCTTGATCGTCCTCTTCTCGGACCACGGCGAGGAGTTCCAGGAGCACGGCTCGGTGCTGCACGAGAAGCTCTACGCGACAGTGACCCGGATCCCGCTGCTGATCCGCTTCCCGGCCGGCGGGCGGCGCGGCACGGTCTCGACGGTGGTCGAGGGCGTCGACCTGATGCCGACGCTCCTCGAGGCGGTGGGGGTCGAGCCGCCCCCCGGGCTGCACGGCGAGAGCCTCCTGCCGCTGATCCGGGGCGAGCGGCCGTCTAGGCCGCCGCTGGCGTTCGGCGAGTCGCCGTTCTTCGGTATCGAGCGGTTCGTCGCCACCGACGAGTACCGCCTCCAGTACTCGCGGGTCCACGACCGGGTCGAGCTGTACTCCTACCGCGACGACCCCCACGAGCAGCGCGACCTCGCGGCCGAGCGGCGCGCGGTGGTCGCCCGGATGCGCCCGGCGATCGCGCGCTGGGAGTCCTTTGTCGCGCCCACCAGACGCCGCACCGCCCGGGGCCCGCTCAGCGACGAGACCCGCAAGCAGCTCGAAGCGCTCGGCTACCTGTAGCGGCACCGGCCGTCCGGTCAGGGTCCGTCGAGATAGCCGAGCGCCCGCAGCCGCTCGCGCAAGGCCTCGTCGACGTCGACCGGCGACTCCTCGCGCAGCGCCGGCCCGCCGATCCAGCGCAGCTCGACCCCGGTCGTCGGAGGACCGCCCGCCGCCATGGTGCGCGTGCCGCCGTCCGCCGGCTCGATACGCACGCCGTCGCCGATCTCGGCGAGGTCGATCTGCGCGCGTCCGCGGCCGCCGCCGGAACCCTCGAGCCACAGCTCGACGCCGAGCTCCCGGCTGTTGACGTCCTCGATCCACAGCCGGCAGACGGCCCCGGGCGGAAGCACGAGGTCGGCGCCGTCCGAGCCCGCAGGCTCGAGGGCGACGCAGCCAGGGGTGGCGGTCTTGACCCGGAAGATGCGGATCGCCGAGCTCCGCAGCAGCCCGTGCAGCGGACGGGTCTCGAGGTTGCGCAGCTCGACGGCGAGGGCCCGACCGACCCGTTCTAGCTCGCCGCGCGCCGCCTCCCTCAGCCGCGGGAGCCGCGAATCGCCATCCGCCGCCAGGTCCTGCCGTTCGTGCGGATCGGCCTCCAGATCGTACAGCTCCTCGATCGGGGCCGGCGTCGTCCACGCCTGGTTCTTGAAGATGTACTTGAACCGCCCGCGCACGCTCGCCGCGAGCCCGTAGTTGGACGCCGCGGCATAGCTCCAGGCGACCGGCGGCACTCCGCGCCCGCCGTCGAGCAACGGCGCCAGCGAGACGCCGTCGACGCCCGGCCCCGGCTCGACGCCGAGCAGGTCGAGCACGGTCGGAGCAAGGTCGACGCTGCGCACCTGGTCCGCGACCTCGCGCCCGTGGCCGCGGCCGCCGGGGGCCGAGACGACCAGCGGCACCAGGAGGTTCTCCTCGTAGAGCGTGACGTGGCCGATCAGCCCGTGCTCGCCGAGCATCTCGCCGTGGTCGGAGGTGACGACCACCAGCGAGCGCCGGCCGAGGCCGCCGGCGGAGAGCACCGCGAGCAGCCGGGAGAGTTGTTGGTCGGCGTAGGCGACGCCGCTGTCATAGAGGTCGTTCGCCAGCTCGCCGGTGGTGAACGGCAGACCTTCGTCGCTCACCTCCTCTCCCCGGTACAGCAGGGTGAAGGCGCGGACGTCCTGCCAGCCGCCGGCGCGGGTGACCCCGGAGCGACCGCCGCGGACGTGATAGCCCGCGGGATCGATATCGCTGAAGCGGCCGAAGTACGGCTGCCGGGCACGAAAGGGGTTGTGCACTTCGTAGGTGTGGAAGAACAGGAACAGCGGCCGGTCGATCCCGGTCTCGAGCAGCGACAGGGCGCGGTCGATCCCCGCCTCCATCTCCTCGCGCGAGCCGGCCTCGTCGCGGTAGTAGTGGAAGCTGTCGAAGCCCTGGGCAAAGCCGAAGCGCGGGTGGACGAACCCGCCGCCGGTGATCGCCGCGGTGGTGAAGCCGGCGCGCTGCAGCGACTCGGCGAGCATGACCAGCTCCGGCCCGGCACCGCCTTCGTGGTTGACCCCGTGCCGGTGGGCGTCGAGACCGGTGAACATCGAGACGTGAGCCGGCAACGTCCAGGGAGCCGCCGCCACCGCGCGTCGGAACACCGTCCCCCGCTCGCGCGCCCAGGCCTCCAGGTGCGGCGAGGTCTCGCGCTCGTAGCCGTACAGCGACAGGCGGTCGGCGCGCAGGGTGTCGATCGAGACCAGCACCGCGACCGGCGGCGCCTCGTCGGCGGGCCGCAGAAGCGTCCCGCCGGCCCACAAACCGAACCCCCAGAGCGGATCGTAAGGCCGGCCCTCGTGGTCGGTCTCGAGCCGTAGCCGCACCCGCCGGCCGGCGAACCGCCCGAGGTCGAACCGGGCTTCGCGCCAACTCCCGCCGGGCGCGACGAGGTCGTCGAGCACAACCGCAGTCTCCCCGCCGTCCTCGACGCTCAGCCGGAAGCGCAGCGCCGACGGCAGGCCCGGTTGCACGCCGTACGCGAGCTCGGCAACGCCGCCGCGAGGGACTTCGACCTCCTCGACGATCGGCAACCCGGGCATGGCGAGCCGGACGTTGCGCACGTCCCGCTCGAGGGAGACCTTCCAGGACCGGCCGAGCGCGGCGGTGAGTGCCGCCTCGTCGATCTGCTCGCGCAGCGCAGTCACGCCGTGGAGCAGCGGCGTGGTGTTGGCGTTGACAGTGAACGCCAGCCGCAGCTCGACCCGCTCGCCGCTCCATGCGGGGTGGCCGGAGAGCGGCAGCCGGTAGCGGTAGATCGACTCGTCGACGCGCACGGCAAGGGCCGTGTCGACCCGGCGCTCGGAGGCGAACGGCTCGCCCGGCCGCCGCCACTCGACGATAACGCTGCCGCGCTTGAGGCCGCTGACCTCGGCCGCCAGGGTGTCGAAGGCGGAGGGATCGATCGGCTCGCGCAGCACGATCGCGGTTTCCGATTCGCCGCCCCACGGCAGCGCCAGCACGCCGTGCTGGACGCCGAAGCCGGGGGCCGCCGGCTCCCCCCGCCACGGCTCGAGATCGCTGGACTCCTCGAACCGCCACGACCGCACGTTCTCCGAGCGCACGACCGTCGCCGGGTCGAAGGTCTCCTCGCCGTCAGGGATCAGCCGCCCCTCGACGGCCCAGAACAGCCCCTCCCCGCCGCCGGCGCAGGCGAGGCCGCCGGCAGTGGCGAGTGCCAGCAACACGGCGCACCAACCACCCGGTGCGCGATCGAAACGCCCTCCGCGAGCGGCTTCCAGTCGCTTCAGGAGAACCACCTCGTGCTCAGTCGCGTCCGTGCCGGTCGAGCTTGCGGTAGCCGCGGTTCCAGTAGACCAGCGGCGGCTGGTCGGGGCGCGGCACCGCGCTCGCCAGCACCTCGCCGATGTAGACGCTGTGGGTGCCCGTCGGCTGGTGGGAAACGATCCGGCAGTCGAGCCAGGCCAGGGCGTCCTCGAGCACCGGCGCGCCGGTCTCGGCGGTCGACCAGCGGCCGGCGGCGAAGCGGTCCTCGTCCTTGAGCCAGGCGAAGCGGTTGGACAGCTCGACCTGGTCCTCGCCGAGGACGTTGACCGCAAAGCTGGTGCCCGCCCGCTGGAGCAGCGGCGAGGCCTTGTGCCGGTGGTCGATGACCACTGCCACGAGCGGCGGCTCCGGGGACACCGACGCGAACGCGGAGACGGTCAGCCCATGGACTTGGTCGCCGGCGCGCAGGGTGACGATTGTCACCCCGGCCGGGAAGTGGCGGAGCGCGTCGCGGTACTCTTCGGAGCCGATGGTCATCACGCGTCTGAATCCTGCAGATCGGGGGTCCGCGAGGTCGGGTTCCATGGCCGATCACGGGGCGATCCGCTGAGATCTCTTCACGAACCTCACTGCTGGCTCGCGGACAGGAGGCGGTAGCTCTTCATCGTCGGGTCCGCGATCTCGCACCAGTAGGAATCGGTCTCGAGCACGACCTCGATTACCGGCTCGCCGCCTTCGGCGAGCGGCACCGCGAGCTGGTGCCGGCCCGCTCGGCCGGAACCGTCGAGGCGAAGTGCGGCCGAGGGCCCGCCCTGCGTCCTCAGTTCGAGCTCGAATGGAAACAGCTCCTCGCGGGGGGGTACCTCGATCGCCACCGACACGCTCCGGCTCTCGTCCCGGCGGCGCAGCAGGAAGCGCGTCTCGGTCGAGCCGTAGACGCCTCCGTGCAGCGGATCGGCGGTCGATTGCGGGATGACTCCGCCGAGCAGGCCCCGGACCGCTTCGACGGTGAGACGATCGAACGCAAGCTCCTCGGGGAGCTGCGCGGCCGCCTCGTCCTGGAGGGCGCGGATGCGCTCCGGGCGCGGAGGGTTCACGGTCGCGAGGTCGACACCCGCGGGCGGCGGCCGCGCACCCTCGAGATCCAGGTCGAGCCACCGAAGCGCCGCCAGCACGTGCAGGAAGTGCCCGGCGATCGCGGCATGCCCCCTCCGGTCCAGATGGGGATCGTGGGGCAGACGGCTCACCGCCCGGGTGAAGACCAGGGGAGAGCGCAGGCCGCTCTCCGCGTGATGGTGCCTGACCAACTCGTCGAACAGGGGATCGATGCCGGAGATGGCCGCGAGCACAAGCCGGCCGCCGCTCCGCTCGAGCACGCCCTCCAGCCGCTGCCAGGCATCGAAGGCGGTCCGCCAAGCCCGGCGGCTCTCGTCTCCCAGCCCGCTCGACAAGAGGTTCTGGCGCGCGAGGCCGAAGCTGAAGGGCAGGAACACCGACGGCGCCCCCGAACCGATCTCGCGCCGTTCGGGGCTGAACGCCGAGGTCTGATGGCCGGTGCCCGTGACGCCCGAGGTGAGGCTGATGTCGTTGGCGACCAGGAGGCCTAGCACGATGTCGGGCCGGTATTCGGACACCCGGCTCGTCAAGTAACTCGCTTCGTTGAGGGCGCTCCAGCTCGGCACGGCGAGCGTATAGGCCTCGACCGGGACTCCTGGCGGGCGCAGCCGCTCGCGCAGGGACTCCTCGAGCTGATCGCACCAGCGATCCCTCTCCGGCCCGCCGACGCCGAGCGTCGCCGAATCACCCAGGCAGACGAGGCGCAGCACGCCGACCGGCTTGGGCAGATAGTCGTGGGCGTCGCGCATGCCGGCGTTGTTGGCCGCGACCTCGGCCCCGCGGTACTCTTTGGTCGACCCCGGCATCAGGATGCGCCCGACCGTCGGCTCCGGCACCGCCTCGAAAAGACCCGGCATCTCGTCGGCGATGAGACGGAGGTAGGCTTCCCGATCTTCCGCGGAAAGTCGGGTCGAGGCGAAGACGATCAGGCGGTCGAGAAAGAGGGTCTCGAGATCGCCTCGGAAGAGCCAGACCAGCACGAGCAGCGGCGCGGTCGCAACCGCCGCCACCAGGACCTTGAGGTACAGCTCGCGATGGCGCCGTGCGCCGAGGCTCTTGTCGGTGTCCATCCTCATCGGTCAGGTGCCTACAAAAACGCCAGTCTAGCACCCGTCGAGGCCGAGCCTTCGACCGGCGAGCGGTGCGCCCGGCGTGGCGTTCGTACGCGAAGCACTTGCCCATTCGGCGACCGCGGTGTAGAAAGGCCCCTCCGCGAATCGGCCCTCCACGGTGATGATCCAGCTCCTCCGCTACCGCGACCTGGTCTGGTACATGGTAGTCCGGGACCTCAAGGTGCGCTACCGGCGCTCGACGATCGGCTTCCTGTGGACCATGCTCCAGCCGCTGCTGACCATGGCGGTGCTGGCCGTGGTCTTCTCCGCCATCTTCCGCTTCGAGATCCGCAACTTCCCCGTCTACGCGTTGTCGGGGATCCTGTTCTGGAACTTCTTCTCCCAGAGCATCGTCACCGCGATGAACAGCCTGCGCGCCAACTCGGGCCTACTGGTCCGCTTGCCGATTCCCAAGGTGGTGTTCCCGGTGGCCGCGGTGGCCTCGGGCCTCCTCAACCTGGCCTTCGCGCTGGTGCCGCTGCTGGCGATCCTGCTCGCCACCGGCCACGCGCTGCGGCCGGCGCTGCTGTTCCTGCCCGTGTCGATCGCGCTGGTCGCCGCCTTCACCCTCGGCGCCGGACTCCTGCTCTCGCCGCTGGCAGCGTTCTTCAGCGACGTGGTCGAGCTGGTCGGGGTGCTCATGATGCTCGCCTTCTACCTGACGCCGGTCTTCTACCCCAAGGACATCATCCCCGCCGACTACCTGTGGCTGGTACGCTTCAATCCGTTGCGCTCGTTGCTCGAGGTGTTCCGCGACCCGATCTACTTCGGCAAGATCCCGCCGGTCTCCCACCTCGCGGTCACGCTCGGGATCACCGCCCTCGCGCTGCTGATCGGCGTGATCGCGTTCCGCAAGTCGAGCGACCGCATCGCCTTCTACCTCTAGCGCGAGACGGACGAAGGCCATGACCGAACCGAGCAGGTCCCGGACCGAGAGCGCGAGCGGGGCGATCCGCTGGGCCGCCGCACCCGCCGGGGGTGGCGAGCCGTCGGTGCTGCTCGACGGGGTCTCGCTGTGCTACCGGCTGGCCAAGCAGCGCATCCCGTCGCTCAAGGAATACGCGATTCACTGGCTCAAGGGAGCGCTCTCGTACGAGAAGCTGTGGGCGCTCTCCGACATCTCGTTCGATGTCGCTCCCGGGGAGCGGGTGGGGGTGGTCGGCCCCAACGGCGCCGGCAAGTCGACCCTGCTCAGGGTGATCTCCGGAGTGCTCAAGCCGACCCGCGGGCACGCGGTCGTCGGCGGCCGGGTGGCGCCGATCCTCGAGCTGGGCACCGGCTTCGACACCGAGCTGACCGGCCTCGAGAACATCTACCTCAACGCCCTGCTGCTCGGCCGCACGCGCCGCGAGATCGACGAGCGGGCCGGCGAGATCGTCGAGTTCAGCGGCCTCGGCGACTTCATCCGCTCGCCGATCCGCAACTACTCCTCGGGCATGCTCGCGCGGCTCGGCTTCTCGATCGCCACCGCCTGGGCGCCCGACGTGCTGATCCTCGACGAGATCCTCGCGGTCGGCGACGCCTCGTTCCGCCGCCGCTGCGCCGCGCGGCTGGAGAACCTCGGCCCCGGCCGCACCACCCTCTTCCTGGTCTCGCACATGGAGGGCGACATCCTCGCCAACTGCACCCGCTGCCTGTGGCTCGACAAGGGCCGGCTGCGGATGGACGGCGAGCCGGCCGAGGTGCTCGCCGCCTACGCCGAGGCGACCGGCGCGCCCGGGCGCGTGCCGGCGCCGGCCGAGGCGTAGAGCGCGAGCAGGCGGTCGGCGACCGCGCCCGGGTCGTGGCGCGCGGTCAGGGCGGCGCGGCCGGCGGCGACCAGCCGGCCCGCCAGGCCGGGCTCGCGGTCGAGCCGGGAGAACGCGGCGGCGAAGCCGGCGGCGCCCTCGGCGAGCAACAGCTCGCGGCCGTCCCCGGCGTCGAGGCCGGCGGCTGCTGTTGGGCTGGCGACCACCGGCAGCCCGCGCGCCCAGGCCTCGAGGATCTTCATCCGCACCCCCGAGGCGACCGCCAGCGGCACGGCGAGCGCGGCGCCGGGAGCGAACGCAGCGCGGCTGTCGGCGGGCGGCGGATGGCTGACGACGCCGGGCGCCGACGCGCCGCCGTCGAAACGGTGCAGAACCGCCCCTGGAACCGCCGCGCGGACCGCCGGCCACGCCTCGGCAACGAACCAGCACGCCGCCTGGCGGTTGGGCGGCCAGCCGCCGGAGCCGAGCAGCACCACCGCCGGCGCCCCGGGCAGCGGTGCCTCGGCCGCCGGCAGCTCGGCCGGGAACGGCGCCGGCACCCGCTCGACCCGCGCCGCCGATTCGATCGACGACCCCCGCCCCGCCAGCGCCGCCAGCCGCGCCGCGTCGGCGGCGGTCAGCGCCACCGTCACCGCGGCCCGCGCGGCCGCCCGCCCCTCCCACGCCGCCAGCCGCCGGGCCTCGCGGGCGGCGAAGCGGCGGCGCAGGCCACCTGTTTCCCGCGCCGCCGCCATCCCCTGCCACAGGTCGCTCTCGACGTTCTGCGCCCGCAGCACCACCGGCACGCCGCGCTCGAACGCCGCCTCGGCCTGCGGCAGCGCCTGGAGCTGTTCGGCGTGGAGGATGTCGAAGCGTTCAGTCGCGAGCAGGCGCTCGACCTCGCCGGCCACCGCGCGGCGGCGGTGGCGGGCGATCGTGAACGGCTGCCGCGAGAGGAGCGCGCCCAGGACCGAGGGCGCCGGCGCGGTCACCAGCCGCGACGACCACGAGGCGGCCGGCCGCTCAACCCCCGAGGCGGCCCGGGCGGTCCCCTCCATCGAGTCCCCGGATCCCTCCGCGGGAGGGTCCGCCGGCGCCACCAGCGTGACCAGGGCGCCGCGCGCCGCCAGCGCCTCGAGCGTCAGGAACTGGAGCAGCCGGCCGCCATCGGCGGGCGGTGCCGGCGATTTGGTCGCGACCCAAAGGATGCGCATCGTCGCCGCCGGCACCCCGGTCAGCGCCGGCGCCAGGCCGCTCGGTCGGTGGCCGCCGAGGCTGGCGGCGGCACCGGGGTCACTCCCCCACCGGCATCGAGAAGCGGATCTCGGCCGGCGAGCCCGGCTTGAACAGCCCCAGGGTGTGCTCGATCGTGGCCGGCCCGGCGGTCGAGTCGAACCAGAAGCTGAACACCGTGCCCCAGCGCAGGGCGTTGGCGGCGGGCTCGGCGGCGAACTCGTCGGTCGACCAGGTGACCGCGCCGGGGGTCGACAGGTCGACGGCCCATGGGGCGCTCGAGTACGGCTCGCCGGAGTGATGGGCGATCGAGTGGAAGCCGGGGTTCGAGATCGCCGCCCCGCCGGGGAATGCGACCGTGAAGCTGTTCGCCGAGCGGTCGGAATGGAGGTTGTGGACCGCGTACTCGTAGTGCCAGCCACCAGCGGTGGGCGTCGCCTTGCGCGCGACGTGGAAGCGCTCGGGCGGCCGCGAGCGGGGAACGACGACCGGCACCAGGTCGACCTCCGGGTCGGCCAGCGCCCAGGCGGCGATCGCCGGCAGCCCGCGCGCGGTGGCGCCGGTGAAACCGAGGCCGAAGCTGCCGGCGCCGCCGACCGTCACCTCGCGGTGGGAGGCGTTGTTGAAGCCCTTGAAGGCGGCGGCGTCGTCGCGGGCGATGTAGTGCGCCTCCATCCAGTAGCGGGCGCCGGGATGGAGCGCCGGATCGAGATCGCTCTCGGCGACCCGGATCCGCTGGCTGGTGCGGTCGGCGGCCGGCACCTCGGTGAACGGGTAGGGGAAGTCGCCGGTGGCGGCGGCGACCTCCGAGCGCAGGCCGAGCGGCCGGCTGCCGTTGAGGCCGGCGCTGTAGGTGTCGGTGCAGCCGACGCCGAGCTGATCGCTTCCGAGGGGCGGCTGCACACAGTCCCCGCACGCCGGGTCGGGGTCGTTGGTCGAGCTGAACCCGTGCTTGAGCCAGCTCATCCCGATCTGCTCGAACCGGCCGCCCGCGAGCCGGTAGAGGTTCTGGGCGATCACCGGGTGGTCCTCGTCGGAGGTCCCGTCGCCGCAGCCGCCGGGCTCGTCGCACCAGTCGAGCGGCAGGTTGCCGGAGTTGCACGCGACCGTGCCGATCGAGTAAGCGCGGACGCCGCCGACCGCGCCGTGGTCGATGATGCCCGTGAGGCCGATCACGGTGACGTCGGGCGTGTCGAGGAAGAGGACGAACACCGGGATCTGGGAGCCGTCACCCTCCCCCGCGCGCACGACGCCGGCACCGGCCGTTGCCACGACGGCCGCCGCGGCGGCGATGAGGGCGGCGGCGCGGCGCGCGCGGCGGGCCGGACGGGTCGCACCGGGGGGGGCGTCGGGAAGCTCGGGGAACTCGGGAAGTTCGGGGGACGATGATGTCTTCA
>Ga0299906_10002925_pt1 | contig 14106 bp, 10 predicted proteins | sample RVTome_14_FD_200259 | JGI IMG/M metagenome (GOLD analysis project Ga0299906, IMG submission 200259) | Soil microbial communities from uranium-contaminated site in the Upper Colorado River Basin, Wyoming, United States - RVT145D125 (version 2) ... | reverse complement strand
TTCCCATCTTCGCTCGGCCCGGGACGTCGTCCAAACCGTGCCTGAAGCCGCCATCGCTTAGGGTCCTTTCCCCGCCCGACAAGATCGACAAACTCGTCAAACCCATCCCGCGGCCCGCTCGTCTCTCCTCGAGGTCAACGGCCAGGTTGGGCTCGAAGGCGATCGTCCACCGCTCCCGCGCTTCGGAAAGCCCGGTTGGCGGGAAGACGGATCTGGAAGCTCGTTCCCTGGCCGATCGAGCTCTCGACTCCGATGTGTCCCGAATGCTCCTGGATGATCCCGTAGGTGATCGAAAGCCCGAGGCCGGTGCCGCTCGCGCCGGCGCGCTTGGTGGTGAAGAACGGATCGTAGATCCGCTTGATGTCGTCCTGACTGATCCCCTGTCCGGTGTCGGAGACGATCGCGACAACCTCATGTGGCTCGTCGGCAGACGCACTGGTCATGATCGTGAGCCATCCACCCGAGGCCATGGCGTCCTGGGCGTTCAGGATCAGGTTCAGGAACACCTGCTGCAGCTTGTTCTCGTCGCCCATCACCTCGGGGACGTCGTCGCCGAGCTCGAGCCTCACTTTGACCCGGGCCCGGGTCAACTGGTGCTCCAGAAGCGAAAGCACGTCGCGAACCACGTCGTTGACGCGGACCGGAACGAAGCTCACCCGCCCCTGGCGCGCGAAATTCAAAAGGTTGTTCACGATCTTGGAGGCGCGCTCTGTCTGCCGCTCGATCTTGTGGAGGAGCTTGGCCCGCGGATCGTCCTCGGAAGTCTGGTCCTGCAGCATCTGGGTGAAGCTGCTGATTCCGGTGAGAGGGGTGTTGACCTCGTGGGCCACTCCCGCCGCCAGAAGGCCGAGAGAGGCCATCTTCTCTCGAAGCCGCAGCTGGGTCTCGAGCTCGACCCGCGCGGTCACGTCCTCGAAAATCACGATGGTGCCCTGGGGCTCCTCCCCGCTTCCCACGAAGGGCGCCACCTGGAGCTTGACCACTTTCTCCTCGCCCTCGACGTTCGAGAGATTCAGGCGGGAGATGCCGCTCGTCTCCGCCCGGGTCCACCAGGCCTTGCCCATCGTCGATTCCATCGTGTCCCTGAGCGCCTTGGGGAAGAGCTCGTCGAAGGCGCGCCCGAGGGCCAGCTCGCGCGCGAGGCCGTAGAGCCTCTCGAGCGCGCGGTTGAAACGGACCACCCTGCCCTCGAAATCGAGGACCAGGATTCCGGCATCGAGCGACTCGATGGTGTTCTCGCTGTGCTCCTTGAGCGCCGCGTACTCCGCCGCCTTCTGCTCGAGCGAACGGTAGAGCCGCGCGTTCTCGAGAGCGGTCGCCGCCTGCCCCGAGAGCATGGTGAGGAGATCCATGTCCTCGCTCGAGAGCGCGCTCTGGTCCCAGCGCCGTCCCAAGAGGATCACCCCGACCACCTTGTCGTGGGACCGGCAGGGAATGGCGTAGGAAAGGCCCGCGATACCGAGGCCGTCTTCTTTATCCGGTCTATCCGGCTTCTCGGGACGCGTCGCCGACCGGCCGTCGCTCCGGGACTCCTCGACGTCGGCGTAATACACCGCCTCGCCCCGAGCGAGTCGCTGATAGAGAGACGAGGCGGCCGGAAGCCGCGCCCTTTTCCACTCGGTCTCGTCGAGACCCTGACCCGCCTGGACCGCGAGCGCCCCTCCATCCCCCGGAACCAGGAGCGCCACCTTCTCGACCTCGAAGGTGTCGGAGATCCGCTCGACGAGACGGGAGGAGAGGTGATCGAGGTCGAGATGAGCGTTCAGGTCCCGGGAAAACGCGAGGAGCGCGCGCCGGTAGTCGTATCGCTCGCGATAGAAGAGCCGGTCGATGCCCACCTGGATCCGGCTCTTGATGGGAGTGAAGACCAGCACCACCACGATCGCCGAAAGCAGGGCCAGGATCGTGGAGTGCCGGTCGCCGACCATGTAATGAGCGCCGGCGAGGAAGATCGCGAGGTAGAGCCCGCCGACCGCCGACGTCGCCAGGGTGTAGACCATCCCGCGCTTGAAGAGGATCTCCACGTCCATCAGCCGGTACTTGACGATGGCGTAGGCGAAGGCGAGCGGGATCAAGGCGAGCGGCACCACCGAAAGCTCCATGGTGAGCCCGGGAGTGACGCCGATGAGATACGGGATCGCGTAGAAGAGAACGAACGGAAGAGTTCCGAACCCCGTCCCCCATACGATCCACTTCGTCTGCTTCTTTACGGTGATGCTCCGCGCCCGCCGGTGGGACTTCACGAAGGCGACGAAAGCGAGAACCGACATCACCGCGAGATAGGCCGGCACCAGCCGATCCAGAAGGCTCTCGGTCAAGGTGAAGAATCGATCTCCCCAGCCGACCGGCGACAAGAACGCGAGGTGCGAGCCGAGACTCAGGTAGAGAAGGGCCGCCGATGGAAGGTACAGCGCCCACAGCAGCCGCGGCCGCCTCCGAATCATCGGAAGCTTGGTCGGAAAGCACAGCGCGAAGTGGAGGAAGATGGGAGGGAAGAACAGGATTCCCGCGCGATCCATCCAGTAGAACGCCCAGTCCCAGGGGTCGAGCTCTCCCGTGTGGGAGAAGCCGAAGTTGAGAAACCAGAAGAGGCACAGGAGGTAGAAGTGGGCCGTCGCCGCTTCGCCTCGCCTCCGCACGTAGACGAACGTTCCCACCAGGAGCGAAAAGATTCCTACCGCCGCGAGGAAGTAGTAGACGGGGACGTTGCCCTCGGGAAGCGGGGCGACCGCAAGCGAGAGGGCTTGCCTCTCGTTCTCCCGGAGCACCTGATACTCGAGGACCCCTCCGTCCTTCGAAGCGTCGAGGATCCTGCGTACGTCGGAGGAAACGTTCACCGGTTGGTCGCCGATGAGGACCAGAACGTCTCCGGGCTCGAGCCCTGCTCGAGCGGCCGGGCCTTCGGGATCCAACCGGCGGGCATGGACCCGTCCCTGACTCTCGTCCCAGAAGACCCCGTCGTCCAGGAGCTCGAACCGCGATTTTCGAGACAGGTTGAGAACCCCGAGAGCCAGGAGCACGGAGCTGGTGGCAAGGACCAGACCGATCTTCAAAGCCCCGGATCGCGTGCTCAATTGCGACTCTTCTTCCGCACTTTCGGCATTCTAGGTCGGCACAATTGCCGTGGAGTCAGTCCCGATGAAAGCAATTCTCGTACCGCTGCTCACGAAGGGGACACGATCCCAAGTCTTTCTTTCGAGAAGGCTTGCGCGGACGAGGCAGCATCTGTCTTCACTGAAATCCCGAAATATGGATCGGGAATCCATATTTTCGGATTATAACACAGACGCTCTAGAAGCGGACGGTGACCCCTCCGAGAACGCGGCGCGGGGCATCGATCACCGAAAGCTCGTCGAGAATCGACGCTTTCTCGATGTCGTCGTAGAAAAGATTGCGCACCGCTACCATGAGCTCCCACTGGGTGCCATTCCATCCGACGAACGGGAGAAGCTGGAAAACCTGCACACTGAAACGGCTGTCGAGGTTGCTGCGGTGGGTAGCGTTCGATGCGCCCGGCATCAGCCCGGGGTGATAGATCACGCGGTACGCGGCCTGCAACCGAGTTTGCGTGGAATCAATCGAGGCCCCGAGGGTCGTGGTGACGTCGTGAATCTCGGGCTCGGGGGCGAGCGCCTGGTCGGAGTCCACCGGCGGCGCGGCCAGGACCGGAGCCGTAACCGCGGAGCCGACCACCCTCCCGAACGTGTATCCGACGGAGCCTTCCATCGGCCCGAGCGTTTGAGCCAGAGCAACACCCAATCCGCGCGTGCGGAAGTCGCCCTGATTCGCCACCACGAAATGGCCGGCGCCTCCGCTGATCCCGTCGTCGAGAAAGGCACGTACGAGCTGATCCGTCGCGCTCTCCTGGAACATCCGGACGGCGAGCCGGGTCCGGCTCGTGAGCTGGTGCTCGAGACCGAGGCCGAGCTGTGTCGTCGATTCCGCGCGGAGATAGCGTGTCGGCGGCGCCGGCCCATAGACGCTGCTATAGGCGACCTGCGACAGCAACCCGATGTCCTCACCGCCCGGAGCCTGCAGCCGACGACCCGCGACGCCTCGTATAACGGTCCTCTCGCCCGAGCCCAACGGATAAGAGACTTCGAAGCGGGGCGACGCATAGGAGGCCCGATCCAGGTAATCGAAGTGCTGGAACGCGATCCCCGCGTGGACCGTGGCCGGCCCTACGAGGAACGTGTCCGAGGTGTACACACTTCCGAACCATTCCGCCGAGCGCTGGTCGCGAAGCCCTCTGCCCAATACCGACTCGGGTGGCCGAAACTCTCCGAGGTCTCCGTACAGGAAGCTCCCATAGGTGACTCCGGTCGAAAGCCGGTGCCCGCCGAGATCGGAAGAGACGTACTCGGCGCGACCGGCCCAGGACGAAAGCGCGGACTCGAGAAGCTGCGCGCTCACCAGCCAGTGGGCGTCGCCGTTTCCCGGAATGAAGAGCCGCGCGTACGCCAGCCGAGCGTCCAACCCGGCGCCGGCGCCGGGAAATTCCTCGAGACCCTGGTCATAGGTCGCCGCGCGAATCCCGAACTCACCGCTCAAACCGAATTGGCTGAATTGGCTGAAATCGGGATCGAACCCGGGATTCTCATCCCACGAGTGAAGCTCGGCGATCGCGACGGCCTGCTCTTTTTCCTTCAGGACGTTTCGATCCGTGTGTTGGACGACCCAGCGCAGCTCGGCGGCAGTCCGGTCTTCTCCCGACTCCTCGACGTACTCCTCCTGCGAGAGCTCCGACTCGAGGCGCGAGAGGCTCATGAGGATCGTTCCGACGCGCCCCGCCCCCTCTTCGATGACGACGCGGGCGAAGGCCGAGGGGAGGAACCCCGAGAGATACGCCCTCAGCCGGTACATGCCGGGGGGAATTCCCGCGAGCTCGAAGCGTCCCTTGTCGTCGGTGACCGCGGTCAAGGCCCCGCGGGAAAGGCTCTTGCCGAATACCGAGACCGTGGCCCCCCCGAGCGGCTGTCCGAGCTCATCGCTCACCAGCCCGGCGAGCGCGGTCGGAACCGCGGGCGCGGAATCCGTCCCCGCGAGGCCCACGGCCGCAACGCCGAGCGACATGCAGAGCGTGAGAATGGCGGGACGGGTATTCACCATCGCGAAAGCCCCTCCTTGAGATGTCCCGGGCCGTCCTGGGGCGAGCGCGAACCAAAATCGTAAGGACAGCGAAGACACTCCCGTCGGCATTCGAGTAAGATACCCCAACGCTAGGCTATCAGTTACCACAGCGGATCCCATGTGTCAACGGACCGGGGGTTAGCGAGCCCGGCGGCGCGATGTGACGCGAATCACACTTCCGGTTGACCAGAACCCCGCAGGGAATGGAAGGAAGCGACATGACGACGATCGCGGCGATCGAGGCGCGGCAGATTCTGGACTCTCGGGGCAACCCGACCGTCGAGGCGGAGGTGGCTCTCGAAGACGGCGCCTCCGGCCGGGCCGCGGTGCCGTCGGGCGCCTCGACGGGGGAGCACGAGGCGCTCGAGCTCCGCGACTCCGACCCAGCGCGGTATCGGGGCAAAGGCGTCGGGCGCGCGGTCGCGAACATCCTGGACGAGATCGCGCCCGAGCTCGTCGGCGAGGACGCGACCGAGCAGGTCCTCATCGACCGTCTTCTCATAGAGCTCGACGGGACGGAGAACAAGTCGCGTCTCGGGGCGAACGCCATCCTCGCCGTCTCCCTCGCGACCGCGCACGCGGCCGCGGAGAGCCTCGGACTTCCGCTCTATCGCTATCTGGGCGGACCGATGGCCTCGGTTCTCCCAGTGCCGATGATGAACGTCGTCAACGGCGGAGCCCACGCCGACAACAATCTCGACATCCAGGAGTTCATGATCGTCCCCTGGGGTTTTCCGAGCTTCGGAGACGCGCTCCGCGCCGGCGTCGAGACGTTTCACGCTTTGAAGAGCCTTCTCGAGAAGAAAGGGCTCTCGACCGCGGTCGGCGACGAAGGAGGCTTCGCCCCTAGCCTGAAGACTCACGAAGAGGCGCTCGATCTCCTCATGGCCGCGATCGAGAAGGCGCAGTACCGCCCGGGGGAGCAGATCGCTCTCGCCCTCGACGTCGCGGCGAGCGAGTTCCTCGACGGCTCCCACTACGTTCTGCGGAAATCCGACGGGTCCCGGCTTTCCGCCGCGGATCTCATCGCCCGCTACTCGTCCTGGGTGGAGCGGTATCCGCTGATCTCCATCGAGGATGGTCTCGACCAGAACGACTGGAGCGGCTGGGAAGAGCTCAGCCGGTCGCTCGCGAGCCGGATCCAGCTCGTGGGAGACGACCTGTTCGTCACCAACCACACTCGTCTTGCTCGGGGAATCGAAAAAGGGATCGCGAACTCGATCCTCGTCAAGCTCAACCAGATTGGAACCCTCACCGAGACGCTGGAGGTCGTCGACCTCGCCCACCGCAACCGTTACACGACCGTGATCTCCCACCGCTCCGGAGAAACGGAGGACGTGACCATCGCCGATCTCGCGGTGGCGACGGGGTCGGGGCAGATCAAAACCGGCTCCCTGAGCCGCAGCGATCGAGTGGCGAAATACAATCAACTCCTGCGGATCGAGGAGGAGCTCCGGGACGCGGGGAGCTTCGCCGGGAAAAAAGCGTTTCGGGCGGTAGCGGGCCGCTGACGGCTCTTCTTACAGGGCCTCTTCGTCGACGGCGATCTTGAGGGAGCGAAGGAATTTCTTGTCGAGCGAGCTCATGCGGAAACTCGCGAGGGCGCTCCTGCCGATTCCCGCGACTTCCTCCACCTGTTCCTGGTTGAGCTCGCCCCGGGGAGCGAAGGCCAAGGTGGCCTGGAGCACGAGCGAGAGCTCGTAGCCCTCTTCCCGAATCCGCGCGAGACATTCCTCAACTTGAGGAGAGCTCGCGATCGCCTGCTCGATGCTCTTCTCGAGGTTCTGAACGAGACGCCGGAGCTTGTCCTCGCCTTCCTGCAACTGACGATCTCCGTTGGACATCAGAATCCTTCGGACATCATAGCAGACGGGCTTCGGGCTCCACAACACGAGGACGATGTTCGACGACGGGCAACTCTGTTAGGCTTCCCCGCGTATCATTCGCCGGTACGCTCATGCCGATCGTTCACGCCCAGGGATTGACCGTGCGCTACGGCGCCCGCGAAGCTCTTTCTTCCCTGGACCTCGAGATCGAAAGCGGCGTGACCGGGCTCCTCGGTCCGAACGGCGCCGGAAAGAGCACCTTGCTCAAGACGCTTCTCGGGTTCCTCGTGCCCGCCCGAGGCGTTGTCGAGGTCCTGGGACGTCCGGTATCGAGAACGGCCACGGAGCTCCGGCGGTCGCTCGGCTACTTTCCCGAGCGAGCGGTGTACCTCCCGGAGTTGAACGCAGTCGAGAGCGTGGCGCTCGCGGGAGAGATCGGGGGGCTCGCGAGAAAGGATGCGCTCGCGCGCGCCCACGAGATGCTCTGGTTCACCGGGCTCGGAGAGGCGCGTTATCGGCCGGTCGAGGAGTTCTCGACCGGGATGCGGCAAAGGACGAAGCTCGCGATGGCGCTGGTCCACGACCCGGACCTTCTTCTCCTCGACGAGCCCACGAGCGGGCTGGATCCCTCGGGGAGGCGCCAGATGCTCGACCTGGTGGGGGAGATCGGGCGCCGCGGGATCTCGGTCTTGCTCTCGACGCATCTGCTCCACGACGTCGAAGACGTGTGCGAGCGCGTGGTGCTTCTCCATCGCGGCCGCCTGGTGCTCGGGGGCCGCCTCTCGGAGGTCTCTCGAGCCCCGGGGTGGGTGTACGAGATCCGGGTGCGCGAGGAGGAGCCCGGCCGCTTCCGCCAGGAGCTCGCGAGCCGCGGGGTCGAGACCGCCGAAGAGCACGACGGTCTCCTCCGGGTGGCGCTCCAGGACCCCTCGACCCGCCCTCTCTTCGAGGCTGCGGAAAAAGCGTCCGCAGAGATCCGGCACCTGCGTCGTTTCGAGAAGAGCCTCGAAGACCGGTTCCTGGCCGCGATCGGTGAAGGAGCGGGCGGAAGCTGATGCCGCTTTACGACCTCTCGTACCGAAGGTTCCCGGGTCCTCGAACTCCCCGCTTTCACCGGAGCCTCGCCCTCGCCCGATCCGCGGCGAGCCTTCTCCTCCGAAGACGCACGTTCCTGCTGCTGCTCGCGGTCTGCTGGATCCCGGCGGTGGTGCGCGCGGGCCAGATCTACATCGCGCGGCAGTTCCCGGAGGCGCCCGAGTTCTTCGCCGTCACCGACAGGACCTTTGGCGAGTTCTTGGGACAGCAAGTGAGGCTCCTCCCGGTCGTCCTCGTGAGCCTCGCGACCGGCGCTTCCGCCATCGCCTCCGATTTCGCCTCGGGCGCTTTCACCGTCTATCTCTCGAAGCCCATCTCGCGCTTCGACTACTTTCTGGGAAAGGCGATGCCGGTCGCGGGCGCCGTCTCCGCCGTCACCCTCGCGCCCGGGCTCGCGCTTCTCCTCCTCTACCTGTCCCTCGCCCCGGATCTCGAGCTCCTGTCGAAGGCCCCGTGGCTGCCTCTCGCCGTCACCGCCTACAGCCTGCTCCTCGCTCTCTATTTCACCCTCTCGGTCCTCGCGGTGTCGAGCCTCAGCCGCAGCGGGCGGGTCGCGGGGGCGGGCTTCGCCGCGCTCGTCGCGGGGAGCGAGATCGTGGCGCGGACGGCGACGAGCCGAATCTTCGGCGCCCGAAGCTTCCCCAGCATCTACGGATCGGCGATCGACGCCGGACGATGGTTCTTCGGGGACTCCTCCGCGTTCTCGTCCCTGGGTTTCATGATCGGGGTGATGGCGCTGTCGGCGCTGGTTCTCGATCGGAGACTCCGCTCGGGCGAGGGGGCGCAATGAACGCGGATGCGCCGAGGAAGGTCGTCCGGTTCGAGAGCGTGTCGCGCTGGTATGGAAACGTGCTCGGCCTCTCGGGAGTCGATCTCGCGTTCGAGCCGGGGGTCGTGGCCCTCCTCGGCCCGAACGGAGCGGGGAAATCGACGCTCCTCAAGCTCGTGACCGGGCTCCTCCGCCCGAGCGCGGGGACGGTCTCGGTCTTCGGCGAGCCGCCGTTCGCGAACCCGCGCGTCCACCGCCGGCTGGGAGTCGTCCCGGAGGAAGAGGAGCTCCGCCCGTCGGCGCCGGTCAAGGCTCGGGATTTTCTCATCTACCTCCTTCGACTCCATGGCTTCGAGATCGAAGAGGCCCGACGCCGGGCCGAGGCGACTCTCGTGGAAGTGGGTCTCGAAGGCGCCCAGGGCACGAGACTCCGCGCGTTCAGCCGCGGCATGCGCCAGCGCTTCCGGCTGGCTCAAGCGATCGCGCACGACCCCGATCTGCTCGTCCTCGACGAGCCCTTGACCGGCCTCGACCCCGTCGGTCGGCGCGAGTTCATCGACTGGATTCGGGGCTTCGGCGCGCGGGGGAAGACCGTCCTCGTCTCGAGCCACATCCTTCACGAAGTCGAGCTCATGACGCGCGAGGTGGTCTTGATGACCGCGGGCCGCATTCTCGCGAGCGGCAACATCCACGAGATCCGCCGGCTCATGGACGCGCACCCTCACCACATCGCCATCGCCACCCCGACGCCGAAGAAGCTCGCGGCGCGGATCCTCGAGGAGCCGGGGCTCCATTCCATCGCGTTCTCCGAGGAAGCGCGCGAGGTCCGGCTCGAGACCCGCGAGCCGGAGCGCTTCTATCGGCTCCTCCATCGGCTGGTCCTCGAGGAGAACCAGACGGTCGACGAGATCACCTCGCCCGATGACAACCTGGAGGCGGTCTTCCACTATCTGGTGGGCCCATGACCAACGGGAAAAGACTCGGAGGGGCAACGCTCGTCGCCCGTTGGAGCCTGGGAGAGCTCTTGTGGTCCCCCCGCACGCTCGCCATGATCGGGCTCGCGGCAACTCCTCTCGGGCTCGCGCTCGCTTATCGGGTGGCGCTCGCGCTCCGATTGACGGAGAGCGGTGGCGCCGGTGTCTTTTCGACTCTCGTCTCCGGGGTGTTCTTTCCGTTCGTCGCCCCCATGCTGAGCCTGGTCTACGCGAGCGGCGTCGTGCGCGATGACCTCGAAGCGGGCACCATGCCGTACTTTCTCACGCGCCCCTTGAGCCGGTCGTCGTTTCTCTCGGGCAAGATGCTCGCGAGCTTCACCATGGGGCTCGCCCTCGTCCTTCCGTCGCTGGTTCTGGTCTATTACGTCGTGGTCTCCCCTTCGGGTTGGGGGGAGGTCGGAGCCCGTTTTCCAGGCCTCGCGCGAAACACGGGAATCGCGGTCCTCGGGCTCGCGGCGTACAACGGTATCTTCGCCCTTGCCGGCACGGTGCTGAAGCGACCTCTTCTCGCGGGCCTCTTCTTTATTTATGGCTGGCAGGGGGTCGCGTCGTTCGTTCCCGGACGGGCTCGGCTCGCGACCGTCGCCCACTACATGAGCTCCCTGACGCCGGGCTTCTCTTCGGGGGGCGTCTCCATCGGGCTCCTCGGCGAGCGGTCGTCTGCGGTAACCTCCATCGTGGCTCTAGCTCTGATCGCAGGGGTGACCCACGCCCTCGCCCTCGCGGCGTTCGCGAAGAAGGAAGTTCGTTAGCAAGTTGCCGAAAAACTCCTCCCTTGAACCCTGAGCAGCTTTCATCCGCACCTCCCGGTCATCGACAAGAATCCTCGGACCCATGAAAAGCAAGGCCAACGGCGGTAGAATCCTCTGAGGAGGAGGCGACCGTGAGGCTCCAGGCTTCCGTTGCGGCCGTGGCGCTGTGCCTCGCGGCGGGAGTCGGTCTTGCGCAGTTTCCTTTCTCCGACGACGGCGAGCTCGAGCCGCTCGAGCGCACGATCGTGCCGGAGTACATTTTCGCCCGCGTCCGGTTCCAGACCTCAGAAGGGCGATGGCGGCCCGGCTGGGCCCATGACTATCCGCGGGCCGAGCGGAACCTGCTGAGAATCCTCTCCGAGGTGACCGGGCTGCACACCGAGCCGGCCGCCCATACGGTGGTCGCCCTCGAGAGTCCCGAGATCATGAAGTACCCCGTACTCTACTTCAGCGAGCCGGGCTCGTGGGCCGTATCTCCCGAGGAGGCGTTTAACTTCCGCGACTACTTGAGGCGAGGCGGGTTCGCCATCTTCGACGACTTCGACGGCCCTTGGGATTGGGAGGTCTTCGAGGCGGCCATGGCCGAGGTGCTGCCGGGCCGGCATTTCGAGGTGCTCGAGGAGCACGACCCCGTTTATCAGAGCTTCTTCGCCATCGCCGACCTCGACGTGATTACCCACCCCATGGGACACGGAGGCCCTCCGATGTTTCTCGGGATTCGCGACGACTCGGGACGCCTTCTGGTCGTGGCCAATTTCAACAACGACATCGGGGACTACTGGGAGTGGTCGGACCAGGGGTGGTACCCGATCGATCTCTCCAACGAGGGCTACAAGCTCGGCGTCAATTACGTCATCTACGCGATGACGCACTAGTAGGTTCCTCAGATCGCTGAGGCGATCGGGCGCATCTACCACGGAACCACCCTGTCCCTGTACGGGGTCGAGGCCCCATTCCGCGAGGTTGCGCCTCTGCTAGATCTGCTGGCGAGCCGCCTCCGAGGAGTGTCGTAGTGGACTGCTTCGGCTCGCGAACCAGCCGAGCCCGCGGGGTGGACCCCGCGGCATCAAGCATTCTGGTGAAAACCTCCGCTTTGCCCGATACTGGGAACATGCGGGAGGTGGCTTTCGTTTGTCCTCCCTGAGGAGACACCCATGAATTCATCTCGATGGACCTTCGCCTCGGGAATCCTGGCTGCAGGCATCGTCCTCGGCGGAATCGCCGTCGGCGCCGTCGCGTACTTTGGCGCAGAGGGAGTGAGCGCCCAGGGCGGCACCGGGCGTTCGGGGCCTCTCCTGGCATTCGTTCCCCAGGGGGCGAGCCTCATCGGATACGTCGACCTGAAGTCCGTGGCCTCGAGCCCACTGGCCGAGAGCTGGTCCGAAGGCGTCCGCGAGCGAACCCCCTTCGCCGCCCTCGACGAGCTCGAGGAGTCGACCGGCATCGACGTTCTGAACGACGTCGACTCCCTCACCCTCGCCGTCGGACCGGGCACCGGAAAGCCCGAGCGCTGGGGGATCGCGGTCGAGGGTGTCTTCGACCGCGACCGGCTCGTCGCAAAGCTCTCGGCGCACAAGACCGACGTCGAGACCTCGAGCCATGCCGGCACCGACCTCTACCTGATTCAGAGCGGGACGCAATCGACGGCGATGGCCCAGCCCGACGACTCGACTCTTCTCATTGGCGAGCCCGGCTTCGTGCGGGAGATGCTCGATGCCGGCTCAGGGCAGAAGCCTTCCGCCGCGGGGAACCTCGAGAGCTGGGGCTACGGAGGATTCGAAGAGGAAGCGTTCTGGTTCGCGGGAACCCCGCCCGACGTCGTGCAGGGGCTCGTCGGGCGCGGAAGCGAGACGGCTTCGCTTCGCTCCTTCGCGGTGACTGGCCGGCTCGATACCGACTTGCTTCTCCGGGCGCGAGGGCAGGCCGTCGACTCCAAGAGCGCGCGGGAGCTCGCCGACGTCGCGCGCGGACTCATAGCGCTCGGCCGCCTGCGACAGGACGGAAGCCCGCAGGGTGCCGCCCTCGGAAAGCTGATGGAGTCGGTCTCGGTCGAGCTGGTGGATCAGGCCATCGAAGTGAACCTCCTGGTTCCGTACGACTCGATCCGGCTATTTCTGGAAAGTCACGACAAGGTCGCGGCGCAGCCGTAGCCTTCGACAAAACCCTTCGACCTGCGCTGTCGCTCACTGGTTCCAGTGTAGCGTTCATGGATACATCCCCGTGAATTGGGGCACGCGGGCATCCCCAGGAGAATGCGGCGGTTGCAGAAAGCTCGTCGCTCTTCGGCTCGATCGGATGCCTTCCCGCGCGAGCAGCCGCTCGCGTTGCGCATCGGACCTCGCTGGTCGCTGAGCTAGAAGAGCTTCCGCGTTTTCTTCGACGACGCCACGCACTTGGCATGGTCGTTGTATTGCCGACCCGAGATGGAGGCAATGATGAAAACGACAAACGCAGCCAGCTTCGGGACATTCGCATTCGTTCTCGCCCTTGGGATGGCAGCTGCTCAAACGGGCGCCGCGCCGCAAACTCAGGAGCGCACGCAAGCCGAGACCCTCGTCTCCCGATCGCTCCGGTTCGAAGGACGGGTCGTCGGTAGGCTGCCTTCGGGCATCGCGGTTCGGGAGTTCGCCTTCCTGCGAGGCAGACGATTCACCTGGCGGGGAGAGAAGGGCAACCGCATCGCCGCCCCGGAAAAGCTGACCGACGACGCGACCACCGCCCGCGACGTCACCGGTATGAGCCTCGATGAGCTCGCGGAGGACCTGCGCGGCCTCGCTTTGTTCAATGGGCACGAGTTCATCGAGTCGGAACCCGCGTACGACCTCGCCTATAGGGTCAAGCTGCAGGATGAGCTGGAGCGAAGCGGCGCCACCCCGGAAGCCTTGCAGAAACTCTTCCCCGGCATTTCTCCGTCGCAGGGAAGGGCCCGGCGAACGCGGAACTTGATGAGGGCGGAGCAAGCGGGGCGCTCGGTCGGGGTCGAGCCCGTCCTTCCCGGCACAGCCATCGTGCACGGTCCGGCGGACGACCGTACGGTGATGAACAACGGGATCTACCCGCACCGGGTTCAGATCGTCTTCGACAACTCCGGAAGCACGGCCACCATCAATGCCTCCCAGGGCTCAGGAGCCTTGATTGGTCCTTCCACCGCCATGTCCGTAGCCCATGTGTTCTGGGACGAAGACAACAACACCTGGGAAGCGGACCATCGCTGGGCGCCGGGATTCGACAGTCAGGACGCGGATCCGAGCCCATGGGGCGAATGGTTTCGCTGCTACTGGGTGACCATCCCCGGAGCGTACGTCGTCTTCGAGAGCCATGATTACGACTATGCGGTTCTCGACTTCGACGTGGGCTGCAACTCCGTGAGAAACGGAGTCAATTCGGACCACCCCGGAACCACCGTGGGATGGCTCGGGCACTATACGGCGTCGGAAAGCAGCATCGAAGCGAGGGCGGGCTTCGTGCGCGGATATCCCGGCGGGGGAAACTGCGGAAGCCCGGCGCAAGCCTGCAACGTGCGGGTCTGGGGCGACAGC
>Ga0299906_10002924_pt1 | contig 14108 bp, 18 predicted proteins | sample RVTome_14_FD_200259 | JGI IMG/M metagenome (GOLD analysis project Ga0299906, IMG submission 200259) | Soil microbial communities from uranium-contaminated site in the Upper Colorado River Basin, Wyoming, United States - RVT145D125 (version 2) ... | reverse complement strand
CGATGGTAACCGACCGCGCCGGGTTGCGCGCATGCTGCACGAAGCGCGGCTGCGCCGAGCGGCGGATGATCTGCTGCACCAGGCCCCGCGGGAAGCGCACCAGCTCGCCGTTCACCTCGGCGCCGGCCTCCTGCCAAAGCGCCAGCACCTCCGGGTCGCCGCGGAACTCCAGGCCGATCTCCTGCAGGATCCAGTCAGCCTGATCCTCGAGCCGCCCCAGCCCCTCCTCGCCCAGCACCTCGTAGACCGGCAGCTTGCGGGTGATGAAAGGCGGCGCGGCGACGATGCCCTGCGCGCGCCGGGCCTGCCGCGCCTCGCGCCCGCCGGACCGCGCGGCGCGCCGCCGGCCACCCACATTGCCCGCCGTATCGCTCATGCCGACGTGATCTCCCTGACTGGCCGATACTACGCCGCGTAGACAGCCGGGGAACTGCCGATACGCTCCATCCTCTTGGCTAGTCCAGGTCCCAGGGATTGAACAGCGGGACATTGAGAACGCCAAAGTCGGCCGTGTCGCGCGTCACGAGCGTCAGGCCATGGGCGGCAGCGGTAGCGGCAATCAGCGCATCCGCCACCCCGATCGGGCGGCCACGCTGCTCGGACAAAGCCAGAAAGCGGCCCCACTGCTCGCAGACATTGCCCTCCAGAGACAGGATACGGCCGGCGAAGCGATGGGAGATGTCGCCTGCCACCCAGGCTTCCAGGACACTGCGTTTCCTACTGGGCGGTAGCCGTTCCACCCCGTACCGCAGCTCGCCTAGCGTGATCGCGGAGAGAAAGGTCTGCGACTCGTCGACCTCGTGGAGCCAACGCAAAACACCAGCGGCTGGTCGTGGGCGCAGAGGCTCGGACAAGACATTGGTATCGAGCAGAAACCTCACAGGTCGATCTTCCTCGGCCCGTCCTTTCTGCGTTCGATCTTGATCCCCGAGCCGCGCAACGGCGATGCGAGCAGGAAATCCGCCAGTGAGCCCCTGCGCTCCTGCCGCTTCTCCCACTCCTCGACGGATACGACGACAGCCGCAGATCGGCCGTGGCGTGTGATCGTCTGAGGGCCGTCCTTCCTTGCCTTTTCAATAACTTCACTCAGCTTCGCCTTCGCTTCGGCGACCGTCCAATGCTTGCCCATGGATGCAGCTCCCTTGCGGGTAGATTTTGGTCAATATGACCATATCCGGCCATGCTGACAACCAACCATCCGCCGTGTTTCGTTGAAGTGCGCAAGCGAGGGAGATCGCCGATGACCTACCAGGGTAGCTGCCACTGCGGCCGGATCGGCTTCGAGGCGAGCGGCGAGATCGCGCAGGCGATGGACTGCAACTGCTCCTACTGCCGGAGGCGGGGCGGACTGCTCTGGTTCGTGCCGGCCGAGCAGTTCCGGCTCCGCACGCCGAAGGCCGACGCCGCCACCTACACCTTCAACACACATCGGCTGCAGCACCACTTCTGCGCCACCTGCGGCATCGCGCCCTACAGCGAGGGCAGCGGGCAGGACGGCAAGGCGATGGTGGCGGTCAACGTGCGCTGCCTGCCGGAGGTCGACCTTGGTGCGCTGACGATCGTGCCCTTCGACGGTGCCAGCCGCTAGGCGCTCGACAAGCCCTGCACCAGCGCCTAGCTTGCACCATTCGCAAGGGACCTCGCGCATGACCGTGACCACGCACCTGACCCGGGAGTTCTACTGGTTCGCCTAGGGCGGACCGGTCGCGCACGAGGCTTGCAGCAACCAGGGCCGCCCCATCCGGAGGCGGCCTTTCCCATGCCCGGTCTTCCGCCGGCGGCCGCCCGAGAAAGGGACGGCGCGCAGCGACGGAGGACGGCCATGACCCCGCCATCGGACCGCAACGCCTTCCAGCTCGACGGCATCGTGCCCTGGGGGCGGCGGCTGGACGAGTACGCCGCCTTCTTCGCTCTGCAGGGGGCGCCCCGGCAATGGCCGGCGATGCTCGACGTCGGCGCCGGCCCCGCCTCTTTCGCGGCAGAGGCGGCGCAGCAGGGCGCCCGCGTGGTCGCGGTCGACCCGCTCTACCGCCTGGGCGGCGACGCCATCCGCCAGCGCTATGCGGCAACACGGCCGGCGATGGAGACGGGCCTGGAGGCTGCTGCCCGGCGCTTCGTCTGGGATTTCTATCCCTCGGCCGCCGACGTGCTGCGCCGGCGCGACGAGGCGATGCAGCTCTTCCTGGAGGACTACGAGTGGGGACGCGCTTGCGGGCGCTACCTCGAAGGCGCGCTGCCGGCGCTGCCCTTCCGCGACGGGGCGTTCCGCCTGGCCCTGGTCTCGCACCTGCTGTTTCTCTACGGACGGGAGCTCGACGCGGCCTTTCACGTCGCGGCGCTGAGCGAGCTGGCGCGAGTGGCGCACGAGGTGCGCGTCTTTCCGCTGGTCGCGCTCGACGGCCAGGACTCACCGCATCTGGAGCCGGTGTTGGACGGGCTCCGCCGAGGAGGCTTCAAGGTCGAGACGCCCGTAGTGCCCTTCGAGTTTCAGCGCGGCGCGACGACAATGCTGCGGCTGTCCCGGCCCAGCTAGAGCGGTGGCCGATGAGACCGAATCAGCTTGGCTGGCACCATTTCACCGCCCCCTTGAGGGGGGCGGTCGAGCGCAGCGAGGGTGGGGGTGATGGAGCGGAGCGACCGGCCGCGAAGCGGCCGAGAAACTGTGTAGGCGCCAGCTCCGCTGGCGGACCTCGGAAGTCGCTGCGCGCCTCCGAGGTCAGTCACCCCCTTCCTCGCTTCGCTCGACTTCCCCCCTCAAGGGGGAAGTGAGTTACCTGCGTCCACCTCGGCGGACTGTGCTTTAGCCTAGGGCACCGGAGCGGCGGGATCGGTGGAGACACGCTCGGCGACGTTCTCGTTGGTCGGCGGGCCGCAGCGGTCGGCGCCGGGCTCCCAGCTGCGCTTGGCGAAGCCGCCGTCGACCATCGTCAGGAGGTCGTCCCAGCCGTCGGTGTAGAGGATGCGCACGGCATCGCCTTCCGGCCGCCAGATGCCGCTCTCGTTGGCGCCGAAATCGGTGGTCGCGCGCTGGTCCGCGTAGAGGCGACCGTAGAACACGCTGCCGTCGGTGTGGCGGAAGCGCCAGAGCCCGACCGGGTCGAAGACCTCGGCCCTGAGGCTGCCGGCCGCCAGCAGCATCAGCAGCAAGGGTGCAAGGCCGCGCAGCATGGCAGGCATCTCCCGCAGCCCGAGGATCAGGCGGCACGCCGTTCGGCCGCGGCGATGAAGCCGCCGCCGAGCAGCCGGGTGCCGGCGTAGCAGACCGCGGCCTGGCCGGGCGTCACCGCGCGCTGCGGCTCGAGCAGCGCCAGCGCGTCGCCCTCGAACCGCGCCGGCACCGGCCGCTGCGCCGAACGCAGCTTGACCGCGATGGTCTCGCCGGCGGCGGGCCGCGCCAGCCAGTGGCTCTCGCCCAGCGGCACGCGCTGGCGATAGAGCGCCGCCTCCGGCCCGACGACGACACGACGACCGGGCGCGTCCAGCGCCACGACGAAGAGCGGCCCCGGCTCGTGATCGAGTCCCAGGCCGCGGCGCTGGCCGACGGTGAAGTGGATGATGCCGGCATGGCGACCGAGCACGCGCCCGTCCAGGTGCACGACCTCGCCCGGTTCGGCTGCGGCGGGCTGCAGGCGCTCGACCACGCGCGCATAGCGCCCCTCGGGCACGAAGCAGATGTCCTGGCTGTCGGGCTTCGCAGCGACCGGCAGGTTCACCTCAGCCGCCAGCCGCCGCGTCTCGTCCTTGCTCAGCGTGCCCAACGGGAAGCGCAGGAAGGCGAGCTGCGCCGGCGTGGTCGCGAAGAGGAAATAGCTCTGGTCGCGCGCCGGGTCGGCGGCGACGTGCAGCTCGGGGCCTTGGGCCCCAAGCGCGCGGGCCGCGTAGTGCCCGGTCGCCAGCGCCGCGGCGCCCAGCTCGCGTGCCGCCTCGACGAGATCGGTGAACTTGACCCGCTGATTGCAGCGCACGCAGGGGATCGGCGTCTCGCCCCGCGCGTAGCTGGCGGCGAAGTCGGCCATCACGGCGGCGCGGAAGCGCGCCTCGTAGTCCAGCACGTAGTGCGCGATGCCGAGACGCTCGGCCACCGCGCGCGCATCGTGGATGTCCTGGCCGGCGCAGCAGGCCCCCTTCTTCGCCAGCGCCGCGCCGTGATCGTAGAGCTGCAGCGTGATGCCGACGGTCTCGTAGCCGGCCTCGCGGGCCAGCCAAGCCACGACCGAGGAGTCGACGCCACCAGACATGGCGACGACCAAGCGCGCGCCGGCGGGCGGCGCGTCGGAACCGAAGAGGGTGCGGGCGTCGAACATGGCCGGCACTATAGGTATGACGACTCGGCTGGCAAGGCGTCGTCAACGCCGCTTCCGGCGGTGTCCCGGCGGGGCGCGCCGGCCGGCGTCGGGCAGCGCCGCATCGATCAGCCGCTCGAGCTCCTCGCCGACCTGCCGCAGAGCGCTCTCGTTGCGCCTGGCGCGGGCGATCAGCAGGGCGCCCTCGATGGCGGCGATGGCCATGAGCGCCAGACCATCCGCTCGTGCCGCATCGATTCCCGCTGCGCCCAAGGCGCGGCGGATGGCAACGGTCCAGTCGTCCAAGGCCTGCCGGCAGAGTTCCGCCAACTCGCTGACGTCGCCGGTCGCGTCGAGGATGACCGGCGCGACCGGGCAGCCGAAGGTGAAGTCGCTGTCGCACATCAGGCTCGCGGCCGCCTCGGCGTAACGCCGGACGCCCTGGCCTGGCGTGTCCGCCGTGTCCAAGGCTCGCTCCAGCTCGCTGGTGGCGACCTCGACCGTGGCGCGCGTCGCCTCGATCACCAGCTGGTCCTTGCCGCCGGGAAAGTGGAAGTAGAGCGAGCCGCGCGGGGCGCCGCTGGCATCAAGGATGTCGTTCAGCGAGGTGCCGTAGTAGCCGCGGTGCTGCAGCAGCCGGGCGGTGGTTTCGAGCATGCGTTCGCGCGTATCGCTGGCCATGAAAATCCCATAACAGTTCCGGCATCATATGACGAATGGTTTACTTAATATGCAGATCGGTCTATTGATAGAGCAGGGGGGCGCACAAGGAGGCAACAGCCATGGATGACGTCACCAGCGGTCAGGTCAGCAAGAGCGCGGCCGAGGTTTACGAGGCGTTCTTCGTACCCGCCCTGTTCGACCAGTTCGCGCCGCGCATGACGACGGCGCTGCAGCTTCGACCAGGAGACAGCGTGCTCGACGTCGCCTGCGGCACCGGCGTGTTGGCTCGGGAGGCCGCTCGGCGCGTCTCGCCCGGCGGCAGCGTGACCGGAGTGGACCGCAACGAGGGCATGCTGGCGGTGGCGCACCGCACGGCACCGGGTATCGCGTGGCGCAGCGCTCTCGCGGAAGCGTTGCCCTTCGAGGGTGCAAGCTTCGACGCGGTGGGCTGCCAGTTCGGGCTGATGTTCTTCGAGGACAGGACCGCAGCGCTCGAGGAGATGTGGCGCGTGCTGCGGCCGGGCGGCCGCCTTGCGGTCGCTGTTTGGGCACCGCTAGCCGCCTCGCCCGGCTACCAGGCCATGGCACGGCTGCTCGACCGCCTGTTCGGCGCCGGGATCGCGGCCGCGCTCGAGGCGCCCTTCGTCCTGGGCGACGAGGCCAAGCTCCTCGCCCTCTTCCGCGAGGCGGGCATCGCGAACCCGAGCCTCGTTGCCGAGAAGGGCACCGCCCGCTTCGAATCGATCGATGCCTGGCTGCACACCGAGATCAAGGGCTGGACTCTGGCGGACGCAATCGACGACAGCCAGTACGCGCGGCTTTTGCACGAGTCGCGAAAGGTGCTGAGTCCCTACGCCGGCTCCGACGGCCGTGTCGCCTTCGCCGCACCGGCTCACATCGTGCGTGTGCACAAGGGCTAGGCTGGGCGTTCGACCACCTGCCGCAGCCGGTCGAGCGGGGCCGGAAAGGCGGAAAGCCCCAGAGCCGCGGAGAAGTGGCCCTGGCGCGGCTGGAAAAGGTTGGCCGGGGGCACCTGCCAGCGCGCCGCAAGCAGGAGGCCGCCGTCGAAAGGTGTCACCTGATCCTTGCGGCCCAGCAGCAGCACGACGCGATGCGGGGGCAGCGCGCAGGGGCCGGGCTCGATCAGCGTGAGCCAGGGCTCGAGATCCTCCTTGCCCCAGCCGGCCTCGGCCAGGCGCTCGGGCATGGCGAGCGCCCGCGACAGCGCGCCGTCGTAGGCGGCCCGGCGCAGCGAGGCCGAGGTGCCGATCAGCAGCAGCGCATCGGGCGTCAGCGCCGCCGGCCAGTGCCTTGCCTCCGAAGCCAGAAGCTGCGCGGTCAGCGCGCCCAGCGAGATGCCGGCCAGCACCACGGGGCCGCCCTGCGCGCGCGCCCAGCGGATGAGCTGCGCGGTCTCCGCCACCCAGGCCTCGAAGAGCGTGAGAAAGCCGTCGAGGCCGCGCGCCATCACCGGCTCGCCGCCGTAGCGCCCCTCCAGGCGCCGGCGGCCGTGCCAGGGACCCTCGGGCTTCACCAGCCGCCAGCCCACATCGCGCAGCCGGGCGAAGGGGTCCGGGCGCGGCCGCCACATTTCGTCCTCCATGGCGATGCCGTGCAGCAGGATCAGGGTCGGCGCGTCAGGCCGGCAGCCGTCCGGCTCCTCGACGCGCGCGCTGACCCGGTCGCCCAGCACCGGCGAGAGGAAGCTGAGCCAACCGAGCGAGCCCCAGGCCGCAGCGGCCGGGCGCGAGCGCAGCAGGTCGGCCGGCGGCGGCGCGGGATAGGCTGCGCCCGGCCTCGCCAGGCGGGCGCCGTGCCGCCGCTTCACCTCGTCGGGACCGGCGACGTCCCAGGCGGCGGCCGGCAACCGGCGGCGCCAGCGGCCGAAGAGACGACGCTGCGCCATGAAGCGGTGCGCCGCTTGCGCACGTTCGATCTCGGCCTGCGCGCGCGCCGACGGCGAAGATTCTTGCGCACCGAACAAGGCGTTCTGCCACTGCCACAGTCGCGAACCATGGCAGCGCTCCGCGGCGGCCACGCGCGCAATGGCGCGCTCCAGATCAGCGCAAGCCGAACGCTCCAGCCCGAAGGCCTCGCGGAAGGCGGCGGCGCTGCAGCCGGGCTCGGCTGCCTTGGCCCAGCCGCGCGAGACCGGGAAATAGAAGCGGTGGACGAAGCGAAGGCCCAGCCGGTCGAACCAGGGCCTGAGCCAGAGGTCGGCCAGCGGCCGCCTGAAAATGAGGAGGCGCGGCGCCGCCGCCACTCTGGGCGGGGGCGCCGCGCCCCTGCTCATGCTCCTATGCCGCCGCTCAGTTGACGCGGCGCAGCATCGGCTCCGGCGGCGTGAAGGTGCCGTCCGCATGGTCCTCGAGGAATGCGAGGATCGCGCTCGGCTCGCCGGTTACCTCGATATTGTCCTCGCCCAGCGTGACGCCATGGCTGGCCGCCATGGCCTGGGTGTCGTCAGTGCTGGCGACGATGGCGATGTTCTCGCCCTGCACCACCAGGAAAACCAGGATGGTGCCTTCCTCGGGTGCCGCCTGGTCCCAGACCTGCGCGGCATAGGTGTCGCCGGCCAGCTTGAAGCCGCGCATCAGCAGCACCTGCCCCTCGGCGTCGGGCGCCGTCGAGGTCATGGCGTAGTCGTTGGTGCCTGGAACCTGGGCAATGGTGGCCACGTCGGTGGCATCGCCCTCGACCGGCGTCCAACTACCTTCCAGGCCGGGCAGAGCCTCGGCCCGCTGGGCCGGAATGACGTCGCCCGTGGTGACGTAGCAGGCGCTCAGCGTGAACGCCAAGCCGCACACGGCCAGCAGACGGAACAGCATGCGCATCGCAGTCTCCTTCGCGTTGGCGGCGCCGGCACGCCTCAGGAGCGAGGCGGGTCCAGCCCCATATCCCAGAACCCGACTTCCAAGCGGGTTGCCGCCTCGAAGGTTCTGGCAAGTTCCACGAACCGCGGCGAACGCTCGAAGTTCCGGCCAAGCCGCCGCTCCGCCGCGCGATCCAGCTGATCGGCAGCATCCTGGCCCATCTGCTGAAACGTAGGTCCGCCGTAGCTTTCGATCCAGGCATAGTACGGATTATCTTTGCACCGTGTTGCCGGGTCCCGCAAAAGCCGGGCGCCGATTTCGGCATAGCCGATCACGCAAGGCGCCAGCGCCACCATAAGATCGAGGTAGTCGCCGGCCAGTCCCCGCTCCAGCACATAGCGCGTATAGGCCATGTTGCGCGGATCCTCGATCGTGGCGAGCACCTCGGCCTCCTGCAGGCCCCAGCGCCCGCAGTAGTCGAGGTGCAGGCGGAGCTCCTCGGCGAGTATGCCGGTGACGCCGCTTGCCGCGTAGCGCAGTTCCTCGACGGTTTCGCCCTTGTAGACGCCGAGCGCGTAGGCGCGCGCATAGTGGATCAGGAAGATATAGTCCTGCACGAGATAGTGGCGAAAGCAGGATTCCGGCAGGCTGCCGTCGGCCAGCCGGCGCACGAAGGGATGCTCGACGTAGCTTTGCCAGAGCGCCGCGGCCGGCGCCTTCAGGAGGCCGAAGAGCCGACCGCCGATCTCCGCCGGGCTGCCCTCCACCGGCCTACTCCAGCATCAGGTTGCGCGTTTCCGAAGGCAGCCGGACGGTCAGGCCGTCGAGTTCGGGCGTGATGATGAGCTGACAGCCGAGCCTGGAGGTCGCGGTCAGACCGAAGGCGAGGTCGAGCATGTCCTCCTCGTCCTCGCTGGCCGACTTCAGCCGCCCGTACCAGTCCTTCTCCACGATCACGTGGCAGGTGGAGCAGGCGAGCGAGCCTTCACAGGCGCCTTCGATGTCGACGTCGTTGCGGTGCGCGATCTCCAGCACCGAGAGCCCGACCGGAGCATCGACCTCCTTGCGGGCGCCGTCGCGCAGAATGAACGTCATCTTCGGCATGGCGCCGTTCCGAACCCCTGTCCCCCGATGCTACGGACTGGGCTTGGTAGGGGTTCGCCCAATTCTTGTCCAGGGGGCCTTGCCCAGAGCCTCAGGCAGCGCGCAGCCGGCGCTGCGCCGCAACGAGCCGCTCGACGGCGAAGTCGATGTCGACTTCGGTGCTGAAGCGGCCGAAGCCGATGCGCAGCGCCGCGCTCGCCTCGGCATCGCTGCGGCCGAGCGCGCGCAGCACGTGCGAAGGCTCCACCTCGGTCGAGGTGCAGGCGGACCCGGTGGAGAGCGCGAGCTCCGGCAGGTTCTTCAGCAGGGCCTGCGCATCGACGCCCGGCAGCACGATGCTGAGGTTGCCGGGGATGCGCTCTTCGGCCGAGCCGTTGAAGCCGATGCCTGGAATCTCCGCCGCCAGGCGCTGCTTCAGCCGCCGGTGCAGTCCCCAGAGACGCGCGCGCTCGCTCTCCAGCTCCTGGCGCGCGATCGCCGCGGCACGCCCAAAGCCAACCACCAATGGCGCCGGCAGCGTGCCCGAGCGCAGCGCGCGCTCCTGCCCGCCGCCGTCGAACAGCGGCTCCAGCCGCACGCGCGGCCGGCGACGCACGAAGAGGGCGCCCACGCCCTTGGGCCCGTACATCTTGTGCGCGGAGATCGACACGAGATCGACGTCCAGCGCACGCACATCGAAGGGAATCTTGCCGATCGCTTGCGCTGCGTCGCTGTGCAGCCAGGCACCCTTGGCATGCGCCAGGCGCGCGATCTCGGCCAACGGCTGGATCACGCCGATCTCGTTGTTCACCGCCATGACGCTGACAAGCGCGGTACGCTCGTCGATCGCGGCTTCGAGCTGCGCCAGGTCGACGAGGCCGTCGGAGCTGACCGGCAGGACCGTGATCCGGCAGCCTTCGCGGCCCAGCGCCTCGGCGCTCTCGAGGATGCACTTGTGCTCGGTCGCCAGCGTCACCAGGCCGTCGCGACCCTCGTGCGCGCGGCGGAAACGCAGGGCGCCCTTCAGCGCCAAGTTGTTCGATTCGGTGGCGCCGGAGGTGAAGATGGTCTCGCGCGGCTCGGCATTGATCAGCTTCGCCAGCTCCTCGCGCGCCTGCTCCACCGCCGCGGCGACGAAGCGGCCGGGCGCGTGCTCGACCGAGTGCGGGTTGGCGAAGTGCTCGGTGAAAAAGGGCAGCATGGCTTCGAGCACGCGCGGATCGACCGGCGTGGTCGCCTGGTAGTCCAGGTAGAGCGGCCGCGCATCGCGGTTGGCAAGGCGGCGCTCGGCGGAGGCCTCGGTCATCGCCGGCAGACTTAGGCCGCGCGGCCCAGCCGGCGCAAGTGCGCCGCGGCGGCCGCCAGGAAGCGATCGACATGCTCGGGGCGGCTGTCCCAGCCGGTCGAGATCCGGAGCGCCGCGGCGGCAAGCTCCGGTGCCACGCCCGTGGCCGCCAGCACGTGCGAGCCTTCGACCTTGCCGGAGGAGCAGGCGGACCCGGAGGAAACCGCCACGCCCTCGAGGTCGAGCGCGATCAGGAAGGTCTCGGCGCGCGTGCCGGGGAGCGCAAAGCAGGTCGTGTTGGACAGCCGTTCGGCACCGGCACCGAACACGACGACAGCGGTGTCCAACGCGCCCAGGCCCTGCTCGAGGCGCTGCCGCAGGGCAGACAGGCGCAACGTCTCGGCCGGCTGCAGGCGAGCCGCCTCGTCCAGCGCCGCGCCGAAGGCGGCGATCAGAGCCACGGCTTCGGTCCCGGCGCGCCGCCGGCGCTCCTGCCCACCGCCGGTGAGTTGCGCCGTCAGGGGCGTCTCGCGGCGCAGGACCAACGCCCCCACGCCTTGCGGCCCGCCCAGCTTGTGCGCGGAAAGCGCCAGGGAGTCGGCAGCCGGCGCCCAGTCGGCGGCGGGCAGGCGGCCGGCCGCCTGCACCGCATCGACGTGCAGCCAGCCTCCGGCGCCTCGCACCTGGGCGGCCGCCTCCATCAGCGGCTGGATCACCCCGGTCTCGTTGTTGGCCGCCTGCAGGGCGACCAGCGCCGGCCGCGGCGCGCGCTGGAGCCAGGCGGCCAGCGCCTGGAGGTCGAGGCGGCCTTCGCCATCCAGCGGCAGGCGCTCTGCCTCAGGCGCGGCGGCCAGCACCGAGGGATGCTCACCGGCCGAGACGGCGATCGCCGCCGCCGGCAGGCCCTTCAGCGCCAGGTTGTTCGCTTCGCTGGCGCCGGCGGTGAAGACGACCCCGCTGCCGGGTGCAACAGCGAAGTCGGCCAGGCGCGCGCGCGCCGCCTCGACAAGCGCGCGGGCGCGCCGGCCGAAGCCGTGCGGCGAGGAGGGATTGCCCAGGGTGTCGAGCGCTGCCAGCAGTGCCTCGCGCACGGCCGGCCGCAGCGGGGCCGTGGCGTTGTAGTCGAGATAGGCCGGCGCCGGCATGAGGGGGAGCGCGCCGGCTACTCGGCGGCGGCGCGCTGCTGGCCCAACTGGCGCGACAGCACGTCGGCGATGGTGACGCTGGCGAGATAGCCCTGGATCTGCTGCCCCAGGCCCTCCCAGAGATCGTGCGTCAGGCAGCGCGATCCGCCGCCGTGGCAGCCGAAGGCCTGGCCCGGCGTGCAGCGCGTGGCGTGCAGCGGCTCGTCGACCGCGCGCACGATCTCGTCGATGGCGATTTCACCCGCGCCGCGCGCCAGCACATAGCCGCCGCCGGGCCCGCGCGCAGAGTGCACCAAGCCGGCGCGGCGCAGCTTGGCGAAGAGCTGCTCCAGATAGGAAAGCGAGATGTCCTGCCGCCCGGCGACCTGGGCCAGCGAGGTCGGGCGGCCGCGGCCGTAGGCGGCGATGTCGACCATCGCCATCACGGCATAGCGGCCCTTGGTGGAAAGCTTCATCGCTTCCCGGTCAAAGTCCCTGCACGCGCGGCAGGGGCTTCTCCGCCTCCTCCTCCTTGGCCTCCAGCTCGGCCAGACGCGCCGTCAGCCGCTCAACCTCGCCGCGCAGGCTCTCGAGCGCGCGCGCCACAGGGTCGGGAATCTCGCCGTCCGGCATGCCGTAGGCGGCAAAGCGAGGCTCGCGTGGCAGCTCCTCGGCCGGCTGCAGGCGCGGCGTCACCACCTTGGCCGGGATGCCGACCACGGTGACGCCGGGCGGCACGTCCTTGGTGACGACGGCGTTGGCGCCGACGCGGGCACCCTTGCCGACGGTGATCGGACCGAGGATTTGAGCGCCGGAGCCGACGATCACATCGTCCTCCAGCGTCGGGTGCCGCTTCTGGTTGCGCTGATTGTCGCTGTCGACCGAGGGCGCCACGCCGCCCAGGGTCACGCCGTGGTAGAGGGTGACGCCGTCACCGATCTCGGCGGTCTCGCCGATCACCACGCCCATGCCGTGGTCGATGAAGAAGCGGTGGCCGATGACCGCGCCGGGATGAATCTCGATGCCGGTGAACCAGCGGCCCCAGGTGGAGACCCAGCGCCCCAGCAGCCGCAGGCGCCAGCGCCAGAGGCGGCGTGCCAGGCCGTAGAACAGCAGGGCCTGGAAGCCGGGATAGCAGAGCACGACCTCGACCCAGCCGCGCGCCGCCGGGTCGCGAGCGATGGTGGCCTGGATGTCAGCCCTCAGAGACTTGAACATGGCGGCTCCGCCTGTGCTATAACCCGCCGCCGTTCGCGCCGGGCCGCATGGCAGCCCTGCCGGCTTCTCGACCGACGCGGGCAAATCCAATGGATTGAAGGATATAGATACCCGAGTCCGGCGATCAAGTTTGCGGGACCGCCTCCACTATACCCCCTTTTTTCGCCGGGACGCGGCATCCATTTGATTTCAAGCCGAGATTTCCATCGTTGCTGTGCGGGAAGCAAAGCTGTGCCGGAGCGCCCCTGACCCATGCCTGACGTCATCTTCAATGGCCCCGAGGGCCGACTCGAGGGCCGCTACCTGGCGGCGAAGCAGCACAATGCGCCGATCGCGCTGATGCTGCACCCGCACCCGCAGCATGGCGGGACCATGAACAACAAGGTGGTCTACAGCCTCTTCCACGCCTTCGCGCGCCAGGGCTTCTCGGTGCTGCGCTTCAACTTCCGCGGCGTGGGCAGGAGCCAGGGCGTCTACGACCGCGGCGAGGGCGAGCTCTCCGACGCCGCCTCGGCGCTCGACTGGATGCAGTCGATCAACCCCAACGCGCCCTACTGCTGGATCGCCGGCTTCTCCTTCGGCGCCTGGATCGGCATGCAGCTCTTGATGCGCCGGCCGGAGATCGCCGCCTTCGTCACGGTCTCGCCGCCGGCCGGCATGTTCGACTTCTCGTTCCTGGCGCCCTGCCCGACCTCGGGGCTGATCCTGCACGGTGGCGCCGACCAGCTGATCCCCGAGGCCAACGTGCGCAAGCTGATCGACAAGCTGCAGCACCAGCGCGACATCGTCATCGACTACCGGCTGGTGCCCGGCGCCAACCACTTCTTCACCGAGCACATGGACGAGTTGGGCGCCGAGGTCGAGGACTACATCGCCACGAACCGCGACAACCTGCCGGTGCAGGAGAAGCGCGCGCGGGGTTAGGTTGTCCGTGCTTCTGGCCCATCCTTCGAGACGCCCTGCTGCGCAGGGCTCCTCAGGATGAGGTCTCAGCAACTGCAACCAAACTCACGAACCTCATCCTGAGGAGCGACGCGAAGCGGCGCGTCTCGAAGGATGGGCCAAAGAGCGCCACCCCCACCTACTCCGGCATGTGCTCGCCGGAACCGCCGATCTCGGCCGAAAAATCCTTCAGCTTCGGCAGGCCGTCCTGCACCGGCAGCACGCGCTCGCCGTAGTGCAGGTGCACGCTCGGCTTGAACACGACGCCGGGCAGCGCCGGCGGGCGCACGTCGGTCAGGCCGAAGGAGGGATGGCCGGTGATCAGGTGGCCGCCACAGCGCGTGCAGTGCTGGCGGTCGCTCATCGGCGTCTTCATAAAGCTGCAGATCAGCTCCCTCCCGCGCGTCACCGTGACGTCCTCGGCCTTGTAGAGGATGTAGGAAACGAGCGGCGCACCGGAGTAGGTGCGGCAGGAGTTGCAGTGGCAGTAACCCATCTCCAGGGGCTCGCCCCTCACCTCGACCTCGACGGCGCCGCAGAAGCAGGTGCCGCGATGGATCTCGGTCATTGCTCCGAGCCTCTGCGCCACACCAGCGGAAAGATCTCGCCGAGGATGCGCTGGCCGTGCTTCAGGCCGTGCTCGGGCACGAAGGTGGCCCAGGGCAGCGGCTTCTCGACGTAGACCGCGTCCTCGGCC
>Ga0299906_10002923_pt1 | contig 14114 bp, 8 predicted proteins | sample RVTome_14_FD_200259 | JGI IMG/M metagenome (GOLD analysis project Ga0299906, IMG submission 200259) | Soil microbial communities from uranium-contaminated site in the Upper Colorado River Basin, Wyoming, United States - RVT145D125 (version 2) ... | reverse complement strand
CGGATCGAAGGCCACGAACCGCCGGATCGCTGCCACGTCGATCGGTCCGGCCGTCGCCTGCACCAGCACCGGAAAGGGATCCTCGAGCGTCACCGTGACGTCCGCGTCGGCGGAAAAGTCATCAGCATGCAGAGTGACCCCCACCTCCCGGCCGTCGTGCGTCTCCGCGAACGCCGAGACGTCACCGAGGCTGCGCCCCTCCCACGTCGTGCGCTCGGCCACCAGCCTGGCCACGGCGTGGGTCACACTGACCGTCTTCTCCGCCTCGATCGTGCCTCGCACGGTGGCGGTCGCCGGCACCGGCTCGATGGACTCGAGGCGCCATCCGCTCACCTCGGCTCGCGCCTCGTACTCCTCACCGTCCACGTCGTAGCGCCCGGTGCCACGCAGCGTGCCAGCGGGCGATGCGCCGTCCCGGGTGCGCTGCTCTGCGGAGAACTCCTCCACCTCGACGGTCCGCGTCGAGGCGGCGCCCCGGACGTGGACGTTGACGAACGGCTGTCCCTCCACCGCCAGGGCCTCGCTGCCCGCCTCGAAGGCGACCGTCGGCTGACCGAGCACACCGCCGATCCGTAGATCGACGTCGATCGTCCCCTCCACCAGGCCCTCCCGCGCCGACGGCATGCCGGCGATCTCCGCCCGGCGCAGCAGCGCGGCCACGTCGGCGCCCGGCAGACGCACGGCGCCTTCAACCGGCGAGGACGCGGGGTCCTCCGCGTTGAGCCGGCCACGAAGCGCCGCCGTGAGCGGGCCAACGCCGCCCACGCGGTGACGCCCGTCGAGCCGCCAGGCGCCGTCGTCGAGCGCGAGCGAGGTCTCGCCGGGCAGCGAGATCGAGGTCGCCGTGTCCCGTCCACCCGCGATCGACACGCGTGTCTCCGCCACCCAGCTCGCGGCGTCGCCGAGCGTGCCCGCGGCCCGGAGCTCGCCGGCCGTCAGCCCGGACGGTCGCGGCGTGACCTCCGAGACCAGCGCGACGACGGCGGACACCGAAACGTCGCGCCACGTGAGATCGACGCCGGCCCCACGGGTCGCGAAGGCGAGCCCCCCACGGCCGGTGACGCGGCCTTCGGCGAAGCCGACCTGGAGATCGGACAGATCCAGTCGATCGGCGTCCACGCGCGCACGCGCCTCCAGGGGCGCCGCCGCGATCCCGTTCCAGGCCAGGCGATCCGACGTCAGACGAATATCGACCGCGGGCGACGCGAGCCGACCACGCACGTCACCCGTGAACGCCATCGTTCCCATCGGCAGCTCCCCCGCGCTGGTCCCCCAGCGCGCGACACGCGCCACGTCGACCTCGCCGGCCAGACGGACGTCGATCGACGGCTCGGAACGGAGCAAGGCCACGAGGCCATCGACCTCGAGCCGGCCCTCGTCGGTCGCGAGCGCGAGGCCGTCGAGCCGCAGGTCGCGTCCGTCGAAGGCCAGCTCGCCCGCCAGGCCTGTCACGGTGGTGCCGGTGTCGCCACGCGCCACGCGCGCCGGCATGTCGAGCTGCACCCGTCCGGCACTCGACAGATCCAGCGTGAGCGCGGGAGCGTCCACGACGAGGTCGTTCGCTCGGTCGCGGAGCTCCAGCGTCAGACCCGGAGCGAACACGCGCGCCACCGGCAGCGGCGCCGGTTCCGCCGCGTCGTCGGACTCGGGAGTCGTCGGCAGGTTGGTCTGCCCGTCGGCGCCGCGCACGACGCGCACCCGGCCGCCCGTGATCGTCACGTCGTCGATGGCCAGCTCGCCGCGCAGCATGCGGCCGGGAAGCTCGACGTCGACATCGTCCGCCTCGAAAAACGGCGCTGTGGCGCCAACGGCCGAGACGCGAACGCCGATCAGGGCAGCCCGGAGGGCGACGAGGTTGTATTCGAGCCGCTCCGCCTCGAGGACGATGCCCTGCTCGAGCGCACGACTGGAGGCGTACCGGAGGGCATACGCCCGCACGGGAGGGGCATGGAGCGCCAGCAACCCCGCCAGGATCAGGACGAGGAGGGCGCCCGCTGCGAGCCCGACGATGCGCACGACTCGCCAGCGCCTGCGCGACTCGCGCCTTTCCTCCGGCATCTCGCCTGCAATCGTACTCCGGCCGACCGGCACGGCGGCCAGATCGAGCGGCCGGATGTGCTACCCTTTACCAGGTCGTCGAGCCCCCCCGCTCGAGTCGGTCGTTGCTGATTTGATGGCGGAGAAGCCACTCGATCTCACGCTCGAGCTTGCCCCGCGGGCACGCTTCGAGGTTGTCGATCTCCGGTCCCGCTTCACGGCCGAGCACGAAGCCGTCTCCGCCTTTCCCCACTGCCTGTACTGGTCGTTCCACACGACGGCCGGCTTTCTCGACCGCAGCGTGGCCGCCCGGGTGAGCCCGCAGACGGTGTCCACCTACGTCGAGGCGCTCCGGACGCTCTTTCCGGAGGGGGCGGGCTACGAGCACGACCGGCTGGAGCGACGGGACGACCTCGACGCGGTGCAGCGCGCCGTGGAACCGCGGAACGCCGACTCGCACCTCGCCTACATGGCCGGCGGCCTGCAGACCTGCGTCACGTACCCCAACCGGAACGACGCGATGGTGTGCTTCGTCGATCTCGACGGCATCAATGAGGGGCGCCCGCGCCGGCGCCGGGCCCGGATGATCGGCTACAACCGCGAGCGCGTCGTCCGCACGACCCGGATCGAGGTCCCCGTCTCGGCGCACCCGATCGACTCGATCAGCCTGAAGGATCCCCGCCTCGGCATCTACGAGCAGCTCTCACGGTTCGTCGCCGACACGGGCATGGCCAAGGGCCGGCTCTCCGTCTCGCTCCATCCCACCGAGCGGCACTCGGCGCTCACCGTCAACGAGTACGAGACGCTGCTCATGCAGTACGACCTGGCGGAGGTCCTGCGGAACCCGCTGCGATTCGTCGCCGAGAAGTCCCGCCACGCCCTCGCCAACCCGCGCGCCGTCCCGGCCAAGACGCTCGGCTACGCCAAGTACGATCTGGTCCGCGTCCTCAACACGGGGCTCGACCGGCTCGGCCTGCGCGGCTCGATCGTCGAGAAGGTGGTGGCGCGCTCCCTGGCCGTGCCCGCCGCGCGCTTCTTCCGGATGCGACGATCGATCAGCCTCCTGGTCGCCGAGGGCGAGGACGGCACGCCGCGGATCGTCGAGGGGCTCTACCAGAGCCCCATCCTGGTGCAGTGGCAGCACGCCGCCCGGCAGGCCCGCGCCCTCGACGTCACGATCAGCGAGATCAACTGAGGGGCCGGACCGCGGCTGAGGGCTTCAGGCTCCGGGCCGGAGGGGCTGGAAGTAGTCCGGCAGATCGGGCTTGGTGGCGCGCAGGATCTCCACGACGGCGCGACGGTCTTCGAGCGAGAGCCGGGCGTAGCGCGCCCCGTCCTCCTCGCCGGACAGCACGGCCCACATCCGCTCGTAGACGGCCTGCCTGGCCATCTCCGGCAACGCGTCGAAGGCGGGCGTGTAGATCATGTAGCTGCAGGGGTACCGGAAGAGGCGGCGCGTCAGATCCAGGTCGCGGAGCGAGCGTCCCTGCCCGTCACGCGGCCCGCGCGCCGGGAACGACTCCGCGAAGCCCGACGTGCCGCGGACCGGGCCGGCCAGTGGCGCCTCGTCCACGAACAGCAAGTAGTCGACCAGATCGCGCGCGGCCTCGGTGACGCGCGCCGACGCGTCCGAGCCCGGCGAGGCCCCGGCCACGCGCGCCTCCCAGCCGGCGCGCGTCATCAGGTTGACCATGTGCGTCTGGTGCGCCAGGACGAGCTGGGCCACGACGTCGCTGTAGGGCGTGAGGTACCCGGTCAGATCGAAGAGCCCCTCGAGGGAGGTCAGGATGTCGGTCGGCTCACCGGGAAGCGCTGGCGCCGTGTCGGCCGGCATCACCGCAATGTTGCCCATGTGTCTGGCGCCGCCGTGATCGCCGGTCACCCACCAGCCGCCCCATCGCTGCTCGAGCGGGCTGCCCTGAACGGTCGTGTAGCCGTTGACGTAGGAAAGCTCGTCGGGGAGAGGATGCACGCTCTGCACGGTCAGCCCCGGCGTGCCGAGCGTCTCCCACGAGAGGTGGCAGGCGAGACACGAATCGTTGCGCGTCAATCGCGGCGCGTCTCCGGGCTCCTGTTCGAGGTCGTAGAACACCACGCCCTGCCGCGGATCCTGCGCGGCCACCTCCAGGATGCGTCCGCCGCGCACGTAGCCCACCGCCACGGTATCGGCGAAGTACACGGCACGGGGGTTGTGCGTGCTGATGAGCGGCCCCTGGAAGCTCGTCTGGGAGAAGACCAGGGCCTGGGACTCCACCGGCACGTCGAGCGCGCGCAGCAGGGACCGGAGGTACCCGCTCGTCTGCTCGAAGGCGAGCGACACCTCGCCGCGCTCCAGTCGTGCGTTGAGCTCGGTGGCCGCGTCCGACACCGGCCCGGCCGTGTAGTCGATGGCGGGGTGATCGCGCGACGCCACGAACGCATCGCGCCGCTGCGCGAGCAGCAGCAACCCGCACGCCATCGCGAGGACGGGCACCAGGGCCCGCCGAACACGCGGGGATCGAACGGTCCTCATGCCAGAAGGCTACGTAATCGCCGCCGGCCTCGCAAGGGCCGCTCGGTCGCGCCTGGCCCTGCGAGCGCCTCGCCCCGGCCCGGTGCTTCGCGGGACTTCCGCCGCGGGCTGCTAGAATCGTTCACCAGCCATGCCCAACGCCGTGACGATCAGCACCGCCGACGGGGTCGCGCTGATCCGCATCGACAATCCACCCGTCAACGCGCTGAGTCAGGACGTCATCGACGGCCTGGCCGCGGCCCTCGACTCGGCCGTCCGCGACGGCCGCGCGCGGGCCATCGTGGTCATCGGCGAAGGGCGCACGTTCGTGGCCGGCGCCGACATCAAGGGCCTGGAGCTGCTCGCCTGGGGCTCCGCGGAGGGCGCGCCCGACATCCATGACCTGCTGCAGGCCGTCGAGGACGCGCCCAAGCCGGTGGTGATGGCCATGCACGGCACGGCGCTTGGCGGCGGCCTCGAGCTGGCCATGGCGGGCCACTACCGCGTGGCCGTCGCCGAGGCCCGGTTCGGCCAACCGGAGGTGAACCTGGGCATCATCCCGGGCGCCGAGGGCACCCAGCGACTGCCGCGCCTGGTGGGGCTCGAGAAGGCCATCGACATGTGCGTGACCGGACGGCCGATCACGGCCGCCGACGCACTCGACTCCGGACTGATCGACCGGGTCGTCGAGGGCGATCTCGCCGCCGCGGCCGTCGCCTTCGCGCGCGAGATGGCCGCACGCGCAACGCCGCATCCCAGGACGCGGGAACGCACGGATCGGCTGCCGCCCGCCGCCGACGTCGCCGGGATGGTGGCCGCCGGGCGCGCGCTGGCTGCGAAGGTCCGCCGCCGGATGGAGGCGCCGGTGGCCGTCCTCGACGCCCTCGAGGCCGCCGCGACGCTCCCGTTCGCCGAAGGGTGTGCCCGCGAACGGGAGATCTTCTTCGGGCTGGCGCGCTCGGAGCAGGCCAGGGCCCTCATCCACGTCTTCTTCGCCGAGCGGGCGGCCGCGAAGGTACCGGGCGTGGACGCGCGCACGCAGGCGGCGCGCGTGTCGCGGGTCGGCATCGTGGGCGCCGGCACGATGGGTGGCGGCATCGCCATGGCCTGCGCGAACGCGGGCATCGACGTCAGGATCACCGACGCCAACGCGGACGCGCTCGAGGGAGGCCTGGCCCGCGTCCGCCGCAACTACGACAGCTCGGTCCAGCGGGGACGGCTCACGCCGGCCGCCGTGCGGGAGCGGCTCGACCGCATCCTGCCGCAGCTCGGCTACGAGGGGTTCGGCGACATGGACCTGGTCGTCGAGGCCGTGTTCGAGAACATGGCTCTCAAGAAGGAGGTGGCTCGCGCGCTCGACGCGCTGATGGCGCCCGGCTGCGTCCTGGCCACCAACACCTCCACGCTCGACATCGACGAGATCGCCGCCGCCACGGGACGGGCCCCGCGGGTGGTGGGCCTCCATTTCTTCAGCCCCGCCCACGTCATGCGCCTGGTCGAGATCGTCCGCGGCACGTCCACGAGCCCGGAAACGCTGGCCACCGCCATGGCCGTCGCCAAGCGGCTCGGCAAGGTGGGCGTGGTGGTGGGCAACGGCCCCGGCTTCGTGGGCAACCGGATGATGTTCCCGTACATGTACGAGGCGCAGTTCCTCGTCGAGGACGGCGCGACGCCGCAGCAGGTGGACGAGGCGCTCACCGGATTCGGCATGGCCATGGGCATCTTCGCCGTCGACGACATGGGAGGACTCGACGTGGCGTGGCGCGTGCGGCAGGAGCTGAATCAGTTCAGCGAGCCCGGCGCGCGCAAACCGTTCGCCTCCGAGGCGCTGTGCGAGATGGGCCGTTTCGGCCAGAAGACCGGTGGCGGCTGGTACCGCTACGGCGAGGACCGCACGGCGGTGCCGGACCCCGACGTCCAGGCCCTGGTCGAGCGCCTGGCCGCCGAGCGCGGCATCCGGCGACGCACGTTCGGCGCCGAGGAGATCGTCGAGCGCACCATCTACGCGCTGGTCAACGAGGGCGCGCGCGTCCTCGGGGACGGCCTGGCGCTGCGGGCCTCGGACATCGACGTCATCTACACGGCCGGCTACGGCTTCCCGGCCTGGCGGGGCGGGCCGATGTTCTACGCCGATCGCGTCGGGCTGGCGACGATTCACGAGCGCGTCTCGGCGTTTCACCGGGAGCATGGGTCCCGCTGGGCGCCGGCACCGCTGCTCACGCGCCTGGCGCGTGACGGCAAGACCTTCAGGGACCTCGACGTCCAACGCTCGCAGGAGCCGGCGCCGCAGGCCGGCTGAATGTCGTCTGCCGCCCCGCCCGCGCACATCCGCCTGGGCCATCAGGCCGCCGGAGCCACCATCTGATGACACCGCCACCACCGCTCGCCATCGACGTCGACCAGATCGTCGCGCTCGACGTCCACGTCCACCTCGAGCACACCGGGGAGCTCACCGAGGCCGACACGCAGGCGGCCGCGTACTTCAAGAGCGGCGCGGCCCGCGACGCCGACTCGCTGGCCGAGTACTACCGCTCGCGCCGCATGGCGTGCGTCGTCTTCACCGTGGACGAGACGCTGAGCGGCATGCCGCGGCTCTCGAACGACGACGTGGTCGCCTTTGCCGCCAAGCACCCCGACATCGCCATCCCGTTTGCCAGCCTGAATCCGACCCGCGGTGCCGAGGCCGTGCGTGAGGCCAGGCGCCTGGTGGAGGCAGGCCTCGTCCGCGGCCTGAAGCTGCACCCGCCCATCCAGCAGTTCGTGCCCAGCGACCGGGTGGCCTATCCGCTCTACGAGGTGTTCGCCGAGGCCCGGCTCCCGGTGCTCTTCCACACGGGGCACAGTGGCATCGGCACCGGCATGCGGGGCGGCGGAGGGATCCGGCTGAAGTACGGCCACCCGATGCCAATCGACGACGTCGCGGTGGACTTCCCCGACATGCCCATCATCATGGCGCACCCGTCGTTCCCGTGGCAGGACGAGGCCATCTCGATCTGCCTGCACAAGCCGCACGTCTACATCGACCTGTCGGGCTGGTCGCCGAAGTACTTCTCGCCCACCCTCGTCCAGTACGCCAACACCCTGCTCAAGCACAAGGTGCTGTTCGGCTCCGACTACCCCCTGCTGACACCGGACCGCTGGCTGCGCGACTTCGACGCGATCGACATGCGGGACGAGGTCAAGCCGCTCATCCTCAAGGAGAACGCCCTCCGCCTCTTCGGCCTTCGCCCGTCGCCCGAAGCCGCAGGGCACTAGCGCGCACATCCTGCGGCGCCGGGCGCGTGCCGCGATCGCCGTGCCTGCCACCGGTGACGGACAGCCGACACGGTGGCCGGGTTCCCGACGACCTCCGGAACCCTCACGCGGATGGGCCAGCAGGAACGAATCGCTGTAATTACCTCATTACAGGACGGTTGCAACGAGCCTGCTCCCTGTCGTCCCGGATGCCACGCCCCGGTCGGGCCCTGGAGCCACCCTTGCTCCTGGCGGCCCCGAGAAGCGAGGCCGCATGATGCAGAGTCCCGTCGCGCACGCATCGGCAGTCGACACGGTCAGGGTCAGCACGCCGAGCGATCTGCCGCTCGACGAACTGGACACGCGACCTCCACGCCACGCTCGTCGAGACCGGCCATGGAGGATTCGGCACCACCGGAGGATCGGTGCGCTCGTGAGAGCGTCCGCGCTGCTGTTCGTCCTGCTCACCCTGAGAATCGCACCGGCGGCCGGAGCACGCGGGCCCGACGCCGTCGTGTCGGGCGTCGTGGCCGACGAGCTGGACGCCGTCGTCCCCGGCGCGGTGGTGACCCTTGCGACCAGCGCGGGCTCTCGCGAGACGGTGACGGGCGCGGATGGCGCGTTCCGCTTCGCCGACGTCGAGGCCGGCACGCACGCCCTCACCGTCTTCGTTCCCGGGTTCTCGACCGAGCAGCGCGAGATCGTCGTCGCGGGCGAGACCGTTCATGTGCCGGTGACGCTCTCGCTCGCCGGGCGTGTGGAACACGTGACGGTGACGGCCCGCAAGCGCGAGGAACTGCTCGCCGACATCGGCATGGCCGTCAGCGTCATGACGGGTGAGGCGCTCGAGCGCCGGAGCATCGATACCGTCGGCGAGCTGGCCAGTGCCGTCCCGGGCTTCACCGCCGCCGAGGGCCCCTGGGGCGTCCCCGTCTACACGCTGCGGGGGCTGGGCAACGACGACCACCAGAGCCCGCAGCAGGCGCCCACAGTCGGCGTCTTCCTCGACGAGATCTCCCTGCCCTACACGATCCTCACCCGCGGCGCCCACGTGGACGTGGAGCGCGTCGAGATCATGAAGGGTCCGCAGGGGACGCTCTTCGGCCCCGGGACGACGGGTGGCGCCATCAACTTCGTGGCCCGCAAGCCCACCCCTGCCTTCGAGGCCGACATGGCCATCGAGGCCACCAGCCTTGGCGGGCAGCGTCTCGATGCGGTGGTGAGCGGTCCGCTGGGCCGGACCACGTCGGGGCGGCTGGCCATCAGCAGCGAGCGCGGCGGCGCCTGGCAGCGGAGCGAGACCCGCGGCGAGATGCTGGGCGACACCGGCCTCACCAGCCTCCGCAGCCAGTTGCTCTGGGAGCCCTCGAGACGCCTGCGTGCGCGATTGAGCTACCTGCATTGGCGCGATACGGGCGACCCCCTTGCCGGACAGGTCCTGGGGCTCAACATCCAGAATCCGGCCAGCCCGGTCGCCTCACGGCTGGCGGACACGCCCGTCACCGCGACGAGCGCACGCCGCGCGGACTGGCCGGACGGCTTCGCGTTCGGGCTCGACCAGCGCAGCCATCTGCTGTCGATCGTCGTGGAGCTTCCCCTGCCGGCCACGATGCGGCTCGTGTCGCAGACCGCCTACGGCACCTTCACGCGCGACGACGTCCAGCCCAACGGCGGCAGTTCGGTGCAGAACAACGACTCGGAGCTGAACGGCACCATCGAGTTCCTCTCCCAGGAGGTACGGCTGTCGGGGGCCGCGCCGGCCCTGACGTGGCTCGTCGGCGGGTACCTCTCGGCCAGCGAGGTCTACGAGCACCGCCGGCAGTTCATCGAGACGAACAGCGTCTCCGAGGTGGTGACGGGCGTGGTGGACTTCGACACCTTCTTCACCGAAGGCCGACAGGACACGACGGCCATCGCCGGGTTCGGCCAGATCGAGTGGGCGCCGGCGCCGGCGGTCACCCTGCGCGCCGGTGCGCGCCACACTGACGATCGCAAGGACTTCGAGGCCTGCTCGGGAGACACGGGAGACGGCCTGGGGCCTGCGGCCTTCGTCAACATCGCACTCAGGACCACGGCCTTCACCCCGGGCGAGTGCATCTCGACCGACGCGAACCTGCGCCCCGGCCGCTACCGCGGCGCGCTCGACGAGACGGACCTGTCCGGTCACGCCGGCATCGACTGGCGACCCGCGTCGGACTGGCTCGTCTACGGCAACGTGAGCCGGGGGTTCAAGGCCGGCTCGTTCCCGCTGCTGGCGGCCAACGCCCAGAGCCAGTTCGCGCCGGTCCGCGGCGAGCACGTCCTCGCCTACGAGGGCGGAATCCGAACCACGCTGGCCGGCGGCGCGGCCCGCGTCGGCGGCTCGGTCTTCCACTACGACTACACGGACAAGCAGATCCGCGGCTCGGTCGTGGATCCCATCTTCAAGGTGCTGGGCAAGCTGGTGAACGTCCCGGATTCGACCGTCACGGGCGCCGAGCTCGAAGTCGAAACCCGGCCGTTCGAGTCGCTCCACCTGACGATGAGCGGCACGTGGCTCGACACGCGCGTCGTCCGGTTCGTCGGCTACAACCGACAGGGCGAGCTGGAGGACTTCGCGGGCGCCGCCTTTCCGCTCGCCACGCCGCTCGAGCTGGTGGCCTCGGTCCGCTACGACCATCGCCTCACCACGGCCCTCACGGGCCACGTGGGCGGCGACGTGAGCTACTCGGCCGCGACCCACGGCACCGCCGACTTCGATGGCCTCCCTGTCTACCGGATCGACGCGCATGCCCTGGTCGATCTCGAGGCGGGCATCGCCTCGGCCACCGGCCAGTGGCGCGCAACCGTCTGGGTACGCAACGCCACGAACCAGTACTACTGGGTCAACGCGATGCGGCAGGGCGACTTCGACCTGCGCTGGCCGGGCCGCCCGCGGATGCTCGGGGCGACGCTGGGCTACGCCTGGCGCTGAGGGAGACCGGAACCCTCTCCGCCCGCCCGTCAGGACGACGACGGAACTGTCGGGCAACCGTCACCGGCTTGACGACGCCGGCGCAGAGAGCAGGCCGTTTCCGCCCGTTCCTACCCGGCTTCCCCTGGGCACGTGACTTGCTACAACGACTGGCGGTAGTGAAATCCGTCCTCCCGGGACGGCACTACCCTCCACTGACCGCTGGCGCCTGCCGTATGTGCAGGCAGGCGGTCAGCGCGAGATTCATCGGACCTTCCCGTCCCCCGGACCGCTCGGCTCGCCGAACGGAGGCACACCCGCCAGCTCGACTCCGCCAGCCACATGGAGCGTGCGCGTCGGGAACGCGACCTCGGCCCCATGCCCCTCGATGATTCCCGAGATGTGCAGCAGTACGTCCTCCTTGATCCGGTGGTACTCCGCCCACACCGTCGTCCGCGTGAAGCAGTAGACGAAGAAGTCGAGCGAGGAGGCGCCGAACTGGTTGAAATTGACCATCAGGATCTGCGACGTGTCGATGTGCGGGCTGTGCTGCAGAGACGCGCGCACGTCGGCCAGGATCTGCGGGAGCCGGTGGACGTCGTCGTACCGTACGCCGATCGTCTCGTAGATCCGCCGGTTGCTCATCCGTGACGGGTTCTCGACGGAGATCTTCGTGAAGGCGGAGTTGGGCACGTAGAGCGGCCGCTTGTCGAAGGTCCGGATCACGGTGCGCCGCCACCCGATGTGCTCGACGGTGCCTTCGATCTCCTGATCCGGCGAGCGCACCCAGTCGCCGACACTGAACGGACGATCGAGATAGATCGTCACGCCGCCGAAGACGTTGGAGAGCAGGTCCTGCGCGGCCAGACCGACGGCGAGACCGCCCACCCCGCCGAACGCGAGCAGGCCCGTGGTGTCGATGCCGATCGTCTGCAGCCCGACCAGCGTGGCCGTGATGGCAACCGAGGCCCGGACCAGCTTGCCGGCGGCGTGCACCAGCGTGACGTCGGCGGGTTCGCCCTTCGCCTGCTGGTACTCGATGTAGTGATCTTCGTAGCCCTTGACGAAGCGCAGGAGGAACCACGTGAGCATCCCGATGATGCCCAGGTTCCGCAGCCCGGGGACATAGCCGATCAGGTACTCGGCCTGCCCGCCGGCGAGATCGGCGGCCGGGGCCACCTCGGCGGCGAAGGTCAGCCCCACCACCCACACCAGCCCGCGCGCGGGCCCGTCGAGGGCCTCGAAGAGGGCGTCGTCGAGCACCACGCGGGTCGCCTTGGTCCTGGCAACGAGGTGCCGCACGAAGCGCCGGACGATGCTGCCGATGATCAGGGTCATCAGCACCACCGCGAAGACCTGCGCCACCCAGCCGTACTCGCCGAGCCACTCCGACACGCTGCTCAAGAAACCGGAAACTTCCACGACTCCCCCGATGTATCCGCAGCAATGGACAGTGAGAATGGCATACGGCGGGTATCAAGCTCTGCCGTAGCGGACAGGGCCTGGTGCCGTCGTGTCCGTTGCACGGAAATTGCCCGTTCACCTGGCCGGCTTCCGGCGTTATCACGTATATGAGAGATGTGCGGCGTCACAAGCTCAGCCATGGCTAGCCTCGGCGACACGAAACCGTGCGGCGTCTGCGGCGGTGAGACCACGCTGCGGATGGTGCGCGCGCAGGTGGCCAGCCTCGGCGTCGGGCCCGACGCCGGCACGACGCCCGCCATTCCGCTGGTCCCGGTGTGGGAGTGCGCCGACTGCGAGGACCGGCAACCGCTCGACGGCGAGCTCGAGCGATAGCACGGCCTGACCCGACCTCAGGAAGCCGGCTCCAGCTTCAGCACCGCGCCGTCGTGGGTGTCGAAGACCCCGGGCCCCCTCGGCCAGCGGCGCGGCCCGAGGACGCAGACCACACGCCGCGCCATGTCTCGATGTCTCACGGCCACAACCGTACCCGACCGGGGGCCACGACGTCGAGGGTGTCAGGAGTCGGCCACCGGCCGGAGGCGCCCGAATCGGCGCCGAAGGCGGTAGAGTGTTGGGCCATACGAGAGGATGGTCAGCCCGATGAGCACACGTGTCCGAACCGCCGTCTGCATCGCCGCTACTACCTGCCTGGCCTGCGGCCAGCCAACCACCGACGCCCCCGCGTCGCGGGTGGGCATGGTGCCATCCGAGGGCCTCGTCATCAGCAACGCGCGGGTCCTCGACGGAACAGGCGGGGTGCTCGAGGGCGCCACCCTCGTCGTGCGCGACGGCCGCATCCAGTCGATCGGCCCGGCCGCGGCCGATGCGCCGGGAGCCCTCCAGCTCGACGCGACCGGCCTGACGGTCATGCCCGGCCTGATCGACGGGCATCGCCACATCATCAGCGGCGATGCCGATGCCTGGCTCGAGAACGAGGCACCGGACCGCATGCGCGAGTTCCTGGAGACCGGCTTCACGACGGTGCTGTCGGCCATCGACGACGAGGACGGGATCCTCGAGCTGCGCCGGCGCGTGGCCGAGGGCGAGCTGACCGGGCCGCGCATCGTCGCCGCCGCCATCGCTCCGGTCTCGCGCCCTGCGCCGGGCGGCGGCGCGCGCGGCGGTGGCGATCCTGCCCGCGGCGACCAGCGCGCGCCGCGCCGCGGAGGGGCGCTGGCCATCCCGCCCGAGGAGACCCGTGCCCGCATCCAGCAGATCGCCGATCGGGGATTCGACGCCGTCAAGGTCGTCCTTGCCGTCACCCCCGACGGTCCCGAACAGGAGACTCTGGCTCTCCTCGTCGAGGAGGCCGATCGGCTCGGCCTGATGACGATCACGCATGCGGTGAGCGTCGAGGACACGCTGGCCGCTGTCGCCGCCGGCACGACCATGCTGGTCCACACGCCGCATGTCGGACAGCTCACACTCGAGCAGGCGGCGACCGTCGGCGGCTCCGGCATCCCGATGACCTCCACGCTGGGCGTCTTCGTCCCCTTCTTCAACGACGACAACGAGCCCATCTTCCGCGACGCGCAGCCGTACCCCTGGAACAACCTGCTCAGCGCGGGCCAGGGACCGGTCAACGCCCGCCTGCTCTGGGAAGCCGGAACCGTCTACGGCTTCGGCACCGACACGACCTTCCACCCGCGCGAGACGCTCGCGCACGAGCTGACGTCGCTGCACGTGACGTTCTCTCCCAGGGACCTGGTGTCGATCCTCACGCGGAACACCGCGGCCGCCATCGGGCGCTCGGAGGATCTGGGCGTGCTGGAGGCGGGCCGGATCGCGGACGTGCTGGTGGTCGAAGGGGACCCGGCTTCGGATATCTACGACGTGCTCGACGTGGCGCTGGTCATCAAGGACGGCCAGATCGTCGTGGACAACGGACAGGTGCGCTGACGTCCCGGGGTGGGCGACAGATTCGTAATGGGGTCGGGCGTCATCGACCGATGACGC
>Ga0299906_10002921_pt1 | contig 14117 bp, 10 predicted proteins | sample RVTome_14_FD_200259 | JGI IMG/M metagenome (GOLD analysis project Ga0299906, IMG submission 200259) | Soil microbial communities from uranium-contaminated site in the Upper Colorado River Basin, Wyoming, United States - RVT145D125 (version 2) ... | reverse complement strand
CCAACGCCACGCATCCCGTGAACCGGATGCTGTACCTCGACTGGAAATTCACGCTCGCCGACAACGATTTGCGCAAGGTCAACCGAATGACCGAGCACGCCGGAGTCGAGGTTCGATATCCCATGCTGGACGATGAATTGCTCGAGCTATCGGCGCGCGTACCTCCGGCGCTGAAACTCCGTGGACGACAATTGCGCTACTTTTTTAAGCGTGCGTTGAGCGATTTCTTGCCGAAGGAAATCATCACTAAACCCAAACATGGATTCGGATTGCCCTTCGGCGAGTGGCTGCGCGTCTCCCCCGATTTACAGCTGATCGTGGACGACAGTCTGCACGGTATGCGCGCCCGCGGCTGGCTGCGGCCTGAGTTCATCGACCGTGTGCTGCACGACCACCGCACCGGGCACGCGGGTTTCTACGGCGGTATGTTATGGGTTCTGGCGATGCTCGAGCTGTGGCTGAAGGCGCACCGCCACTGACCGATCCATCCGACGTCGCCGCTAGGCGACGGCAATCGGTGCCGAGTAGTTGCGAAACAGGCGCAGCACGAAACGCAGCGGCGTCTTGTCCCAGGGCGTGAAGCGCGGTAATTGGTAGAGGTCGTGGCCGCTGCGCGCCGCCCCCCAAGACGTGGAAACAGCCGCCTTAAACCCAAGTTCCCGAACCAGCTTTGCGTGTTCAGGCGCGTAGTCCCGGCCAGGACGTCCGTTGGGATAGGCGAACAGATCGATACGCCTGCCCAACACTCCCTCAAGCTCCTCTCGGCCTCGCGAAATCTCGGCGCGCGCGGAGTCTCGATCGGTAGCGGCCAATATCGGGTGATTGACCGTATGGCCGCCGATATCCATGCCGGCCGCGCCCAACGTGCGCAGCTGAGCGCGCGTCATCATCAATCGCGGTTCCCGGCCGCTGCGACACGCAGCGACAAGGGATGCGACTTTCTCCTTGCGCTCGGTCACCGGTAGGTACTTAAACGCACCGATCAACGCTTCCGCCGTTCGCCACCGCTCCTCCCACCCGGCGAGCGAGTGCATGCCAAGCCCAATCCCGGTCAAATCGAGTTGCGCAGCGGGCGCGTCGCGCACGGCTTCGATGATTCGATCGTTCCACATGCAGCCGCCATCCAGAAACCCGGTGGCGATAAAAAAAGTCGCGTGCAACCGCCGGCGCTGCAGCAAGGGTAGCGCCACCTCAACGTTGTCGGCGTAACCGTCGTCGAAGGTAATGCTCGCGGCGCGCGCCGGCAACGACCCATCGCGCAGCCGCTCGATCGCGTCGGCGAGCGGGAGCACGCGAAAATGTTGGGTCAGAACGTCCAGCTGGCGCGCGAACAGTTCGGCATCGGGCGCGTCCGGTCGCATCGGATCCGGACGAAGCAGGATCTGGTGAAAGATCAGAATCGCGAGCCGGCCGCGGCGACCGGCGGGAGAAAGCAATGAACCCGCTGTCCGCAGCAGCGGGCCGACGGCCGATAGGGTCATCGTCGAAACGGCATCAGCCGATTTCGCGCGCCAAACCGACAGCGGCCGGCGAAGCCGCCGCCGGCGACGGCGTAACGCTCTTCGACTCCTCGAGGGCGTGCGCCACCAGCGCACGTGTCAGCAGATTGATCGCGACGAGATGGTAGTACAGGTCAAAGTAGGCCATGCCGAGAAATGCGCCGCCAACGGCATAACCCACCAGGCTGACCTGAATCATCGCGCTCAAGTCGAGCGCCCATCGCAGATCTTCACGGCCGGCGGCGTGACGACTTATCCACGAGCCATTCCGGAAGGTTAACCACAGCAACAGCAAGAACAGGAATAGTCCGATGAATCCATGTTCGCCCAACACTTCGAAGTAAATGCTGTGCGCGTCGTGAAAGTCGTCCGGATTGGGGGCGTAATGCTGGAACAATTTCGGATCGAACGTATTGAAGCCGCCCCCGACCGGGCGATCGAGCGCAACGTGGTAGGCGAACCACCACGCGTTGAATCGTCCCAGCGTGGACTTGTCCTGATCGTAGCGCTGGATCGTCTCGATGCGTTCGTACCAGCTCTCGGGCATGAACGTCAGCACGGCCGGTACCAACACCAACATGCCCGCCAGGATAATCGCCTTCTTCCGGCTCTTTAGGAACAGCATGAACGCCATGGCACAAATCGCCAGAAAAGCGCCGCGCGAGTAGGAGCCCAGCACGGACAACACGGTCAATCCCATGGCGCCGGTCAATCCCAGCCGAACCCAGAGCTGCGGACTGTTCAACTGCAAATACCGCATCAGCGGCAGAATCATGACCAGCGTGAGCGCGAGCGCGTTGTTGTCTTCGATGAAAGATTCGGGCGGACCGCTCACCCGGTACTCGGCGCCCGTGAGGATCGTGAATAACCCGCCTTTGACCCCGTAGAACCCGAGAGATACCACGATTGCCCACACCAGCATGTGTATGCGGTCACGCGAGGTCATGACAAGAAGGGTAATGAAAGTCATGATCTGAATTTTTATCGTCCGCACCCACTCCTCATGCGCATCGACCGGAACCAGCGCAAACAGCGTTGTGAAGGACATCCATACGATGAAAATCACCCAGACCACGGAGGTCGGCGTCCAAGGAATACGCTTCGGCTCCTTGGAAAAAAGGACGCTGACGAGCGTCGCGCCGGCGGTGACCGCGGCGAACGGGTAGTCGTAGGCGAATCCCCAGGCAAGACGGTGCGGATTCATGTAACTCACTACGCACCACATCACGATGCCCACCTTCGGCCGCGCCAGAATGAACGGCACGGCGCCAAAGAAGATCGCGGCAATAATGTAATCTCTCATCGTTTACCCGTTCGTTCGTAACGATCGCGGCGAGCCGTTTTTCAGACGGACGCCCGACGGAGCCCCGCCGCCCGCAAGCCGGTGTCCCAGAGCATGCGTAGCTCCCAGGACTGGAACGAAAGCAGTGCCACCAAAAGCGCCTGTGCCGGGTAAAACAACAGGAATACGAGAGCGATCTCGAGATAACCCGAGGTATCGAAATAAGGAACCGCGAACGCGGTTCCGACCTGAAATGCCCCTCCCCATAGAAACACCGGACCCACCTGCCTCGCGTATTCTAGCAAACCACCCCCTACCAGTCTGCCTGCGGCGATCACCATGTAAACTCCGAACGCGGTCAATGGGATAGCGATGCCCAATGCGATGCCGGTGAGACCATAAAATCGCACCAGCACGAGACTTAACAGGACATTGGCGCTCGCTTCGATAATCGAGAATCGGGCGAGCGGCCCTACCGAGCCCAACCCATAGATCAGATTGTTCGCCGGCGACTGCGCCACGAAGAACGCCATCGGGACAATCATGATCGAGAGCAAGCGATAAGCTTCCACGTACTCCTCGCCCATCCATCGCATAATGAACGCCCGGCCGAGAATTACCGTTCCCCCGGCAGCCATCGTGCAAATGAGCGCCGAAATCTTCGATGTAAAATAGTAGGTCTTTCGTATCCCACTCTGGTTGTCGGCCGCTTGATAGCGCCCGTACACCGGCGCAAGTACCCCCATCAGCGCACTCATCAACTGGCGGAAATAGGCAACGAGCTGTCCGGCAATGTTGAACATGGTCACCGCCGACAGATTGATAAACGCCGCCACGATCAGATGACTAAGTTGGAACCGCATCAGCTCGGCGATCTGATTGACGAACGTCTTGGCGCCGTAGTCGAACAATTCGCGCACCCGGCCGATCGCGAAATAACGCCGACCGATATGCAGCTGCTCGAACAGCCGCCGCGCTTGCCGCAGTTTCAGCACGTTTCCGACGAAATCGACCGCCAACGTGGTGGCTGCCAGTGCGATGATGGAATAGCCGGCGCGCACGAAGTACACAATCAGCGCTGTGCGTAGCACGAGCTTAACGAACTCGATGTAGGCCGCGATGTCGAAACGCAGCTGCCCGCTAATCAACCCGTTGACGGGTGCCATCGCGAAGCTCATGCCGACGTTCAGCGCCATGAGTACCAGGACGACGCGAAATACCGCGATTTCTTCCAAACGCTGCAAGAACAGCGGCGCCGCCGCGGCCGCGACACCGGTCACCAGCATCGCAATCAGCCCCAGGAACAGCATGATGGCGAACGAGGTGCTGAATACTTGATTGACGCTTTCGGTATCGTCCTTGCCGAGGGCGCCGGCGAGAAAACGTTGAGTGGCGATAGACAGGCCCAGATCGAGAAATCCGTAATAACCCATGAACGTGCCGACCAGCGTCCACATTCCGTACCAGCGGTCGCCGATGCTGTGGATGATGAACGGCATCAAATAGAACGCCACGGCTACGTTGGCGAACAGGAGGCTGACGCGCAGCAGCGATCCGCGTACCAGCAGTCCGCCGCGCCCCGAGGAGCTCTGTGTCGGATTACTCAATCGCCCTGCCCGCGGAGCAACCGTTCAAAAAGTGCTTCTACGCGCCGAGCATTGTTGTCCCACGTCAACCCTTTCCGATCAATGGTTTCCTTGGCAGCGTTGCCCAGCCGCACTCGAAGCGCGCGGTCGCCGCACAAACGTTCCACCGCGCCGTCGAACGCGCCCGGTGATTTCGGATCGAACAACAGCGCATTAGATTCATGCGTCAGGACTTCCATGATGTTCGGCGTCGCCGGTGCAACGACGGCGCGTCCGAGCGCCAGATATTCGAACAGTTTCAGCGGCGAGGCATAGGCAACGACTTCCGGCTGCAACGCGATATCGAACGCGGCGATATGCTCGGCGATTCGATCTCGACCCACGAGCCCCGCAAAGGTCACCCGCGTCGCGACGCCGCGATCGCGCGCCCGGGCTTCGAGAGCGCCGCGCGCCGGCCCGTCGCCGACCAACAACAGGTGCCGATGAGGGTCGCCTGCGGCGGCAATGAAATCGATCAGGCGTTCGAGCCCGTGCCACTCGCGCATGAAACCCACGAAGCCGAGCACGAGGCGTCCGTGCAGCCCGAGCGCCGCTTTCGCGTCGTCGGTCGCCGGTGCGTTGGAAAAGCGCTCTCGATCAATCCCGTTGGGAATGACCACGATACGCTCCGGCGGCACACCCACCTGCTCGGCCTCGCGCGCAAGCACCGCGGTCACCGGCAGCACAAAGTCGGCACCGCGCCACGCAAAGCGCTCGGTCCAGCGCGCCAGTGCATCGAGCGAGATGCCGCTATATTTCTTACGCTCGGCATATAGCGGCGCATTCACCTCCATGAGCAGCGGCAACCCGAATCGCCGGTGCGCCCACACCCCCGACGGCAGGTACAAGTTGTATCGTTCATAGATCGCGTCCGGGCGCGACGCGCGAATCACGCGTGCCACGCGCCGATAATCGAGCACCGAGTAACCAAGCTCCAACAGCTCGTATACGAACCGCGGCAGGAAGCGCTTGAGCGCGCTCACAAACCCGGCCTCGCCGCCGAAATCCTTGCGGTCGGTCGCCGGCGGAGCGACCACGATCACTTCATGTCCGAGGCGGCGCAGCGCACCGACCAGTTCCTCGATATGAACGTATTGGCCGTCCTTTGACCCAATGCGATGGTGGTAAAGAAGTTTCATGCGGCCTTGAGTATGGCCCGATAGAGTTCTTGTTGTGCGCGGGCAACCTCGTCCCAGCCGAACGCTTCCGCGTAGCGGCGCGTGGCGACTCGGTCCGGCGGGCGCGCGAACAACCGCTTTACCGCGTCGGCAACCGCCGCGGCGCGACGCTCGGGTACGAGCATGCCGGCCACGTCGGAGCGCACGATCTCGGCCGCGCCACCCACGCGGCTCGCCACGATCGGCGTTCCGCAAGCAAGCGCTTCCAGCAACACGTTCGGCCAGCCCTCGCGCAGGGACGCATGCACGAGCACGTCCGCCGCTGAATAGTAGCGTGCCAACTCCTCCTGCGGCACACCGCCAACGAAACGGACGCGATTCGCGACGTTGAGCGAGCGGGCAAGCGATTCGAACTGCCGGCGATCGGGACCCTCGCCCACGATCACGAGTTCGGCGTCTTGAAGGGACGCCAATGCTTCAATCGCGACGTCTTGCCCTTTGCTACGCAGCAGGTTGCCGACACAAAGAAGCGTGCGGCCACGCAATCCAAGTTCGTTGCGTACGATCGAGCGCTCCAGCGGTCGAAACAGTTCGAGATCGACGCCGTTGCGCAGCACCGACACTTTCGATTCGGGGACGCCGAGGCGCGCAATCTCGTCCTTCAGCGCCTGCGACACCGCAATCACCGCCGCCGCCCGCCCTGCCGCCCAACGAATCCAACGTCGCGGCAACGCGAATTGCGGGAGCAAATTAACGTCGCTGCCGCGCGCCGTAATCACGACCGGCTTGTTCAGTCGACGCGCGATCAACGCAGCCGCCACGCCATCGGGGTAGAAGTAATGCGCGTCGATAAGATCGAAAGTTGCGCTCATTCGACGCAGCGCGGCCATCCCGGCACGCGCCAACAACAGGGGCGCGAGACTCATGCCGATCTTCGGCAAGGCCAAATAGCGCGGATGCTGCAATTCAATTCCGAATCGCCGTTCGCTCGCCGGCACCGCGGCATAGCGCGCGTACGAACCGAAGCGCGCCGAGCGAAACGGGAACCACGGCACCGGTGCGACAACCCGCGCTTCGACCTCGCCGGTTTGCAATAGCCGGCGCAGGCGATGTTCGACGAATAGTCCGTGACGCGGCTGTGCCGCGTTCGGGTAGAGCGTGGTAAAGGTGAGAATCCTCACGATACCTACGCATGCAGGACGTTTCGATAGAACGACTCGAACATCAAGAGCGACCACAGCGGCGCGCTGTGATCGTTTTGTCCCGACTGGTGCTGGTCGACCAACGTGCGCAGGTAGGCCTGATCGAAGAGACCGGTATCCGCAAGCGTCGGCCCAAGGACCGCCGTACGGACGCGCTCGCGCAACGGGCCGCGAAACCAACTCGCGATCGGCACCGCGAAGCCCATCTTCGGGCGATACAGCACGCTGTCCGGCACGTACGGTTCGAGTGCCCGCTTGAAAAGATATTTACCCTCGCGTCCGTTCAGTTTCAGGCTCGCCGGCAGGCCGGAAAGCCATTCGACGATCTGGTGATCGAGGATCGGCACGCGCACTTCCAGCGCGTGCTGCATGCTGGCCCGGTCGACCTTCACCAGAATGTCGCCCGGCAGGTAAGTCTTGATGTCGAGATATTGAATACGAGCGAGCGCATCGTCACTCGGCGCGCGGTGCGCGTGCGCGCGCAACACCTCGATCGCTTCATAGCCCTGCAGCTCGCGGCGAAACGTCGAGTTGAACAGATGCCGGCGCAGGTAATCCGGCATGAAGGACACGCTGTGAAAGTAACCGGCGACCGATTCACGGGCGATCGCCTGAAACGTTGACTTAGCCCGCAATACTTTCGGCGCCCAATCGAGCTTCGGATAGAGCCAGCCAAGCGCCCCAAAGAGCGGTCCGCGCACCGCCTGCGGCAGCAGCCGGCGCACTCGTTCCTCGTACATATGCCAACGATAGCGCCGGTAGCCCGCCATCGTTTCGTCGCCGCCGTCGCCCGACAGCGCGACCGTCACGCGTTTGCGCGCAAGCTGACAAACGCGGTACGTCGGAATCGCCGAGCTGTCGGCGAACGGTTCGTCGTAGGCGCGCGCGAGCACGTCGATCAGATCGAAGTCATCGGTGTCAACCCGCTCGACATGATGGCGCGTGTGATAGCGCGTCGCCACTTGTTGCGCGAACTGCGATTCGTTGTACGCCGGGTCACCGAACGAAATCGAGCACGTGTTCACCGGTTCTCGCGACAGTCCCGCCATCAACGCGACGATCGCGCTCGAATCGACGCCGCCCGATAGAAACGCACCGAGCGGAACTTCGGACATCAATCGAATCTTCACGGCTTCGCGCAGTCGCTCGATCAACTCCTGCCCTGCGGCCGCTTCGCTCATGTTCGCATGCGGTTTGAAAGATACGTCCCAGTATTCCCGCGGGGCGGCCGTCGCCGCGCCGCGCCGAAGCGCGAGCGTGTGGGCGGGCGCGAGCTTGTGTACGTTCTTCAATATGGTTTTCGGATCGGGCACGTAGCCGTACGCGAAGTAGTCTTCCACCGCTCGCGGTTCGACGTCACGGCGAAGCCCCGGGTGAAGCAGCAGCGCTTTCAGCTCGGAACCGAATATAAGCTCGCCCGTCGGCAACGTCGCGTAGTACAGCGGCTTCTTACCCAGCCGGTCGCGGGCAAGAAACAAGGTCTCGCGGTTGCGATCCCACAGCGCGAACGCGAACATGCCGCGAAAGCGCGTCACGCACGCTTCGCCCCACTGCTCCCATCCGTGGACGATCACCTCGGTATCGCTGTGCGTGCCGAAGCGATGGCCCGCCGCTTCGAGTTCGGGCACCAGTTCCTGGAAGTTGTAGATCTCGCCGTTGAACACCACGACAACCGAACGATCCTCGTTGTACAACGGTTGCTGGCCGGAAGAAAGGTCGATGATCGACAAGCGTCGATGCCCCAGCCCCACCCCGGGTTCGCGATGAACGCCGCCTTCATCCGGCCCGCGGTGAAACACGGATTCATTCATGCGCGCCAGCAGCGCGGCGTCGATCTCGCGCCGACCTTGGGTATCGAAAATCCCCACAATTCCGCACATGCGCCGATTTCCTACGCTGCCGATTTCGTCGGCGCAACGCCGAGCACATCATCGTAAACAGCCATGTAGCGCCGCATCATCGCCTCCAGGCTGAATTCTTGTTCCACGCGCGCCCGTCCGGCGCGACCGTGGCGCGCGGCGAGCGCCGGGTCTTCGATGTACGTCCGTAACGCATGCGCCAACGCTTCCGGATCCGAGCGCGGCACCAGCACGCCGGTCTCGCCGTCGCGAATCAGTTCAGGATTTCCACCGACCCTCGTCGCCACGACCGGCAGACCGGTTGCCATCGCTTCGAGAATGGTGTTGGAAATTCCCTCCGCCAGCGACGGCAGGACGAACGCATCGAAGCCGCGAAGGAGCTGCGCCACGTCGTTGCGAGCGCCGGGTAGCCATGCGAACTGCTCGACGCCGGCCGAGCGCAACTCGTTCTCGGCTTCGGTATAAAGCGGTCCGTTGCCGATCAGCACCAGGCGCGCGCGCGCGCGCAACCGCGGCCAGCGCGCGAGCAGACGAACGAACGCGTGCACCAGATTCATCGGATCCTTCACCGGCTGCATCCGCAGCACCGAACCGACAACGAACGCATCCGGTCCGGCGAAGTCCGGGACCGGCAGCGGCGCGCGGCCGCTACTGGCCGGCTGGAACCAATGCATGTCCACGCCGTTGCAAATGTGCACCAGCTTGTCCGGTCCGACGCCGATACGCTCACGCAGCCATCCCTCGAGATCCAAAGACAGCGCGATGTAACGTTCGGCGAAGGGACGCAGTGCGCGCCGCAGGAGCGTGTATTTGACGCTGTTACCGTCGATGTCGATCACGTCGCGCCCGTGCTCGCCGTGAACGCGATGGCGCACGCCGGCCAGCGCCGCGGGAACCAGGCTGTCGAGCGCCGCGAGATTACGCGTGTGAACGATTTGTGGACGCAGCCGGCGCAGCAACCGCCACAAACGCAGGTACAGCCCGATGTCCTTTCCCGGTTGCTTGTGCAGCGCATAACAGGCGACGTCTGGACGACGCAGGCGCAGACGAAAGTCCGTGAAATCGTCGAGACAGACAATCGCATGGCGATAGCGCTCGGCGGGCATATGGTTGATCAGATTTATCAAACCGTTCTCCATGCCGCCGACGTCGAGCCGATAAATAATATGCGCCACCAGCGGCGCGGTTCCGTTGTCAAGCGCGCCCGCTTGAACGTTTGCCTGCCGCGTTTTGGACGCGTCGTTCATGCCCGGCTCACCGCGGTTGTCGCCCCGACCGCGGGAGATTCCTTTTCCAACAGTTGGCCGATCCGAGCGAGGTTCGTGCGCCAACCATAGTTACGCAACACCCATTCGCGCCCGCGTGCGCCCAGATTCTCCGCATCGCCCTCGGTCAATAGGTGCGTCACGCGCGCCGCCATCCGAGCGGCGTCGCCGCACACCATCGTGTGCAATGGTCCGTCGAGCCGCAGCCCGTCGGTGGCTTGCGTCGTGGCGAGCACCGGACGCGCCATCGCCATCGCTTCCAATACCTTATTCTGCACACCACGGGCGATGCGCAGCGGCGCGACCGCGACGCGCGCGTGTGCGAGATACGGCCGTACGTCCGGTACGGTTCCCGTTACGCGCACGCCATCGCGCGCGGCGAGTTCGCGTACGGCACCGGTCGGACGCGCGCCAACGATGTAGAACACGGCGTTTGGTACCGCCGCCCGGACCCGCGGATGGACGTCGCTCGCAAACCAAGACACCGCGTCGACATTCGCCCAATAGTCCATGGCGCCGGTAAACACGATGACGTGCTCGTTCGTGGCATAAGGATTCTGATACTCGCGTGCCGGGGAGAAAAAATCCGTATCCACGCCGTTCTCGACATAACCCACCCGCGCCGCGGCCTCCGGCGCTTGCGCACAGAATAACCGCGCCTCGGCGTCCGACACGAACACGCTGGCTTCGAACTCGCCGGCGCAGCGCCGTTCGTACCGCCAGAGCGTCCGCGCTTCGCGTCGATATACCCACGACAGCGGCCATGGGCGGGTCGATGCGTATTGCCGCCATTTGTCCGAATCCATATCGACAAAATCGAGCACGCGGCGCATTTCCGAATCACGCGCGTGCTCGACGTATTGGGCCATCGACGATGAAAAAACAAACACCCGCCGCACCGTACCGCGCTCAAGTAGCCCGTCGACCCATGCCTGCAGGCGCCGGCTCCGATAGTAAGGCAACGTCAGCGGTTCGCCGCGCGCGAGTGCCGTAAGGCTGCGAAGCCGCGCCAGCGACGGTCGCAGACGAATGAAGCAGGTCTCGCCGCACAACGCTTGCACGACCGGGACGTGATGCCAATCCTCCGGATCATCGACGAAGGTGCCAAGATGCACGCGATAGTCCCGCGTCAACTGCTTGAGGATGTGATACGAACGTATCTTGTCGCCTTTCGTCGGCGGGTAGGGGATGCGGTGCGCCAAGAATAGAAGTTCGCGCATGACTACCCGAGGCTGCGCGCGAGCCACGGGCCGATAAGCTTGCTCAACGCGAACGGCATGCGTTTCCACGCTTCGATGAACAGCCGGTACTTCGGGTTCAGCGGATTCACGTCCGGGACGGTGTTCGATCGCACCAGCACGTATTCGTACGGCAGCGGTGTCGGCTCGAATCCCCAATTCTTCTTGAAGCTGAACGAGCCGGTTCCCCGCTTGCTGCGCCCGTAGTCGAATACGCGCAGCCCGCGTTCCGCGGCGCGGCGCATGACTTCCCAATACATGAAATCGTTGGCCGCGACCTCGCGCGCGGCGTGCGTTCCGCCGCCGTAGTACGGCAAAACCTCGTCGCGGAAATAGAAATTCATGACACTCGCAACCGTACGGCTCTCGTGTCGGACGCTGAGCACTTCGCAGTCTTGCCCGAAGACAGCCTTCAACGTTTCAAAGTACTTGCGCGCGAACACCGGCGTGCCGAGACGGTGAACGCTCGCGGCGTAGGTGTCGTAGAAACGGTCGAGGTCGCCGTCGACGTCGGAAACGAGACCGGCGTTGATGCCTTTGCGCACCATGGCACGCTGCTTGCGCGGAATGGCGAGCATGTTCTTTTCGGGATCGGGGTCGATCGTCTTGCGAAAAGTGACGTACAAGTCCTTGGTCGGCCGCTCGCTCCCCGACGGCGCGAGATTGCGCAGCTCCAAGTGATCCACGCCGAGGCGCTGCGCCAGCTCGCATGCCGCCCGGTCGAGGGCTTCCTGCGCGGCGGGCGTGGTCGCGACGATACCGCCGTATACGCAAAACGGGGTCGAGACGAGCGCGTTGCCGAACAGGCGGCTTCGAATGTGGCCGAGCGGCAAAACACCTTCGAGCCGGCCGTTCGACTCCGCGTACAGATAGTACGTGTCATGACCGAAGGCACGCTTCAGTACATCGCGCCATCCGGCGCGGTGAAAAAACGTCGCCGATTGCTCGCGCGCGACGAACGCGTCCCAACGCGCGGCGACATCCGGCGTGAACGATTTCACCTGTATCGGCGCAGGTCGATCGGTCGCGGACGGCGTTAGCGTCATCGCGTTGCCGGCACCTGGGCAAAGATCTGATCCATGCGTCCCCAGCGAAAATCCTGCAGCAACCGCGTCAATCGTTGCTCCATTCGCTTGAGATTGAGGTAGTGCCGCACACGCGTCTTTAAGCGCAGATGGCGCGGGCGCGGCTGCGCCGGATCGATTTCCCAAGGATGAAAATAAAAAACACACGCTTGCCGATCGTGTTGATTCACGCGCCGCATCGCCCAGCGCGATACCCGGTAGGGCAACAACCGAAAATACCCGCCGCCGCCGCAAGGCAAGGTTTGATTCAGCACGCGCACGGTCGTCACCGGAATTTCGAGCAGACCGTCGCCGTTGTGTCGGAACGCGAAACGCGGTGCACCGGGCATGCCATACAGGTCGTGACGAATCGGATAGATGCTCGAGCTGTAGTCGTGGCCGGTCTCACGCAGCACGTCGAGCGCCCACAGGTTGTCGGCGCCGATCGAATAACTCGCGGCGCGATAACCCCGCACCGCGCAGCCGCCGATGTCCTCGAGCAACCGCTTGGTGCGCACGACATCCTCGCGAAACTCGTCCGGACGCTGCTGCGTGACGCGCACATGGGAGTAACCGTGACTGGCGAGTTCGTGCCCGGCGTCGACCAGGCGGCGCACCAGCGCGGGATGCCGCTCGGCGACGATACCGAGCATGAAAAAGGTGGCGCGAATCCCGTGGCCTTCGAATAGCTCAAGAACGCGTTCGGTGTTGCGCTCGACGCGCGACTCGTAGCTGCCCCACTCGTCGCGACGCACGTGCGGCTCGAACGCCGAGACTTGATAGTAGTCTTCGACGTCGACCGTCATCGCGTTGGTCAACTCGGCGACCGCCGACATCGCCGGCAACGCTGTCCGAACGGCGTTCATGCATTAACGACCGGCGACGCGCGCGACACGCCCCGGCGCGCCCTGCTTCAACCAATCGTTCAATACGGTCTTGATTCGGTACGCCGCCTTGCCATCCCAAAGCTCGGGGACACGGCCGGCCTTGCCGCCGCCCGCGAGAATGTCGGCGACGGCGGTTTCGATGCGTCGCGAATCGGTACCGACAATCGTGTTCGTCCCTTGCTCGACGGTGATCGGCCGCTCGGTATTCTCGCGTATCGTCAGACACGGAATGCCAAGCGCCGTCGTTTCCTCCTGGATGCCGCCGGAGTCGGTCAGCACCAGCCGCGCCTTCGACATCAGTCCGAGCATGTCGAGGTAGCCGAGCGGCGCGAGTTCCAGGATACGCGGTGTATCGAGCGCCGCGCTCAGACCGGCCGCTTCAATGCGCGTGCGCGTCCGCGGGTGAATCGGAAACACGACGGGGATCGACTCACTCACGCGCCGCAGCGTGCGCAGCAGCCGCTCCAGGATATCCGGCGAATCGACGTTCGCGGGACGATGCAGGGTGACGAGTGCGTAACCGGTCGCGCTGCGCGAAAAAACGTTCGGATCGGACGCTGCGCCGAATATCCTCGCCGGCGGCGTCGCTTGCGGAAGGTGGCCGAGCAGCGTATCGATCATCACGTTGCCGACGAAATGAATACGCCGGTCATCGACACCTTCGCGCGCGAGATTCAGGTGCGCATCGCGCTCGGTCGTGAATAACAAATCCGAAATTTGATCCGTCAGTACGCGATTGATTTCCTCGGGCATCGAACGATCGTAGCTGCGCAAGCCCGCTTCGACATGGATCACGGCAACGCCCATCTTCGATGCAACCAGCGCGCAGGCGATGGTGGAGTTCACGTCCCCCACCACCAGTACCGCCGCCGGTCGCTCCGCCTCCAATACCGGCTCGAAACGCTTCATGATTTCGGCCGTCTGCGCGGCATGGGTCGCCGACCCCACTTCAAGATCGATGTCGGGTTCGGGTATGCCGAGCTGGTCGAAGAACGCGTCTTTCATCGCCGCGTCGTAATGCTGGCCGGTATGCAGCAGCCGCGCCGGCAGCGGGGTCGGGCCCGCGCGCAGCGCCGCC
>Ga0299906_10002919_pt1 | contig 14118 bp, 9 predicted proteins | sample RVTome_14_FD_200259 | JGI IMG/M metagenome (GOLD analysis project Ga0299906, IMG submission 200259) | Soil microbial communities from uranium-contaminated site in the Upper Colorado River Basin, Wyoming, United States - RVT145D125 (version 2) ... | reverse complement strand
TCAACGGGAGATTCGACAACCTCCGCCCCGGCATTCTCGAGTTGCCTGCGGAAGGTACGGTAGAAAAGGCTGTAACGGTCATCCGTAGCGATATAGGTACGAGCCATTTCAGCCGGTACGATCGGATCACCCCTCAGTTGAAATCCGCAACCCGCAAGCAGGCTCGCGAACACCAGCAACAGGAGCCGCTGCAAAAAGGCTCCCGGCGCGGACGCAAGCGTCGAGCAGCGCACGCGGCTAAACAACGACATTGACCAGACGCCCCGGCACGACAATAGTCTTTCGAATGCTCCTGTCACCGACGAATCGTCTTACGTTCTCGTCGGCCAGCGCGGCCTTGGAGATCGTATCGGTGTCTGAATCTGCTGCTACCGAAATTCGCCCCCGGAGTTTCCCGTTCACCTGCACGACGATTTCGACCATGTCCAGAACGAGCGCGGATGGATCGGCTTCCGGCCAGCGCACATTGACGACCGCTTCTTCGTGCCCCAGCACGTGCCACAGTTCATGGCATATGTGCGGCACGATCGGCGACAGCAGCAAAACCACCGCCTCGAGCGCTTCGCGCACGACGGTGCGTCCTGTCGGCGAAGAGTCGTCGAAGCGATTGATCGCGTTGAGCAATTCCATTACTGCCGCGACCGCGGTATTGAACGTGTAGCGGCGGCCGACGTCGTCGCTGACCTTCGCTATGGTCTGGTGAGTTTTTCGGCGGAGCGCTTTCTGTCCATCCGTCAGCCTGCCGGTGTCTGAAGCCGCAATGGCACCATCGGACGCGTGTTCCTGAACCGAGCGCCAGAAGCGCTTCAAAAAGCGAAAAGCGCCCTGCACGCCTTCGTCGGACCATTCGAGCGCCTGCTCCGGCGGGGCCGCAAACATCATGAACAGACGCACGGTATCCGCACCGTACTTTTCGACGAGCTGTTGGGGATCGACAGTGTTTCCCTTCGCCTTGGACATCTTCGCGCCGTCTTTCAGCACCATGCCCTGGGTCAGCAGATTGGTGAACGGTTCATCGGCGGATGACAGACCGAAATCACGCATCAGCTTCTGGAAGAAACGCGCATACAACAGATGGAGAATCGCGTGTTCGACGCCGCCGGTATACTGATCGACCGGCATCCAGTAGCGTTCGCGTTCGTCAAGCATCGCATCGGCACTGTCGGGACAGGCGTATCGCGCGAAATACCATGACGATTCGACGAACGTATCGAAAGTATCGGTTTCGCGTCTGGCCGTAGCACCGCACTTCGGACAGGTCGTCTCGAAAAATTCCGGCATTTGCCTGAGCGGCGAGCCCACGCCGGTGAACTCGACATCTTCCGGCAATACGACCGGCAGCTGGTCCTCAGGCACAGGGATGGCGCCGCAATCATCGCAGTAAATGATGGGAATCGGCGTCCCCCAATACCGTTGCCGCGATACCCCCCAGTCCCGCAGGCGATAGTGCACGCTGCGCCGCCCCCGACCCGTCCGTTCGAAGCGCTCGGCGATAGCGTCGAACGCCTGCCGATAGTCGAGGCCGTCGAACTCACCGGAATTAACGAGGATTCCGTACTCGACGTACGCGCCTTCCATAACGTCGATGTCCGTTCCATCCGCGGGGCGCACAACCTGCCGGATGGGCAGGCCGTGCTTTTTCGCAAACTCCCAGTCGCGGTGATCGTGTCCGGGAACGGCCATCACGGCGCCGGTGCCGTAACTCATCAATACGAAGTTTGCGACCCACACCGGAACTTCGTCGCCGCTGATCGGATGGATCGCGGAGATGCCGAGCGGCATTCCCTTTTTCTCCATCGTCTCGAGACTGGCCTCGGCAGCCTGGGTCTTTTTGCAGTCCTTCAGGAACTCTGCGAGCGAGGGGTCGCCGGCGGCAGCCTGTTCCGCCAACGGGTGCTCGGCGGCTACCGCTATGCAGGTGACGCCCATGACCGTGTCCGGCCGCGTCGTAAACACGGACAAGGGCTCGCTGCCCCGCACGTCGAAGGACAATTCGACCCCTTCGGAACGGCCGATCCAGTTGCGCTGCATCGTCTTGACGGATTCGGGCCAGCCCTCCATACGGTCGAGGTTGTCCAGCAGTTCGTCCGCGTACGCCGTGATCTTCATGAACCACTGCGGAATCTCACGCCGTTCCACGACCGCATCGGAGCGCCAGCCGCGGCCGTCTATCACCTGCTCGTTCGCGAGCACGGTCTGATCCACCGGGTCCCAGTTCACGACGGAGTTCTTGCGATACACAAGCCCCTTGTCGAACAGCTTCGTGAACAGCCACTGTTCCCAGCGGTAATACTCCGACCGGCAGGTTGTCAGCTCCCGCGACCAGTCATAGCCGTAGCCGAGCCGCTTCAGCTGGCCGCGCATGTAGTCGATGTTTCTGTAAGTCCACTTTGCGGGCGGAATGCCGCGCTGGATCGCGGCGTTCTCGGCCGGCAGGCCGAACGCGTCCCATCCCATCGGCTGCAACACGTGCCTCCCCTGCATTCGCTGATATCGGGCAATGACATCGTTGATCGTAAACACCCGCACATGGCCCATATGCAACTGCCCGCTGGGGTACGGAAACATCGTCAGCGAATAGAACTTCTCCTTGCCCGGATCCTCGCCAACCTCGAAGCAGCGCGTTTCCTCCCAGTAGTCACGGGCTGTCTTCTCGATACTTTCAGGGTGGTACGGCTTGCTCATCAGTACTCTTTCGGCAACGCGCAGGCAATCAGGGGCAAAGCCCGGAAGGATATATGTTTCCTGTTCGGCACGCAGCAATGCAAGGAACGCACCTGCTGCGGACACCGCAGGCCCGCATCGGGGGGGTATTCAGTCGCTCAGACACCGCTTCGCGAACTCGCTTTGTGAAACACCCCCCGCCGTGGCCCTGCGATGCCATCAGCACGCCTTCAGCGCGTAGCAGCACTGCGCCGTCCAAACGACCGCCAGCCAAACCCGCCCACTATCAGCAGTGCGAGACTGACTATGGGCCAGTTGCCTACAAGGCTGTAGGGCGTAGCGCCGGTCATCGGCACGACCTCCATCGTCAGCGTGGCGTACTCGAACTGCGGGGCGGTCTGCAGCAGCTCTCCGCGGGCGCCGATGAAGGCGCTGATGCCGTTGTTGGTGGCACGCACGACGTAGCGTGCCGCTTCGAGCGCGCGGACACGCGCAATCTCGAGATGCTGATGCGGTGCGATCGAATCGCCGAACCAGGCATCGTTGCTGACGTTGATGAGAATGGTCGTCTCCGGCAATGCGTACAGCTGTTCCGCGCCGTATGCGTCCTCGTAACAGATGGCGACAGCAAACCTGTCGCCGCGGTCGGTCTCGAGCAGTGGCTGCTGCCGTTCCCCGGGCGTCATGTCACTGTGCGGGAGGCTCATCAATCGCATCCACTCGCGCACCCGGTCAGGAACCGGAAAGTACTCGCCGAAAGGCACCAGATGCCGTTTGCGATAGACCTGCCGCCTGTCCCGGTCGAGCATCAGGACGCTGTTGTAGATATCTCCGCCGTCGCGTTCCAGTATGCCGAGGAGCAGTGTCTGTTGTTGGCTTTCGAGATCGAGCTGTAACTGCTCCAGGTAGGCTTCGATCTGATCGATGGCCGCGGGAATCGCAACTTCGGGCCAGAGGATCAGGTCGCTGTCGGGATGGCTCAGGATCGAACGGTGGTAGAGATCGAGCGTGACCGCGAATTGCTCGCGGAGCCATTTCCGATCCTGCGACACGCCGCCCTGCACAATGGTGGTCTTTCGCGGACTGCCGGATGGCTCGGACCACTCCACGGACTGCAATCCGGCACCGACAATCCAGGGAAGGATCGCCACCGCTACGGCGCCCCATCGTTGCAGGCCGCGACTATCGAGGACGGCGAAAACGGCGCCGGCGCTCAAGAGGACAAGAAAGGAGGCACCGTAGACGCCGAGCACCGGCAGCCAGCCTGCAAGCGGCGAGTCGACCTGGCTGTAGCCAATGCCAAGCCAGGGAAACCCGGTCAGAAACCAGCCGCGGAACCATTCAATTGCGACCCAGCCCGCCGGCGCTACGGCCACAAGCCGCCATGGATTGCCCGCGGCAAGTTTGGCGATCAGCCAGCCGATTGCGGCGAAGTACCAGGCCATGATCGCCACAAGGCCCACCATAAGCACCACGGCAATCCAGAGCGGCGCCTCTCCGAACACGTGAATCGACGTGTACAGCCAGTAAGTTCCGAACAGGAACAGACCCGCGCCGAACCAGAACGCGAGCTGCGCTGCCTCGCGCGGGCTCGCATGGAGGCACGCGGCAAACAGCGGCAACACGATCAGCGGCGCCAGGACATAAAGACCGAGCGGCGCGAACGCTGTTGTCAGCATTGCGCCGGCTGCGAAGAAAACCAGGCGGACAACAGCCGGCCGAACTCTCAGAAATCGTTGAAACGGTTGCGAGTCGATGGACGCTGTCATCAGTGCTTGCGGATGCCGGGGAGGCGCGAAGCCACCGATGCTACATCATTCAGCCTGTATTTCCCGTTGGACCTGAAGGGTATCGATGCGATGGCGATCGGCCTTGAGTACTCGAAATTCGAAACCGCCGAAAGTAAGCTTCTCGCCGCGCCGCGGCAGGCGCCCGAGTTCATGCATCACCAGGCCGCCGGTCGTGTCGTAATCGTCGTCCGGCAGGTTGGTCTCGAAGTATTCGTTGAAATCTTCGATCCGCGTAAGGGCCCGTACCTGCCAGGTTGAACGTCCCTCGGCGTCCGTTTCAGGCTGTATGCGCGCGGCTTCCTCCGGATCGTGCTCGTCGTCGATCTCGCCGACGATTTCTTCCAGCACGTCCTCGATCGTGAGAAGGCCTGACACACCTCCGTATTCATCGACGACTATGGCCATGTGATTGTGGCTGGCGCGAAACTCCTTGAGGAGAGCATTCAGCCTTTTCGATTCCGGAATGACCACCGCCGGCCGCAGATAGTCCTCGATGCGGAGTTCGCCACGCTGTTCGTTACCGAAGTAACGCAGAAGATCCTTGGCGAGCAATACGCCGAGCACTTCGTCGCGATCTTCGCCGATAACCGGAAAGCGCGAGTGGCCGGAATCGATGATGACCTTCAGCATCTCGTCGAGCTTCTGATTGCGTTCGATCACTACCATCTGTGAACGCGGAATCATTACGTCGCGAACCTGCGTTTCCGCAACTTCGAGAACGCCCTGCAGCATGTTCTGCTCTTCCGGATCGAAAACGCTCTCGGCCTGCTGTAATAAATCGTGTATTTCTTCGCGGCTCCATGGATCCCCTTTGATGGCGCGGACAATGCGCTTCAAAACTCCGGTTGACCCTGTGCCGCCGTTACCTGGAGGCTTGTCGTTCATTAAAGTGCTGTGGTCTCCTGACCCGTCATCTTCGATATTGTATCAGGTGCCTGTCAGGCGTACGGATCATCAAAGCCTTGATCGGCCATGATTCGCGCCTCGAGGCGCTCCATTTCGGCCGCCTCGGCCTCGGTCTCGTGGTCGTAACCCAGCAAATGCAAGGTGCCGTGGACCAGCAGGTGCCCCCAGTGCCCGGCCACCGGCTTGCCCTGCTCGAGGGCCTCGCGCTCGACCACGGGGCCGCAGATCGCAAGGTCGCCGAGCGCCCTCTGCGGCGCCGGCGGCAGGCCCGGGATGGCGCCCTCTTCCGCCGGAAATGCCAGAACGTTGGTGGCCCGGTCCCTGTGCCGGTACCGATAGTTAAGGTCGCGGCTTTCGCCCTCATCGACGATCCGGACGACGACGTCGCAGGCACGCTCATCCTTGTAGTTCGTCGCGTCGATCGCGGCCTCGATCCAGCGACGTATCTCCCCCGTGTCCGGAAGACTCGCAACGCTGCAGGCTTGCTGCAATTCCAGGCTGACCTTCCGTTTCACAATTGCTGCCGGCAGCGGGCGGCCACTAAGGTATCACGCACCTGTCGCGCTCAGCGGCTCGACGGCTTTTGGGAACCGTTGCCGTCCGCTTCGTATGCTTCCACGATTCGTTGCACCAGCTCATGTCGGACGACGTCACCCGGCGTGAAATAGGTAAAGGCTATGCCCTTCACGTGCTCCAGGATCTTGACCGCGTTCTTCAGGCCGGACTCCGCGCCTGCCGGCAGGTCGATCTGGGTGACATCTCCCGTGACGACCGCATGCGACCCGAAACCGATCCGGGTCAGGAACATTTTCATCTGCGCCACGCTGGTGTTCTGAGCCTCGTCGAGTATGACGAACGATTCGTTCAGAGACCGACCGCGCATAAAGGCGAGCGGCGCTATCTCGATGACGCTGCGCTCGATCAGTCTCGCTACCTGCTCCGGACCCATCATGTCGAACAACGCGTCGTACATCGGACGGAGATAAGGATCGACCTTCTGCGACATATCACCCGGCAGAAACCCCAGGCGTTCGCCCGCTTCGACAGCCGGACGAACCAGGATGATTCGGCGCACTTCCTCGTTTTCGAGGGCGTCGATGGCGCTGGCGACAGCCAGGTAGGTCTTACCGGTGCCGGCCGGGCCTATGCCGAATGCCAGGTCGTGGTCGCGAATGTTCTGCAGATAGGCGCGCTGGTTTGCGCCGCGCGCCCGCACCAGCTTGCGGCGTGTCTGGATCTGTATCTCGCCGCTATCGACCTCCTTCGCGCCGTTGCCCTTCTTCGCGGGTTGATCGGACAGGGTTTCGGCATCCCTCATTACGGACTCCTGCAGGTACATATGCACCCGCTCACGGTCCAGGTGTTCCTTGCCCGTGAGTTGAAAAAGCGAACGAATGACGTCGGATCCCAGCTGGGCGGCGCCCGGCTGTCCGGTGATTCTGAAGCGGTTTCCGCGGCTGGCGATTTCGACGTTCAGGCGGCGTTCGATCTGTCGCAGGTGCTCGTCGAACTGTCCGCACAGGTTGGCCAGACGGTTGTTGTCGGCGGGTTCCAGGACTACGTCCTGAGATATTTCTACAGCGTTCAATGGTGGGTTGTCGACCTCTCTTTCGTCCTCTCCCGGTGATGGGGGCGGGACTGGTTACCTGCAAGACTACCTTGATGTTTTGATACATGGAATAGCGTGTTTCGCGGGGATGAGAACTGTTTCACATAGTTTCGGGTTGAGGTCCCGCTGCAGGCAGCGGAGGGCGGCTGCCCTGCTCTGTGCCCAACGGCATCTGTGGCGAATCTCCGATCGCCATCGCACACAGGGTGGCCGAATGGCTGGTTGCTTGCGCGCGTGGCGGGTGGGGCAGTTGTGGGTCAGCTGGCGGCTCGCTGGAGGGCGGGCAGTGCCAGGCGGCCTCGCAGGGAATTGGGCATTGCCTCGGTGATTACGACGTCGACGAAATGGCCTAAGCAGGAGTCGTCGCCGTCGAAATTGACCCAGCGGTTGTTTTCGGTGCGGCCGGCAAGCTGGTTTGCGTTCTTTCGCGAGCGGCGCTCGACCAGGATCGTCTGGATGGTGCCGACCATACCTTCGCCGATGGCTTTTGCCTGCGCGTTTACCCGCGCCTGGAGTCGCTGCAGGCGGTCTTTCTTGACGGCCATCGGCGTGTCGTCGGCGAAGCTTGCGGCCGGGGTGCCGGGACGGGCGCTGTAGATGAAACTGAACGACTGGTCGAAGTTGAGATCGGTGATCAGTTTCAGGGTGGCCTCGAAGTCGGTCTCGTTTTCGCCGGGGAAGCCGACGATGAAATCGGACGACAGCGAAATATCGGGACGTGCCTCACGCAGCTTGCGGATCTTCTGCTTGTACTCGATTGCCGTGTGTCCGCGCTTCATTCGCGCAAGCACCCGGTCGGAACCATGCTGCACCGGCAGGTGCAGGTAGTTGGCGAGTTCGGGAACTTCCGCATAGGCCTGTATCAGGCTGTCGGTGAACTCGACCGGATGCGAGGTCGTAAAGCGGATACGATCGATGCCGTCGATCGCCGCAACGTAGTAGATCAGGGTCGCCAGGTCCGCGATATGACCGTCGAAGGTCTCGCCCCGGTAAGCGTTGACGTTCTGGCCCAGCAAATTGACTTCGCGGACGCCCTGCCCGGCGAGGCTCACGATCTCTGCAACGACGTCGTCGAGTGGCCGGCTGATCTCCTCGCCGCGCGTATAGGGGACCACACAGAACGTGCAGTACTTGCTGCAGCCTTCCATGATCGACACGAACGCCGTCGGTCCTTCGGCGCGCGGCTCGGGCAGACAGTCAAACTTCTCGATTTCCGGAAAGGAAATGTCCACCACGGGACGGCCTTTCGTCCTGACTTCCTCGAGCATCTGGGGCAGGCGGTGCAAGGTCTGCGGCCCGAACACGAGATCGACGTAAGGCGCACGCCGGCTGATACCCTCGCCTTCCTGACTGGCTACGCAGCCACCGACCCCGATCACGAGTCCCGGGCGCTCTTCTTTCAGCGCGCGCCAGCGGCCAAGCTCGGAAAACACCTTCTCCTGCGCTTTCTCGCGGATCGAACAGGTATTGACCAGAAGCAGATCCGCTTCCTCCGGCACCGCCGTCAGTTCGAAGCCGTGCGACGCGCGCAGCACGTCCGCCATCTTCTCCGAGTCATACTCGTTCATCTGGCAGCCGTAGGTTTTGATGTATAGCTTGCTGGTCACGGGCGTCTGCTGCGGCTACCGGAAGCGGGTCCGGTCGCTTAGAAAGGGATATCGTCGTCGAAATCGTCCGGTGAAGAGCGCGGCGGCGCGGAGCCTGTGCCGGGATCGCTCATCGCAGGCGCCCCCGCGCCCGAACGGCCGCCCAGCATCTGCATTTCGTCCGCCACGATCTCCGTGGTGTAGCGGTCGTTGCCCTGCTTGTCCTGCCACTTGCGGGTCCTGAGCTTGCCTTCGATGTACACCTGCGAGCCCTTGCGCAGGTATTCGGCCGCAATTTCCGCAAGCTTGCCGAACATCGCGACGCTGTGCCACTCGGTGCGGTCCTTCTGCTCCCCGGTCTGCTTGTCCTTCCAGGACTCGTTGGTCGCGATGCGCAGGTTGGTCACCGCCGAGCCGCTGGGCATGTAACGCGTCTCGGGATCCTGCCCGAGATTGCCGATAACGATTACCTTGTTGACTCCGCGAGCCATATTCGATCCTCTGGAATTTTTTGACGCAACACCAGGCGAAATCGACGGTCTGGTCCTGCGAGGGCTGCTTATTGTAGAGCCTGGGCAGTCAAAAGCCACCCCGAATTTCTGGTGGTTTGCTGGCTAAACGACTGGCCCCAGATCCTCAAGTTCTCACCACTTCGTCGGCCGCATGATTCATGAACGCCGACGGTCGGTGGCAAGCGGAGCCCGGGCCGGAGGGGAGATCCAGGGACGCTGTGAACCCGTCCATGGGGGCTGCGCGCAAAACATCCTGTTTTGCACGCCCCTGGAAAGATCTCCCCTCCGGCCCGGGCTCCGCCCACAGGTCGTGCCATTCATGAATCATGCTCGCGTGGCTGCTGAAGTGCTGGCGACCAGCCAGACGCCGCTTGCCGCGGCACAGAAAACGAAGATATCCGCGGGGGCTCGGACCTCGAGGAGCCAGCCGCCGGCGAGGCCGCCCGCGAAGATCCCTAAGAACTGGGCGCTCGAGAACACGCCGAGGGAGGCGCCGCGGATTCGGTCGTCGGCGAGAATCGACAGGCGTGCGGGGAGGCCTGCTTCGAGGAAATTGAAGCCTGCGAAGAACAGGGCCAGTCCGGCGATGACCGGCAGTGCTCCGAAGGCGCCGTATGCCAGCAGCAACTGGCCGACGCCGAGCAGGAATATGGCGATGGTGACGGTGTAGGCTTTGCCCCGCCGTTCGTCGGCCAGGATCAGCGGGATGGTGCCTGCGAGCGAGACGACCAGGGCGGCAGCGTAGACCTTCCACTGCCAGTTGACCGGTATGTCTGCCTGGCTCTCGAGCAGAAACGGCAGTGCGACGAAGCTCGCGGCCAACAGGGCGTGCAGCATGAAAATGTAGAGGTCGAGGCGCACGAGGTCAGGCTTCAGCGCGGCGCGCGCCGGAACTCGCGAGGCCGACCTCGAGGGGCCGATACCGCTCGGCAAGAGCCAGAGCATGGCGGCTGCGACGACGGCCAGGGCTGCGCAGAGCCAGAACAGGGACCGGACCCCGCTGATCGCGGCAATGGCAGGTCCGACGACGAGCGCCAGGAGAAACGTAGTGCCGATGCCGACGCCGAATATCGCCATGGTACGTGTCCGCATTTCCGACCGCGTGGCATCGGCGAGCAGTGCGGTAAGCGTTGCCGAGACCGCACCTGCGCCCTGCAGGAGACGGCCGGCGATGACACCGTAGATGGTCTCGCTGGACGCCGCGAGAATGCTGCCGGCCGCGAAGATCGAGAGGCCGAGCAAAATGACCGGGACCCTGCCCAGTCGGTCCGACAGAGCCCCGAGCGGAATCTGCAGCAAGGCCTGGGTCAGGCCATAACCGCCCACCGCTACGCCGATCAGCGTCGGTGTGGCGCCCGGCAGGCTGCCGGCGAACAGGGCCATGACGGGCAATAACGCAAAAAGAGCGAACAAACGCAGCATCGCGATGGTCGTAACAATCGCGGTTGCGCGAAGCTCGCGCGGCAGCATCACCGCAAAGAATCTTTCCTTCGTCCTGTTCATGTCCTGGCGGTATGACGACTGCCGGGGCTGGCCGTGGCCGGAGCATAACGCACTGATTCGTCAGCGTTTCGAGAATGGTTCACGAGCAGAATGATTTCCCTGGCCGGCAACGATCCGGTGTCCGGAATCGGCCGCCTTTGCGCCTGCCTTCCGCGGCGGCGTATATTAGCAGGTTGTCCTGCGCTCACCGCAAAATCACTTTATGAAATACATCGACATACGCGGCGCGCGAACTCATAACCTGAAAAATCTGGATTTGAGTTTGCCGCGCGACAAGCTGATCGTGTTTACAGGATTGTCGGGCTCCGGCAAGTCGTCGCTCGCGTTCGACACGATCTATGCCGAAGGCCAGCGCCGCTACGTCGAATCGTTGTCGGCGTATGCCCGGCAGTTTCTGTCGATGATGGAAAAACCGGATGTCGATCATATCGACGGCCTGTCGCCTGCCATTTCGATAGAACAGAAGTCCACGTCGCACAATCCGCGTTCAACCGTCGGCACGGTTACGGAAATCTACGACTACCTGCGGCTGCTGTACGCCCGTGTCGGTACTCCGCGCTGTCCCCTGCACGGTGTTGCGCTCGAGGCGCAGACGGTGAGCCAGATGGTGGACCAGGTGCTGGCGCTGCCGCCGGGGACCAGGCTGATACTGCTGGCGCCGGTCGTACAGGACCGCAAGGGCGAACATGTGCAGCTCATGCAGGACCTGCAGGCGCAGGGCTTCATTCGCGCACGCATCGACGGCGAGGTGTATGAACTGGACGATCCTCCCAAACTCGACCTGCGCCGCAAGCATTCCATCGACGCCGTCATCGACCGTTTCAAGGTGAAGCCCGACTTAGGCGTACGGCTCGCGGAATCCTTCGAGACTGCCCTGCGCATGGCCGACGGCGTGGCGCGCGTAGCGTTCATGGAAGACGGAGGCCAGGAAGAGTTGCTGTTCTCCGATCGCTTCGCCTGCAACATCTGCGGCTACAGCCTGACGGAGCTCGAACCGCGGCTGTTTTCATTCAACAATCCGACCGGCGCCTGCCCCGGGTGCGACGGTCTTGGCGTCAAGCAGTTCTTCGATCCCTCCCGGGTTATCGTAAACCCGGAGCTGTCGCTCGCCGGCGGCGCAATCAGGGGTTGGGACCGCAAGACGGTCTATTACTTCCAGATGATCCAGAGTCTCGCGGATCACTACGGGTTCGATATCGAGACGCCGTTCGGCGAATTGCCGGAGAACATTCGTAGAATCATCCTCTACGGCAGCGGCAAGGAACGAATCTCGTTCCATTACGCGAACGATCGCGGTCTCGAGATCAGCCGCCGCCATCGTTTCGAGGGTGTCCTTCCGAACCTCGAGCGCCGCTTCCGCGAAACCGAATCCTCGGCCGTCCGCGAGGAACTCAGCCGCTTTCTCAACAGCCAGCCCTGCCCGGAATGTGGCGGCACGCGTCTCAATCGTGCAGCCCGCAACGTCTTTATCACCGACCTGTCGCTGCCCGACATCAGCAACATGTCCGTCGGACGCGCCCGCGAGTTTTTCGCGCAGCTGACGCTGCCTGGCTGGCGCGCCACCATCGCCGCACGCATCGTCAAGGAGATCAACGAGCGGCTCGGCTTTCTGAGCGACGTCGGCCTGGATTACCTGTCACTCAATCGCAGTGCGGAAACGCTGTCAGGGGGCGAAGCCCAGCGCATCCGGCTTGCGAGCCAGATCGGTTCCGGGCTGGTCGGCGTCATGTACATACTCGACGAACCCTCGATCGGCCTGCACCAGCGCGACAACAAGCGCCTGCTCGGCACGCTGCTGCATCTGCGCGACATCGGCAACACCGTAATTGTCGTGGAACACGACGAAGAGGCCATTCTTGCCGCGGACCACGTCGTCGACCTCGGTCCGGGAGCCGGCGTGCACGGCGGCCGCGTCGTCGCCGCAGGGACGCCGGACGAAATCGCACGGAATGCGCAGTCCCTGACGGGACAGTACCTGTCCGGCCGGCGCTCGATCGCGCTTCCCGAAAAGCGCGTCGAGGCCGATCGCAAGCGGCAGCTCGAAATCAGCGGCGCTCGCGGCAACAACCTGAAGTCCGTCGACGTTTCCGTTCCGCTCGGCCTGATGACCTGCGTCACGGGCGTCTCCGGTTCCGGCAAATCCACGCTGGTCAACGACACGCTGTACAAGGCAGTCGCAGAAACTCTCAATCGCACCAGCCACAATCCCGCGCCGCACGACGGCATTTCCGGCCTCGAACTCATTGACCGCGTCATCGACATCAGCCAGAGCCCGATCGGCCGCACGCCGCGCTCGAACCCTGCCACCTACAGCGGATTGTTCACCCCGATCCGGGAACTGTTCGCCGGCACACAGGAAGCACGCTCCCGCGGTTACCTTCCCGGCCGCTTCAGCTTCAACGTAAAAGGCGGCCGCTGCGAAGCCTGCCAGGGCGACGGCGTGATCAAGGTCGAAATGCACTTTCTCCCCGACATCTACGTCCCCTGCGACGTATGCCGGGGCAAGCGCTACAACCGTGAAACCCTCGAGATACGTTATAAGGGCAAGAACATTCATGAAGTGCTGGAAATGACCGTCGAAGACGCATCCGACTTCTTCCGCAACGTGCCGGTGGTATCCAGGAAACTGCAAACGCTCATGGACGTCGGGCTCTCCTATGTCCGGCTGGGCCAGAACGCAACCACCCTGTCCGGAGGTGAGGCACAGCGGGTCAAACTTGCCAGGGAACTGTCCAAGCGCGACACCGGCAGCACGCTCTACATCCTGGACGAACCCACGACCGGCCTTCACTTCCATGACATCGAACAGCTGCTCTCCGTGCTGCACCGCCTGCGCGACAAGGGCAACACCGTCGTCGTCATCGAACACAACCTCGACGTCATCAAGACCGCGGACTGGGTCATCGACCTCGGGCCGGAAGGCGGCGACGGCGGCGGCCGTATCATTGCCACAGGCACACCCGAAGAGGTGGCGGACACGCCCGAGTCGTTCACCGGGCAGTACCTTCAACCCTTGCTGGCCAAGGTGCGTCGGAAGAAACGCGCGTCCCGCTAGTGCTTGTCTTGTGCCACCTTGCCGCCGGATTGCTGAACGGTTTGAGGCTGGCGGTTAGCGAAGTGTGGCCGGGGATGGGGAGGTCATTTCGGCTCTGGGCTCCTGCTTCGCTCTAACTCCTGCATCCCTGCAGTCGTCAGGAACGCCCTCCCCCCTCATGGCGCTCCGATCACGGCTGCCCTCTCCCGTTCATGGATCGTGCTAACGCAGTGGCCCATTGCATGCATTAGCCAGTAGGGTGAGCCGTCCGCTCAAGGTCAGGTTCCTGCCAGTCGTAGGGAATGCGTTTCAGCGTTCGTCCGGTGATGACGCCGGCCGTTATCGAGCCGTTGACGTTCAGCGCGGTGCGGGCCATGTCGATGAGGGGTTCGATGGAGATCAGCAGGGCGGCGAGTGTCACGGGGAAGCCCATGGCCGGCAGTACGATCAGGGCGGCGAAGGTTGCGCCGCCGCCGACGCCTGCGACGCCGAAAGAACTGATGGCAACGACACC
>Ga0299906_10002918_pt1 | contig 14125 bp, 13 predicted proteins | sample RVTome_14_FD_200259 | JGI IMG/M metagenome (GOLD analysis project Ga0299906, IMG submission 200259) | Soil microbial communities from uranium-contaminated site in the Upper Colorado River Basin, Wyoming, United States - RVT145D125 (version 2) ... | reverse complement strand
CATGGCTGCCAGGTTCCACTCGATCTGACGGACGAGGATCGGTTGCACGAGGCGGCTGAGCGCATCCTCGAGCCCGAAGGCCTCGATGTAGCCCTGGATGGCGGCCTTCAGGTCGTCAATGGCCTCTTCCTCGGACTCCCCTTCACCGTAGGCGGGTATGTCAGGGAGGCGGGCGGTGAATCCGCCCAATTCGGGATCCCGGATCAACTCCACCGTCAGCTCGCTCATCTTCGGCTCCTGGCTAGCGACGCGCCGAGCGACGCCAGCTCGAGGACGCCGTCGCCGCTGAAGACGTCGCCGAGACGGCGCACCGCGGCGCCGCGCGCGAAGTCGTAGCACAGGTCGTCGTGATCGAGCACGCCGCCCTCGCCGCGGTCCTCGTAGAGCACCACGAGGCGGTCGCCGGCCCGCAGCAGGTCGCCGGGCGCCGCCGGCGACCCCCAGCGGCCCTCGCCCGCCGCCAGGTCCACCTCGAGCCATGACAGCTCCTCGAAAGACCTGCCCGCGGCCTCCAACTGGTCGCGCAGCACCGTGGCGCGGCTGAACGCCAGATGCCGCTGCGCCAGCTCGTCGACCCGTTGGAGGAGGTCGGCCGCCGCGCCGGTCGCGAGCTCGAGCTGGGTCAGGCCGAAGACGCGGGACGCCGTCGCCAGGCGCCCCGGCAAGGCGCTGTAGACCGTGGGGAAGCGCTCCGCCTGGCGCTCCACGTCGCCGCCGCCCCACGACGCCACCCGCTTCTTCGGCCGCGAGGCGTTGACCGAGTCGAAGAATTCCACGCTCACGTGGTAGCGCTGGGTGCCGAAGCGGCGGCGGGGGAGGGCCGAGCCGGCGTCGACGCGGTCGTCGCCGGCCGGCTCGATCCGGCCTGGCACCGACCAGGCGAGCGGCCAGTCGGGGCGGTAGAGCTCCACGAAGCGGAAGCGCTCGAGATCGGCTTGCGAGGCCAGCTCGACGTACGGCGGATTGCCCTCGATGGTGAACCAGCGCACCCGCGGCTCGAGAGGTCGCTCCCAGCGCCGCAGGCGCCCGCCGGGCACGTCGCCGCCGGCGAGGCGCAGGGCCGGCGCCTCGGTGTAGTACACCGGCCCCTCCGCCTCGACCACGGCGTACAGCCGGAAGGGCGTGCCGGCCGTGATCTCCACCGGCTCGGCGACGGCGGCGCCGCCGTCGAGGGCGATGGCGACCCAGGCGGTGACCAGCTCGGGAGCGAGCTTTTCCTCGATGGTCGGTTGCAGGAGGATCGCCAGCACCACCAGACCCACGACCAGGATCGCGCCGAGCAGGAGGTTGGTCTGTCGTTCCATGGCCGAGGGGACCCTAGGGGGGAGCCACTTCCTCCTGCAGCTCCTTGATCCGCTGCGCCACGTCGCGGTAGTTGCTGTTCATGCCGTAGATCTCGAGGAAGGTCCGATAGGCCGACTCGATGTCCCCCTGGGACACGTAGACGTTGCCGAGGTCGTAGAGCAGTCCCAGGGCCTGATCCTCGTCGAGCGCCGGCGACTCGAGACCTTTCTTGTACCAGCGCACGGCGAGCTCCGGCAGCCCTTTGTCGAGAAAGCACAGCCCCAGCATCGAGCTGCAGTCCACGATGTAGCGGGGGTCCTTCGACGCGAGCTGGAACTCGCCGATCGCCTCGTCGAGCAATCCCATTTCGCGGTAGGCGATGCCGAGGTTGTAGTGGGTGTCGAAGTCCGCGGCCGAGAGGTTCTCGGCGACGCCGCGCTTGAAACCGTCGATGATGTCCTGCAGCGTCTGCTCCTGAGGCGGCTCGAGCGGCTTCTCCTGGTCTTCGCCCTCCGCCATCTCGGCCTCCAGCTCCGCCGCGAGGTCGAAGAAGTCGTCCTCCTCCGCGAAGATGGCGTCGGACTTGTCCGGGGCCTCGGCGGCAGGCGGCGGCACTTCGTCGAGCCAGCTCATGCCGGTCTCGTCGAGCTCCGCGCCGGCTTCCTGGCCGGCCGCGGCCGCCTCCTGCGCCAGCTCCGCGCCGTCGCCGAGATCGCCGAGGTCGAGCTCGTCGACCAGCGAGACCAGGCCGGAGCGCGGCGCCTCGGCCGACGGCTCCTGCGTCTCCTCGGCGGTCGCCGGCATGAGGTCCTCGAGCGACGTCTCCTCGGGGACGAATTCCTCGAACCCCGACTGCCGGGCGACGCTGCGCATGAGCTCCTCGATCTCCAGCATCGAGTCGCGCTCGGCGGCCTCCGCCGTGGACGGCTCGAGGTCGAGCGTCACCAGATCCGCGTCCGCGACCTCGGGGACGTGGCCCTGGCGCTGCCGGACCCCGAGCTCGGCCAGCTCCTCCTCGGTGAGAGCCGGCAGGCCGGAGGCGGTGTCGTCGAGGTCTTCGAGCAGCCGGGCGAAGCGGTCGCTGTCGGCGAGCGCGCCGGCGGGCGCCGCGCTCACCTCCTCCTCCTCGAAGGCGAGGCCGGCCGCCGACAGCTCGTCGCGCAGCTCGATCCAGGTCTGAGGCTCGCCGCTTTCACGGGCGATCCGCGCGACCTCGGTGGCGTGGCGCCGCGCGTCGTCGAGGTCGCCGCCTTCGGCCGCGATCCGGGCCATGAGGGCGAGAGCGCCCAGGTGCTCGGGCTGCAGGCCGAGCAGCTCCTGCAGCCGGTCGTCCGCCTTTTCCCGCAACCCGTACTTGGCGAAGACCCTGGCTTCCGCGAGCAGGTCCTCTTCGTGGCGCACCGGGGTGGCGGCGTCGGCGCCGATCTCGTCCAGGGGCCCGTGCACGGCGTCGCCGATCGCGTCCAGAAAGGCGGAGGATTCGCTCTCCACCTCCATCCCGCCGAAGTCGAACGCTCCGCTGCCCTCGATCTCGATCTCGATCTCGCCCGCCGACCAGTCGATCTCTTCCGGAGCTTCCGCGCCCGAGAGGTCGTCGGCGGACGGCTCTTCGTAAGCGACCGCGTCGCCGACGTCGAGCTCTTCGTCCGCCGGCGGCGGTTCGAGCATGTCGGCCGGCGGCGTGACCTGGGTGGCGAGCGGCTCGTCGCTGTCGAGGTCGAGGGTGAAGACCGAGTCGTCCTCCTCCTGTGAGACGGGGAACGCGGCCACCTTCTCGACGCTCTCGCCTCCGGGCACCTCGGGCAGCTCGAAGGCCGAGTCGTCGAAATCGAGGGAGATCTCCCCCCCGGCGGCCGGCTCAGACGTCCCCAGCTCGGGCGCGGCCGGCTGGAGCGCCCCCGGCTGAGGCGCCCCCGGCTGAGGGGCGCTGAAGACGTCGAGGCCGATCGCCGCGGCGGCGGGGCTCAGGCTCGCCGCCTTCCGGAGCACTTTCTGGGCCGCCTCGGTGTGGCCCTCGCTGTGGAGGCTACCGACGACCTCGCGCACGAAGTCGAGCTCCTGGTGGTAGGCGTCGAGGGCGGAGAAGTAGACCCGGGTGGCTTCGTCGATCGAGCCGTTGACCAGGAAGAGGTCGGCGAGCTGGCGGTAGGCGCGCAGCGCCTTGTCGGTGAGCTGCTGGCCCTGGTAGAGCCTGGCGAGCTTGAGGTAGTGGGCCGGCGAGTCGGGGTCGATCTCCGTCATCCGCTGGTAGATGTTGATGGCGGAGGTCGCGTTGTCGCGCTTCTCGAAGTGGTCGGCGAGCACCTGGTATTGGGTGCGGGCCTCGTTGAGCAATCCCTGGCGGTAGTAGAGCTCGGCGAGCCGCTCGTAGACCTGGAGCGATTGCGGGCTGAGCTTGATGATCTTCTTGTAGATCGCGATCGCCTTGACGAAGAAGCCGTCGCGGGTGTACTGGTCGGCGATCTGCGAGAAGAGCTTGACGGCCTCGTCGAAGCGCTCGATGCGGGCGTAGAGGTCGCCCACCCGGTTCAGGGTGTTGGCGTCGTTCGGGTTCTCCGCCAGGACCTTGCGGTACTCCTTGATGGCGGCCTCGAGCTTGCCCCGGTTGACCAGCTTCTCGGCGGCGCGGACGACCTTTTCGCGCTTGGTGGCCATCAGCGGGCTTCCTCCGGCCGTGGCGAAGGCTCTCCGGCACGCGGCAGCACCGAGCGGAAAGTGAGGCGGTGGATTGCGCTGGGCCCGTATTGGCCGAGGGCGGCGCGGTGGCGGGCCGCGCCGTAGCCCTTGTTGGCGGCGAGGTCGTATTGCGGGTAGCGGCGGTCGAGCTCGACCATCTGCCGGTCGCGCTCGACCTTGGCGAGGATCGAGGCGCAGGCGACCGCGTAGCTGACCTGATCGCCGCGGATGACCGGCAGGACGGGAAAGGCCAGGCCGTCGAGGCGCACGGCGTCGACCACGGCGATCTCGGGCGCCGGCGCCAGCCGGGCGAGGGCGCGGTGCATGGCCCGGCGGGTGGCCTCGAGCACGTTCAGGCGGTCGACGTCGCGCGGCGAGGTGGCGGCCACCGCGTGCTGCGGGTGGGCGGCGCGGACGGCCGCGGCCAGGCGCTCGCGGTCGGCGGCGGCGAGCGCCTTGCTGTCGTCGACGCCGGCCACCAGGCGCCCGGGCTCGACGACGACGGCGGCGGCCACCACCGGCCCGGCGAGGGCGCCGCGCCCGGCCTCGTCGACGCCGGCCAGGCGCGCGTAGCCGCAGCCCTCCAGGAGCTCCTCGAGCCCCCGCATCAGCCGCAGGCGGTACGCCTCGGTCATCAGCCGGGCCATGGCGGCCCAGCCGGCTCCGGTCGTCAGGGCAACTCCGGTCGTCAAGCCAACTCCCGTCGCTGAGTCTACCGGGAAGTGGGCCGTGGTGCCCGCGCTGGTGACGCTCAGGCGGCCACGGCCGCGATTCGAGCGTCAGTCGATCCGACGCTCTTCGATCCTCGCCGCCTTGCCGCGCAGCGCTCGCAGGTAGTAGAGCTTGGCGCGTCGGACCTTGCCGTGGCGGACGACTTCGATCTTGTCGAGGATGGGCGAATGGAGGGGGAAGACGCGCTCCACTCCGATCCCGCCCGAGATTTTGCGGACCGTGAAACTCTCGCGGGTGCCGCCGCCACGGCGGCCGATCACCACGCCCTTGAAGATCTGGATGCGCTCCTTGCTGCCCTCGACCACGCGGACGTGGACGTTCACCGTGTCGCCGGCGCGGAAGTCCGGTACGGCGTCCTTGAGGTGGGGGCGCTCGACTTGAAGTAGCTGGCTCATGCTCGTAGTCCTCGTTTTTCGGCGATGCCGGGGGTCGGTAGTGCCGGCGGTCGGTTGTGTCCGGGGTCCCTGCCGACCCTATTATTTGGATCCGGAGCCGGAGTTTCAAGTCCGCGGCGGCGGATCGCCGCCGGCCGGGGGCGGCGCGACGCCGATTTCCCGCGCGAGCTCTGCCAATTCGCGGCGGTCACGCTCGTCGAGCTCGGCGGCGGCGAGCAGGTCGGGGCGCTTGGCTAGCGTCGCCCTGAGCGCCTGCCGCCGCCTCCAGGCCTCGACGTTGGCGTGGTGGCCCGAGAGCAGCACCGCGGGCACCGCGTGGCCCTCGACCTCCCGCGGCCGCGTGTACTGCGGGTAGTCGAGCAGGCCGCGGCGGAAGCTGTCGTGCTCCACGGAGTCGGAGAGCCCCACCACCCCGGGCACCTGCCGCGACGCCGCCTCGGCGAGGACCATCGCCGCCAGCTCGCCGCCCGAGAGCACGTAATCGCCGATCGAGACCTCCTCGTCGACGGCGAGCTCGCGCACCCGCTCGTCCACGCCTTCGTAGCGGCCGCACAGCAGCAGCAGGTCGCCGCGGCCGGCGAGCTCGCGCACCCTGGCGTCGTCGAGCCGGCGGCCCTGGGGCGAGAGCAGCACGCGCCAGGCGCCGCCGCCCGCCAGGGCGCGCACCGCCGCCAGCCAGGGCGGCGCCGTCATCACCATGCCGCCGCCGCCGCCGTAGGGCTCGTCGTCGACGCTCTTGTGCGGGTCGTCGGTGAAATCCCGCAGGTCGTGGACGGTGATCTCCATCAGGCCTTCCTGGCGGGCGCGCCCCACGAGGCTGGTCTCCAGGAACGGCCCGAAGAGCTCCGGGAAAATGGTCACGATCCGGATGCGCATGTCTCCACCAGCCCCGGGGGCAGACGCAGGTCGATGCGGCGCGCCGCCACGTCGACCCGCTCGAGGAAGGCGTCCACGAAGGGCACCAGGAGGTCGCGCCCGCCGCGGCGGATGCGCAGCAGGTGGCCGCCGCCGTCCTCGAGCAGCTCCGCCACCTCGCCGAGCTCGCCCTCGAGAACCTCGAAGCAGCGGCAGCCTACCAGCTCGTAGTGGTAGTAGCAGCCGGGCGGCGCCGCCGGGATCCGCGCGAGCTCGACCTCGAGACGGCCGCCGCGCAGCTCCTCGGCCGCGTCGCGGTCCTCGCAGCCCGCGAAGGCGATCAGGCCGCCGCCGCGCACCGGCCGGAAGCTCGTCACCGTGACCGTGCGCGGCGGCCGCCGTGCTTGGCCGGGCTCACGCCGTGGCGCTCGCAGCAGCAGCTCGCTGCCGGGCGCGAAGCGTTCAGGGTTGTCGCTGTGGATCTCGATCTTGAGCTCGCCGCGCACGCCGTGGGGACGCACCAGGTAACCGACCAGAACGGTCTCGGCTTCCTCGCTCGTCAGGTCGATCGGCGGCGTCGGCTCATTCGCGGATCTCGAGCGCATAGCGGCGGCCGTCCTGGGTGCCGCGCACGTCGAGCAGGGTGCGCAGCGCGCGCGCGGTGCGGCCCTGGCGGCCGATCACCTTGCCGAGGTCGTCGGGCGCCACCCGGACCTCGAAGCGCGTGAGGCCGCGATCCTGGCTTTCCGAGACCCTCACGTCGCCCGGCTCGTCGACGAGGTAGGCGATCAGGCGGGCGAGCTCCTGGCGCAGCGGCGGGCCGTTTTCCGGATGTCGCATCGGCGGATCGCGGGATCAGGTCGCGGGCGGCTCTTCGGTCGTTTCGGGAGCAGCAGCTTCGGTGGCTTCGGGAGCAGCAGCTTCGGTGGCTTCGGGAGCAAGGGCCGTTTCGTCGGACACGTCCGACATGTCTGACGAGTCGGACGCGGCGGCATCCGCGGCTTCCGCGGCCTCGGTGACCGCCGCGGCATCCGTGGCTTCCGCGGCCTCGGTGACCTCGGCCTCGATGACCGCCTCAGCGGCCGGCTCAGGCGCCACGGCCGCCGGAGCGGGGGCCCTCGACGACTGTCTGATGAGCTTCTTCACCGCGTCGGAGATCTGCGCCCCGCGCTCGTTCCAGTACGCGACGCGGTCGGCGTCGATCGCGATGACCGACGGCTCCTGGCGGGGATCGTAGAAACCGACCTCCTCGACCGACGCCGCCGTGGGCGTGCGCCGCGAGTCGGAAACCACGACGCGGAAAAACGGCCGATGTCGGCTTCCCATTCGGCGGAGCCGAATCTTCAACATGTCACGTCCTCCAATTCCGGAGATCTACGGCGAGGTGTAGACGTACGCGAGCCCGGCGCCGTTCCGGGACCGCGCGAAGAGAGGGATCCTAGCAGGAAAGGACGGCCTTGGCTAGTACCCGGCGTCTCGAAAGCCGGTAGAATGCCATTCATGTTGCGACGGACGATTCGCTTCGGCCTGCTCCTCTTGCTCGCGCCGGCGGCGGCGGCGGTGGAGCCCGTGCCCCCTGGCCCGGCCGATCGGCTCAAGGTCCTGCTCCTCGACTACAACGCGCCGGAGGAGCACGACGTCGTCCAGAGCTATCTCTGCGTCGACCCTTGTACCCGCGAAGGCGGCTGCCCCGACGCGCTCGTCAGGGACGGCGCCGACTCCTGGAGCGACGCCTTCCTCGTCTACCGGCCGCGCTACATGGGCCGCGACGCCCGTTTCGTGGTCGACGTCTACAAGCAGCGCGGCATCGACCTGCTGTCGATCTCCGGCCACCACGCCTCGGGCTTCTCGGGCGAGTACCGCCGCGGCCTCTTCGAGACCGACAAATTGCGCCGGCACCTCGACGGCAGCGTCGGCGCCGCGGGCTTCTTCACCTCGCCGGCGATGGTCATGCTCCACGGCTGCCGCACCGACGTGAAGTCGAAGTTCGACGGCGATCCCGTGGAGTACCTGCTGCACGTGATCGACGAGACCCGGGTGCGCGAGGACGAGTTCGAGCGCCTGATGGCCGCGGTGCAGCAGATCGGCGGCGTGCAGCAGGCCTACCGCGACCTCTTCCCCAACGCCTGCCTGCTCGGCTACCGCGGCACCCAGACCCCCGGCGGACGCTACGAGATCTACCGCCAGGTCGACCGCTTCCTGCGCCTGCTCGCGCAGGCCGCGCGCCTGCTTCCCGCCGGCGAAGGCGGCGAGGTGGCGCCGCGGATCTCGTTCACGGATTCCGGCTCCTACGCCGAGGCGGCGCGGCGGGTCGACGCCGAATGCCCGGGCGGCTGGCCCTGCAACCTGTGCCGCCGCGATCCCGACTACTACGGCCCGCTGGCCGACGCCCTCGAGCGCTTCCTCCGGCGCGAGCGGGTGCGCATCCACGAGCTCGGCCGAACGCGCGGCGCCGCCGAGGCGCGGCAGATCGAGTCCGCCCTCGAGAGCGCCTCGTTCTACTCCAACACCCGCTGGTCGTGCTCGTCCGCCGAGCCGGGCACCGCGCCGGTGTGGCCCGACCCGGTGGACGAGTCGCCGTTCGGGCGCCTCTTCCTGCGTCTGCTGTGGCTCGACCTCCTCGAGACCTTGCAGCCCGATCAGCAGCGACTGCTGCAACGCGAGCTCGTCCATCGCCTGGGCACGATCACCTTCCGCGAGATCGACCGCATCGAGCTGCGCGCGTGGATCAAGGCGCCGCAGCACTGGCAGATCCTGCAGGACTTCCTCCAGGGACCCCTGCTCACGATGTCGTCGTTGCGCCAGCGCGACTTCTTCGCTTTCCTGGCCAACGTCGGCTGCACCCGATGCCTCGAGCTGGCCTTCGCCGACGGCGTGGCCTCGATCCTGCGCGAGAACGCGGCCAGCCGCTTCGTGCCCGAGCTCGGCGAGGGCCTCTACCGCCGGGCGCTCGCCGACGCCGACCCGCGGGTGCGCGCGGCCGCCGCCGAGCGGCTGGGGCCGGAGCTCGGCCACCTCCTGGAAGCGCCCGCGGCCGCCCTCACGCCGAGGTGAGCGGCCGCCGGACGCGACGCCTCTACCTGAAGACCTTGAACCAGAGCTCGAAGAACCGCTTCGCCGCCGGCGTCAGGCGGCCGCGGTTGTAGCGGTCGCCGGCCTTGCGCAGCACCTCGGCCTGGGTCGGGTAGGGGAAAATCGTCGACGAGAACTTCGACAGCCCCAGCTTGTGGGTCATGGCGAAGGCGACGGCGCTGATCAGGTCGCCGGCGTGGGCCGCCACCAGCGTCGCGCCCAGGATCTCGTCGCTGCCCTGCCTGAGGTGGACGCGGAAGAAGCCGTCGTCCTCGCCGTCGAGCCTGGCGCGGTCGACGTCGTGGAAGGGGATGGTGATCGTCTCGACCTCGTGGCCCTGCTGCCGGGCCTCGTGCTCGTAGAGGCCCACGTGGGCGATCTCCGGGCTGGTGTAGGTGGCCCAGGGGATCACCAGGTCGGCGTCCTTGCCGCGGCCGAAGAAGAAGGCGTTGCGCACCACCAGGCGGGCGTGGGCGTCGGCCGCGTGGGTGAACTTGTAGGGACGGCTCGCGACGTCGCCGGCGGCGAAGACCCGCCGGTTGGTCGTGCGCAGGCGCGCGTCGACCTTGACGCCGGTCTTGTCGTACTCGACGCCCGCGGCCTCGAGCCCCATGCCTTCGACGTTGGGCGCCCGGCCCACCGAGAGCAGGATGCGGTCGACCGCCACCTCCACGCTCCGGCCGTCGGCGGTCTCGGCGACGACGACCTTGGCGTCGCGATCCTTCCTGATCTCCCTGATCTTGACCCCCAGGTGGAGCGTCACGCCGTCGGCCGCGAGCGCCTTCTGCACGACGGCGGCGGCGTCGCGGTCCTCGCGCGGCAGCACGTGGTCGGCGACGTCGAAGACGGTGACCTGGCTGCCGAAGCGGGCGAACGCCTGCGCCATCTCGCAGCCGATCGGGCCGCCGCCGATGACGCCGAAACGCCGCGGCAGCTCGGTGAGCGAGAACACGCTCTCGTTGGTCAGGTAGTCGACGTCGGCGAGGCCGGGGATCGGCAGGGCGACGGCGCGGGCCCCGGTGGCCACCGTGGCGCGGCGGAACTTGAGGCGCCGGCCGTCGACCTCGAGGGCGTCGGAGGCCACGAAGCGCCCCTCGCCGAGGAAGACGTCGACGCCGAGGTCGCGGAAGCGCTCGGCGCCGTCGACGGCGCTGATGCCCGCCCGCAGGCGGCGCATGCGCTCCATGGCGCGGGCGAAGTCGCCGTGGCCGCCGGCCGCCGGACCGCCGAAGGCGCCCTCGGCCTCGCGCGCGGCGTGCCAGGCGCGGGCGGCGCTGATCACGGCTTTCGAGGGCACGCAGCCCACGTTCAGGCAGTCGCCGCCCATGAGCTGGCGCTCGACGAGGGCGACGCGGGCGCCGAGCCCGGCGCTGATCGCCGCCGTGACCAGGCCGGCGGTGCCGGCGCCCACCACCACCATGTGGTAGCGCTCGGCGGCCTCGGGGTTGACCCAGTCGTGGGGGTGGACGTTGGCGAGGAGCGCGCGGTTGTGCTCGTCGTCGGGCTCGAGGATGGGCTTGCCGCGCTCACTCATCGCCGGCCTCTCCTTTCCCCTCGTCGATCTCGGTCTTCTCGGCGAGGGCCCGGCGCGCGATGCGCGTGACCACCGCGGTCACCGCCACGGTGGCGGCGAGGCCGAGGCCGAGGAAGACCCACCGCTCCGCGCCCTGCTCGACCTCGGCGTTGCCCGCGGCGAGGGCCGCGACGTCGCCGATCGCCTTGCCGTAGTAGACGTAGAGGAACGTCCCCGGCAGGGTGCCGAAGGCGGCGAGCAGGTAGTCGGTGAAGCGCACCCGGGTGAGCCCGAGCGCGTAGTTGCCGAAGCTGAAGGGGAAGACCGGCGTCAGGCGCAGCAGGAAGACGATCTTGAAGCCCTGCTCGCCCACCGCCTTGTCGACGGCGGCGAACCGCGCGTTGCCCTCGATCTTCTTCGCCACTAGGCCGCGCGCCACGTAGCGCGCGATCAGGAAGGCGGCGGCGGAGCCGATGGTGGCGCCGCAGAAGACCCACAGCGTGCCCCAGCCGAGGCCGAAGATGGCGCCGCCCAACATGGTGAGGATGGCGCCGGGCGCCGCGATCACGATGCCCACGGCGTAGCCGGCGACGAAGATCACCGGCCCCAGGGCGCCCTGCCCCTTGACCCAGTTGGCGAACTCCAGGAAGTAGTCGCCGGCCTGACGGCCGAAGACGATGAGGGCCGCCAGCGCGGCGAGCCCGACGAGTATCTTGACGATCCAGCCGGTATTCGATGCGGCCGCGGGCGGCGGCGTCTTCGCCTCGTCCATGCCCACGGCGGCGGGTTGGTCGGTCATCGCGTGTCCTCCTTGACGTCCCCGAGAACGGGGGATGCGCGTCTGAGGTACGGAAGGCGAGGGCGAGTGGACCTATACCGTACCAGGAATCCGCCCCCTCCGCGCGCCTGAGACCGTCTGCAGCCCCCTTCAGGGGGCTTACCCTCGATAGCACGGGCCTTCAGGCCCGTGCGGGCGCGCCGACGGATGCTGCGGTGCAACGCAGATTGTGCATTTCTGGCCATCTCGAGGCTTCACTCCGCAAGATCCTGGTTGACTTTCCCCGGAAGCCAGCCCATACTCTGCACCCTGACGTCCCAACCGATAACACTCTGCAAGAGGACATTCCATGGACCGTGAGGACATCGTACGCATCGTCGAGGAGGAGGACGTGCGCTTTCTCCGCCTCCAGTTCACCGACATGATGGGCATCATCAAGAACGTCGAGATCCCGCGCAGCCAGTTCGACAAGGCGCTCGACGGCCAGATCATGTTCGACGGCTCGTCGATCGAGGGCTTCTCGCGCATCGAGGAGTCGGACATGCTGCTGGTCCCCGACCTCGAGACGTTCCGCGTCAACCCCTGGGCCAATCCCGACGGCACCAAGGTGGCGAGGATGATCTGCGACGTCCACCAGCCCGACGGCTCGCCTTTCGCGGGCTGTCCGCGGCTGGCCCTGAAGCGCGTCGTCGAGCGCGCCCGCGCCAAGGGCTACCAGATGGTGGCGGGTCCGGAGGCCGAGTTCTTCCTCTTCTCCAAGGACGCCGAGGGCAACACCCTGACCGAGACCCACGACGTGGGCGGCTACTTCGACCTGACGCCGGTCGACCGCGGCGAGGAGTGCCGGCGCGACGTCGTGATCGTGCTCGAGGCCATGGGCTTCGAGGTCGAGGCCGCCCACCACGAGGTGGCGCCGGGCCAGCACGAGATCGACTTCAAGTACGCCGACGCCCTGGCCTGCGCCGACAACGTGGTGACCTTCCGCTTCGTGGTCAAGAAGGTGGCGCTCGAGCACAACCTGCACGCCACCTTCATGCCCAAGCCGCTGGTGGGGGTCAACGGCTCGGGCATGCACACCCACCAGAGCCTGCTCGACGAGGGCGGCAACAACACCTTCTACGACCCCGACGGCCGCTGGCAGCTCTCGTCGACGGCGCTCTCCTACATCGCCGGCCTGCTCGACCACTCGGCCGCCATGGTGGCGATCACCAATCCCCTCATCAACTCCTACAAGCGCCTGGTGCCGGGCTTCGAGGCGCCCACCAACGTCGCCTGGTCGGAGCGCAACCGCAGCCCGCTGGTGCGGGTGCCGGCGCGGCGCGGCATGTCGACGCGCTGCGAGCTGCGGTTGCCCGATCCGGCGTGCAACCCCTACCTGGCGCTGGCGGTGATGCTGGCGGCGGGTCTCGACGGCATCGAGCGCGGGCTCGATCCGGGCGAGCCGGTCAACGAGAACATCTTCGCGATGAGCGAGCGCCGCAAGCGTCGCCTGAAGATCAGGCAACTGCCCGCCAGCCTGGCCGACGCGCTCGACCACCTCGAGCGCGACAAGGTGATCCTCGACGCCCTGGGCGACCACGTGGCCCAGCACTACGTGCAGGCCAAGCGCCAGGAGTGGCTCGAGTTCATCGCCCACGTCCACCCCTGGGAGCAGGAGCGCTACCTGGCCGAGTACTGATTCATGAGCCTGATTCATGAGCACTGACGCGCCCGGCGGCGCGGTGCTGGCGCTCGACGAGCTGACCTGGACCGAGACCCGGGACCTCGACCGCGGAGCGCTGGTCGCCCTGCTGCCGGTCGGCGCGGTCGAGGCCCACGGCCCGCACCTGCCGACCTCGACCGACCGCGTGATCGCGGTGGCGATGGCGCGGGAAGGGGGGCGGCGGCTGGCGGCGCGGGGTCTCCTGGCGCTGCTGCTGCCGCCGATCGACTACACGGCCGCCCCTTTCGCCGCCGGCTTTCCGGGCACCGTGTCGGTGCGCCCGGAGACGGTGACGGCGCTGGTCGCCGACGTGGCGGCGTCGCTCGCGGCCCACGGCGTGCGCTACCTGGGGCTCGCCAACGCCCACCTCGACCCCGCGCACCTGGGCTCGCTCCACGCCGCGGTGGAGCGCATCCGCCGGGAGAGCGCCCTCAAGGTCGCGTTCCCCGACGTCACCCGCAAGCCGTGGGCCTCGCGCCTGACCGACGAGTTCAAGAGCGGCGCCTGCCACGCCGGCCGCTACGAGGGTTCGATCGTGCTGGCGCGTCGTCCCGACCTGGTGCGTCAGGACCGCATGGCGTCGTTGCCGGCGCGTGCGACGTCGCTGGCGGCGGCGATCCGCGACGGCGCGACCACCTTCGAGGAGATCGGCGGCCACGACGCCTACTTCGGCGACCCGGCGGCGGCCACGGCGGCAGAGGGCGAGGCGACGATCGCCGTCCTCGGGGCGATCCTCGAAGAGGCGGTCGTCGACCGCCTCGCCGGCGATTGACGGGTCACAAAGATCATGCAACACTGTATGCATGAGAACGACGCTCGAGTTGGACCAGAACCTGGTTGACGAGGCGATGAGAGCCACGGGTGCTCCGACGAAGACGGCTGTCGTGCACCTGGGTCTGGAGGCTCTCGTTCAGGCCGCGGCTCGGCACCGGCTTGCAGCCCTTCGAGGAAGCGTTCCCGAGGCCAAAGCTCCTCCTCGGCGGCGCCTGCCAGAGCGATCAGCGTAAAAAGTGCCAATGCGGCAAGCAGGCATCCGATGGCGCGACTGCGGTTTCTCATAGTCTGTCTCCTTCTTCCGGCTCCTTGTTCTGGTCCTCCACTACTCGAGAATCGGATGC
>Ga0299906_10002917_pt1 | contig 14128 bp, 11 predicted proteins | sample RVTome_14_FD_200259 | JGI IMG/M metagenome (GOLD analysis project Ga0299906, IMG submission 200259) | Soil microbial communities from uranium-contaminated site in the Upper Colorado River Basin, Wyoming, United States - RVT145D125 (version 2) ... | reverse complement strand
GGGGTGTAGCTCAGCCTGGTAGAGTACTGCGTTCGGGACGCAGGAGTCGGAGGTTCAAATCCTCTCACCCCGACCACGGATTCCCCGTTGGTCGGTGATCGCGGATCACCACGTTCAGTAGGGCAGGCTGAAGAACAGCCGGATGCCCTCCACATCCGGGCCCACGCGGAAGGCGAGGCCCACCATGTCCGCGTCGAAGCCCACGATCGATAGCGGGCTGTGTGTCTTCAGGCTGAAGGCGATCTCGGCCTCCTCGCGCACTTCGTTGTTGACGTCCTGCAGCACCGGGTAAGGCAGCTTCTGCAGGTAGGCGTAATGGATGAGGTGGATGCCGAAGTCCACCGATCGCCCCCACAGCGTTCCGTTGGTGGGGAACGCCAGGTTCAGGCCGGTGATGAACAGCGTCAGCGGAAACGATGAGCCGTCGCTGATGTACGCCGAATGGCTGAGCGTGTTGCCGAGGGTGAACTCACCGGCGCCGACCGGGAACAGCAGGCGGCTTTTCACCCCGAGGCTGTACAGCGTCGCCGCGTCGTCGCCGTCGAGCTCCCAGCCGTAGCCGGCCTGCGCGAAGGGCCGCAGGCGCCAGTTGCGCAGCGCCATGAAGTCGGCCTCCACGCCCGGCAGCACGCTCATGGTGCTCACCGAATCCGGCGGGCCGTCCTGCAGCACGTCGTCGAAGCGGAAGTCGTAGAAGCCGAAGGACACCGGCAGCTTCAAGGCCAGGCCCCAGCCGTTGCGCTCGAGGCTGCGCAGCTTGTACCCCAGCGGCAGCTGCAGCACCGCCACCTGGCGGTCGCCGGACTGGTAGATACCGGTGCCGAACACCGCCGCGTAGTACCAGTTGATAAGCTGCTCGGTGCTCTGCGCCCGCACTGCCTGAGCCACGGCGGCGGAAGGCAGCGACAGGCCGAGGAGGAGGCCCGCAGCGACGCGGAGCGAGGCGGGGGACATGTGCGCCGGTTGTTGGATTTTGCCGGCATGATAGGCGAAATGCCCGCCGTGAAGCCGGTCGAAACCGGGCCGGCGCACGGCTTGGTCGCTCTCCCCGCCTGGAGTATGATCCCAGCCCAGCCGACCCGTCCGCGGAGCCCGAGCGCCTCATTCTGGGCTGCATCTTTCCGATTTCGCGCCGATAACCCCACCGAAGCTTAGATGTTTGCAAAGTTTCTTCTCCTGCTCGCCCTGGGCATCGTGGTGTACCTGATCGTCAGCCGCATGCGTCGCGACCAAACGCCGCCCGAGGCGCTGCGCAAGCAGCCGCCTCCCGCGGTCGCACCCGAGGACATGGTGCGCTGCGCCGTGTGCGGCGTGCATCTGCCGCGCAGCGAAAGCTTCACCTCGCGCGGGCAGTACTTCTGCACCGATGAGCATCGGCGCCTGGGTGCGCCGGGGGCGCGCAAGAACGGATGAACGGCGCCAGCGTCGAGGTCAGCGCCCGGGACATCACCGCGGCCGCGGCGGTCGGGCTGCGCATGGGGAACGGCTACCCGAACTCCTACTGGCGCTCGCTGTTCTACTTCAACGTCTACCGGCTGATCGTCGCCACCCTGCTGCTGGTCACCGCGGTGGTGTTCACCGACTCGGTGTTCGGATCGCGCAACCTCAACCTGTACCTTTACGCCAGCGCCGCCTACATCCTGAGCACGGTGGTCTTCTTCGTCACGACCACCTCGCGTCACCCGGACTTCAACCTGCAGATCGCGTTGCAGGTGGGCGCCGACGTCCTGTTCGTCACGCTGCTCACCTACGCCAGCGGCGGGGTCAGCGGCGGCCTGGGGCTGCTGCTCCTGGCCTCGCTCGCCGCGGCGGGCATCATCAGCCGCGGGCGCCTGACGCTGTTCTTCGCCTCGCTCGCCAGCATCGCCGTGCTGCTCGAGCACACTTTCGAAACGCTGTATCGCGACGGCACGGTCAATTTCTTCGTGCAGGCCGGGCTGCTGAGCGTGGGCTACTTCGCCACCGCGTGGCTCGCGCACACCCTGGCGCGCTACACCCAGGCGAGCGAGCAGCTGGCCGCCCAGCGCGAGGTGGACCTGGCCAACATGGCGCAGGTGAACCAGCTCGTGATCCAGGACATGCAGGATGGCGTGCTGGTGGTGGACGAGCGCGGCGTGATCCGCCAGATCAACCGCCGGGCGATCGAGATCCTGGGCCCGATCCCGAAGTCCGGGCGCGAGCTGCTGCTGAAGGAGTATGCCCCGGCGCTCGCCGATCGCCTGCAGAAGTGGCGCGAAGACCCGGGCGCCGGCTTCGACCCGCTGCGCACCGTGCTCACCCACAAGCTCGCCGGTGCACGCTTCGTCCCCGTGGGACGCAACCGCAACGTCGGCGCGGTGGTGTTCCTCGAGGACCTGTCGCGCATCCAGGCCGAAGCGCAGCAGATGAAGCTCGCCGCCATGGGCCGGCTCACCGCCAACATCGCGCACGAGATCCGCAATCCCCTGTCCGCCATCAACCACGCGGCCGAGCTGCTGCTCGAGGAGCCCAACCTCACCGAGACGCAGAACCGGCTGCTCACCATCGTCCACGACAACACCCAGCGGCTGGACCGCATGGTGCAGGACGTGCTGAAGCTCAACCGCCGCGACCGGGCGCACCGCGAAACTTTCCAGATGGCCGACTTCCTGCGCACCTTCGTGGCGCAGTTCTCGCAGATCGAGAAGGTGCCCGACGAGGTGATCCGGCTGGAGATCGCGCGCGACGGCAGCGTCACGTTCGACCGCAGCCATCTGAACCAGGTGATGTGGAACCTGTGCCGCAACGCGCTGCGCTACTGTCTGCGCAAGCCCGGCAGCATACGGCTGTACCTGCACGCAGGCATGCTGAGCAATAGTCTAGAATTGAGCGTGTACGACGACGGCCCGGGTGTGCCGGAGGCGATCCGCCCGCATCTGTTCGAGCCCTTCTTCACGACTGCGGCGAGCGGCACGGGCCTGGGGCTGTATATCGCGCGGGAGATCTGCGACGCCAACAACGCGACGCTCGACTATGTCGAGCAGCCGGGCGGCGGCGCGCACTTCGTGGTGGCCATGAGGGGAGTGAAGATTTGAAGCGTACCGAGCGGGCGGGATCGGGCGGCCGGGCCACTGCGCCCCAGCGCTGCGTGTTGGTGGTGGACGACGAGGTCGACATCCTCGAGCTGATCGAGCTCACGCTCCTGCGCATGGGCCTGGATGTGGAGCGCGCCATGAGCGTGCGCGACGCCGCCGCCAAGATCACCGCCGGCAGGCACTACGACCTGTGCCTGACCGACATGCGGTTGCCCGACGGCACCGGCCTGGAGATCGTCGAGAACATCACCCGTGCCGGGCTGGACCTGCCGGTGGCGGTGATCACCGCCCACGGCAACACGGAGAACGCGGTCGCAGCGCTCAAGGCCGGCGCCTTCGACTACGTGTCCAAGCCGGTCAGCCTCGACCAGCTGCGCACCCTGGTCAAGTCGGCCCTGTCGCTGCCCAAGGTCGGCGAGACCAAGTCCGCCGAGCTTGCGCCGGGCGAAAAGGGGCTGCTCGGCACCTCGCCCGCGATCGGGCACGTGCGCGACCTGATCGAGAAGCTGGCGCGCAGCGAGGCGCCGGTGCACATCACCGGCGAGTCCGGCAGCGGCAAGGAGCTGGCCGCGCGCCTGATCCATCAGAAAAGCGCACGCCGCGACCGGCCGTTCGTGCCGGTGAACTGCGGCGCCATTCCCGAGAACCTGATGGAGAGCGAGTTCTTCGGTTACCGCAAGGGCGCCTTCACCGGGGCGGATGCCGACCGCGACGGCTTCTTCCAGGCCGCCAACGGCGGCACGCTGTTCCTGGACGAGGTGGCCGACCTGCCGCTGCCGATGCAGGTCAAGCTGCTGCGCGCGATCCAGGAGAAGAAGGCGCGCAAGGTCGGCTCCACCCAGGAGGACTCGGTGGACGTGCGCATCATCAGCGCCACCCATCAGAACCTGGCCGATTGCGTGGAGTCGGGCAAGTTCCGCCACGATCTGTACTACCGGCTGAATGTGATCGAGCTGCGCATGCCGGCCCTGCGCGACATGCGCGAGGACATCCCGGCCATCGCCGGCGCAGTGCTGGACAAGCTCGCCGGCCAGGCCAAGGTGTCGCTGCCCCAGCTCGAGCTGGAGGCGATGCAGGCCCTGGCGCAATACGACTTCCCGGGCAACGTGCGCGAGCTGGAGAACATTCTCGAGCGCGCCATGGCGCTGTGCGACGGGCAGAAGATCACCACCGCGGACCTGCAGCTCACGCCGCCGGAGGCCGAGGAGGTGGTGCGCACCTCGGAGGGCGCGGAGGGCAAGTGGCCGCTGCAGGAGTACCTGGACCGGGTCGAGAAGGAAGCCATCCTCGAGGCCTTGGAGAAGACCCGCTTCAACCGTACCGCCGCCGCCAAGCTGCTCGGCATCACTTTCCGCGCCATGCGCTACCGCATGGAGCGACTGGGCATCAATTGAAGTTGGGCATCGACTCGACCTCGAAGTAAACTCGAAGCAAATAAGTGTCCGGGCATCGACCCGGGCCCGCTGGAGACCGCTCGCCATGACCTCACGCATCCTCGCCTTGCTGTTTGCGCTCGCGCTGGCGGCCCCTGCCGCCGCCGCCGGCCCCAAGAGCCTGCTCGGCACCTGGGAGGCCGCACGCAGCCCCGACGACGAGCGTCTGTACGTGCACCTGAAGGACAAAGGAAGGGCCGAGATCGTCGCCGAATACGACTTCACGTTGCCGGGCGTGCCCGGCAAGCGGCGCGGGCGCTCCACCACCTTCGGCAAGTGGAGCGTGAAGGGCGGCGAGGTGGTGATCACCTACGCCAAGGTGCGCGACCGGCTGCGCTACAGCGACAAGCTGTCGCTCACCGAGGTCGGTCTGACCGGCACCTCGGCGGCATTGAAGTCCACCGGCCAGGCCGACCCGAAGAGCCGCATCCGCGGAGCGACCTTGTGGAAGGCGCCGCACGAGTACAAGCTCAAGCCTCCCGAAGGCGCGCAGGCCGCCGGCACGCCCCCGGAACCGGCGCCGCCCGGCCAATGACCGCGGGTCGGCGCGGCGTGGCGCTCGGGCGCCGGACGCGCCGGGCCGCGACCGCGTGAGCGCGAGCAGCGGCGCGCAGGCGTTCGACGCCGACGGGCGCCTGCACCGCGCCCGCCAGATCGCGTCGCCCAACTTCGACGGGCGTCCCGCCGGCGAAGCCCTTCGTCTCCTGGTCGTGCACAACATCAGCCTGCCGCCCAACGAGTTCGGCGGACCGGGTGTGATCGACCTGTTCCTCAATCGCCTCGATCCCGGCGCCCACCCGTTCTACGCGGCCATCGCCTGGCTGCGCGTATCCAGCCACTTCTATATCCGGCGCGACGGCGAGCTGATCCAGTTCGTGCCCTGCGCGCGACGCGCCTGGCATGCCGGCGCCTCGCGCTGGAACGGACGCGAGGGCTGCAACGACTTTTCGGTGGGCATCGAGCTGGAAGGCTCGGACTTCGTGCCGTTCCGCGACGCGCAGTACGACGCGCTCGCGCGGCTCACGCGCGAGCTGATGGCGCACTACTCCATCCAGGCAGTGGTCGGGCACAGCGACATCGCGCCCGGCCGCAAGACCGATCCCGGGCCGTTCTTCGACTGGCCGCGCTTCCGCGCGCTGATTTGAACCGGTTCCCGGCGGCACGGCACAGACGCCGTAGCCGGGAGGCCGCCGCGTGAGCAGCGCAATCCCACAATCCGCGCGCCGCGCGCGACTATCACTTGACACCCGCAGCAGTCCCACTAGAATTAGTGGTCAATCGGCACACGTATACAAGATATAGTGGTTGCCCGCCACGCACCGAGTCACAACGCTGTCGCGGCCGAACGACATGCTGCCAGGGGGAGAGTTTGATGCAGACGGCCACTGAGATGGCGACCGCTACCGCGGCCGCCGTTCTTTCCATCGAAGGCGAAGCCCAGGCACGCGACCCGCGCTACGGCCAGTACCGCGTCATCCGGCGCAACGGCGCGGTGGTCGGGTTCGAGCCGGGCAAGATTTCGGTGGCCGTGACCAAAGCCTTCCTGGCGGTCAACGGCAGCCAGGGCGCGGCCTCGGCGCGCGTGCGCGAGCAGGTGGCCACGCTCACCGAGCAGGTGGTGGGCGCGCTCATGCGCCGCCACCCGCAAGGCGGCACCCTGCACATCGAGGACATCCAGGACCAGGTCGAGCTGGCGCTGATGCGCTCGGGCGAGCACGACGTGGCGCGCGCCTACGTGCTGTACCGCGAGGAACGGGCGCGCCTGCGCGCCCAGCAGAAGTCGGCGCAGGCCGAACCGAAGCAGCAGACGCTCGCCGTGGTCGAGAACGGCGTGAGCCGGCCCCTCGACCTCGACCGGCTGCAGGCGCTGGTCAGAGATTACTGCGAGGGCCTGGGCCGCGCCGTCGAGCCCGACTTGATCCTGCAGGCCGTGCTCAAGGACCTGTACGACGGCGTGCCGATGGACGAGGTGCGTAAGTGCGGCATCCTGTCCGCCCGCGCGCTGATCGAGAAGGACCCGGCCTACAGCTACGTCACCGCGCGCTTGCTGCTGCACAGCATCCAGGTCGAGGTGCTGGGCGAGGAGGCGACTCACGCCGACATGCGCACCCGCTACGCCGAGTACTTCCCCGGCTTCATCGAGAAAGGCATCGGCGCCGGCCTGCTGGATCCGCGGCTGCGCAGCTACGACCTCAAGTCGCTGGGCCAGGCGCTCGACGCCAACCGCGACTTCAAGTTCGGCTACCTTGGCCTGCAGACGCTCTACGACCGCTATTTCATCCACGTGGACGGTCGCCGCATCGAGCTGCCGCAGGCCTTCTTTATGCGCGTGGCGATGGGACTGGCGCTCAACGAAGCCGAACGCGAGGCCCGCGCCATCGAGTTCTACAACGTGCTGTCGAGCTTCGACTTCATGAGCTCGACCCCCACCCTGTTCAATTCCGGCACGCACCGCTCGCAGCTCTCGAGCTGCTACCTGACCACCGTGTCCGACGACCTCGACGGCATCTACGAGGCGATCAAGGAAAACGCCCTGCTGTCCAAGTTCGCCGGCGGCCTGGGCAACGACTGGACGCCGGTGCGGGCACTCGGCAGCCACATCAAGGGCACCAACGGCAAGTCGCAGGGCGTGGTGCCGTTCCTGAAGGTGGTCAACGACACCGCGGTCGCGGTGAACCAGTGCTTCTCCCCGGAGACGCTGGTCTACACCGCCGACGGGGCGAAGGCGATCCGCGACGTGCGCGCGGGCGACCTGGTCCTGGGCAAGAGCGGCAGCTATCGCGAGGTCGCGCGCACCTTCGTCTACAACCAGACCGACCCGATGGTCGCGGTGCACGTCAAGCATGCCATCGAGCCGCTGTGCGTGACCGCGGGTCACCCCTTCTATGCCATCCAGGAAGTGCCGGCCGAGCAGTCCAACGCCCGCACCCGCAAGTGGCTGGAGAAGGGCAAAGTGCGCGCCGGCTGGGTCGATGCCGGCGCCCTCGCAGCCGGCGACTATGTGGCGCAGGTGGTCCCCACCGAGATCGTGCCAGTAGCCGGGCTCACCGAGGACGACGCGCGCCTGTACGGCCTCCTGCTCGGCGACGGGCATTTGCCGAAGAACGGCTCGCAGTGGGGCGTGTCCGGCAACCCACAGCGCGATGGCCATCTCGAGTTCGTGCATGCCTACCTGGTCGCCCGTGGCGTCCACTTCTGGGAGACGGCCCGCAGCGACACCTACTGCCAGATCCACTGGGCGGCGGGCCGCGGCGCGGTGCGGGATGGCACCACCGGGCGCATCACCGGCGCCGGAGAGGCGACGCTTCCCTTTGCCCATGTCGACCTCTACGACGGCGACGGCCGCAAGCGCATCGCGCGGCGCTTTTCGCACTTGCCGCGCCGGCACACGCTGGCGCTGCTGCGTGGCCTCCTGGAAACGGACGGCTGCGTGTCGCGCGGCAAGGAGATCACTTTCACCAGCAGTTCCCGCCCGCTGATCGACGGGGTGCGCTATCAACTGCTGCGGCTGGGGGTGCCGACCGCCGGCCAGTACCGGGAGCGCGCCGAGGGCCATTCGGGCACACGTTCGGACGGCTCCGACATCCAGTTCGCCAGCGGCAGCCGCGCCTTCGACCTGCGCATCCCCGCTGTGGCGGAAGTCGCCGGGCTGGTGGGCTGCAAGCCCATTGGGAAGCGCAACTGGATCGAGCACGAGGGTTGCCTGTTCTCGCGCATCCGCAAGGTCGGGGCGATCGCGGTCAAGCCCTTCGTGATGGACCTGGAGGTGGACGTCGACGCGTCCTACATGACCGTCGCGGGCCTGGCCCACAACGGCGGCAAGCGCAAGGGCGCGGTCTGCTCCTACCTGGAAACCTGGCACCTGGACATCGAGGAGTTCCTGGAGCTGCGCAAGAACACCGGCGACGACCGCCGCCGCACCCACGACATGAACACGGCCAACTGGGTGCCGGACCTGTTCATGCGCCGGGTGATGGAAAGCGGCGAATGGACCCTGTTCTCCCCCAGCGACGCGCCCGACCTGCACGACAAGTACGGCAAGGCCTTCGAGAAGGCCTACCTGGAGTACGAGCGCAAGGCCGCCAGCGGCGAGCTGAAGCTGTTCCGCAAGATCCCGGCGCTGCAGCTCTGGCGCAAGATGCTGTCGATGCTGTTCGAGACCGGGCACCCGTGGATCACCTTCAAGGACCCGTGCAACCTGCGCTCGCCGCAGCAGCACGTGGGGGTGGTGCACAGCTCCAACCTGTGCACCGAGATCACGCTGAACACCTCGGCCAGCGAGATCGCCGTGTGCAACCTGGGCTCGGTCAACCTGGCCGCGCACATCAAGGACGGCAGGCTCGATCACGACAAGCTCAAGGCCACGGTGGCCACCGCCATGCGCATGCTGGACAACGTGATCGACATCAACTACTACGCGGTGGACAAGGCGCGCAACGCCAACCTCAAGCACCGGCCGGTGGGGCTGGGGATCATGGGCTTCCAGGACTGCCTGCACCAGATACGCGTGCCCTACGCCTCGAAGGAGGCGGTGGATTTCGCCGACCGCTCGATGGAGGCGGTGGCCTACTACGCCTACTGGGCCTCCACCGAACTGGCCGAGGAGCGCGGGCCGTACTCGACCTTCGAGGGCTCGCTGTGGCACCGCGGCATCCTGCCGCAGGACAGCCTGGCGCTGCTGCGCGAGGCCCGCGGCGGCTACGTGGACGTGGACACCAGCTCGACCATGGACTGGCCGGCGCTGCGGGCGCGCATCCGGCAGTACGGGATGCGCAACTCCAACTGCCTCGCCATCGCCCCCACCGCCACCATCGCCAACATCATCGGGGTCTCGGCCAGCATCGAGCCGACCTACCAGAACCTGTACGTGAAGTCGAACCTGTCGGGCGAGTTCACGGTGGTTAACGAGTACCTGGTGCAGGACCTCAAGAAACTCAACATGTGGGACGAGGTCATGGTGGCCGATCTCAAGTACTTCGACGGCAGCCTCGCGCGCATCGACCGTATCCCGGCCGACGTCCGTAGCCTGTATGCGACGGCCTTCGAGGTCGATCCGGTGTGGCTGGTGGAAGCCGGCGCGCGCCGCCAGAAGTGGATCGACCAGGCGCAGTCGCTCAACCTGTACATGGCGGGCGCTTCCGGCAAGAAGCTGGACGAGACCTATAAGCTCGCCTGGGTGCGTGGCCTGAAGACCACCTACTACCTGCGCACGCTGGGCGCTACGCATGCCGAGAAGTCGACAGTGAAGGCCGGGCAGCTCAATGCGGTGCCGGCCGACGGCGGCCTGTCCGCGATGCCGAGCAGCGCTGCGGCCGCGCCGGCAGGCGAGCAGGGCGCGGAGCCGAAATTCTGCGCGATCGATGATCCGACCTGCGAAGCATGCCAGTGACGGGCTGGGGTTGCGAGCACGATCGCGCGTGCCGCGCACGCTGTTGCGCGCGCCGCGCATTTCGCGCAGAGCGCGTGCTAATTCAGCGGCATAAACATTGCTTACCAGAAACGACCACAGGGAACACGAGATGCTGCAATTCGAGGACAACACAGCCGTCGCCGGACTCGGTCTCGCACCGATGACCGGGTTCATGCCGGCCGGTCTGGCGACATCGGCAGCGCCCGGGTCGATGTCGGCAATACCGGGTTCGATGTCGGCAACACCGGGTTCGATGTCGGCAACACCGGGTTCGATGTCGGCAACACCGGCTTCGTCGAGCTCGACGCCAGCGGCGGCTCCGGACGAGCGTCCGCTGTCGGACAGCTACCGCCGCATCAAGGTCGAAGACAAGCGCGTGATCAACGGCAAGACCGACGTCAACCAGCTCGTCCCGTTCAAGTACAAGTGGGCCTGGGAGAAGTACCTGGCCTCCTGCGCGAACCACTGGATGCCGCAGGAGATCAACATGAGCCGCGACATCGCCCTGTGGAAGGACCCGAACGGGCTGACCGAGGACGAGCGCCGCCTGGTGAAGCGCAACCTGGGTTTCTTCGTCACCGCCGACAGCCTGGCCGCCAACAACATCGTGCTCGGCACCTACCGCCACATCTCCGCGCCCGAGTGCCGCCAGTACCTGCTGCGCCAGGCCTTCGAGGAGGCGATCCACACCCACGCCTATCAATACATCGTCGAGAGTCTTGCGCTCGACGAAGGCGAGGTGTTCAATGCGTACCACGAGATCGCCAGCATCCGGGACAAGGACGAGTTCCTGATTCCCTTCATCGACACCCTGACCGACCCTTCCTTCCGCACCGGCACGCTGGAGGCCGATCAGCAGCTGCTGAAGAGCCTGATCGTCTTCGCCTGCATCATGGAGGGGCTGTTCTTCTACGTCGGCTTCGCCCAGATCCTGGCGCTGGGCCGGCAGAACAAGATGACCGGGGCCGCCGAGCAGTACCAGTACATCCTGCGCGACGAGTCCATGCATTGCAACTTCGGTATCGACGTGATCAACCAGATCAAGCTGGAGAACCCGCACCTGTGGACCCCGGAGTTCCGCGACGAGGTCCGCGAGTTGATCCAGAAAGGGGTCGAGCTCGAGTATCGCTACGCCGAGGACACCATGCCGCGCGGCGTGCTCGGCCTGAACGCGCCGGTGTTCAAAGAGTATCTGCGGTTCGTCGCCAACCGCCGCTGCCAGCAGATCGGGCTGGACGCGCTGTTTCCAGGCGCCACGAACCCGTTCCCCTGGATGTCCGAGATGATCGATCTGAAGAAGGAGAAGAACTTCTTCGAGACGCGCGTCATCGAGTACCAGACCGGGGGCGCGCTGAGCTGGGATTGAGACAACGAGGTCACGGACCGTAGGAGCGCCGGCTGCCGCACGCCAGCGCGCTCCGAACACAGGTTGATGCATATAGAAGGGTCGCGAAGCTCGCCCCGGCGGCAGCCGGGGCACAACGAACAGTGGGGGCCGCCGCGCCTTCAGTGCTGGCACTGGAGACGCCCGGCCCTTTTTTCCGTCCGCGCGGCAGCGGACGGTTCGAGGAACTGCGTCACCGGACGCCCGGCCGCCCGTCGCGGGCCGATGTCCGGCAGCGTGGTCGCACCGCAAGGTGCGTTGCAGTACGTGTTCAACTCAACCTGAGGAGTAAGCCACAATGGCTATGAAGAAATCTGCAGCGAAGAAGCCGGCCGCCAAAAGGAAGGCCCCGGCACGCAAAACCGCCCGCAAAGCGGCCAAGAAGCCGGCCATGAAGAAGATGGCCGCCAAGCGCCCGGCCAAGCGTAGAGCCCCGGCGCGCAAGTCGGCTGCCAAGAAGACGGCGGCGAAGAAGTCGCCGGCGAAGCGGGCGGCACGCAGGCCAGCCGCGAAGAAGGCGGCGAAGAAAGCGGCGAAGAAGCCGGCGGCGAAGAAGGCCAAGCGACCTGCGAGAAAGAAAGCGGGTGCAAAGAAAGCAGCGAAAAAACCCGCTGCGAAAAAGAAGGCGTCGGGAAAGAAGGCGGCCAAGCCCGCCATGACCGAAGCTGCTCCGGCAGCACCGAAGCCCGCTCCCGCGCCGGCAGCTTGGCCGTTCCCGGTTTCCGGTAACCGGCCGAACTAAGCTCTAGCTTCCAGGAGGCTCGCGGGAGGCCTGCATCCGTGAGGATACCAGTCACCTCCGCGGGCTTTGTGTCGTGGTTGCGATGGACCGCAAGAAAGTCAACTCAGGCAGCATCCGCTCGATCGGCTACGAGGCGGCTTCTCAAACCCTCGAGGTCGAGCTCGGCGACGGCAGCATCTGGCAGTACTCCAAGGTACCGTCCGAGGTGCACCGGCGCCTGATGGCCGCACCCTCGATCGTCAGCTACTACCGCGACAACATCGAGGAAGAGTACAGCCGCCGGCGGCTGAAATAGGTCAGCACTCCGGTTCGCCCGGCGCCGGCCGGGGGTCGGGGTCGAATCCGAAGCGCGCTGGCACCGTGGTCGCTTCGATGCGGCCAACGGGCACTGTCCCGCCCACCATGGCCAGCACCACCGCTGGCGCCCCCGAGGTGGCCTGCAGCAGTTCCTCCAGAGCAGCGTCCGAGAGCGCAGCGCCGGAAGCGTCCCGCAGGCGGGAGAGCGTCTCCGCCAAGTCCTGGCCGTGCACCACGCCGACGTTGTCGCCGAACTCCATCAGCAGGCTTCCCGCGTCGTCCAGCCACGCCGTGCGAGGCTGCGCCGGCATTCCGGTATGGGTGCGCAGCGCCAGGCCGCGCGCCGCAGGCTCGGTGCGCAGCACGTAAGGCGTATATTCCAGGCGCACGAACACGCGTTGTGGGCCATTCTGAAAGAACCACCGCCCGCGCTCGTCGTGGTCGTAGTTGCGGCCGATGAAATCGACCAGCGCCGGGTTGCCGATTCGCTCGCCCTTGATCGACCAGTTGCCGCGCCGGTCGAGCGCCAGCCAGCCGTAGGCGGCGGGAACGGTCGGCCACTTGGCCAGGGCGCGAAGTACGGCGTCGTCCATGATGCGGCTCCAGCGCGGCGGGCGTGCGCTGCAATCGACAGTTCAGTAGCATGCGCTGCGCCCGGGCCTGCGACGCCGGCCGCTTGCAGGGCCGCCGGATGCAGGCCGGTCACGTGCGGAGGGTGGGCTCGCTCGGCATGCACTGGGGCCGCGGGTTTTTCGTTACCATTATGCCAAGCCGCATCGACGGGAGGAACACTTCGTGGCAGGGCCGCTTCTGCTCGGTTGCGTGGCGGACGATTTTACCGGCGCCACCGATCTCGCCAACACGCTGGTCAAGGCCGGCATGCGCACCATCCAGCTGCTCGGCGTGCCGCGCCCCGGCCTGCAGACGTTGCAGGCCGATGCCGTCATCGTCGCGCTCAAGTCGCGGAGCAATCCCGCCGCGGAGGCGGTGGAGGGCTCGCTCGCGGCGCTCGAGTGGCTGCGGGCCAACGGCGCGCGCCAGTTCTACTTCAAGTACTGCTCGACTTTCGATTCCACCGACCGCGGCAACATCGGCCCGGTCGCCGACGCCCTGCTGGACGCGCTGGGTGCGGACTTCACCGTCTTCAATCCCGCCTTCCCGACCAACAAGCGCACGATGTACAAGGGCTATCTGTTCGTGGCCGACGAGCTGTTGTCCGAATCGGGCATGCGCCATCATCCGCTCACGCCGATGACCGATCCGTCGCTGGTGCGCGTGCTGCAGCGGCAGACCCGGCACAAAGTGGGCCTGGTGCAGTACGCCACGGTAGTGCAGGGCGCCGCCGCGGTGCGCGAGGCCTTCGCCGAGCTGCGTCGGGACGGGGTGCGCCACGCGATCCTCGACTCCATCACCGACGAGCATCTGCACACGCTCGGCGAGGCGTGCGCAGACTTGAAGCTCGTCACCGGCGGCTCCGGCATGGCGATGGGGCTGCCCGCCAACTTCGTGCGCACGGGGCTCATGCAGGCCGGCCAGCATGCGGCGCTGCCCAAGGTCACCGGCCCCACGGTGGTGCTGGCGGGGAGCTGCTCGGTGGCCACGCAGGGCCAGGTGGCGAGGATGAAGCAGAACCACGAGGCCTTCGAGCTGGACCCGATCGCCATCGCCGGCGGCAAGGACGTGGCCGCGCAGGCGCTGGCCTGGGCCTCTACGCGGCTCGGCGAAAAGCCGATCCTGTTGTACTCCACCGCCGCGCCCGAGCAGGTCGCCGCGGTGCAAGACAAGCTGGGACGTGAGGAGGCGGGGACG
>Ga0299906_10002916_pt1 | contig 14135 bp, 12 predicted proteins | sample RVTome_14_FD_200259 | JGI IMG/M metagenome (GOLD analysis project Ga0299906, IMG submission 200259) | Soil microbial communities from uranium-contaminated site in the Upper Colorado River Basin, Wyoming, United States - RVT145D125 (version 2) ... | reverse complement strand
CGATGATCTGCACCTCTTTGGCGGGGAACTGCTGGGCGAGACTCGCACCCGTAAGTCCGACGAGCATGCCCAACCCCATGACGACGCCCACCACGCGTCGCACGCCTGCCTTACGGACCGGAATGATGTTCATCACAGCGACCTCCTTCGATTGAGTCCTTGGCTTGGTATGACTCTGCGCCGCACGGTTGGCGGGTATCTTGAGCGAGATCAAAGGAGCGACGCCTCCCGCGACTCGTGACCCCGTGCCCCTTGATGCCTGAGCCTGCGGCGCAGCGGGGACGGGCCTCGGGCACGACCTTGGAGGACCCTCTGGTAATGTCGACTGCATGACCACGACCGCGAAAATCCCGCGCGCCATCTGGATGCTCGGCTTCGTCAGCCTGTTCATGGACGTCTCCTCGGAGCTCATCCACAGCCTGCTGCCGGTGTTCATGGTTTCCGGCCTCGGGGCGTCCATGCTCATCGTGGGCATCGTGGAGGGCGTCGCCGAGGCGACCGCGCTGATCGTGAAGGTCTTCTCCGGCACGGTCAGCGACTACCTCGGCAGGCGGAAGCACCTCGCCGTCCTGGGTTACGGCCTGGGCGCGATCTCCAAGCCGCTCTTCGCGCTGGCGCTGACCGTGGAGTGGGTGTTCGTCGCCCGGTTCATGGACCGGATCGGCAAAGGCATACGCGGCGCTCCCCGCGATGCCCTGATCGCCGATCTCACCCCGCCGACGATCCGGGGCGCAGCGTATGGGCTGAGACAGTCGCTCGATACGGTCGGCGCGTTCCTCGGTCCGTTGCTCGCGGTCGGCTTGATGTTGGTCTGGTCGAACGACTTCCGCACGGTCTTCTGGTTTGCTCTCCTGCCCGCGGTCCTGGCCGTCCTGCTCCTGGTCTTCGGAGTGCAGGAGCCCGAAACCCCCCGGGATCGCCGTCGGCTGGAATCGCCCGTGCGCTGGGAAACCCTGGGCGAGTTGGGACAAGCGTACTGGTGGGTCGTCGCGGTGGGTAGCGTATTCGCGCTGGCGCGCTTCAGCGAGGCGTTCCTGATCCTGCGCGCCCAGCAGCTCGGTCTGCCGGACGCATTCGCGCCGCTCGTGCTCGTCGTCATGAACCTCCTGTTCGCGGCGTCGGCCTACCCGATCGGCAAGCTTTCCGACCGGACCAGTCACCGCACGCTGCTGATCGCCGGCCTCGCGGTGCTGATTGCCGCCGATCTCGTTCTCGCCCAGGCGGCGGCGCTGGGCGCAGTCGGCGTCGGCGTGGCGTTGTGGGGATTGCACATGGGCATCACTCAAGGGCTGCTGGCGACGATGGTTTCCCAGGCCGCGCCGGCGCACCTGCGCGGCACGGCATTCGGGCTCTTCAATCTCGCGAGCGGCATTGCGATGCTCGCGGCCAGCGTGCTCGCCGGCCTGCTCTGGGACCGGGCCGGAGCGGCGACAACCTTCTATTGCGGGGCCGGCTTCTCCCTCCTCGCACTCGTCATGCTGGGGACAAGAGGCGCCCCGCCGGCGGCTTCCGCAGGCGGGCGATGCTGACCGGATCTCGCTTGCCGACCACGACCGGAGGCCGACGCCAAGAAAACCGATGGGGTTTGACGCACGTCAGCCAACCGAAGCGCATCGCCGGGCAGCATGACGCTGAATGGCGCCGCGGCTCACTATAGAGAATCCCCACGCCCTGCCGGCGAGCGAGGTCCTCGCCCGGCTCGGCACCGATCCCGAACGCGGCCTCGCCACGGCGGAGGCGCACGCGCGTCTCGTCGCGGACGGCCGCAACGAGCTGCCCTCCGCCCCGCCCGTCCCGCGCTGGCGGCGCTTCCTGGCCCAGCTCGAGAGCCCGCTCGTCCTGCTGCTGATCGCGGCGGCCGCGATCTCGCTCGGCGTCTGGGGGTACGAAGGCGCCGGGCACGTGCCGTACGAGGCGCTCGCCATCCTGGCGATCGTGGTCGCGAACGCGCTTCTCGGCTTCGTGCAGGAGGAGCGGGCGGAGCGCGCGGTGGCCGCCCTGAAGGGCATGACCGCCGCCACCGCGCTCGTCGTGCGCGACGGCGAGCGGAAGAGCGTCCCCGCGGCGGACGTGGTGCCCGGCGACCTCCTTGTGATCGAGGAAGGCGCCACGATTCCCGCGGATGCGCGCCTGACCCGGTCGGTCTCCCTGCAGACCGCCGAGGGCCCGCTCACCGGCGAGAGCACGCCGGTCGAGAAAGGCGTCGATCCCATCGCCGCCGGCGCGGCGCTCCCCGACCGCTCGAACATGCTCTTCTCCGGCACGGCGGCGACGTACGGCCACGGCCTCGCGGTGGTCACGGCAACCGGTGCGTACGCCGAGATCGGGCGCATCGCCGGGCTGCTCGCGACGACGGAGAGCCCGCCGACGCCGCTGCAGCGCCAGCTGGACAAGGTCGGCAAGGTGCTTGGCGCCGTCGTCGTCGCCATCGCGGTCGTGGTCGCCGCCACGGTCCTCGCGGTCGAGCAGGTCTACACCGCCACGGCCCTCGTCGGCGTGCTGCTGTTCGCGATCGCGCTCGCGGTCGCCGCGGTGCCGGAGGGCCTGGCGGCCGTGACGACGGTCGTGCTCTCGCTCGGCACGCAGCGCATGGCGAAGCGCAACGCCATCGTCCGCACGCTCGCCGCGGTGGAGACCCTCGGCTCGGCGACCGTGATCTGCACCGACAAGACCGGCACGCTCACACGGAACGAGCTGACGGTTCGCGCGCTCGTGACCGCGAACGGCCGGGTGGACTTCATGGGCACCGGCTATGCGCCCGAGGGAAAGCTGGTGGTGGGTGGCCGGGAACTCACCGCGGCCACGTTGCGCGCGGAGGCCGAGGGGGCGCTGACGGCCGGCCTGCTGTGCAACAACGCCGCCCTGGCGGAGCGCGAGGGGCAGTGGGTCGTGCTCGGCGATCCCACCGAGGGCGCGCTGAAGGCGGCGGCGATGAAGGCCGGCCTCGACCCGGTGCGCCTCGAGGCGCGCCTCGCGCGGGCGGGCGAGATCCCATTCTCCTCGGAACGCAAGTTGATGAGCACGCTGCACGCCGACATCGAGGCGCCCGATCGGGTCCTGCTGATGACGAAGGGCGCCCCCGACCTGCTGCTTACGCGCTGCACGCGCGAGCGGACCGGCGATACCGAGCGCGCGCTCACCGCCGGGCGGCGAGCCGAGATCCGGACCGCGATCGATCGGCTCGCCGGCGAAGCGCTCCGAACGCTGGGCCTTGCGTACCGTCGCCTGCCGCTCGAGGCGGCGACGCGGCTGCCCGAGGACGCCGAGGCGGAACTGACGTGGCTCGGCGTCGCCGGCATGATGGATCCGCCGCGCCCGGAGGCGCCCGCGGCGGTGCGGACCGCGCAGGCGGCCGGCGTCCGCGTCGTGATGATCACCGGCGACCATCCGGCGACCGCCGTGGCCATCGCGGCGGAGCTGGGCATCGCCGGGCCGGAGGCGCGGGCGGTGCTCGGCAGGGCGCTCGAGCGGATGTCCGAAGCCGAGCTCGTGGCTGCAGCGGCGCACGCCAATGTCTATGCGCGGGTGAGCCCGGAGCACAAGCTCGCCATCGTTCGCGCGCTGCACGCCCGCGGCGAGACCGTCGCGATGACCGGCGACGGCGTGAACGACGCGCCGGCGCTCAAGGCCGCGGACATCGGGATCGCGATGGGGATCGCCGGCACCGACGTGGCGCGGGAGGCCGCGGACATCGTGCTCGCCGACGACAACTTCGCGTCCATCGTCGCGGCCATCGAGGAAGGGCGCTCGATCTACTCGAACATCCAGAAGTTCCTGCGCTACTTGCTTTCGGCGAACCTCGGCGAGGTGCTGGTGGTCTTCTTCGGCGTCGCGCTGGCGGGCGTGCTGGGCGTGGTCGCCGGCGCGGGAGAAGCGCTCGTGCTGCCGCTCCTCGCGACCCAGATCCTGTGGATCAACCTCGTCACCGATTCGCTGCCCGCGCTCGCCGTCGGCGTCGACCCGCCCGACCCTGGGCTCATGCGGCGCACGCCGCGCGACCCGCGCACGGGCGTGATCACCCCGCGCATGTGGTACGGCATCGCGGCCGCGGCGGCGGTGATCGGCACGGGCACGCTGCTCGTGCTCGACGCAGGGCTCCCCGGCGGACTGATCGAGGGCGGCGGCTCGATCGAGTACGCGCGGACGCTCGCCTTCACCACGCTCGTGCTCTACGAGCTCGTCGACGTCTTCTGCATCCGCTCCGACGAGGTCACCACGTTGCGGGGGTTGTTCCGCAACAGCTGGGTCTGGCTCGCCGTCGCGGTCGGGCTCGCGCTGCAGCTGACGGTCGTCTACGTCCAGACGCTGCAGCAGGCGTTCGGCACCGTGCCGCTCGACGCCGCCGACTGGCTCGTCTGCGCCGCGGTCGCCTCGACCATCGCGTTCGCGCGCGAGGCCGGCAAAGCCTGGTGGCGCGCCGTGGACCGGTGGTCGCCGCGACACGGGGCGCGCAAGCGCTAACGCGCTAGCCGGCGAACCCTCGCGTCACCGCGTGAGCCCGGCGCGCGCGAGGAAACCGTCGATTTCGCCGCCGAGCCCCGGCGCTTCCACCTCGGCCATTTCGTAGCGCGCCCGCACCACCGGCTTTGCCAGGCGAACGAGCGCCGCGAGATCGATCGGCGTTCCCGAGACGACGACGTCGGCGGGCGCGGCGTCGATCGAGCGCGCGAGCGCGTGCAGCTGCGCCGGCGAATACCCCATCGCCGGGAGCACCGGCCCGAGGTGCGGATACTCGGCGTAGAGCGCCGCGATCTCCGGCGTCGCGAACGGCTGCGGGTGCACGATCGTCGCGGCGCCGGCCTTGATCGCGGCGACGTAGCCGGCGCCGTAGGCCATGCCGCCGTGCGTCGTGGACGGCCCGTCCTCGACGACGAGCACGCGCTTCCCGCGCACGGCGTCCGGGTCGTCGAGCCGGATCGGCGACGCCGTGCGGACGATCGGCGCGCGCGGGTTCACCCGCCGCGCGGTGTCGGCGACGCGCTGGATGTCGGCGGCCGCGGCGGCGTCGGTCTTCGCGATCACGATCACGTCGGCCATGCGCAGGACCGTCTCGCCCGGGTGATGGTCGGTCTCGTGGCCGGGTCGCAACGGGTCGACCAGGACGATGTGCAGGCCGGGACGCACGAACGGGAAATCGTTGTTGCCGCCGTCCCACACGATGACGTCCGCCTCGCGCTGGGCCGCGGCGACGATCCGCGCATAGTCGACGCCCGCGTAGACGACGTTCCCGGCGGCGAGATGGGGCTCGTACTCTTCGCGCTCCTCGAGCGTGCAGCGACCTTCCACCAGGTCGTTCGGGCCGGCGAAGCGCTGGACCGCCTGGCGCTCGAGGTCCCCGTAGGGCATCGGGTGGCGGATGACCGCGACGCGCAGCCCGCGATCGCAGAGCCGCCGCGAGATCCAGCGCGCGGTCTGTGACTTGCCGCAGCCGGTGCGGACGGCGGACACCGCGATGACCGGCACGGCCGCCTGGAGCATGGTGCGCTGCGGCCCGAGGAGGGCGAAGTCCGCGCCGGCCGCGAGCGCGCGGGAGGCGAGGTGCATCACGTGCGCGTGCGGGACGTCGCTGTAGGCGAAGACGACCTGGTCCACGCCGTAGCTCCGGCACACGCCTTCGAGCTCCGCCTCCTGGACGATCGGGATGCCCTCGGGGTAGCGCGGGCCGGCAAGCGCCGCCGGGTAGCGCCGCCCGGTGATGTCGGGAATCTGCGCCGCGGTGAACGCCACCACGTCGAAGGCCGGATCGTCGCGGTAGACGACGTTGAAGTTGTGAAAGTCGCGCCCGGCGGCGCCCAGGATGACGACGCGCCTGACCGGTGAGTGCGAGCTCATGTCCGGCTAGCGGGTGCGGCGAGGCGTCCTCGGTCAGTCACCTGTGCGGCGCCTCACCGGCGCCACGCGATGCGCAGCAGGTTCTCCTCGCGGTTGTAGTGGTACTCCAGGTCGCCCTTGTAAGCGGAATGCAGCGCCTCGCCGAGGTTGCGCGCGAGATGGGTATCGGTCGTCGTCACCAGCACGCCCTCCGGCGTGTCCTCGATCGCCATGATGCGCTGGAGCGGGTGCTCGGCCTTCTCGCGCGTCTCACGGTGGCGCAGCAGGTGCAGGATCTCCTCGCGGTGCGACGCCAGGAACTCGCCCGCGAGCGTCAGGTGTCCGGCCGGGAACCGGTCGCGGACGCGGTGGCATGCCGGGCAGGTGGCCGCGTTCGCGCCGGCCGGTGCCGTGCCCCAGGTCCAGCGCCCGCCGTGGTAGACCGCGCCGCAGTCGGGGCAGCGGGTGGGCTCGGGCAGTTTCTTGCTCGACTTGTAGGTGTCGTGGACGAGCTCGTCGCGCAGCTCGTCGCGCCGCAGCGGGCGCCAGCCTCCGCGTTCTGCTTTCATCGCCTTCGTCTCCTTCGATCGTTCGCGTCACCGTAGCCGCCGCCGGCCGGCGGCAGTTGATCCCCATCAAAGCCGGCGTGGCTGGGCCGCGGCGCCACGTCCGCCGCCCGCAGCTTGACCTAACGCAAGGCGCGGATCGCAGTGCGCGCTAGCCTGCTCCGGAATCCGGGCTCGAGGCAGCAGGCCATTTTGTCCGAAGTGATCTTCAAGCGCGCGGCGAACCTCGCCGTCGCCCCGAATCTCGCCGACTACGACTCGGTCCGCGCGCGCTTTTCCTGGGGCGACGCACGTCGGGAGCTCGACGGGCTGCCGGGTGGCCGCGGCCTGAACGTCGCGCACGAGGCGGTCGACCGGCATGCGGCGGGTGCCCGCCGGGACCAGGTCGCAATCCGCTGGCTCGGGCTGGACGGGTCGGCGCGCGATCTCACGTTCGGCGATCTCGCGCGTGCGTCCAATCGCTTCGCGAACGTGCTTCGCGGCCTGCGCGTCGGGCTGGGCGATCGCGTTTACGTGCTCACCGGACGCATCCCGGAGCTCTACGCCGCGGCCCTCGGCACGTGGAAGGCGAAGGCCGTCCTGTGCACGCTCTTCTCCGCCTTCGGTCCCGAGCCGATCCGTGCCCGCATGGCGATCGGCGAGGCGCGCGTGCTCGTCACGACCGCGGCGCTGTACCAGAGGAAGGTCGCTGCGATCCGCGATCAGCTGCCGAAGCTCGAGCACGTCCTCGTCGTGGGCGCGACCGTGCCCCCCGGCACCCGTGCGCTCGGGCCGCTCATGGACGCCGCCGCGGACGCGTTCGAGATCCCGCCCACCGATTCCGAGGACCCCGCCCTGATCCATTTCACGAGCGGGACGACCGGCACGCCGAAGGGCGCGGTGCACGTCCACGGTGCGGTCGTCGGCCATCACGCCACCGGCCGGCTCGCGCTCGACCTCCACCCGGACGACGTCTACTGGTGCACCGCCGATCCGGGCTGGGTGACCGGGACATCCTACGGCATCATCGCGCCGCTCGCGATCGGCGTCAGGAGCGTCGTCGACGAGAGCGACTTCGACGCGGCGCGCTGGTACGAGATCCTCGAGCGCGAGCGCGTGAGCGTCTGGTACACCGCACCGACCGCGATCCGCATGATGATGAAGGGCGGTCTCGACCTCGCGCGGAGCCGGCGCCTGCCGAGCCTGCGCTTCCTCGCGAGCGTCGGCGAGCCGCTCAACCCCGAGGCGGTGCGCTGGGGGCTGGAGGCGTTCGACCTGCCCTTCCACGACAACTGGTGGCAGACCGAGACCGGCGGGATCATGGTCGCCAACTACGCGGCGATGGACATCCGCCCGGGCTCGATGGGAAAGCCGGTGCCGGGGATCGAAGCGGCGATCGTCCAGGCGACGCCGGAGGGCGTTCGCGTCGTCGCGGAGCCCGGCGTCCAGGGCGAGCTCGCCCTCAAGACCCCGTGGCCGTCGATGTTCCGCGGCTATCTGCACGAAGACGAGCGCTACCGCAAGTGCTTCGCCGGCGGCTGGTATCTCTCCGGCGACCTCGCGCAGCGCGACGCCGACGGCTACTTCTGGTTCGTCGGCCGCAAGGACGACGTGATCAAGACCTCCGGCCACCTGATCGGGCCGTTCGAGGTCGAGAGCGTGCTCATGGAGCACCCGGCCGTCGCTGAGGCCGGGGTGATCGGCAAGCCCGACCCGGTCGCGATGGAGGTCGTGAAAGCGTTCGTCGCGCTGAAGCAGGGCTACGCGCCGAGCGACGCGCTCGCGCGCGAGCTGCTCGCGCATGCGCGCAAGCGCCTCGGCGCGGTCGTCGCGCCCAAGGAGATCGCGTTCCTCGACAACCTGCCGAAGACGCGCAGCGGCAAGATCATGCGGCGGCTCCTGAAGGCGCGCGAGCTCGGGTTGCCCGAGGGCGACACCTCGACCCTCGAGAGCGGCTGATGTCCGTCGAGGCCCGCCCGCCGCATGCCCTCGAGCGCGAACACGCGCATGCGCTGCTGCGCCAGATGCTGCTCATCCGTCGCTTCGAAGAGCGATCGGCCGAGCTCTACTCGGCGGGGAAGATTCGCGGGTTCCTGCACCTCTACATCGGCGAGGAGGCGGTCGCCGCCGGGGCGATGCCGGCGCTCGCTCCCGACGACGCGATCGTCGCCACCTACCGGGAGCACGGCCACGCCCTGGCGCGCGGGATGCCCGCGGCGGCGGTGATGGCCGAGATGTACGGCAAGGCGAACGGCTGCAGCCGCGGCCGCGGCGGGTCGATGCACATGTTCGACGCGAAGCGCCGTTTCTACGGCGGCTACGCCATCGTCGCGGGCGGCCTGCCGATCGCGGTCGGCCTGGCGCTCGCCGACAAGCTGCTGGCGCGCCGCCGCGTCACCGCGTGCTTCTTCGGCGAGGGCGCGGTGGCCGAGGGCGAGTTCCACGAGTCGCTCAACCTCGCGGCGCTGTGGCGGCTCCCGGTCCTGTTCCTGTGCGAGAACAACCTCTACGCCATGGGCACCGCGCTCGGCCGCTCGGAATCCGAGACCGACCTGCACCTCAAGGCGCAGAACTACCGCGTGCCGGCCGAAGCCGTCGACGGGATGGACGTCCTCGCGGTCGAGACCGCAACCGCCCGCGCGGCGGCGGCGGTCCGGCGCGGCGACGGGCCGTACTTCCTGGAGCTCCGCACCTACCGCTATCGCGCGCACTCGATGGCCGACCCGGAGCTGTACCGCGGCAAGGAGGAGGTCGCGGAGTGGAAGAAGCGCGACCCGATCGCGACCTTCGCCGCGCGCCTCAAGGCCGAGCGCCTGCTCGACGACGCCGAGCTCGCCGCGATCGAGAAGGACGTCGGGACCGAGATCGACTGGGCGGTCGCCGCGGCCGAGGACGGCGCGTTCGAGCCGATCGAGCACCTCGCGAGAGACGTCTATACGCGGGCGTCGTCATGAAGACCCTGATCGCCTTCCACTCGCGCAGCGGCTATACGCGGCGGGTCGCCGAGACGCTCGCCGGCGATTGCAACGCAGTCGTCGACGAGATCTGCGCGCTGCGCGAGCGAACGGGCGTCGTCGGTTACCTGTGCTGCGCGCTCGAGGCGCGCGGCGGGCGCGCGCCCGCGATCATGCCGGCCCGACGCGACCCGCGGGAGCACGAGCTGGTGATCGTCGGCACGCCGATCTGGGCCTGGAGCCTGTCGAGCCCGGTGCGGAGCTACCTGCGCGAGCACGGGGGCGAGCTCCAGCGCGTCGCGTTCTTCTGCACCATGGGCGGTGCCGGGGCGGAGAACGCGTTCAGCGAGATGCGCGACCTGTGCGGCAAAGCGCCGGTCGCCACTCTCGCCCTGACCGATCGCCAGATCGATGCGCGCAGCCACGAGCCGGCGCTCGTGGCCTTCGTCAAGGCGCTAGCATAGGCGCGTCATGGCCGAGACCACCTATCGGGAAGCGATCCGCTCGGCGCTGCGCGAGGCGATGCGCGCGGACGAGCGCGTCTTTCTGATGGGCGAGGACGTCGGGCGCTACGGTGGCGCGTTCGCGGTGAGCCTGGGGCTGCTGGACGAGTTCGGTCCGGAGCGCATTCGCGACACGCCGCTCTCCGAATCGACCTTCGTTGGCGCCGGCATCGGCGCGGCGCTGGGCGGCATGCGCCCGGTGGTGGAGGTGATGACGATCAACTTCAGCCTGCTCGCCCTCGATCAGGTGCTCAACAACGCCGCGACCCTGCGGTACATGTCCGGAGGCCAGCTCAGCGTGCCGCTCGTGGTGCGGATGGCGACCGGCGGCGGGCGCCAGCTCGCGGCGCAGCACTCGCATTCCCTAGAGGTCTGGTACGCGCACATCCCCGGCATCAAGGTCGTGACGCCCGCGACGGTCGCCGACGCCAAGGGTCTGCTGCTCGCCGCCTTCGAGGAGCCCGATCCGGTCTTCTTCTTCGAGCATGCCACGCTTTACCCGATGAAAGGCGACGAAGCCGACGGTGCGCCGATGCAGATCGGGCGCGCGGCGGTCCGGCGGCGCGGCCGCGACGTGACGCTCGTGACCTACGGCGGCTCGCTGCCCAAGACGCTGCGCGCCGCCGAGGTCCTCGCCGGGGACGGCGTCGACGCCGAGGTGATCGACCTCCGGAGCCTGCGCCCGTTCGATGCCGGGACGGTCGTCGAGTCGGTGTCGAAGACGCACCGCGCGGTCATCGTCGACGAAGGATGGCGCACGTGCAGCTTCGCCGCGGAGGTCAGCGCCCAGATCATGGAGCGCGCGTTCGACGCACTCGATGCGCCGGTCGCGCGGGTGTGCAGCGAGGAGGTGCCGATGCCCTACGCGAAGCATCTCGAGGACGCGGCGCTCCCCCAGCCGGAGAAGATCGTCGCCGCCGTGCGCGCGATCCTTTAGACGAACGATGGCGAGCTTCCTGCTGCCCAAGCTCGGCGCGGACATGACCGAGGGCCGCCTCGTCGAGTGGCTGAAGAAGCCCGGCGAGCGGATCGAGCGCGGCGAGGTCATCGCCGTCGTCGAGACCGACAAGGCGAACGTCGAGGTCGAGTCCTGGGTCGCCGGCACGATGGAGAAGATCCTCGTCGAGCCCGGGGACCAGTGGATGCCGGTGGGGACGCCGCTCGCAGCGATCCGGACCGACGGCGTTGAGCCGGTGGCACCACCGGCGTTCGCCCCGCCGACGCCCCCGTCGCCCGCACCGGTCCCGCCGCCTGCCGCGGTCCCTTCCGGGGCCGTCCCTCCGGGCGAGCGCCTGCGCGCATCGCCGGCGGCCCGCCGACGCGCGGAGGAGCTGGGCGTAGCCCTCGCCTCGATCCGCGCCAGCGGTCCTGACGGGAGGATCACCCTCGAAGACGTCGAGCAGGCTGCCAGCACGAAGCCCGCCGCCAGGCCCGCCGCGGACCGCCAGCAACGCATGCGCGAGGCGATCGCGACGGCGATGTCGCGCGCGAAGCGCGAGATCCCCCACTACTACCTGTCCACCGTGATCGACTGCGTCCCGGCGCTCGAATGGGTCGAGGCCCGGAACCGCGACCGCCCCGTGACCGAGCGCCTCCTGCACGGCGTGCTGCTGCTCAAGGCGGTCGCGCTCGCGCTGCGCGAAGTGCCCGAGCTGAACGGCTTCTGGATCGACGGCCGGGCGGTGAAGAGCGATGCCGTCAACGTCGGCGTCGCGGTATCGCTCCGGGGCGGCGGGCTCGTCGCCCCGGCCCTACGCGACGCCGACCGCAAGCCGCTCGACGAGCTGATGCGCCAGTTTCAGGATCTCGTCACCCGCGCCCGCGCCGGCTCGCTGCGCAGCTCCGAGATGACCGAGGCGACCGTCACCGTGACGAGCCTCGGCGAGCGCGGGGTCGAGTCGGTGTTCGGGATCATCTACCCGCCGCAGCTCGCGCTGGTCGGCTTCGGCAAGGTCGTGGAGCGGCCGTGGGTCGTCGGCCGGGAGGTGGTCCCGCGCTCCGTGATCACCGCCACGCTGTCGGGCGACCATCGCGCCACCGACGGCCATCGCGGCGCGCTGTTCCTCGACGCAGTGGACCGCCTCCTGAGTGCACCGGAGAAGCTGTGACCGGCGACGAGATCCGCGGGAAGGTGGTCGAGATCCTCGGGCAAGTGGTGCCCGAGCTCGAACCGGGCGAGCTACGCGCCGACGCGGCCCTGCGCGATCAGCTCGACATCGACTCGATGGACTTCCTCAACTTCGCGATCGGCCTGCACAAGGCGTTCGGCGTCGAGATCCCCGAGGCCGACTACCGGCAGCTCGCCACCCTCGACGGCTGCGTCGCCTATCTCGCGGCGCGGATCAAGGCCGCCTGACGGCCGACGCGCTTCTTTCCATCGCGGCACAATCACCGCCGCCGCGCACGCTGTCGGTGCCCGGCGAGCCATGACCCGGGAAAAGATCCGCGAAGCGCTGAAGGCCATCCTGCGGCAGCTCGTGCCCGACGCCGACCTCGACGCGCTCGCCCCCGACGCGAGCCTGCGCGAGCAGCTGGCCGCCGACTCGATGGACCTCCTCAACTTCGTGGTCGCCCTGCACGACGAGCTGGGGATCGACGTCCCGGAGCTCGATTACCGGAAGATCGACACGCTCGACGGGTGCGTGGAGTACCTCGCGGCGGCGATCGCCGCGCGCGGGGCGGCGCGGCCGATGTGACGCCCGTGGCGCTCCGGTGAGCGCTCAGAACTTGTAGCTGTACGCCAGGCCGAACGAGTTCTCGTACAGCTTGATCGTCTCGGTGCTGGCTGGAGCGCCCAGCGAATTAAACAGGCTCGGGCCGGACACGCTGTTCTCGAAGGCGTGCATGTACGCGGCCGTGAGCTCATGCTGCTTGCCGAACGCGTAGGTGAACCCGAGCGTGAGGTGGTCCTGGACGACCCCGGGTGCCAGGATGTTGGGGGTCACGTCCTGCGACCGGATCGGGTTGTCGGTGTGACCGTAGCCCACCCGCAAGGTGAGTGCCTGGTTCCACTGGTAGTCGACCCCGATCTTCCAGACGTCCACGTTCTGCCAGCCGAAGCCCGCGCCGTTCGCCCCGCCGAGGCAGTTGGCAGCGCTCCCCCCGAAGCAGGTGGCGAACAGGCTGCTCGCGTTGCCGATCGAGGGGACGTCGTTGTAGTTGATACGCTTGTAATCGAGCCCGATCACGACGCTCGGAATCGGCCGGAACGCGATGCCGACCCCGAAGTTCTCGGGGATGTCGAAGTCGCCCTGCTCGGCGAAGAGGCCCTTGTACTTGTCGAACTCCGACATGTAGATCTTGCTCGAGTAGGCGGCACCGACCGCGAACTGCGGGGTGATCTGGCCGTAGTAGCCGATCCTCACCCCCCATCCCCAAGCGTCGTCGTGGCCGCGGTTGGTGACGTTCCCGGGGCTGGTCGAGGCCGCGGCGTTGTCGAACGCCTGCAGCCCCTCGGCGCTGAACCGCTGATAGCCGATGAGGGGCGCGAGCCCCACCGAGTGGTTCGGGTGGAACTTCCACGCGATGGTCGGCGCGATGATGAGCTGGGACAGGTCGACACCGAGGTTGCCGTTGCCGCAGAGGAGGTTGTACGGGCCCGGATTGCCGGGATTGAACGCCGCGCAGGCGCTAGCAGCCGGCAGTTGCCCCCCAGGATAGTCTGTGTTCATCCCACCATTCCCGTACACCGTCACCCCGAGCGAAAGGGTCGGGCTGAGGACGTGGTTGTAGGCGAACTCCGGAATGAAGAAGCTCGTGCTGCCGCTCTTCGCCGAACCATCGAGACCGGCCGCCGAGCCCCCCGTGCGCGAAGCCTCGCGCTCGGGACTGAACCAGTCGATCCCCACGTCCAGCCGCCGGCCGGCCCAGATCATGGTCGCCGGGTTGTTCGCACCGCCGAAGGCGTCGTCGGTCATCGCCATCGAAACACCAGCGCGACCTTTCGCCTTGATGCCGTAACCGTGCGAGAAGTAGCCGTCGGTCGCCTGTGCGGCGAGCGGCAGAGCCGCGGCGCCGAGCACCGCAAGAAACCTGAGTCGCATCTCTCCTCCCTGTCGAGCGCTACTCCTGGCGGTGGCCCGGGCGTCTGGCGCGCCCTGGGCGGAAATCGGTCTGGATAAAGAGGCTTACGTCCGCACCTCCTTACTTTAGAGGTTTCTAATGTAATGACGGCCTGCGCAGCGCGCCACCGAATTCTGTTTATGTCCCCAGCAGCGGAACTGAGGGTTGACCGAGTTCAAGGGGCCGCCGCGCCCCCCGGCGGCGCTCAGCCGGCGAGCTCGGGCGCCTGGTCGAAGTACTCCGGGAACGCGATCCAGCCG
>Ga0299906_10002915_pt1 | contig 14135 bp, 13 predicted proteins | sample RVTome_14_FD_200259 | JGI IMG/M metagenome (GOLD analysis project Ga0299906, IMG submission 200259) | Soil microbial communities from uranium-contaminated site in the Upper Colorado River Basin, Wyoming, United States - RVT145D125 (version 2) ... | reverse complement strand
CGGGCGACCTCCCTCCCGCAGTTGCGGGGACGGGCCCGCGGTCCGCAGCATCGGGCCAGGAAGACGCCTGTCGTGCGACACACGCCGACGGGGTTCGGGTGGGCTTTGCCCTCTCCGCGGACCGGCGGCGCCCCGCGCGCCGTGCGCGAGCTTGACACGGCGCTCGCCCCGAGAAGCACCGCGGGTCTAGAATGGTCACCCCTTGTCTCTCGGATCACACCTCCGTACCTCGTCGCTGACCGTCGCCGCGCTCGCCGGCGCTTCTCTGTCGGCGGCGCTGAGCCACGAATCCATCGTCCGCCACTCCGCCGAGGACACCTTCCCGCTCGTGTCCGGGGGGCAGGCCGCGATCCTGGTCGTCGATCCCGCCGACCATCCGGGGGTTCGCCACGCCGCCGACGACCTGCGGGCCGACGTGGAGCGGGTCACGGGCGTGGTCCCCGCCCTCTCGGAGGATCCGCGTGCGCAGGGCCGGCGCGTCCTGATCGGCACCCTCGGCCGCAGTGGGCCGATCGAACGCCTGGTCGAGTCCGGCGGGCTCGACGCTTCGGGCATCGCGGGCCGCTGGGAGGCCTTCGTCACCCGGCAGGTCGGTGACGACCTGGTGATCGCGGGCTCCGACCCGAGGGGGACGATCTACGGCGTCTACGAGCTCTCCGAGCAGATCGGCGTTTCGCCGTGGTACTGGTGGGCCGACGTCCCCGTGGAGCGGGCCGAGGAGCTGCACGTCGCCGGCCACCCCGGGATCGTCGACGACGGCCCGGAGGTGCAGTACCGGGGCATCTTCATCAACGACGAGGCGCCCTCGCTCACGGGCTGGGTGCACGAGAGGTTCGGCGCCTTCGACCACACCTTCTACGTGCACGTCTTCGAGCTGCTGCTGCGGCTCCGGGCCAACTACCTGTGGCCCGCCATGTGGCTGCCCCGGGCCTTCTCCGCCGACGACCCGCTCAACCCGAAGCTGGCCGACGAGTACGGCGTGGTGATCGGGACCACCCACCACGAGCCGATGATGCGCTACCACGACGAGTGGGGCCGGGAGGACCGGGGGTCCTGGGACTACTCGCGGAACGACGAGAGGCTCCGTGAGTTCTGGCGCGGGGGAGTCGAGCGGGCGAAGCCCTACGAGAGCATCTACTCCCTGGGCATGCGCGGGGACGGCGACAGCGCCATGTCGCCGGAGACGAACACCGCGCTCCTCGAACGCATCGTCGCCGACCAGCGCGAGATCCTCCGCGAGGTGCTGGGTCGGCCCGTGTCGGAGGTCCCCCAGCTCTGGGCGCTGTACAAGGAGGTGCAGGACTACTACGAGGCCGGGATGCGTGTGCCCGACGACGTGATCCTGCTCTGGTGCGACGACAACTGGGGCAACATCCGCCGGCTGCCCACCCCCGGGGAGATGGGGCGCAGCGGCGGGGCGGGCGTCTACTACCACTTCGACTACGTGGGCGGACCGCGAAACTACAAGTGGCTGAACGTCCAGCCCGTCTCCAAGGTGTGGGAGCAGATGCATCTCGCCTGGCAGCACCAGGCGAGCCGCATCTGGATCGTCAACGTGGGCGACATCAAGCCCATGGAGCTCCCCATCGAGTTCTTCCTCACCATGGCGTGGGATCCGGAAGCGATGACCCTGGACGCCATGCAGGAGCACACGGCGAGGTGGGCCGCCCGGGAGTTCGGCCCCGAGCACGCCGTCGAGATCGCGGCGCTGATCGACGGCTACACGCGACTGAACCGCCAGCGCACTCCCGAGATGATGTCCCCCGACGTGTACAGCCTCGTGAGCTACGACGAGGCCGACCGCCACCTCGCCGAGTGGCGCGACCTCGTCGCCCGGGCCGAGGCGGTGGAGGCCGCCCTGCCCGAGTCGGCTCGCGCGGCGTTCTTCCAGCTCGTGCTCTACCCGGTCAAGGCCAGCGCCACCGTGCGCGAGGTCCACATCGCCTCGGGGAAGAACCGGCTCTGGGCCGAGCAGGGGCGCGTGGCCGCAAACCGCGTCGCCGCGCACGCCCGGGAGATGTTCGAGCTGGACGCCGCCCTCGCGGAGCGCTACCACTCGATCAGCGACGGGAAGTGGAACCACCTCATGGACGAGATCAACTTCGGCTACACCTACTGGCAGACACCTCCTGCCGAGGTCATGCCCCCGGTTCAGACACTGCGCCCCAACCCCGGTCCGCGCCCCGGGCTCGCGGTGGAGGGGATCCCCTTCGCCTACCCCCGCTGGGGAACGCCCCCGCCCCGCACGCCGGCCATCGACGTCTACAGCCGGAGCGCGCGCTGGGTGGAGGTCTTCAACCGCGGCGACGCGACCTTCAGCTTCACCGTGGAGTCCGAGGAGCCCTGGCTGCGGGTGGAGCCGGATTCGGGTCGCGTGGACGAGGTGACCCGCCTCAGTGTCGGCGCGGACTGGGCCAGGGTGCCCCTGAACGCGGAGAGCGCGTGGTTCACGATCCGGACCGACGCGGGGGAGAGCTTCCGGGTGGCGGTGCCGGTGGTCAACCCCGCCGACCTGCGCCCCGGAGACTTCCAGGGGCACGTCGAAGTGAACGGCCACGTGGCGATCGAGGCCCCGCACACCTCGCGGCGCGTCGCGGCTCGGGGCGTGCGCTGGGAGACCCTCGAAGGCTACGGCCGGACCGTCGGGGCCGTGGCGTCGTTCCCGGTTCGGGCGCCGGCCGAGCAGCCGGGGGGCGACGGCAGCCGCCTCGAGTACGACTTCTTCGCCCGCACCACCGGGGACGTGGACCTCGAGATCCACACCGCTCCCTCCCTCGACTACCAGGGCGGCGAGGGCCTGCGCTTCGCCGTCTCGATCGACGCGGCGCACCGCAGATCCTGAAGCTGGACACCTGGAAGACGCTGAAGATCTGGCGCGTGACCCCGGGCGTCGTCTTCCAGCGCTTCATCCTCGGGAACCCGGCGAGCTGGCGCAACGGCGGTCAGGGCGTGCTCCCCAGCTACCTCGTTCGGCCAGGATCCGGCCCGCTGGACGGTGGAGGCGGCGCACCCCTACCGCGTGATCCCCGACGTCACCTACCTGGTGGCCGACGGCCACGAGTCCAAGCTCGACGTGATCAGGCTCCGTGAGGGCGGAGAGCGGCTTCCGACGCTCCTCTACATCCACGGCGGCGGCTGGGTGGGAGCGACAAGGACGCCGTGATCCTCAACCTGCTCCCCTATCTCGAGATGGGCTTCGCCGTCGTCAACGTCGAGTACCGGCTGGGACGGGTGGCGCTCGCGCCCGGTGCGGTCGAAGACTGCCGCTGCGCGCTGCGCTGGGTGCTGCGAAACGCGGAGGAGCACGGCTTCGACCCGGCGCGCATCGTCGTGACCGGGGGCTCGGCCGGGGGGCACCTGACCCTCACCACCGGCATGCTCCCGGCCAGCGCCGGGCTCGACCGCCGCTGTCCGGTGGCGGACCCCCAGGCTCCGGGCCGCGCCGACGCTCACGAGCCCGAGATGCGGGTGGCGGCCATGGTCAACTGGTTCGGGATCACCGACGTCGCGGACCTGGTGGAGGGCCCGAACGCCAAGACCTACGCGGTGGCCTGGATGGGAGGGCTCGCCGACTGGCGGGACGTGGCCCGGCGCGTCTCGCCGCTCGAGCACGTGCGCCCGAGCCTCGCGCCGATCCTCACGATCCACGGCGATGCCGACCACATCGTTCCCTACGACCACGCCGTACGCCTCCACGCGAGGCTCGACGCGGCGGAGGTGCCAAACCGGCTCCACACCATTCCCGGCGGCGGTCACGGCGGCTTCGCGCTGGAGGAGCAGCTCGAGGCTCACGGGATCATCAGGAGCTTCCTGCGCGACCACGGCGTTCTGGAAGGGGGGGAGTGCGCGCGTGAGATCGACGATTGGAGTCCTGATGGTCGTATCGTCAGCCGCCGTCGTGCACGGACAATCCCCGTACGCCGGCCAGGAACGCCGCGAGATCAAAGCTCTTTCGGAATCCGAGATGGAACAGCTCCGCACCGGCGCGGGCATGGGCCTCGCCAGGGCGGCGGAGCTGAACGGCTACCCCGGCCCGAAGCACGTCCTGGAGCTGGCCGCCCAACTGGAGCTGACCCCGGAGCAGCTCCAGCGCGTCGAGTCGATCTTCGAGGCGATGCGCGCCGAGGCCGTCGCCCGCGGCGTGGAGCTGATCGAGGCGGAGCGGGAGCTGGACCGGGGGTTCGCGAGCGGCGGAGTCGATCCGGAGCAGCTCCGGGAGCGGCTCGAGAGGATCGGGTCAGCGGGCGCCCGCCTCCGGCTCGCCCACCTCGGCGCCCACCTGGAGACGAAGGACGTGCTGACGCCGGAGCAGGCGATTCGCTACTCGCGGCTCCGCGGGTACTTGACCGACCACGGCCACGGACACGACCATGGGCACTGAGATGACCGGGGATCGACGCGCATTCGTCACGGTCGTCCTGGTCGCCGTGAGCCTCGCCGCTGGTCCCAGCGCCCGCGCGGCCAGCGTTCCGTCGGCCCGGGCCCTCCCCTTCGAGCCGCGCCAGGTCCGCCTCCTCGACGGTCCCTTCGCGACGGCCCGGGAGCGCATCCGGGAGTACGTGCTGAGCCACGAGGTAGACCGCTTCGTGGCCCCGTTCCGGACCGAGGCCGGCCTCGAGCCCAGATCCCCAAGATGGTCGGCTTCGCCAGGATTGCCGAGCTGGGCGGGGACGCCTCCTGGGAGAACGCGGCCCGCTTCTTCTGGGAGACCGTCGTCGAGCAGCGCAGCGTGGCGATAGGGGGGAACAGCATGCGGGAGCACTTCAACCCCCCCGACGACTTCGAGCGGCTGGCCGAGTCCCGGGAGGGGCCCGAGACCTGCAACACCTCGCTGGCCGGGGGGAACCCCGACCGCTTCTTCGACGAGAGCTACGCGATCCCGGCGGAGCTGGCGGGAGGAGCCGGGGACGGTCGGCTCACCGTGCGCTTCGCCGCCAGGGAGGGGTCGCGGACCGCGGCCGTGTACGGGGTGCGCCTGCTCCGTCAGGATCCGTAGCAGAGCACGCCGCGGCCCGCCGTCAGCGCAGCCAGGGCAGCGCGCCGGCGGGGACCGGGAGCACCGTCCCGTGCCGCATCCGCTCGGCCGGGAGAGACAGCTCCGCCGAGCGGTTCGTCCAGGTCGCGAGATCCGGGCTCGTCGCCAGGCAGTAGGAGAAGGGGCTCTCCGGAGCGTCCCAGTAGAGGTACCAGAGCCCGTCCCGCCGGAACAGCGAGGGGCCCTCTCCCATCACGTCCACGATCCCGGTCCCGGCGCCCACGACGGGGGGCCCCAGCGTCCCGCCGTAGGGGCCCTGCATGCGCTCGGCGAAGGTGAGCCGCAGGTTCTTCCCTCCCTGCTCCGGCGCCAGCTCGTGCTTGATGACCATGACCCAGCGGTCGTCGCTCGCGTCGGGCGTGCCCCGGTCGTCGCGGGCGATGAAAGGGTCGATCACGCTGTGCTCGGGCTCCGGGCTGAAGAACAGCTCCGGCTCCGAGAACGTCTCGAAGTCCTGCGTGCGGCTCGCGTAGCTGCGGTGGTCGTAGCGATGGCGGTCGTCGCTGCCGTCCCCGTCCTCCAGCTCGGCGCGGGTCGTGGAGCTCCACAGGATCAGGAACTCCCGCTCCTCGGGATCCCAGTGGAGCTCGGGAGCCCAGGTGTTGAGCACGTCGGTGAAGTCACCCAGATGTCGATCTTCCGTGGCTCGCCCCAGCGAACCAGGTCCTGCGACGAGGCGTAGCCGATGCTCCGCGACGTCCAGCTCGTCGTCCAGACCACGTGGAACGTCCCGTCGTGGAGCAGTAGCGAGGGGTCCCGGGTCAGGCTCTCCTCCCCCCACTCCGGAGCCGAGAGCACGACCTCGCCGCCGTCCATCCACTCGAACGCGAAGCCGTCGCGGCTGTAGGCGAAGTAGATCCCGGTCTCGCCGTTGCCCAGGAAGTACGGCAGCAGGAAGACGCTCCTCTCGCTCGGCGGCTCGGCGCCGGCGTTCCCGGTCGCCTGGACCGCGAGCAGCGGTGCCGCGATCAGGGTCGCGGCCGAGGTCAGCAGCGCGCAGCAGCTCTTCATGGATCGGCCTCCTGGCGGGCAAGCGGCTTCAGGACCAGCGCGGACCGGGACGCCCCTTCCAGTACCAGACGATCAGGTCGGTGGTGGGCGGCTTCTTCCCCAGCTCCCGCAGCCGCGTCGCGTTCTGCCCCCGGTGGTAGTGGCTGTGGGTAGCCGCCTGCAGCAGCGCCGCGCCGACGGGGATCCGGCACGGCGGATCCTGGAACCAGGGGATGTCGATCAGCGCAGTCAGGCGCTCCGGCGCCGCGGCGTTCAGCCAGGCCGCCGCGCTCTCGTGGAACGCGATGGCGCCGCGCTTGACGTCCTGGATCGGGGTCTCGCCCGGCTCCGAGCGGGACGGCTTCTCGCCCTTCGCCAGCGAGAGGAACGCCGCCTGGACGGAATGGATGTGGTGGAGCCGCTGGCGGATCGCGGGGTCCTCGAGGGCGCCGGGATGGGAGGAGATCACGTGCCAGTGGACGGCGTCGGCCCACGCCTGATGCGCGAACAGGTCCTTCAGCGTTTCGAGCATGGGTCAGCTTAACGCCGCGGCGCGCCGTCCGGCCCGGCTAGCGTCCGGTGAAGGGCGCCTGGGAAGCGGGCTGGGCCCACGGCGTGCGATCCGCCGGAGGAGCGCCGCTCCCCAGCTCCGACATCCAGCCCAGGATCACGCTGAGGCGGGTCGGGGCGGGACGCTCTTCGCTGCGGATCATGAGGAAGCGTCCGTCCCGCGCCACGTCGTAGTTGGCGAAGCCCACCGACCCGGCGTCGTACACGTCCTCGAAGAGGATCGAGGGCCTGCCGGCGGCGAACCCCTCCGCCGTCGTGGCGACGCTGGCGGCCATCATCTTGCCGCCGCTGCGGAAGAAGATCTCGGTTCCATCGGGCGCCCAGCGAGCCTCGTCCCCTCCCTCGGTGGAGATCTGCCACTTGCCGCCTGGGCCGGGGAATGGCCGCACGTACACCTCCGGCCGCCCTGTCTCGTCCGAGGTGAAGACGACCCAGCGCCCGTCCGGCGAGAACATCGGGCTGGCCTCGTCGAACTCCGTGCGCAGGAAGGGCTCGGGGGGTGCCGTCCCGTCGAGAGGCAGGATCCAGATGTCCGCTCCGGTTCCCCCCTGAGAGAGGTCCTCCTCCGTGTACGCCAGGCTGGCGCCGTCGGGAGAGATCGATCCGGGGGTCCGGAGCCGTCCGGCTCCGAGCAGCGCGCGACCCTCTCCGCTGCCATCGGCCGGCTTGAGGATGAAGCGCGTCGATCCTTCGGCCGGCGCCGACCGGAACAGCAGCTTCGCACCGTCGGGAGTCCACACGGCCAGGCTCTCGTTGCCGCTGTCCGTCGACAGGCGCATCAGCGCATCCCGCTCCGTTTCCTGGACCCACAGGTCGAAGCCCTTGTCGTCCTCTACGCCGAGGGCGACGTGACGCCCATCGGGAGACAGGCGGGGGCCGAGGTAGGCCCGGCGGGCATCCGTGGCCGGGCTCGTCGCTCCATCCCTCGCGACCCACAGCAGCCGGCGCGCGATGGTCTGGGGGCCCCCGGGCGCGTACACCAGCGGCCCCCGTGCGGAGAAGGCGTACTGGGCTGCGCCGCTGAGCGGGCTGGACGCGACCTCCCCGGCGATCAGCGTCTCGGGGCCGCGGATCAGGAGCCGCCGCGCGGCGAAGGGCGCGGCGAGGAGGCTCCCGTCCCGGGTGTAGAGCAGGTACCCGGGCGCGGCGTACCCCGGGTAGGTGCCGTCGGCCAGGATCCTCCGCTCGCCGGTGCCCAGGGCCAGCCCGACGATGCGGCTCGCCGCCCCCCCGGAAGCGTCTCCCCGGCGTACGCTGAAGAGCAGCGTCTCCGACTCGGCGACGAAGTGCGGCCAACGGTGCGCGATCTCGCCTTGTCCCGGGTCGGGGGTGGTGACCGCTCGGGCGTCGCCACCCGCTGCGGAGATGCTGAAGATGCCGCTCTCGCTGGTCGGGACGTAGTAGATCCTCCCGTCGGGGCCCCAGCACAGTCCGTGGAGCGCAGGCGCTTCCCCCAGGATCGTCGGAGCGCCTCCGGCGCGCGGCGCGATCTTGAGCCGCCCCTCGGAGCCGAAGGCGATCCACTCGCCGTCTGGCGAGAAGGCCGGGCTGCTTCCCCCCTCGGTTCCCGGCACGGGGGCCGCCTCCAGCGCGTCGAGGCGTCGCGTGAAGATCTGTCGGCCGCTCGTACCCGCCGCCACGTAGGCGAGGTGCTGCCCGTCGGGGCTGACCGCCAGGACCGGCTGGCGCTCGGCCGCAAGGGGCGCCGAGGCCGGTAGGTTCACGCTCAGCCGCGCCACGGGGAGCGCTGCGCTGTCGCGACCCGGAGCCAGGCTGGCCGCGACCAGGGCCGCCGCGCCGGCGAGGCCCAGGGGCAGACCCCATCGCCTGCGGCGCGGCGCCGCGCCGGGCGCCGCCGCCGGGGCGGCCTCGCCGGCCTGCGACAGGATCTCGTCGATCTCGATGCGGGCGTCGGCAGGGTGGTGGAGGCGAAGCTTCCGGTCCCGGCGCAGGCAGCGCTCCAGGAGCGACCTCAGACGAGGGGGCGTCTCCGGAGGCAGGCGCTGCCACTCCGGATCGCGGTGCAGGACGGCGGCGATCGTGTCGGAGAAGGTCGGGCCCTCGAACGCCCGGACGCCGCTCAGCATCTCGAAGAGCACGCATCCGAACGCCCAGATGTCGGTCTGCGCGTCCACGGTCTCCCCACGGAGCTGCTCAGGGCTCATGTAGGAGGGGGTCCCCACGAGCAGCCCGCTCTGGGTCGCGAGCAGGCTCACCGTCGGCCGCGTCGAGATGTCGGCGGGCTCGATGCCCAGCGGTCCCTTGGCGAGGCCGAAGTCGAGCACCTTGGCCGACCCGTCGGGTGTCACCATCACGTTCGACGGCTTCAGGTCGCGGTGCACGATGCCCCGGGCCAGGGCGGCGTTCAGCGCCTCGGCGATCTGTCGGGCGATCGTGAGAGCGGCCCCCATCTCCAGACCGCCCGCCCTGAGGCGCTCCTGCAGCGTCTGGCCCGGCACCAGCTCGAAGACCAGGCACAGCAGCTCGTCGGTCTCGTGCACGTCGTAGAGGGAGGCCACGTTGGGATGGTTCAGCGCCGCCACGAGTCGCGCTTCGCGCTCGAAGGCGATCTCGTCGACGGCGGCGGTACGAGAGAGGACCTTCAACGCCACGTCGCGTCCGAGGCGAAGGTCCCGGGCGAGGTAGACCTCTCCCATCCCACCGCGGCCGTGCAGGGTGAGCACCTCGAACGAGCCGAGGCGTGTTCCGGGCGCCAAGCGGACGCCGCCGCTATTCGAGCTCACAGGAGAGGACACTGATACCGGCCAGAACCTGCCCCTTTGTAGATCTCGAGCGCCGAGGCCGTCAACGTCCTTCCTCAGCAGGGTGACGCGTCTCACGAACCCGCCGCGCTCCCGGAACGCGGGGCGTCGCCGCGTCGAGGCCGTGATGTATGCTGATACGGGAGCGCGGACGTCTTCCGGACACGCCGCGACTCCCCGTCGTGACAACCCACCGTTCGCTTCGCCACGGAGGCCCTCGGGCGTCCGGGAAAGGACTTGATCCATGGGACAGGTACCGGGCGCGAAGGCGTGGCTGCTCGTCGGTGACGGGCGCCTCGCAGCGCACCTCGCCTACTACTTCGAGCAGCTCGACGTCCCCTGCCTGCGCTGGAGCCGCCGGGGTCCGCCCGCGGGTCGGGAGACGGGCTGGGTGTCCGACCTCGACGAGGGCCTGGCCCGGAGCGACCGGGTGCTGCTCGCGATCCGCGACGACGCCCTCGAGCCGTTCGTCTCCCGCTGCGCGGGACGGGGACCGCGCCCCTGGATCCACTTCTCGGGCTCGCGCCACGTCCCGGGAGCCCGGCGGGCGCACCCCCTGTGCACGTTCGGGCCTGCGCTCTACGAGCCGGGCTTCTACCCCGGGATCCCGTTCGTCGTGGAAGCGGGGGGCGGGGAGCTGGGAGAGCTGCTGCCGGGGCTGCCCAACCCGTCGGTGGCCATCCCGGGCGACGACTTCCCCCTCTACCACGCGCTGTGCGTGTCGGCGGGGAACTTCACCACGATCCTGTGGCAGCGCTTCTTCACCGAGCTGCGCCAGCGCTGGGGGATCGAGCGCGGCCTGGCGGTTCCCTACCTGGAGCGCACGGCGCGGAACCTCGCCGGGGACGATCCGGGCCGGGCTCTGACCGGCCCGCTCGCCCGGGGCGACTCCGGCACGATCCGCGCGAACCTGGCGGCCCTCGACGACGCGGGGCTGGCGGATCTCGCCGGGATCTACTCGGCCTTCGTGCGCCGCCCCGCACCCCCGGCGCCGGTGGTGGCGTCATGAAGCGCATCCCGGACTTCCGGCGCTACAGGGAGGAGGGCCGCCGCATCGCGATGGTCACGTGCTACGACGCCTGGTCCGCGCGCCTGATCGCGAGCTCCGGCGTCGACTGCGTTCTGGTGGGCGACAGCTCCGCCATGGTGGTCCACGGTCACGCGACCACCGTCTCCGCCACCACCCCGATGATCGCGGATCACGTCGCTGCCGTCCGCCGCGCCGCCCCCGACCTGCTCGCAGTGGCGGACATGCCCTTCCTCGCCCATCGCCAGGGAGTGGCCCACGCCGTGGCCACGGCCGGGGCCCTGCTCCAGGCGGGGGCCCAGGCCGTGAAGCTCGAGGGCCTCCGGGGACACGAGCAGGTCGTGGAGGCCCTGGTTCAGGCCGGTGTGCCGGTCATGGGGCACCTGGGGCTCACGCCCCAGTCCGTCCACCAGCTCGGCGGCCATCGCGTGCAGGGCCGCAGCGCCGAGGCGGCGCGCCGCCTGCTCGAGGACGCGCGCGGCCTGGAGCGCCTGGGCGCCTTCGGCGTGGTGCTGGAGATGGTGCCGTCGGAGCTGGCCCGGGAGGTCACCCGGGGCCTCGGGATCCCGACCATCGGGATCGGCGCGGGGCCGCACACCTCGGGGCAGATCCTGGTGCTCCACGATCTGCTCGGCCTGGACCCGCGCTTCCGGCCCCGCTTCGTGCGCCGCTACCTCGAGGGCGCCGAGCTGGTGCGGGGCGCTCTCGACCGCTACGCGGAGGACGTGCGGTCCGACCGCTTCCCGAGCGAGCAGGAGGCTCACCATGCTGACGGTGTTGGACTCGATACCGAGCTGGCGAACGCTCCGGGCTGAGCTGGGCTCCCGGAGCCTCGGCTTCGTGCCCACGCTCGGCGGGCTTCACGCGGGTCACGCCGCTCTCGTGGAGCGCTCGGTGGCCGAGAACGAGCGGACGCTGGTGAGCGTGTTCCTGAACCCGACCCAGTTCGACGAGCCCACGGACCTCGCGGCCTACCCCGCGGATCTCGAGGCCGACCGCTCCCTGGTGGAGTCCCTGGGGGCCGACTACCTGCTCTGCCCGAGCCGGGACGAGATCTACCCGGACCGCTACCGCTACCGGGTCGCAGAGGGCGAGCTGAGCCGGACGCTGTGCGGTGAGCACCGCCCGGGCCACTTCGACGGCGTCCTGACCGTGGTGATGAAGCTGCTGCAGATCGTGTCCCCGACCCGGGCCTACTTCGGCGAGAAGGACCACCAGCAGCTCCAGCTCGTCCGGGGCATGGTGGAGGCGTTCTTCCTCCCCATGGAGATCGTCGCCTGCGCGACGGTCCGCGAGAGCGACGGGCTCGCCGCGAGCTCCCGCAACCGCAAGCTCGACCCCGAGCAGCGCCGCCTCGCCCCGGCCTTTCCGGCCCTGCTCCGGGGGGCGCCGCGCCCCGGGGACGTCCGGCGCCGGCTCGAGGAAGCGGGTTTCGGAGTGGACTACGTCGAGGACGTGACCGGCCGCCGCTACGCGGCGGTGAGGCTCGGCCCGGTGCGGCTCATCGACAACGTCCCGCTCTCGGAGGTGGAGCGCGACGGCGGGGGTGAAGTGTGATCCTGTGCCTCGACGTCGGCAACAGCCAGATGACCTGCGGCGTCTTCGCGGGTGAGGAACTCAAGCTCCAGTTCAGACGCTCGACCCAGGGCAAGCCGGCCTCGGACGAGCTGGGGGTCTTCCTCCGGGGCACGCTCCGGGAGAACGACATCGAGCCGGGCTCCGTCTCCTCGATCGCGGTGTGCAGCGTCGTGCCCGACCTGGTCCATTCCCTCAGGGCGGCGTGCCTGAAGTACTTCGCCCGGGAGCCCTTCGTGCTCCGGGCCGGCGTGAGGACGGGGCTCAAGATCCGCTACCGGGATCCCCGGCAGGTCGGGGCGGATCGCATCGCCGTGGCGATCGCCGCGGCGCAGCGCTATCCCAGCAGCGACGTCGTCGTCGTCAACCTCGGGACCGCGACCACCGTCGAGGTGATCAGCGCGAGCAAGGAGTACCTGGGCGGGGCGATCCTCCCGGGGCTGCGGCTCTCCATGCAGGCCCTGGAGACGGGCACGGCGCGGCTTCCCTCGGTGGAGATCCTGCGGCCCGAGCACGCCGTGGGCCGCTCGACGACCGAGTGCATCCAGGCCGGCCTCTACCTCGGCACGCTGGGGGCGATCCGCCTGCTCGTGAAGCGGGTGGCCGACGAGGCCTTCGGCGGAGCGCGGCCGATCCTGATCGGCACCGGCGGCTTTTCCGCCCTCTACCGGGAAGAGCCCGATTTCGACGCCGTGATTCCCGACCTCGCGTTGCGAGGCCTGCGCATCGCCCTCGACCTCAACTCGGACTGACCCTAGCAGCCCGTGGTGAAAGTCAGACCGCGCCGAGAGCGGGTCTTTTCCGCCAGCTCTTCGTTGCCAAACCTCGGAATACTCCCGGTATGCCTGCGGTTTGGCGCCTCGATCTGACGCAAAACCCCTCGCTCTCGCCCGCGGTGCACTTTCACCACGGGCTGCTAGTCGACGGATCGGGCGGGGTAGCTCCGCATGAACCCGTTGCGGCTGTTCGCCACCGTGAAGCTGCCGTCCTCGCGGGCGGAGACCTTCAGGTAGTGGGCGGGGCTGTGAGCCAGCGCCTCGGGGCCGGGCCGGGGCCGGCGCTCCCCGGTAGCCGGCGGGGGCGCGGCGATCGCCGCCGCGGTCGCCTCGGGCGCGCTCAGGTTCGCGATGAAGACCCCGGCCGGGTTGTGCTCGAGGAGGCCGGCGTGGGACCAGTGGGCGATCCAGACGTCCTCGAGACCGGGCGAGGCGCGCAGCGTCTCGAACACCTCCGGGGCGCCGCCCTTGTGCGAGCCGTTCTGCATCAGCGCCACCCGCGGCCGCACGCCGTGGACGAAGGGCGGCGCGTTGGAGGCCGCGAGCCCGTGATGCGTGACCAGCAGGAGATCGACGCTGCCGACGGGGTTCTCGGGACACATCAGCTCCAGCTCGCCATTCCAGAGCAGGTCGCCGAGATCGATCGCGCTGAAGCGCCCGAAGCGGACCAGGCTGCCCACCGACTGCCCGTTCTCGGGGTCGCGGTCGTTCTCCCGGGGCTCCGCGCCCGCGCAGGCGGGGTTGGGCCGGGCGGAGCCCCCGACGGGCTCCCGGAGGAAGCGCCCCGCCGACGCCACCACGAGCCAGTCGAGGCCCGCCACGGGGATCCGGTCTCCGGGGGCCACCACCGTGTGCCGGGCCTTCTCCCGGACCGCGGCGTAGCGCTGCTGGAAGTCCGGGACCTGCTCCCGCTCCTCCACGCTCGGGCCGTGGTCCACGTAGTGGGCGATCGGCACGCGCTCGGACAGCTCCAGCAACCCCCCGATGTGGTCGACGTGGTAGTGCGTGGAGAGGAGGTAGTCGAGCCTCTGGACGCCGGCCACCTCGAAGACCTCCAGGATCCGGGCCACGTCCCTGCCCCCCGGGCTGCCGCTGTCGACGAGGACCGACTCTCCCTCGGCGGATACGAAGAGCATCGCCTTGCCGCCCTCGACATCCACGACGTAGATGTCGAGCGTGCCCGCGGCCGCGGCGGAACCGGGAGCGGAGAGGAGGAGCGCGGCGATCGCGAGCCGTGTGGGGAGTCGCATCGAGGGACCTCCGGAACGGGTGACGCCCGAGTATACGGGTGGCCCTCCGCGTCTGGTAGGCTACCCGCCCGCACATGGCAGTGGTGGGTCGGGGAATCCGGTCGGTGAGCCGAGCATCGCCTCGGTCGAGCGAGATCGCCAGCCTGACCT
>Ga0299906_10002914_pt1 | contig 14137 bp, 12 predicted proteins | sample RVTome_14_FD_200259 | JGI IMG/M metagenome (GOLD analysis project Ga0299906, IMG submission 200259) | Soil microbial communities from uranium-contaminated site in the Upper Colorado River Basin, Wyoming, United States - RVT145D125 (version 2) ... | reverse complement strand
GCACACGGTGAAGCCGTCGAGGTCCGGCATCATCACGTCGAGCAGCACGAGGTCCGGCGCGTCGGTGCCGGCGCGCTCCAGACCCTCGGCTCCGGAGCCGGCCGTGATGACGTCGAAGCCGTTGACCGACAGCAAATCGGCGAGCAGCTTGACGTTCGTCGGCGTGTCGTCGACGACGAGGATCCGCGCTGCGGTCACGACGAACCTCTCGCGCGGCGCTGCGCGAGCGCCGTGGCGACCGTCGCGAGGAACATCTCCAGGTTGATCGGCTTGCTCACGAACGCGTCGAAGCCGGCGGCCATGATCACGCTCCGGTCCTTGGGCATTACCGATGCGGTGAACGCGAGCACCGGGATGGCGCGGGTCGCCGGCGCCGCCCGGAGCTTCGCCAGCGCGTCGATCCCGCTCATCCCCGGCAGGTGAATGTCCATCACGACGAGGTCCGGCGCGCGCTCGGTCGCGAGCGTCACGCCGTCCTCCGCGGTCCCGGCCTCGATCGTGCGGTAGCCGTGGACCTGCAGGAGGTCGCGCGCGAGCCTGCGGTTCTGCTCGTTGTCCTCGACGATCAGGATCAGCTCATTCGCCATGGCGGATCGGGAGCGTGACGGTGAAAGTCGAGCCTTTCCCGGGCGCGCTCTCGACGCGGATCGTCCCGCCGTGCAACTCCACGAAGCGGCGCGTGAGCGCGAGGCCGAGGCCGGTGCCCTCGCGCTTGCGGGTGACGTCGGTGCCGACCTGCCGGAACGCCTCGAAGATCGCCTCCTGGTCCGCTGGTGCAATGCCGACCCCGGTGTCGCTGACAGCGATCTCGGCGTTCCCGTCCACCTGCTTCGCGACGACGCTCACCGCGCCGCCAGGCAGGGTGAACTTCACTGCGTTGGAGAGCAGGTTGAGCACGACCTGCTTCAGCTTGCGCTCGTCGCCGCGGTAGGCGGCGAGCCGCGGATCAATGTCGAGCCGCAGGGCGACGCCGCCGCGCTGCGCGCGCTCGCGCACCAGCGTGAGGGCGTTGTCGAGCGCGCCGCGCAGGTCGAACTCGGCGAGCTCGAGCTCCATGCGGCCAGCCTCGATCTTGGAAAGATCGAGGATGTCGTTGATGAGGGAAAGCAGATGCTTGCCGGAGCCGTGGATGTCGTTCACGTACTCGGCCTGTTTGGCGGTCAGCTCGCCGAAGTAGCGCGCAGCGAGCATTTCGGAGAAACCGATCACCGCGTTGAGCGGCGTCCGCAGCTCGTGCGACATGTTGGCGAGAAACGCCGACTTGTGCTGGTTGGCGATCTCGAGCTGGTGGCTCTTTTCCTGGATCTCGTTGAACAGCCGCGCGTTCTGGATGGCGATCACCGCCTGGTCGGCGAAGGTCTTGAGCAGGCCGATCTCCTTCTCGGAGAACGAGCCGAGGTGCTCGCGGCCAAGGAAGATCACACCGATCCCCCGCCCCTCCCACAGCATCGGGGCAAAGATCGCCGACTTGATACCGGTCGCCGTGCACCCGCGCCGGGTCGCGTCCGGCACGTCCGCGCCGTGCTGCGCGTCTGGGTAATGGATCACGCGGCGGTCCACGATCGATCTTCCCGACCCCGAGTCCCGGTCGATCGCGAGGGGGAAGACGCGCTCGAGCTCCTCCCGGCCCGGGCCGTGGTAGGCGGCGAGACCGAGCAGCCCGTCGTCCCCGACGAGGTTGATCCCGACCAGCCGCCCGCCGAACAGGCCTTGGCAGCGCTCGAGGATCTTGTCGAACACCGGCCTGGCGTCGGCGATCGAGCTGCTGATCGCGCTCAACACCTCCGCCGAAGCCCGCTGCTGGTCCAGCGCCTCCTTCGTTTCGTTGAACAGGCGGACGTTCTCGATCGCGATCACCGCCTGATCGGCGAAGGTCCGCACCAGGGCGACCTGCTTGTCGGTGAACGGGCGGACCTCGCGCCGCCAGGTCGTGATGACGCCGATCAGTGCGTCCTCCCGCAGCATGGGAACGGACAGGACGGTTCGCGGGCTCTCCTTCTCGTAGAGATCGCGGGGCTCGGGCGAAAACGCCGGGTCGGACAGCAGGTCGGCGACGTGCACGGGCCGCCGCTCGAGGGCAGCGAGGCGCGTCGTCGTTTGGCCGCTCGGGCGGACGCGGCCGCGCGCGAGGTGCGCGGCGAACTCCGGCGTCGTGCCGTAGCTGGCCGCGCTGGTGAGAAACTCGCCGTCGTAAAGGAAGAGCGCCGCGATGTTCGCCTCGCACAGGCGGGTGATGCTCGACAGGATGGTCTGGTAGACGGGGGCGAGATCGGTGGGCGAGCTGCTGATCGCGCCGAGGACCCGACTGGTCGCGGTCTGCTCCGCGAGCGCTGTCGTGGCCTCGTCGCGGGCCCGGCGCAGCTCGATCTCCCCGAGCTTGCGCTGCGTGATGTCGCTCTCCGCGCCGACGAGCTTGGTGACTCGGCCGCGCTCGTCGCGGACCCCGATCCCGCGGTCGAGAACCCAGCGATAGGCGCCAGTGCCGTCGCGAACGCGGTACTCGTGCTCGAGATAAGGCGTCCGGCCCTTGAAGTGCTCGATGAGCGCCTGGCGATACCCCTCGAAGTCCTCCGGATGGACGCGCTCGGCCCACGCCGCCCGCGTGAGCGGACCCGACGGAAGCTCGAAGACCTCTCGCACGGGGCCGGAGACGAACAACGCGCCCGTCGCCACGTTCCATTCGTAGATCCCCTCCGTCGCCGCCCGCGTGGCGAGCGCGTAACGCTCCTCGCTCTCGCGCAGCGCCTCCTCGATCCGCTTCAGCTCGGTGATGTCGCCGGTGGAGCCGACCATGCGATAAGCCCGCCCGCGGTCGTCCCGGAGCGCGATCCCGTGCTGGCGCGCCCAGCGCCAGGAGCCGTCGTGCGCGCGATAGCGATAGTCGCACTCGAAGCGCTCGGTCTCGCCCTTGAAGTGCGCGACGGATGTCGCCCGATACCTCGGCTGGTCGTCGGGGTGAATGCGCGCGAACCAGTCCCCGGGCGACTTCATCTCCTCCGGCGACATGCCCACCGCACCGCGGACGCGCGCGGAGTAGTGGATCGTGCCGTTCGCAATGTCCCAGTCGTAGAAGCCCTCGCTGATCGCGTGCGAGGCGAGCTCGTAGCGCGCGGCGGTCTCGCGCAGCCGCTCCTCGGTGCGGCGCGCCTCGGTGACGTCTTCGCAGCTGAGCAATACCCCGCCGGGTGGCACAGGCTCCGAGGCGACGCGGACGATGCGGCCGTCGGGGAGCTCCTGCTCGCGCTCCTCCCGCTCGCCCCCCTGGAGGGCGGCGAGGCGCTTCCGCACGAGGGTCTTGATGTCGCCCTTGCCGTACTCCCCGCGCTCGGCATTGAACCGGACGAAGGCTTCGAGCGGCGTGCCGGGCGCGAGCAGCTCGTTCGGGTAGCCGCGCAGCGCGGCGAAGCGCTCGTTCCAGGCCGCGAGCCGCAGGTCCGCGTCGAAGAGCGCGAAGCCGACGCGCAGCCGGTCGAGCGCCGGTCGGAGCAAGTCGACCGCCGCGCCGGCGCGGCGCGGACCTGTGGTCGCGATGCCTCGTTGGCGCATCCCTGCCTCCGGAACCGAGCGCGAGGATACCCCTCGCCGCGGCGCGCCGTCGACGCGGGGTGCTATGCTTGGCGGCACCCGTGGTCAGCTTCCCGGTCATCGCGTTCGTCAACCACCTCCTCGCCGAGGAGCAGTGGGCGCGCGACAAGCTCGTGCCCTTCGCCGGCAAGCGGATCCGCGTGACCGCCCCGGCGCTGCCCGACCTGGCGTTCGCCGTCGCGCCGGACGGGATGCTCGAGGCGGCAACGGCGGGCGATCCCGACCTGACCATCGCCCTGTCCCCGGCGGCGCTGCCGAAGCTCCTCACGCGCGACGAGAGCGTGCTGCAGACGATCACCTTCTCGGGCGACGCGGAGCTCGCCGCCGCGCTTCAGTTCCTGTTCCGTCATCTCCGGTGGCAGGTCGAGGAGGACCTCTCGCGCGTCGTCGGCGACGTCGCCGCACATCGCATCGCCGCGACGGGGCGGGCGTTCGCAGCCTGGCGGAAAGACGCGGCCGAGCGCCTCGGACAGAACGTGGCCGAGTACCTGACCGAGGAGGCGGAGCTGCTCGCGCCCAAGCCCGACCTCGCCCGGTTCGCGCGCGAGGTGGCCGAGCTCGTCGACGCGGTCGAGCGGCTCGAGAAGCGCCTCGACCGCCTCGCTGGCGCGCGCGACGCGGGGCGGCCGGACTAGCGGCCCGGGCACCGGATGCGCCCCCCCAACAAGGGCCGAGGCAAGCGCGACCGCGGCCGCGGACGGGGCGACGGCCAGCCTCACGCCCACGCTCACCGACCGCGCGAGGGCGCGAAGCCGCCGCCGCGCGGTCCCGGGCCCGGCCCCCCTAGCCGCGCGCCCTCGCCTTCCGGACCGCGCACGACGGCGTTGCCGGCCGTCAGTGACGTCCTGTCGCTGATCGGGAACACGCCGCTCCTCCAGGTGCGCACGCTCGACACGGGCCGGTGCAGCCTGTTCCTCAAGCTCGAGAACCAGAACCCGGGGGGCTCGATCAAGGACCGCATCGGCCTGTCGATGATCGAGGCCGCCGAGCGCGACCGGAAGATCCGGCCCGGCGGCACGCTGATCGAGGCCACCGCCGGCAACACCGGGCTCGGCCTCGCGCTGGTGGCGGCCCGCAAGGGCTACCGGCTCCTGCTGGTCATCCCGGACAAGATGAGCCAGGAGAAGATCTTCCACCTCAAGGCGATGGGCACCGAGGTCGTGATGGCGCGCTCGGACGTCGGCAAGGGCCATCCCGAGTACTACCAGGAGGTGGCGGCGCGGCTGGCGCGCGAGACGCCGAACGCCTTTTACGTGAACCAGTTCGCCAATCCCGCGAACCCGGACGCGCACGAGGACACGACCGGGCCGGAGATCTGGGAGCAGATGGCGCACCAGATCGACGCGGTGGTGTGCGGGGTCGGCACCGGCGGCACGCTCACCGGGCTCTCGCGGTTCTTCGCCCGCGTCTCGCCGGACACCGAGATGGTGCTCGCCGATCCCGTCGGCTCGATCCTCGTGGAGTACGTGAAGACCGGCGAGGTTCCCCGCGAGGTCGGCGCGTGGCTCGTCGAGGGCATCGGCGAGGATTTCATCCCGCCGGTCTGCGACCTGTCCCGCGTGCACAAGGCGTACTCGATCCCGGACGGGGAAGCGTTCCGCACCTGCCGCGAGCTCCTGCACAAGGAAGGGGTCCTCGCCGGCAGCTCCTCCGGCACGCTGATCGCCGCGGCGCTGCGCTACTGCCGCGAGCAGGCGACGCCGAAGCGGGTGGTATCCTTCGTGTGCGACAGCGGCAACAAGTATCTCTCCAAGGTCTACAACGACTATTGGCTGATCGACCAGGGGTTCCTCGAGCGCGAGCGCGCCGGCGATCTCCGCGACCTGATCGCCCGCCGCCACCGCGAGCACGCGGTCGTGACCGTCGGCGCCGACGAGACCGTGCTCGCCGCCTACCGGCGCATGAAGCTCTACGACGTCTCGCAGCTGCCGGTGATGCGCGACGGCCGGATCGTCGGGATCGTCGACGAGGAGGACATCCTGCTGGAGGTGTCCGACCACCCGGACCACTTCCGCGAGCCGGTCACCGCGGCGATGGAGAGCCGCCTCGTCACCGTGCCGCCCGATGCGCCGGTCGCGCGGCTGATGGAGATCTTCAAGCAGGGCATGGTCGCGATCGTGACCGACGGCGACGAGTTCCTCGGCCTCATCACCCGCAGCGATCTCCTCAACTGGCTGCGCCGGCGGATGCAGGAATGAAGCGCGCGCGGAGCGCCTCGAAACCCGAGGCCGCGCGCCGCCACGGCTTCGCGACCCGGGCCATCCACGCGGGCCAGCGCCCCGATCCGGCCACGGGCGCGATCATGACGCCGATCTACGCCAGCTCGACCTACGTCCAGGAGAGCCCGGGGCGCCACAAGGGCTTCGACTACTCGCGCACGCGCAATCCGACCCGCGACGCCCTGGAAGCTTGCGTCGCCGATCTCGAGAACGGCTTCGCCGGCTTCGCCTTCGCCTCCGGCATGGCCGCGACCGGCACGCTGCTCGAGCTCCTCGACTCGGGCTCGCACGTGGTCGCGATGCACGACCTCTACGGCGGCAGCTACCGGCTGTTCGAGAACGTCCGGCGCCGCTCCGCGGGGCTCGAGTTCAGCTTCCTCGACCTCTCGGACGCGTCGCGGCTCGCGCCCGCGCTCCGGCCGAACACCCGCATGGTCTGGGTCGAGACCCCCAGCAATCCGCTGCTCAAGCTCGTGGACCTCGGCGCGGTGGCCGAGATCGCGCGGCGGCGCGGGCTGCTGACCGTCTGCGACAACACCTTCGCCTCGCCGTGGATCCAGCGCCCGCTCGACCACGGCTTCGACGTCGTGATGCACTCGACCACGAAGTACCTCAACGGGCACTCCGACGTGATCGGCGGCGTGGCGGTGATCCGCAAGGACGAGGCGCTCCGCGACCGTCTCGCCTATCTCCAGAACGCGATCGGCGGCGTGCCCGGCCCGTTCGACGCGTTCCTCGCGCTGCGCGGGATCAAGACCCTGGCGCTGCGCATGGAGCGCCATTGCGCGAACGCCATGGCGGTGGCGCAGTTCCTGGAGCGTCATCCCAGGATCGAGCGCGTGCACTACCCGGGCCTCGCCAGTCATCCCCAGAAGGCGCTCGCGGACCGCCAGATGCAGGGCCGCTACGGCGGCATGGTGACGGCGGTCCTGAAGGGCGGTCTCGCGGCGTCGCGGCGGTTCCTCGAGCGTTGCGAGCTGTTCGCGCTCGCCGAGAGCCTCGGCGGCGTCGAGAGCCTCATCGAGCACCCGGCGATCATGACCCACGCCTCGCTCCCGGCCCGGGTGCGCGCCGACCTCGGCATCAGCGACGGCCTGGTGCGGCTGTCGGTCGGGGTGGAGGACGCGGACGACCTGATCGCCGAGCTCCGATCGGCGCTCGCGTAGCGGTGCGAGCCGAACGATTGACAGAACTCCGCGGGCGGTTCAAGGTCGAGCGGACGGCGCGGATCAAAGGAGGCGCATCGCCATGCGGAATCGACCGTTCACACCTGTCGGACGGGCACTGTTCATCGCCTGCATGGTGCTCTTCATCGTGCTGCTCGCGTTCGTCGGCCTGGCGCGCCTCGCCGGCGACGCCCAGGCGCCCGCCGCGCGCGTGGCCGCCCCGCCGGCCGAGCTCGTCGCCGGACAGGTCGAGTACGACCGCTCGGCGCTCGCGGCCGAGCGGCGGCAGGACATCGTCGGCGCGCTCCTCACGTTCTTCCTCCTCGGCGGTACGATCTGCGTGCTCGCGTGCGCGATCTGGGCCGCAGTTCTTGCCGTGCGCGGCACCCCCCGTCCCGAGGCCGGCCTGGGCGAGGAAGCGTTCGGTCCGCGGTAGCGCCGCTCCGGACGACGACGTTGCGGCCCTGACCCGGATCCTTCGGGCATGAGCGGCCCGTCGATCCGGGTCAACGCCGAGCTCGTGATCGGCGGGAGCGAGCTCCAGGAGCGGTTCGTCCGTGCCTCGGGCCCGGGTGGCCAGAACGTCAACAAGGTGGCGACCGCGGTGGAGCTGCGCTTCGACGCCGCGCACTCGCCCTCGCTGCCGGAGGCGGTGCGCGCACGGCTCCTCCGGCTCGCCGGACGGCGCGCGACCCGCGAGGGTGTGATCGTCATCGACGCGCAGCGCTTCCGCACCCAGGAGCAGAACCGCGCCGACGCGATCGAGCGCCTCGTGGCCCTCGTCCGCCAGGCGACGATCGCGCCGAAGCCGCGCCGCGCCACGAAGCCCACGCGCGCGTCGCGCGAGCGGCGGCTCGAGGGCAAGCGGCGCCGCGCCGACACCAAGCGCCAGCGCGGGCGCATCCCGCACGCGGACTGAAGACGCATGAGTCGGCCGCCGACCCGCACGGAAATCCGCGAAGCGATCGCGTTCCTCGTCCTCACCGCGATCGCGCTCGCCGTCTCCGGCATCGGCCCGCGCGAGCGCGGCACGTGGGTGCTCGAGGTGCTGCCGGTGCTGATCGCCGCGCCGCTGCTCATCCTCACCTGGAAGCCGTTCCGCCTGACGCCGCTCGCCTACCGGCTGATCTTCCTCCACGCGCTGATCCTGATCCTCGGCGGCCACTACACCTACGCGCACGTGCCGCTCGGGTTCTGGCTGCAGGAGGTGTTCGACCTCGCCCGCAACCCCTATGACCGGATCGGCCACTTCATGCAGGGCTTCGCGCCGGCGATCGTCATCCGGGAGATCCTGCTGCGGCGCTCGCCCCTGCAGCCCGGCAAGTGGATGTTCTTCCTCGTCTGCTGCGTGGCGCTCGCCTTCAGCGCGGTCTACGAGTTCGTCGAATGGTGGGTCGCGGTGCTGCTCGGCGAGGGCGCGTCCGCGTTCCTCGGGACACAGGGGGACGAGTGGGACACGCAGTGGGACATGTTTCTCTGTCTGGTCGGCGCCGTATCCTCGCAGCTCCTGCTGTCGCGCATCCACGACCGCCAGCTCGCGCGGCTCCGCGCTTGAGGCTCGACCGGGCGTGACTTAGCGCGGCGAGCGCGCGCCGCGGAACCTGGCGGCCATCCCCAGCAGCAGCAAGACCGTCGCGAGCAGCGCCAGGCTGCCGGGCTCCGGAACGGCGGCGGCGAACATTGTCCCGAGCACCTGGTGGGTAGCGGTCGTCGGATGGACGCCATCCCAGAACACCCAGGTGTTGGGGTTGCACTCGGCCGGGAAGTCGAGACACGCCCGTTGGGTCTCGGTGAACCCGAATGCGTCGGGATCGTCGCGAAGGCGCTTGAAGGCGTCGAAGGTGTCGAACTGGACGATCTCGGCCGTGGTGAGCAAGCCGTCCAGCCCGGTCAAAGCGACCTTTAGACTCTCGTTGAATCCCCCGGTGAGCGCAGTGAGGGCCGCGGAGCCCGCGTCCCCGAGCCCGAGCCCGAATGGCGTTTGCCCGAGGTCCGGCATGTTCGGTACGAGGAAGTGCTGCCCGCCCAGCCCGGCGAGGAACCCGATCGCGTTCGCGATATTCCCGATCCCCTGCGTGATCAAAGCGGCGGGCGTGGCCGGCACGCCCGGTTGATCGGGCAGCTCCCCGCTCGCCAGGGCCCAGAAGACGTCGTTCGGGAACGCCCAAACCACGAAGAGCGAAGTGGCCGGATTGAAGGTGCCGCCACCGGTCACGAACGCGTGGAACTGTCCGAGCTGCGGCGTGAGGCCGAGCGCGCCGAAGCTCGGCTGGAGCGACGTGGGCACGAGGGGATTGATCTGGTTGTAGTTATCGAGACCGGTCGTGGCGCCGCCGATCGCGTAGTTGGTCCCGCCGCCGAGCGAGGGCTTGAAGCTCGTGCTGCCGGGGCTATAGCGCTGCCACAGGTACTCCGCGGCCACCGGCCCGTTGGAGTACTGGCCGTTGAAGTACGGGGATGGCGGGAAGCCGCTGGGGGGCAGAAGTCCTTTGGTCGCCAGCCCCGAGTTGCCCCCGTCCGACAGGCTATCGCCGAAGACGAAGAGATCGCTCAGGGTGGTGAGGGCGGCCGAAGCCGGAAGCGGCGCGGCGAGCGTCGCTGCGGCCAGGAATGCGGCAAGCAAACGTTGCACGGGGGCTCTCCTCCTTTTTTGATCGAGCCGCGAAGCAGGAGTTGCTTTACATGACCGGGCAGCCAAGCGCGAGGGAAGTCCGGAGGATGCAAGATTGACGCCAACTCGCAGGCGCCCGCGCCACCGTCTTGTTTCCTGGAGGGTTCGCGTTTCCGGATGAGCGCCGCGCGCCGCATCCGCGCGGGCGCATTGTAAGAATTCCCGACTCTCGCCCGAGCGATAATGCGATCCCTAGAACAACAAGCTCGCATGCCCCGCCTCCTCCGCCTCGCGACGATCCTCTGGGTCGCGTTCCGCTTCGGCCTCGACGAGTTCCTGCTCGCCGCCCGGCCGAGCGGGCGCTGGCTCCGGACCGCGCGCTCGCTCGATCTCTTCCGCAGGTACGCCGCCCCGCGCGGTGAGCGGCTGCGCCGCGCGCTCGAGACGCTCGGCCCGATCTTCGTGAAGTTCGGCCAGGTGCTCTCGACCCGGCGCGACCTGCTGCCCACGGACGTCGCCGACGAGCTGGCGAAGCTGCAGGACCAGGTGCCGCCGTTCCCGTCCGAGCTCGCGATCGCGGAGATCGAGCGGGGCCTGGGGAAACCAGTGTCCGCGGTATTCGCGACCTTCGACCCCACGCCGGTGGCGAGCGCGTCGGTCGCGCAGGTCCACCTCGCACGGCTCCCCGGCGGCACCGAGGTGGCGGTGAAGGTGCTCCGGCCGAACATGCTGCCCGTCATCCGCCGCGACCTCGCGCTGCTGAACACCGCGGCCGGGCTCATCGAGCGGACCGGGGAGGGGCGGCGCTTCCGGCCGCGCGAGGTGGTGGCCGAGTTCGCCAGGCACCTCGACGACGAGCTCGACCTCGTCCGGGAGGCGGCGAACGCGAGCCAGCTCCGCCGCAACTTCCGCGATTCGCCGCTGCTCCTCGTCCCCGAGATCCACTGGGACTACTGCGCGACGAACGTGATGACGATGGAGCGCATGCGCGGCACGCCGATCAGCCAGGTGGCCGCGCTCCGCGCGCAGGGCATCGACATCCCGCGGCTCGCCCGTGCCGGGGTCGAGATCTTCTTCAGCCAGGCGTTTCGCGACGGGTTCTTCCACGCCGACATGCACCCCGGCAACATCCTGGTCGCGCCGGACGGGCGCTACGTCGCGCTCGACTTCGGGATCATGGGGACGCTCTCCGACCGCGACCGCAACTACCTGGCGCAGAACTTCGTCGCGTTCTTCAACCGCGACTACAAGCGGGTCGCGCAGGCCCACGTCGACGCCGGCTGGGTGCCGCCCGGCACGCGGATCGACGAGTTCGAGTCGGCCGTGCGCGCGGTGTGCGAGCCGATCTTCGACCGGCCGCTGAAGGAGATCTACTTCGGGCGGGTGCTGCTGCGCCTGTTCCAGACCGCGCGCCGCTTCAACCTCGAGGTGCAGCCGCAGCTCGTCATGCTGCAGAAGACGCTGCTCAACATCGAGGGCCTCGGGCGCGAGCTCGACCCCGACCTCGACCTGTGGAAGACCGCGAAGCCGTACCTCGAGCGGTGGATGGAGGCACAGATCGGGTGGCGCGGGCTGGTGCGCACGCTCAAGGCCGAGGCCCCGACGTGGGCGAACCTGCTGCCGCAGCTGCCGCGCCTCGCCCACCGGGCGCTCGCCGCGGACCGGCTCGAGACGATCGAGCGGCAGCTCGCCGCACTGCTCGCGGAGGAGCGGCGCCGCAACCGGTGGCTCGCGGTCCTCGCCATCGTGGCGATCACGGTCGCCGCGGCGGCCGTGCTGCGGGCGCTGTTCCGGTAGCCGCCGCCCTATAATCCGCGCGTCGACGCGCCGGGAGACCGCATGCTGATCGCGTTCGTCATCCTCTATCTCGCCGTCACGATCACGATCGGGCTGTGGGCCGCGAAGCGCGTGCACGGCGCCAGGGACTACCTCCTCGCCGGCCGCAGCCTGCCGCTCTACATGAACGTCGCGACGGTGTTCGCCACGTGGTTCGGGGCCGAAACGGTGCTCGCCGTGTCGTCCACCTTCGTCAAGGAAGGCATGCGCGGGATCGTCGCCGACCCGTTCGGCTTCTCGCTGTGCCTGATCCTGGTGGGGCTCCTCTTCGCGCGGGCGTTCTACCGCATGGACCTCCTCACGATCGGCGACTTCTACCGCAAGCGCTACGGGCACGCCGCGGAGCTCATCACGAGCCTGTGCATCACGCTCTCGTACCTCGGCTGGACCTCGGCGCAGCTGATCGCGCTCGGCCTCGTGTTCAACGCGCTGACCGGTGGCGCGATCTCGCTGCCGATGGGAATCCTGCTCGGCGCCGGGTGCGTGCTCGTCTACACGCTCCTCGGCGGCATGTGGTCGGTGGCGTTCACGGATCTCTTCCAGACCGTGATCATCGTGATCGGCATGCTCTACCTCGCGTGGCTCCTCGCCGGGATGGCCGGCGGCGCCGACGCCGTCGTCGCGCACGCGCTCGCCGCCGGCAAGTTCGAGTTCTGGCCGAAGCTCGAGGCCAGAGAGGCGCTGGCGTTCCTCGCCGCGTTCCTCACCGCCGCGCTCGGCGGCATCCCGCAGCAGGACGTCTTCCAGCGGGTGACCTCGGCGCGGAACGAGAAGACGGCGGTGCGCGGCTCGATCATCGGCGGCTCGCTCTATTTCATCTTCGCATTCGTGCCCATCTTTCTCGCCTACTCGGCGTTCCTGATCGACCCGCAGATGGTCGCGCCGCTGCTCGAGGCCGAGGGCAACCGGTTCCAGGAGATCCTGCCGACGCTGATCCTGGGGCAGACGCCGCTATTCGCCCAGATCATGTTCTTCGGCGCGCTGCTCTCGGCGATCCTGTCGACGGCGAGCGGCGCGCTGCTCGCGCCGACCGCACTGTTCACCGAGAACGTGCTGAAGCGCCTGCTCCCCAACATGAGCGACCGGCAGTTCCTGCTCACGTTGCGGCTGGTGCTCGTCATCTTCACCTTCGCGATCGCCGCCTTCGCGCTGGCGAGCGAGGCGTCGATCTACCAGATGGTTCAGAACACCTACAAGATCACGCTGGTCTCCTGCATCGTGCCGCTCGCCGCCGGGATCTTCTGGAAGCGCGCCACCGCCCAGGGCGCGCTGTTCTCGATCGTCCTGGGGCTCGCGTCCTGGATCGCGATGGAGCTCTTCGCCGCCGACGCGGTGTGGCCGCCGCAGCTCGTCGGCCTCGCGTTCTCGATCGCCGGCATGGTCGGGGGGTCCTACGCGTCGCCGGCGCCGCACCCGCATCCGCATCCGGCCCACCAGGGAAGGCCGCAATGACCGCGCTCCGCGCTTGCTTCACCGCCGTCGCCACCGCCGCGCTGCTGCCCGCGGCGGGGTTGGCAGCCGACACGTTCAAAACCGAGGCCGAGACGATCCGCATCGTGACGGTCACCGCGGGGCTCGCGCATCCGTGGGGGCTCGCCTTCCTGCCCGATGGGCGAATGCTCGTCACCGAGCGTACCGGCCGGCTCCGGATCGTCGGGCGCGACGGCAAGCTCGCGCCCGCGCCCGTGGCGGGGTTGCCGAAGATCGAGGAGTACGGACAAGGGGGCCTGCTCGACGTCGCGCTGCACCCGCGCTTCGGCGAGAACGGGCTCGTTTACCTCTCGTTCGCCGAGCGCGGCGACGGCGGCTATGGCACGGCGGTGCTGCGCGGGAGGTTCGTGGGCGACCGGCTGGAGGCGGTGGAGGTGATCTACCGCCAGCAGCCGAAATCGCGCGCGGGGCGGCACTTCGGCTCCCGGGTCGTGTTCGACCGCGCCGGGTTCCTCTACGTGACCCAGGGCGACCGCGGCGAGCAGGAGCGCGCGCAGAACCTCGGCGATCTCGCCGGCAAGGTGGTGCGCCTGCACGATGACGGCCGCGTGCCGGCCGACAACCCGTTCGTCGGCAAGCCCGGTGCGCGCCCCGAGATCTTCACGCTGGGGAACCGCAACGCGCAGGGCGCGGCGCTCCACCCGGCGACCGGCGAGCTGTGGGCGCACGAGCACGGGCCGCAGGGCGGCGACGAGGTCAACGTCCTGCGCAAGGGCGTGAACTACGGCTGGCCGGTGATCACCTACGGCGTCAACTACGGCCTCGGCACGAAGATCGGCGAGGGCACCGCGAAGCCCGGCATGGCGCAGCCGCTGCACTATTGGGTGCCGTCGATCGCGCCGTCGGGGATGGCGTTCTACACCGGCGACCGGTTCCCCGCGTGGCGCGGGAGTCTCTTCGTCGGCGCCCTGCGCGACCAGCTGCTGGTGCGGCTGCGGCTCGACGGCGAGAAGGTGGTCAAGGAGGAGCGGATGCTCCAGGGCGCCGTCGGCCGCATCCGCGACGTGCGCCAGGGGCCGGACGGCTACCTCTATCTCCTCACCGACTCGTCGAACGGCGCGATCATTCGGCTCGAGCCGGCGCGGTAACCCTCCCCTGCTCTAAGGGGTGTCCGTATGGCGACCCTCGCCCTCGATCCGAAACTGCCCCTTCCCGCCGGACTCGCGCACGCGGACGCCGAGAAAGCCGCCGTCCGCTTCGCGACGCTCGAGGTCGTCGACATGGATCGG
>Ga0299906_10002913_pt1 | contig 14142 bp, 12 predicted proteins | sample RVTome_14_FD_200259 | JGI IMG/M metagenome (GOLD analysis project Ga0299906, IMG submission 200259) | Soil microbial communities from uranium-contaminated site in the Upper Colorado River Basin, Wyoming, United States - RVT145D125 (version 2) ... | reverse complement strand
CGCCTTCCTTCGAGAGGTTCTCGGCGGCTTCGAGGCTCGCGTGAACCATCGCGCCGTAGGTCACGATGGAGAGGTCTTTTCCCTCGCGCTTCACGTCGGCGACTCCGAGCGGAACCTCGTAGTCCTCCTCCGGGACGTCCTCGCGGATTCGGCGATAGAGATGCTTGTGCTCGAAATACAGGACCGGGTTGTTGTCCCGGATGGCCGCCTTCAGAAGACCTTTGGCCTCATAAGGAGTCGATGGCTGGACCACCTTGAGCCCGGGGACGTGGGTGAACCAGGCCTCGGGATTCTGCGAATGATAGGGTCCGCCGCGAAAGCCGCCTCCCGAGGGTCCGCGGAAGACTACGGGTACGGGAATGCCCCAGCGGTAATAACACTTGGCGGCGAAGTTCACGATCTGGTCGAAGGCGCAGGAGAAGAAGTCGGCGAACTGGAACTCGACGACCGGCCGGAAGCCCATGATCGCGGCGCCGCAAGCCGCTCCGGTGAAGCCGGATTCCGCGATCGGGGTGTCGATGACCCTTTCTTCGCCGAACTCTTCGAGGAACCCTTTGGTGATCTTGAAGGCGCCCCCGAAGACGCCGATATCCTCTCCCATGAGAAAGACCGTGGGGTCCCGGCGCATCTCCTCGCGAAGGGCCTGACTGATGGCTTCGAGATAGGTGACGACGGCCATGAACGCGGGAGTATATCAAACCGTACGATGCCGCCCCCCTTGACACCTTCGAGACGGGTTCTTATCCTGGGTAGAGTCCTTACAAAATCTCGGAGGCGTCCCATGTCGAGCTGGCTTTCCGGCCCGAGTCTCGAGGATCTGATCGCCCAGAAGAGCTACGACAAGGCCGTCGAGCTTCTGGATGCGCGGCTGGAAAAAGACTCCCGGAACGTCCGTCTCCGGCTTCAGCTCGGCGACGTCCTCGCGCTCAGCGGAAGAAAGGACCGCGCGGTCAAGGTCCTCCTCGAGCTGGTCGACCAACTGGCCGCCGACGGATTCGTGCCCAAGGCGATCGCGGTACTGAAGAAAGTCCAGAGGCTCCAGCCTCGGAACCCCGGGGTCGAGGAGCGGCTCGCGGACCTTTGTCAAAGCGAGGATGGAGAGGCCATCGCCCGGAGAAGCGGAATCCTCAAAGCGTCGGCGGCGGCGCCCAAGTCCGACCGCGGCGTTTCCGAGCCGACTTCCGCGCAGCGCCCGCCGCTCTTCAGCGACTTCGCCCGCGACGAGCTGGTGGAAGTGATTCGCGGTCTCAGGTTCCTGAGCTTCGAGCCCGGCGCCATCCTCATGACCGAGGGGGAGCGAGGAGACAGCCTCCTGATCCTGACCTCGGGATCGGTGCGGGCTTTCGTGAAGAACCAGGAGGGGCGCAACAACGAGGTCCGTACGATGGAAGAAGGGGAGTTCTTCGGCGAGATATCGCTTCTTACGGGCAAGCCCCGGACCGCCACCGTGACCGCGGCCACTCCCGTCGAGCTTCTGGAGCTCGATCGGACCACTCTGGACGACATCTCGTCACGTCATCCCCGCGTTCGCGCGGTCGTCGAGGAGTTCGCCAAGAAGCGCGCGGGAAGCGAAAGAGAGCGTCTCGCCCGCGTCACCGGCTGATGGCGCGCGGGGCGCCGAGCCGCCGGGTGCGTGGATTGAACGTGAGACGCATCCCCTCCTCGGCCACGGCGTAGTTGGGAAGCCCTTTTCCGTGTCGCGCGTGAGCGCGCCGGATGGCGCGGTCGTCGTGCGTCGGCCCATGATGGGCGGCGAGAACCAGCGTCTCCGGATGCCGCCTGGCGAGCGAAGCCGCGTGCTCCTGAGAGCCGTGGCCATAGGCATGCTGGGCCCGATCGGCGAAATGGGCGTCGATGAGGGCGAGGTGGGCGCCCTCGAGCATGCGCTCCTCGTCTTGCGCCGTCGCCGGGCTCGGCTCGTGGTCGCAGAGGTAGGCGACGACGAATCCCTGGGGAGAGCGCAGTCGATAGCCGAGGGTGTCGAGGCGGTTCTTGTTCTTTCCTCCACCGCTGTAGTGGTTCAGGGCGAACGTCTGGACCCTCCACCCGTGAATCCGTCGGGTCTCGCCGACCTCGAGCGTCGAGAAATTCAACCGGCGCAGGGTGCGCGCCGCCAGGACCTCGAGCGGCACGTACGCCGGGTGACCGTAGCCCCGGCGCACGGTCTCGATCGCCTCCTCGGCGCCGAGCACCCGGAGCTCGAGCCCGTTTCCGTTGCTCCAGAACCACTCGGCGTCTTTCAATCCCTCCCAGTGGTCCATGTGGGAGTGGCTCAGGAGAAGATGGACGCGCTCGACACCGCGGAACCGCCCTTCCACCGACAGGCTGCGGCTCAGGACTCCGAGGCCTCGTCCTCCGTCAAGCACGAAGAGGTCCGCCCCCGCCCGGACCGAATAGCAGGAAGTGTAGTTGGCGATCGACGACAGCGGGGGAGAAAGACTTCTCGAGCCCCGCGCTCCCCAGATCTCGAACTCTACAAACTCCGCGGGCGCCGGCCGCCCGGACGCGCCATTCGACCTCATTTCTTGTCCCCGGTCGCGATCGCCGTCATCCGCCGCAGGCGCCGGCAAAGCACCTGCATAATCCCGCTCACCACCCCCACGTTGTCGGTCATCAACTCGAACAATGTATCCCGATCGAGACGGAAGAGGCGAGTTTCCTCGGCGGACTCGACCGAGGCCGATCGCGGCTCGGGATCCAGGAGAGCGAGCTCGCCGAATATCTCCTGCTCGCCGAGGAAGTTGATGGTCTTGGCGCCGTCGAAGACCCGGACTCGTCCCGAGACCACGATGTACATGCTCTTGCCGGGATCTCCCTTGGAGAACACGAGCTCGCCCGGCCTGAGCTCCACTTCTTCGAGGACCGAGGCGACGTCGGTGAGCGTGTCTTCGGAGGTGGCGGAGAACATGGAGACGCCCTTGAGCAGAAGGACTTTCTCTATAGTGAGCATTCGTTGACTCCCGTTCCCGCTTTGGGGGGATTCGTTTCGGTTCGAGGCCCACCGCGCAGTCTCGGCAACGAGCGGGCTCGGATCGTCGGCGAGGACCGCGAGCTCCGAGGAGAATCCGTCCACCTCGAGCCTGGTGGCGCCGTAGATGGCGCAGGCCCGCGTCCAGTTTCGAACGTTGCCGTCGGTCGAGCGCAGAATCTCGGCGAGCGACCGGGCCGGCTCCCTCCGGGTCTGGGGAAAACGGCGGCCGAGCCTCGAGAGGCAATCCTCGGGGCTCGAATGGTCGAGGAGCGGGAGCGCCAGCTCCTTCAGCTCCTGGGACAACGTCACCTCGAGGATCTCGGCGGCATAGGCGCGCCTCTCCCGCGAGGCGCTATCGAGGTTGTCGCGCGCGCTCACGACCGTCTTGCGATCGTAAACGAACGACAGCAAGAGGAACACCCTCGCCCGGCTTTGCGCGATCTCCTCGCGCAGCGACTCCGACAGCGACTGGAGAGACGCGTCTTTCTCGATGTCGCGCAGGATCCCGAGCTTCCAGGCGGACTCTCGCACCTCGACTTCGACGCTCCGTACCACGCTTCCGGAGTCTCCCTCGTTCACCCGATACTGAAGCGAGTCGAGCGCCTCGAGCGCCACGTGTCGAAGGTGGCCGACGCCGGACTCGTAGGCTTGCCACAACGCTTCGCGATGGGCGAAAGACGGGAGCCGACGCGTGAGCTGGGCGATCCGCGTTCGGAGCGCGGCCGGCCTGTCGGGATCGACGAGCGCCTTCGCCAGTGGAGGGCCGGCCCGCTCTCCGGACTCGATGAGCGCCCGCGCCGCGTCGCCGCGGTACCTCGGCTCGCCCAGATGATCGATGATCCGCGGAACGAAGCGCTCGTCCTTCCGGCGCCCGGCGGCGCGCAGCGCGGCCCGGCGCACCTCGGGATCGTCGTCGCGAAGAAGGCGGTCGAAGAGCTCCAGGTCCGAAATTTCCGTGTCTCCGAGCACGCGTGCGGCCAGGACTCGATCGAAGGCGGTCTCGGAGCGGCAGAGCTCGAGGATCCGCACCCGGGCCCGCCGGTTGGCGCTCTCCTGCGGGCCGTGGAGGAGTCCGATGAGGGCGCCCCGTTCGACCTCGCGGTCGGGATGGCCGAGATAGGAGGGAACCTCCCCCCGCGGATCTCCGAGGGCGGCGAGGGCGCGCAGAGCCACCGCCTGAACTCGAGCCGAGGACTCCCGGGACGCCACCCGGGAGATCGCGTAGGTGATTCCCGGCGGCCGGCGTTTCTCGATGGTAAGCAGCACGTAGAACCGCACGTCGGGCGAGGGGTGGGAGAGCAGCTCCTCGAAGTGCAGCGGAAGCGAAGGATGGTCGATCCGCTGCAGCAGGTCGAGGGCGAAGATGACTTCGTCGGCGCGCTCGCTCGAGAGCTTCGCGCGCACCAGGGTGATGCTCTCTTCGTCCTCGAGGGAGAACTCGGTGCGGTCGAGGGTGCGTTTCTCGAGAGCCTTCACCAGCGCCTTGCGGTACTCGCGGAAAGCTACGAACGCCGCCCCCGTCCAGCCGGCGAAGTTCAGCAGCATGAGCGAGGCGAAAGGAGTAGTGGTGGCGAGCGACGGGCGGCTGAAGAGGATCATCAGCGCCGCCGCGAGACCGATGGCGATCGGAGTCACGATGACCTCGACTCCGATCTGAGCCGCGAGACGCTCGCGCCGGGGCAGAGGTTGGTAGAGCACCTTGAACGAGGGGTTGTCGACCGGGTGCTTGAGCGTTTTGTAGAGGCCCTGGTTCCCGATGGCGAGCCAGAAGACCCCCGCCGGAATCGGAACCGCGGCCACGGCGAGGATGGCGAGGGTGCAGAGGAAATGGGCTGCGGGGAGCACCAGAAGGCCCACCAGGATTCCGAAGCGGTTCAGAAGCCGGCCCGACACCAGGACGCGGATGCCGAGGTTTACCACCTGGGTGACTCCGGAGAAGATGCCGAAGAAGCTGGCGAGAGTCTCGACCTCGTGCCAGCGGGTCTGCATCTCGGAGAGGAAGGCGAAGTCGACGAAGTACTTCCCCAGGACGGCGAAGAACGAGAGGAGGAAGATCGCCCTCAGGTAGGGGCTCGACCAGAGCGAGCGCAGCGTACGGCGTTTGCGGCTCTCTGCCGATTCGACCTCCTCACCTCCGCGGCTTCCCACTTCGGGGAACCGGTGGAGGATGAGGACCAGCAAAGCGAGACAGGCGCCGAGGGCGGACGCGGAGATCCAGAGGAGGTTGAGGACGCCGAGGGTGCTCACCAGGAGGGGCACCGAGAAGGATCCGACGACTCGCGCCGCGACCTCGCCCGATCCGACCAGACCGAAGAGCCTCTTCGACTGGCGCACGTCGTAGAGCCTCGCGGCCACCGCCCAGTACTCCAGGTCGGTGAGCATGGAGAGAAGGCGGTAGGCGATCATCATCGCGAAGATGAGCCAGCCGGCTTCCGCCAGCGAAAGCCCCAATCGGAGAACGCAGGTCATTCCCAGCATCAGGACCAGGGTTCCGATCATGAGCGGAGCGAAGGCGACTTGCTCCCTCGCCCGGGTATAGCCGAGACCGGCGACGATGCTCACGATCGCGGCAAGGAGGTAGACGTAGGGAAGAAGCGAGGCGTCGTAGTGGGCGAGGAATAAAGCACTCGCCGCAGTCTCGAAGAACACCGTCGACGCCCCGGTGAAAAACGAGTGGAGCAACATGAGGGACGTGGACCGGCCCTCACCGGGACGGATGTCGAGCCAGGCCTGGATGCGCTCTTGGAGGCTCACGGACGTCTGGTGCGGGCTTGCCCGCCGTAGCCCGTCCCGCCTTCGCTAAGCTTCGGCGGGTCCGCCGGAGCCCTTCGGGCGGAGGCGGAAGGGCGAAGGCGGGTCAGGCGGACACTCCCGGACCGGTAGCCTGCTGGATCAGGTCCCTCATCTCGCGGATCAGCGCGTCCGGGCTCTGCCCTTTCTTGACCAGCACCGCGGAAGTGAATCCCTCGAGGCGGCTTCGATCGGCGCTCGAAATGTCCTTTGCCGTGAGCACCACCACCGGGATCTTGTTCCAGTCGTCCCTGCGGCGAAGCTCCTCGATGAAGCCGAATCCATCGAGCTCTGGCATCATCAGATCCAGGAGAATGAGGCTCGGCGGGCTCTCGGCCAGACGGGCGAGCGCCTCGATTCCGTTCGCCGCCTCGAGCACCTTGAGGCCTTCCTGGGAGAGGGCCCGGCGGATGATCTCGCGCACGCTCGGATCGTCTTCGACCACCAGCACCGGCCGGGTGGAGGCGTTGTTCCGGAACTTCTTGAGGACCTCCACCAGGTGGTCGCGGTCGACGGGTTTCGTCATGTACTCCGCCGCCCCGAGGGCGTATCCCGTGGTCTTCTCGTCGATGTTGGTCATCATGATGACCGCGATCTGCCGGAGCTCGGGGTCCGACTTGAGCGTCTTCAGCACTTCCCAGCCGTCCATCCCCGGCATCTGCACGTCCAGGGTGATGACGTCGGGCCGGTGCTTGCGCGCGAGCTCCAGGCCCTCCTCGCCGCTCGAGGCGGTCATGACCGAGACCCCTTCCTTGGAGAGGGAGCGTTTCACCACATCCCGCACCGAAGGGTCATCGTCGATGACCAGGACCGAGCTCCCCTCGACGATCGCTCCCGCCTCTTCCTCCACCTGCAGGGTGACTTTCTTCGGGTCGACGACGTCCACCGGAATGTGGACGAAAAACGTGCTCCCCTTGCCGGGCTCGCTTTCCACCGTGATGTCGCCGCCCATCATCTGGCAGAACTTGCGGCTGATCGCGAGTCCGAGGCCGGTGCCTCCGTACTTGCGGGTGGTGGAAGCATCGGCCTGGGAGAAGGCCTGGAACAGCTTCGAGAGCTGGGATTCGTTCATGCCGATTCCGCTGTCCTTCACCGAGAACTTGAGCCACTCCTTGTCGGGCTTCCTCTCCCGGGCGACGGCGAAGGTGACCGTTCCCTCCTTGGTGAACTTGCTCGCGTTCGAGAGGAGGTTCAACAGAACCTGCCGAAGCTTGGTGACGTCGGTGTTCGAGGATTGAGCCTCGGGAGGGCAGACCAACTCCAGACGGTTTCCGTTCTTCTCCACCAGCGGCAGCACCGTCGAGGCGACGTCGTCCACGAGCTGCCGCACTTCGACGGGCTCGATGTAGAGCTCCATCTTTCCCGCCTCGATCTTCGAAAGGTCGAGGACGTCGTTGATGAGCCCCAGGAGGTGCTTGCCGGCGTTGTGGATCTTCGTCAAGTCGGGGACGAAGTCGTCTTGACCCAGGTCTTCGGCTTCCTCCCGGAGCATCTCGCTGTAGCCGAGGATGGCGTTCAGCGGAGTACGGAGCTCGTGGCTCATGTTGGCGAGAAACGAGCTCTTCGCCGCGTTTGCCTGCTCCGCCGCTTCCTTCGCCACCCGGAGCTCCTCCTCGGCCTTCTTTCTCGAGGTGATGTCGTGGGCGACGCAGACGATCCCCTGGATCCGTCTGGTGGCATCCATCAGAACCGAGCCCGAGATCAGGACCGGGATCTCCTTGCCCCCGCGCGCCAGGACCGTGGTCTCCAGGTTGCGGATGGAGGATTCGGTGGTTCCGAGCCGGATGATCGAAGGAAGGTTCACCGAGCTGCCGGTGGGCTTGACGAGCTTCCCCTCGTTTCCCAGGAAATCGAGGAAGCTCCGACCGAGAAGGGCGCCTTCGGTTTCATCGAGAAGGGAGAGAGCGGCTTCATTCGCCGTTCGAATCTTCCAATTGGAGTCGGTGACGATGAGTGCATCCTCCATCGACTTGAGGATGTTGTCGACGTAAGACTTGGAGACCGTCGTCTCCTTCAAGCTCCGGGTCATGGTGCGGAAGGACTCCGTGAGGTCGCCGACCTCGTCGTTGCTCTGGTAGGGGATCTTGATCTCGGCGTCGAACTGGCCCGCCGCCACTTCCCTAGTCACGCGCGACAGCGCCACGATGGGATCGGTGATGCGGCGTCCGAAGTTGATGAGAATCATCAGCAGCGCCAGGAACGAGATCGACCCGATGGCGATCGCTCTCTGGGATCGAACCCGCACCTCCTCGACGGTGCGCGAGAGCGTTGCCGTGAGCTCGCTCCGGCCCCGCTCCACCAGCCGGTTCAGATCCGACTCCAGCTGATTCTTGGAGCGGGCGACCTCCTGGAAGAGGTTCGCCACTTCCTCGTCGTTGAGCTGGCTCAACGCTTCGCTGGGCTCGCTCTCTTCCTCGGGAAGGAGAAGCTGTTCGATGAGCTGCGACGCCTGGGTGTAGTACTCGTCGAACAGCGCCCGGATGAGCGCCACTTCTCCCCGCGAGCTTTCGGGAAGGACCTCTTCCAGTTTCTGAAGGTCGAGGAGGAAGAGATCGCGCTCCTCCTCGACGCGGTCGACGAAGCTCTGCTCCCCCATGACCACCGTGTCCTCGATGAGCCGGCTCAGAGTGCGGAATCGCGCCTGAGTGGCGGTGATCCGGGAGAACAGGGGGAAGGAATGTTTCTGGACCTGGCTGAGCTCGTCTTCCACTCTACCCGCTGCGCGGAAATTGATGAGGATGATAGTGCCGATGGTGAGCACGAAGCTCGCCATCAGAAGTCCGAATTTCCACTTCAGCGGGAGACGCATGGGTTTCGCCCGTCAGGGTTGGAGCTCGATGAACTTCACCCGATCGTCGGAGTAGCTCCCGTCCACGATGCCGATGGCGCCGGGGTTCGCGACCACGAAATCCGCGACCTGCTTCGACGAGGCGAAGGTCTTCGGGGCCGTGCCCTGTCCCGAGAACAGGTGTCGTTTCCAGTACGCGCGGAACTGGCGCACCGTCTTCTTCAGGTTCTCTTCCAGGAACGACTCGGTGAGGGGGGATTTCTCGTCCAGGAGCGAAGGCTCGATGCGGGCGCCCGAGTCCCAGAACGTTTTCTTCCCCAGGTAGATTCGGGCGATCTCCGCCTGGCTGATGGCGGACACCTCGACGTCGGGGCTCACGATGACCTTGGTCTGGCCCTGGGCGCCCGCCGCCCAAGCGAACGAGAGGCCAATAGTCAGCAGGATTCTTCTCATGTTCAGAACCCCAGGACCACGGCGGCCTTGATCTCGTTATAGCTCGCTCCTGGGAACTCGGCGAGAGAGCTTCCGGAGGCGCCCCTGAAATAGTTGTTTTCGATCTTGATCATGAACCCGCCGGAGACTTCGTAGTTCAGCCCGGCGATCACGTCGTAGCCGTGATCGTCGGCCACGTCGGTCGATGGATCCACGCGCTCCAGCCGGAAGTAGGGGGTGAGGCCGCTCTCGAACTCGTACGACGGCTGCAGGTACCAGCCCATCTGGAGGATCTCGTCGCCTTCCTGGGGCTCGAGCCAACCGAAGTTGAGCTCGGCCCAGAGCTTCCAGGCGCGCGCTTGATAGCGGAGCTCGAGACCACCGCTGGTGAGTGAGCTCACCCCGTCGGAGTCCGGCTGGTCGCGATAGAAGGAGGTTCCGACCTCGAGCGCCTCCGTGGGCTCGAAGCGAAAGCGCCCGGTGACCGCCTTGGCCCCGTTGTTGTCCTCTTCGAAGGGATTGGTCTCGCTCTGGTCGCCGTTCGAGAGGAATAGGTCGTAGCTGAATCCGCGTTCACCGATGAGACCATCGCCGTGGACGGCGATGCCCGCACCCCAGCGCGGGTAGAAGCGGAAGGCGTCGTCGACGATGCGCTCGGCCTTGTTGGTGCTCGCGGGCTCCTTCACGCTGAGAAACGCCGGCTTCGCGGTGTGGATCTCGTTGTAGATCCCGAAGGGGATGAACATCTTTCCCACCCGGACCTTCAGGAGGTCGCTGAACGCGTACTCCACGAACGCATATTCGACGGCGACGTTGCCGAAATCCTCCTCGGTGGCCGTCCCATGCTCCCAGGTGAGATCGGTGGACACCCGGATGGCGTCGGTCACCTGGAAATTGAGAACGAGGTCGAAGAGGTCGGCGTCGAACGACCCGTTGGGGTCGCCGTTTCCTTCCTCGTCGAGTTGCTTTTCGAACTCGAAGCCCGAGTAGCCGTTGATGGTGAGCTTGCTTTCGTACTGGGCTCGAACGGGGTGAGCCGAAGCCATGACGGTGGCGACGAGAATCGCCACGAGCGTCCATCTCATGAGCTTTCCTCCGCGTCCGGGCGCACCTGCCCGAGGCGTTTTCTCGAGATTCGGCGGACCGGAAGCTTTAGGTTTCCGAGTCGGAAGTCGATTGTGAAATTTCTATCAGTGTAACATACCGACCGGAGTTTGGGAGCGTGGCTACGGCCTGGGAGCGCCTCGAAAGCGATTGAGTCCGATGACAAAGGGCGTTACAATGAAAAGAGTCTCAATCACAATCGAGTCCGAGCTGCCTCGCTCCGAGCGCGTCCGATTTGGCCATGAGCCGTTGAGCCGTTGAGCCGTTGAGCCGTTGAGGACGATGCGATCGGTGCGAGGGGAAAGCCCATGCCGAGAATACTCCTGGTCGAAGACAACGAAATGAATCGCGACATGCTGTCGCGGCGGCTGAGCCGGAAAGGCTTCGAGGTCCTCATCGCCGTCGACGGACAGCAGGGGGTCGAGAAGACCATGAGCGAGAGCCCCGACCTGGTACTCATGGACATGAGCCTTCCGGTCCTCGACGGCTGGGAGGCTACCCGGAGGCTCAAGGCGGCGAGCGAGACCAAGCACATTCCCATCATCGCCCTGACGGCGCACGCGATGTCGGGCGACCGTGAGAAGACCCTCCAAGCGGGCTGCGACGACTACGATACCAAGCCCATCGAGCTTCCCCGGCTCATCTCCAAGATCGAAGCATTGCTGAACGCGAAGAAAGTGTCCTAGCAGCTAGCGTTCAGCGTTCACCAGCGGCCGCTCATGATCACATCGGCGGCCGTCTGGTGCAACGCGTGTTAGGCACCGCACCCCGTTCGGTGTACCATTGGATAGCAAGCTTTGGAGCCAACATGCCTGCGCTTGAATCCGTCGTGCGATGCGACCCGGAGGTGCTCGGGGGCACGCCGGTTTTCGCGGGTACGCGCGTCCCGGTCAAGAATCTGCTGGACTACCTCGCCGCTGGCGACAGCCTGGAACGGTTCCTCGACCACTTTCCATCCGTCACGCGAGAACAAGCCGTGGCGGCGCTGGAAATCGCCAAGGACCTGCTGACTTCTCGTGCGACTCCTGCTCGATGAATCGCTACCCAGGCCGCTGACTGACCTGCTGGTTGGCCACGACGTTCACACCGTAACGCAAATGGGCTGGACCAGCCTTGGCAACGGTGCGCTCCTTCGGCAGGCCGCCGCCGAGTTCGACGCGTTGCTGACCGCTGACCAGAACATCGAGTTCCAACAGAACCTGAAGACGTTGCCGATGGCGGTCGTCGTCCTTGTGGCCAACAACAACCGTATCGAATCTCTTGAGCCTCTCGTTCCGGATGTTCTCAGGGTTCTTGAGACTCTCCAACCCAAAGTTCTTGTTCGCGTGGGTGCCTAACCACTCGCGATGAGCTGCGAACAGCGCCTCCATCTCAGGCATGGCGCCGTTCGTCTGCTCCAACGCCTTGATGGACGGTTCCCCCATTCTGCACGACTCGTTTCCTCGCACCCCAGCGGAAGGGCCAAAGCCCGCGTCGTGACTTCGCGATGGTCTTCCACCCGCTGGCCGTCGGCTCCTGAAGGTCCGCGCCAATCGTCAGGCACCAATAGCGATACTCCACGATCCGATGTCCGCCCGAAAGCAGCCCTGTGACGGCGTGGCGGTAGCGCTGGACCACTGCGGAATCCGAGGAAGGGAACCAGCTACACCAGAACGCGTCGCCTGCCGACAAGTGAAGCTCGTCACGGTTCTGCAGGTTCAGATCCACGCGGAAGTCAAGCCCGGCCTGACTTGGGATCTCGACACTGACGTCGACGTTGCGATCCTCGGAGTTCACTCGCATTCGCAGCGCAGGAAACGCGGCCTGGATGTCTTCGAACAGCCTCACCGCCGCGCCCTTGAGGTCGTCACGCATAAGCCCCGCTGTCCGTCCAACACTCGGTTGAGCTGCCGCCGAGCGGCGAAGCCGCGAGGGTAGCCAACAGCAATGCTGTTGGCCGGTCCGCTCGAACCGGGGTTCGGCGTCATCGTCGCGACCACACCGGCGGAATGTCGCGGCGGAGCACGAGCTTGTATAGGGCGAGCTGCGCCTCGTGTATGGCCATGGATGCACGTCTGAGGTCGGCAACATCGACTTTTTCCACGCCCACTTTCAGAGTACCGCGGGCCGTACCTTTGGCCATTTCGATGTGCCCGGAGTCAGGATTCGACGACATACCGTAGTGCATGAAGTCGTTGCGAAGCTTTTGCGCCTGACGAAGCTGACGAATGACCGGCGCGTACCCCTTGAGATTAGGAGATTCGTTAGCCAGATGCTCGCATAGGGCTCCGAGGATATCGAGGCGCTGCGGGAAGCTTGAGTGTGCTACGAGGATGAATGCCTTTGGATCGTTAAGCTCGTTAAACCCTGCGAGCTTCCCAATGCAGAGATTGAGAAACGATTCGAGGCTCGCCCACAGCGCAGCAACTCGACCAAGTTCCAACAGACAGCCGTCCGGCAACGGCCACCCGTCAAAGTTGAGTGTGAGCACCTCGTCGTTCTTCATGACGCCGAACACCCGGGATGAGCGGCTTGGCCAAGCCTTCGGCAGCAGCACGTTGCTCCCCGGAGCCTCTGGCCTATGATCCCAGTTTTGTTGTCACACGAAGGGGTGGCCGCGTCCGCTCCATCCCGATCTTAGCCGGCATCTTTTGCGAGGTTCGCACGCGCGATCTCCTCGTTAATTTCGCGCTCTGTCGCGACCAAGTCACTTCGGACGTGACGCAATACGCTCCGAAAGTCGTCGTGGCCAACTATCCTCATAAGGTGGCTGCCCGCACGGAACAGGATGCCATATCGATTCACGACGGTGGCTGCACGGGCGAGCAGGGTGTCTACATCTACTGCCGCAAGTGCCGCAGCAGGATCGTCGGAAGCGCCCAGGACAACCCTCGGGTCCCGATGCGCAAGGACCCGATTGCGAATCGCGACAAGCCGTTCGACCAAGGTATCCGATTCAACGACACTTCGAGCATCCGAGTCGAGCGTCGCGCTGTCGGGGCGTCTCGCGTCCTTGGCTAAGCCGTCAACAAAGGGATTGTCCTTGAGCCGCTCCCTGAACGACGCCTCGTCGAAAAGATGTTGATTCGCGCGAATCGTCTCCACTAAGCTCGCCAAGCTCAGTGCTCCACGCTGCTGATCGTAGAGGCGGCTCAACCTGAACATTGCAACTTCGCGGTGTGCATTGAGGGTCAGAGACCAAAAGGCAGCCGATTGGTTCATTTCCCTTTGAAACTCCGGCACCGCGGCCCGCAGGTCCTTGTAGAGGCGCCAGTGGATTGATGCGGTCACGGTGTCCTCGGTCAAGGATGACAAGAGTTTGCTGAAGCCTGTGTCGGAGTTCACCGCAATCGCTGCCATGCTCCTCCTCGTCCGGTTAGCCCATTCTCTTGTTCTACGCAAGGAAATAACTCGAGATCAATGTACCTGAATAAGTCGAAATTGGCATCCGGATCCAGCGCGGAACCGGACATCTCGCGTCCCGTGTGCGGTGATAGTTGTCGAGGCCGATACGCTCGGAGCTCCGACGCCGGGAATCTCTCCCGGGTATCGATCCCACCGCTCCAATCAGCTACGCCGTCTCATTCGCCAGCGTGCTGCGCAGGAAGCTCTTGATCTCCTCCGGCACCGAGGTGAACCGCAGCACGTAGCGGGATTCTTCGCAGGCGGTCACCTTGGCGTAGAGATCGCCGGGGATGATGACCCCGTTCAATCCATTGAGCCTGAGGCGGAGGTTCGCGAGCCGCTCTACCGGCTTCGCGGCGGTAATGACTGCCTCGCCCATGGAGAGCGCGACGAGCTTCCCTTCGATCGATTCTCCCTCCACGTGCTTTCCCTCGACGATATCAATGGCGATCGGGATTTCCCGGACCAGGGGGCGAAGCTCTTCGCTCCGCGCCGGGAGGACCAGGTTGTGCTTTCCTCCGATACCCAGGAGCTCGTACACCGTTACCGGCTCGCGAAAGCCCTTGGCCCCGAGCTGGAGCTCGTCGCCCAGCTGCAGCGCGGCTCCCACCGCTTCGGCCGTCGCCTTCGAGATCAGGATCTGCCCCCCGACGGTGTAGGACTCGATCCGACC
>Ga0299906_10002911_pt1 | contig 14143 bp, 12 predicted proteins | sample RVTome_14_FD_200259 | JGI IMG/M metagenome (GOLD analysis project Ga0299906, IMG submission 200259) | Soil microbial communities from uranium-contaminated site in the Upper Colorado River Basin, Wyoming, United States - RVT145D125 (version 2) ... | reverse complement strand
GAGCGGCTCCTTCAACGAACATGGCCTTGTCAGGGAGGTCCCATCATTCGCACAGGCGGGGATCCTCAGGCCTCCTCGTGCAAGTCCAGGCGGTTCACAGTCGATGCGACGCGACCCGGATCAGGCGCCGCCTGCTCGTGGACCTGTCGTCCGTGACATGGAACCTTGGATTTGGCGAGGTTGTCTCAGATTGTCGACCCATGCGGCGGGGACAATGTGCCGAGTGATCGGCGAATGATGGCGGATCCAATGACGGGTATGTATCTATAACCCTTTTGCCGCAAACAGGTCACGTTGGCTTGTCTGTGCCAACACCATCAAAATACTACCACTCCACGGCGCGTCAAGCATGAATATCACGAGAATCCGAAGAAAATCGGACCTGCCCCGACGCTGCCCCTGCCGGAGCCCATTTCATGCCTGATATCGCCGCTCGCCTTGCCGAACTCCGAATCACCCTTCCTGTACCGCCAAGGCCGGTTGCCGCCTACGTCCCGGCCGTCCGGAGCGGCAATCTGGTGTTTGTGAGTGGTCAGGTGCCCTTCCAGGACGGCAAGCTCCTGGCCACCGGACCCGTACCCTCCGCCGTAACGGTCGAGCAGGCCCGCGAGGCGGCGCGGCAGTGCATCCTCAACGGCCTGGCGGTCCTGGCCTCGATGGTCGACGGCGACCTCAACCGTGTGCGGCGGATTGTCCGCGTGGGGGTGTGGGTGTGCTCCGATCCCGGCTTTGCCGACCAGCCGAAGGTCGGGAATGGGGCGAGCGAGCTGCTGGTGGAGATCTTCGGCGACGATGGCCGCCACGCCCGCGCCGCTGTCGGGTCCGTGGCCCTGCCCCTGGGGGCCACGGTCGAGGTGGAAATGGTCGCCGAGGTCCACGGGTAGTCCGATTCCGCGGGGTCGGAGTCGTGGCCTCGCAGAAGCTCAAATGCTCCCCCACGAGAATCCCACAGAGCCCCCCGCCGGCGTCGGGCGCGTTCGATTCGCGCCTGCGACCCCGCTCCTGCAGCAGTCGTTCGACACGCCGGCGACAGCGATTGCTCTTCGGGTCGGCCGCCCGCGTCTCAGCGCGCCAGCCAGAAGGCCAGCAGGACGATGTTGCCCAGGAGACTCAGCGCCAGCAGGATCGGCATTCCCAGCTCGCGGATCTCCCGCCAGTGGCTGGCCGATGGAGCGTCCTTCTTCACGATCTCGGCGTTGATGTCGCTGGTGAGCGTGTCGGCGACGGTCGCCAGGTCCAGCTCCTGCTTGGCGAAGTAGGGGGCATCGCCGGCGCTGATGAGCTCCAGGTCGTGCAGCAGGTCCGCCGCGCGCTGGTAGCGCTCCTTCGGGTCCTTGGCGAGCATCATCTCGATCACCTGGGCGCAGCCGGCCGAAAGCTCCGGGTTGCGGTGGTCCGGCGGCACGAGCTCGCTCTTGAGGTGCTTGTGCATGACCTCGGTCGGGTTCTTGCCGCTGAAGGGCACCCGGCCCGTGACCATGTGATAGAAGGTCGCGCCGAGGCCGTAGAGGTCGGCGCCGGGCCCGATCTTGACATCGCCGCGGATCTGCTCGGGGCTGATGTAGTAGGGCGTGCCGTAGGCCCGGCCCGCCTCGGCCTGGGCGGCCTCCTTGTCGGACAAGGCGCGGGCCAGGCCCAGGTCGGCCAGCTTCACCACCCCGTCGCGGTTGATCATGATGTTCTTGGGCTTGATGTCGCGGTGGATGAAGCCGCGCTCGTGGGCGTGCTGGAGGGCCAGGGCGGACTGGCGGATGATGTCGATGGCGTCGGTCTCGGGGATCCGCTTCTTCTTGATGATGAGGTCGTAGATGGTGGGGCCGTCCACGAACTCCATCACGAAGTAGTGATGGTCCCCGGCCTTGCCGACGTCGTAGGCGCTGACGATGTTCGGATGGTTCAGCTTCGCCGCGGCCCGCCCCTCCTGGTAGAAGCGCTCGATGAAGCTCTGGTTGTCCGAGAACTTCTTGGGCAGGACCTTGATCGCCACATCGCGGTCGAGACTGATCTGGTGGGCGAGAAAGACCGTGGCCATCGCCCCGGACCCCACCTTGCGCCGGATCTTGTAGCCGGGAATGCGCTGCGAGGACTTCTGGGCCTCGAACTCGGAGCGAAGGCGCGTGAGCTGGTGCTCGGTGGCGTACTCGTTGGCGACGAGCATGTCAGCGAGCGTGCGCGGCCCTTCGGTGTCCTGCGTCTCCCGGAGCAGGTTGTTGCACAGCTCCAGCTCCTCGGAGGTGACGATGCCGCTCTCGACCACGACCTTGCCCAGCAGGGTCTCGAATCCGCCGGTGGTGGTGCCCTCGGCGGCGGACTCGCGCCGGAGGGGCGAGGCCGAGCTCGACGGCGTGGCGGCGGGCGAGTCGTCCGCTGGGCTGCCGATGAAGTCCGAGTCGTCGGCGTCGGTATCGTGCATCGCCAGCGGCGCATCGTCGTCGAGCGGCGGTTCGGCGGACACGGGTTGAGTGTGCGGCTTGGCCACGTCGTCTTGCTGGTGCGAGATCCCACCCCAATGCACGGCACAGGAATGGCGGTATATGGCCTCCCGTGGAGGCGATTGTCAACTCCGGACCGGTCCCGCGCCGACTCGAGGGTCATCCGTCCCCGACCGTTGCCGTTTCGACGCGACTTTGGCGGCAATTGGCGCGGAGTGACCGATCAAGGCTACTCCTCTATATTGCACGCTACGCAGGCGTCTGTCGAGAAGTTCCCGGCAATTGACGCCCCCGCGGGCCCAATTCACGCCCGGCACGAGGCTTATAAGACGTCGGTCCGAACCGCGCCCCCGAGATCCGCTGATCGATGATCCGGCCCTCCGAACCCCGGCGAATCCTCATCGTCCGTCCCAGCGCGCTGGGCGACGTGTGTCGCACGGTGCCGGTTCTGGCCAGTCTGCACCGGGCATGGCCGGAGGCGCAGACCGACTGGGTGGTGCAGGACGAGTCCATCGATGCCATCGCGGCTCACCCCGCGCTTCACGAGGCGATCGCCTTTCCCCGCCGTCAGTTCGCGGCCTGGTGGCGGAGCCCTCGCGTGCTTGCCGAACTGGGCCGGTGGCTCGGGGAAATCCGGCGCCGCCGGTACGACCTCGTCCTCGACTGCCAGGGCCTGGGCCGAAGCGGCCTGATCACCCGGTACTCCGGGGCGCCGCGGCGAGTCGGGCTGCGGACATCGCGCGAGATGGCCTGGCTGGCCTACACGCTTCGAGTGCCCGCCCCGGCGAGTCCCCACGCGGTTGACCGGATGCTGACGCTCGTGAAGGCGCTGGCGATCGAGCCGCTGCCGGACATGCGTCTGCACGTGCCGCAGAGTCAGCGACAATGGTGGGCCGGACGTCGAGCGGCGGCCGGCCTGGATGACAATTCGTATGCGGTCCTTGCGCCGACGGCTCGCTGGCAGTCCAAGCGATGGCCGGGCGAGCGGTTCGCGGCCCTGGCGCCGGCCCTGCTCCAGCGCGGCTTCGCCCGGATCGTGCTCATCGGCGCCCCCGGCGAGGAGGACCAGGTCCGCGAACTCGTCGCTGCCGGTGTCGCGGCGACCGGTGCGGTGATCGATCTCGTCGGCCGCACCAGCGTGGGCCAGACGATGGCGATCATCGAAGGCGCGGGACTGGTGGTGGCGAATGACTCGGCGCCGCTGCACATGGCGGTGGGGCTCGATCGGCCATGTCTGGGGCTGTACGGCCCGACGGAGCCGGACCTGGTTGGACCCTACGGCCTTCCCCGCAGCGCCCTGCGACGATACGTGCCGCAGCCGGGCCGGCGCGTCTATTTCAAGGATGCGTCGCTCGGCGATTCGCTCATGCGGCTGATTTCGGTCGAGGATGTGCTCGCGCGCATTGATGAGCTGCTCGGCAGCCACGGCGCCCGGCGTCCGGCATCCGCTTCGTCGGAACGCCCGTCGTGACCGGACCCGGCGCGATCTGGCTCGCCAGCGCCTCGCCCCGGCGGCGTCAAATCCTGGCGGAGGCCGGCTATGACGTGCTGGTGCGCCCGTCGGACCTCGATGACGCGACGATGAAGCGCGGCGGTGTGCCGGTGGAGGCGTGGGTGATGGCGCTGGCGTTTTTCAAGGCCCGGCGCGTGGCCGATGCGATCCGCCGCCAGCAGCCGAATGCCGCCGGGATCGTGCTTGGCGCCGACACGCTTTGTGCGTGCGACGGGCGGATACTCGGCCAGCCGCGCGATGCCGCCGATGCGCAGCGGATGCTGAGGTTGCTGCGGGAGAGGGCGCATCGGACCATCACCGGCGTGGCCCTGATCGACGTGCGATGCGGCCGGCGCATGCTTGCGGCCGATTCGGCGACGGTCCGGGTGGGGCGGCTCGGCGACGAGCCGATCGAGGCGTACGTGCGCAGCGGAGACTGGCGGGGCAAGGCCGGGGCCTACAATCTTTCCGAGCGCATCGAGGCGGGCTGGCCGATCGACTGCGACGGCGATCCGGCGACGGTCATGGGCCTGCCGATGCGCCGGCTGCCGGCGTGGCTCGATCGGTTTGCGCAAGGTCACTGATGCTCGCCACCGTTCATGTCAATCCGGCCATGGCCGCGCCGCTGGGCGCGGCGGCGGTCGGCGCGCTGCTGTGGTATTGGGCGCGCCTCGGCCGGCCCGTCGTGCCGGCCAGCCGGCGCTCGATCCGGCGGTTTGTCACCGCCATGATGATCCTGACCGTGCCGCTGCTGGTTCTGGGCGCCTCGGTGCACGACCCGGAGGTGAATCATCGCAGCTACATCCTGACCTGGATGGGCGTGCTGGTCATGATCGCCGTGATCGTGCTGGGGGCGCTGATCGATGTCGTCAACAACCTGCGCCTCTACCAGCAGATGGTGCATGACGAGATCACGGAGTCGCTTCGGCGCATCGCCGAGGCCGAGCGGCGCCAGCACACGCCCGGCCCGGAAGCGCCGGCGACCGAGAACGGCCTGCCATGAGCGGTCCGCTGCAGCAGATGCTCATGCCGCTGACCGCGCCGGCGTCGTGGATCTACGGGCAGGCCGTCGCGGCGCGCAATCGCGGATTCGACCGCGGGCGGCGCGTCGGCCGCGTCGAACCGGCGCGCCCCGTCATCTCCGTGGGCAACATCACCACCGGCGGCGTCGGCAAGACGCCGATAGTCGCCTGGATCGCCGAGCGGTTGCTGGCGGCCGGCCATCAGCCCGTCATCGCCATGCGCGGCTACATGGCCAGGCCAGGGGCACTGAGCGATGAGCAGGCCGAGTATCACGAGCGGCTGCCCGAGGTTCCGGTGCTCGCCGACCCGGATCGCCTCGCCGCCCTCAATGCTTTTCTGCCCGAGCACCCGGAGACCGACTGCATTCTGCTCGATGACGGCTTTCAGCACCGATTCGTCCATCGCGACCTTGACCTGGCGCTGATCGACGCGACGAGGGGCACGATGCGCGACGCCTTGATTCCGCGCGGCCGGCTGCGCGAACCACTGGAAAGTCTCCGGCGCGCCGATGCGGTCATCATCACCCACGCCAGCGGCGCCGACGCGATCATCGAAGCACAGGTGGAGCACCATCACGGCAAGCCGCCCATCGCCTGGTCGAACCACACCTGGTCGCACCTGCGCTTCATGGCGGCCGAGAAGGGACGCTGCGCCGAGCAACGCAAGGAGACGTCGTGGCTCCGAGGGAAACGGCTGGTGACCATGCTGGGCATCGGGAACCCCGAACCGGTGCTCGGGCAGTTGAATCAGGCCGGGGCGAGCGTCCTGGCGACGATTCCGGCCGGCGATCACGAGCGGTACGACCGGGCCAAACTCATGGTGGCCAAGGGGTTATGCGACGGAACGGACGGCTTGTTGATGACGGCCAAAGATTGGGTCAAAGCCCGGCAGGTGATAGACTGGACGCGCTGGACCGTGCCGGTGATCGTGCCGCACCTTGTCATTGATGTCTACGAAGGAGCCGCGACGCTGGAGGAATTGCTGTTGCGGGTCGTGAGAGACTTTCGGGGTCACGAGCCCACGCGGACCTGATCATCGCCCATTGTCGCGTCTCACGTGCCCGAACCGCGGATTCCGACCGAATTCCCATGCCCGACCTCCTGACCCGACTCAACTCGTACAAGCACTTCACGGCCCTGGTGGTCGGCGATTTCATGCTCGACCAGCAGATCTACGGCGCTGCGGAGCGACTGAGCCCGGATGCTCCCGTGCCGGTGCTGGCCCAGGCGCGGCAGGAGAATACCCCCGGCGGCGCGGCCAACGTCGCCCTGTGCATCAAGGCCCTCAAGGGCGATGTGCTCTGCTTCGGGGTGATCGGGGCCGATCACGAGGGCGAGATTCTCCGAAAGGCCTTGCGCGACGGCGGGTGCGACATCGCCGGCCTCGTGCAGGACGATTCGCGCCCGACCACCATCAAGCGCAGTCTCATCGGCCTCGCCCAGCACCGCCACCCGCAGAAGATGTTTCGCGTCGATGTCGAGTCGCGCGAGCCGCTGAACGACCGCATCCGCGAGAAGCTCCTGGCCATGATCGAGCAGCGCATCAACGCCGCGGATGTCGTGTGCATGGAGGACTACAACAAGGGCGTGTGCGGCGATGAGGTCGCGAAGAAGATCGTCGAGATCTGCCGCCGCAAGAACAAGCCCCTGCTGGTCGACCCGGCCGCCATCGAGAACTACGCCAAGTACGCCGGGGCCACGGTGATTACCCCCAACCGCTCCGAGGCCGAGCTGGCGACCGGGCTCGACACGCCGCTGGACGCCACCGAGCTGCACAACGCCGGGCTGGCCACCAAGCTGCTCAAGGAGCATAAGTTCGAGGCCGTGGTGCTCACGCTGGACCGCCACGGCGCCCTGCTGGAAGAGCGGGGCGGGGATCCGATCCTCGTGCCGACCGTGGCGCGGCAGGTCTACGACGTCACGGGCGCAGGCGACATGGTGCTGGCGGCCCTGGCGGGCGCGGTCGCCAACGGCTTCCCCTGGCTCGATGCGGTGAAGTTCGCCAATGCCGCGGCCGGGCTCGAGGTCGAGGTGTTCGGCTGCCGGCCGATTCCGCTTCCCAGCGTCATCCGCGAGGTGCTGGCCCAGCAGCGCTCGCTTAAGGGCAAGGTGCGCACGCTCGATGAGCTGCTCATCGAGGTGGCCGCCCATCGCGAGCACGGCGACAAGGTCGTCTTCACCAACGGCTGCTTCGACGTCATCCACGCCGGCCATGTCGCCTACCTGCGCGAAGCCCGCCAGCAGGGCGATGTGCTGGTGGTGGCCATCAACGATGATGAGCAGGTCCGGCTTCAGAAGGGCGAGGGCCGGCCGATCTACACCGCCGAGGAGCGGCTGGAAATCCTCAGCGAACTGATGTGCATCGACTACCTGCTGGTGTTCTACGAGCCGACGGTAGATGAACTGCTTAAGTCGATCATGCCGGATGTGCTTGTCAAGGGCGGCGACTACGCCCCCGAGGAGATCAACGAGTACGAGCTGGTGAAGAAGCTGGGGCTGGACCTGCGAATCCTGACTCACAGGCCCGGGCTGGGTTCCACCGATGTGATCGACCGCATGGTGCGAACCGCGGCGCGGTAAAATCAGGTCACACATATCGAACCTTCGTGTTCTCGAGTATCAGGCGCCATGTGCGCGGGTGCTTCGTCTGGGCCGTCTTGGCGCATGAGTAGCCCCCGGCTGTGGAACGGCCGGGGGCGTCGGGCGCTTCGCGGGCACCTGATCGTGCCGCGCGTTGCGGGGCAATCATGACCGGGTCTGACGATCAACTCGGTTCACTTGAAGGCCGTGGCGCACAGCACATCAATCTCCTCCCACTCGAAGACGATGCCCAGCGTGAACGCAAGGTTTCTTGTCATCTTCGGGCACGTTGACGCGATGAACGGCGAGGGTCAACTGGCATTGGCGTAACTGGACTCGGACTCCGCCTTCTTGACCGCGTACTGAATGTCGCCGTCGCTGCTCCAGTTCCAGCGCCAGTGGCAGCCGCTGGCGCCGTCCGTGTCCCCGCCGGAGTTCTTGATCTCGATGAAGTAGCACCCGCCGCTCTCGAACGAGACTGCATCGTTCGTCGCGGTGTACATGTAGACCTGGATGTCGCCGCTGACGAACTGATCGAAGTACTCACTGCGCGAGATATCGAGGTCATTGGAGTCGAAACTCGCGATCACCGAGCCCGGCACCCGCTCGCCGGTCTGGCTGTGAATGACCGACTCGTAGTAGGTAATGGTGAAAAGGTCCTCGGCCTCACTGCCGCTCGTGTTGTAGTCGTCGAAGCAGTCCGTATCGGCGTTCTCGTAGAAGCCCCACCACGTGACCGCCGAGACGGAATCCGCGCCCGTGGTCTTGAAGTCATCCGCGGCCAAGCGCCACCGCGGGCCGCCACTGCTGTCCCAAATGTCGCTCACGGGCCCGTACTGGCTGTCATGCTGCGCCAAGCTGGGCGCCTGGATCGTCTTGGGCACAAGCGTCGGGCACTCATCCCCCCACGCCGCCAGCGCGCGAGCAGGTCCGTCACGTTGACCGCACCATCCCCAATGTCCCCCTCATCGGCGGGACTGATGTCCTCGGCGCAGCGCAGCTCGTATACGCCGTGATCCGGAGAGACCTGGATTCTGTTGGCGAGAGCCAAGTCAGGCGTAGGTTCTGTATCTGTTAGGGAATCATCATCCAGGTCAAACTCGTCGAAGGGGATGAGACTGGTGGCCGACTGGGAGGTGAACGAGTTCAGGTCGCCCTGATTGATGGCGGGCGAGTCATCCGGCAGACGGAAGTCGTTGGACCCAGGGGACAGAAACTGCGGATCGTCGTCGAGGATCTCCTCGACGGTGACATTGGTGCTGCCGGTCAAGCCGCCCTCGATGGTGCTGTGGCTGACGCTGAGGGTCGAGGGGAAGCTGACCTCATCATCGTGCACGATTTCGGAGGAGTCGTTGTCCCAGAAGATGGAATTCAAGACAGTCGTTTCGAATCCATCATCGACCTGGAAAATGAGCATCCCTCCCCCGCCGAACTGCTCGTAAGTGTTCTGGCTCAAGGTGCAGTTGACGACCTTCACGTTGGCCTCGGTGGTGATGAATATGCCGCCCGCACCGCCCTCGATGGGGGCGGGCTCTAGATCGGCATTGGCCAGGGCACGATTGTCGTGGAGAAGGCAGTTGACCAGTTCCACCTGTGTGGGGTCGTCGTTCTGGTCGTCGAGGCGTTCGAGGACGGCGACAGCGCCTCCCGTGGAGGCGACATTGTCGTGGAAGATGCAGTTGATGAAGCGGGTGAACCCAGCGCGGCCTGTGCCGCTTGTCGCGCCCATCGCCGCCGCGCCGCCGCCAAGGCCCGAGACGCCGGCATAGGAGGGCGAATCGTTGGGGTCGCCGGCGGAATTGAAACGGATGGTGCAGCGGGTGATGACGACGTTGGAGTTGAAGATGTGGATGCCTCCGCCGCGCGTGCCGACGAACTCCGGATCGCCCGAGCCGCCGATGTGCGGATCATCATCCAGGGCGCCCTTGGAGCGCGCCCCTTCGATAATGAACCCGTCGAGTCGGGTTGGAGGGCCTACGGCGGAGACATCGCGGAAGCGGATGACCGTGAACGAGTTGTCATCGCGCGTAGAGTCGAACCAGTTGTCGGGGTCGGCGGTGAAGTCTGAATCGTCATCGTCCAGGTCGCCGGTGAGGATGGTCAGGAATACGTACGGGTTGTTGGCATCGGGATCGGCGGCGAGTTCGCCTGTCACTGGATCCCAGCCCGCGAATCCACCGAGGATTTGAATGCCATTGAGGTTCGCATCGATGAAGAACGAGATGTCCTGGTCCCAGGGCGAGGCGTTCACGGGCTTGTAGGTCCCCTGGCCGACGAGGATGATGTCTCCCGGCTCAAGATTCACGTTGTTGAGAACGCCGGTCAAGGTCGGACTGGCATTGTCCCAGTCCACACCTGAGCCGTTGCCTCCGTCCACGTGCTCACTGACGAACCACGTCACCGGCTGAGCACGCGCTGATGACACGTTGCCCAGAAGGAGGATCACGAACGCGATCGCGATCCACATGATTGATGGAAGTCGTTTGAACATGATTGTCCTCTTCTTTCTCGACCTCGCGCCTATCGATCCGCGCTTCTAGGTCGACCTGTGCGCGGCAATGCCGCGCGGCTTCGGATGCCTGCCTCTGGCATCCCAGACTCCCGACAGCCGTGGTTGGGAGAACAATGGAACTCGAATGTGTCCAGGCGTCACCTCCTTTCCGGTTTCTGATCTGACTTGCTTCACGAGCCCGTAAACAAACGTCGATCTCATCACCCCCAATCCGACAGGAGCTGGAGAAGGTCGGTCACGTTGACCATGCCATCTCCGTTCGTGTCGGCGAAGGAATTCGAATTGCCCCACTCGCCGAGCAGCAGCACGAGGTCACTCACGCTCACGATGCAGTTGTTGTCGATGTCGCCCGGCGCGCTGCCGATCGGCGTCAGAAGCAGGGCGAGGTCTTCCGCCTGGACCAGAATCTGGCCCGCGTTGTTGATCGCCTTGGCAAATTGCACATCGCGCCCTCCAATGTCGGAAACTATCAACGGTTGAAGCGCGTAGATGTTCCCATCCTGCCAAAAGACGGCATCCGGTTCAGGCACGGTTGAGTCACCGACGATCTGCCGAACGTCATTAAGATCCCGAGCCTGACTTCGCTCACGCTCTGGCAGGGCCCCGAGATCGACCACTTGTAGACCATCCCAGTAGATCGCATGGCGTGTTTCGCCGATCCCTTCCACGTTCAGGACGCCGTACCCAACTGCGTGACCAAGGTTGTTCAACGCAAAAGGACGAGTCGAGACTCCGTTTGGAAGCAAGGGAATTGTGACTGTTGCGCCGTTCGTGGAGACGAACCCGCGCGACTCCAAGAGCGATGGACCCATCCACCCGGTTATCTGATGAAGATGATTCATGTCTACCGCGCTGGACGCTGGCCCCAATGGAAGTTGAAGCGCCTCTATTTGCCCGTCCTCCCACCGGAAGGCCTGATGCGGCCCACTGACGGTGTTGTTGGAATCGCCGACAATCACAAGATCGCCATTGATCCCAAGTGCCTGGCTTGTGTTGGCGCCAGGAAGGAGAGGCAGATTTTGGCCCTGACCGTTGAGCCAGTATCGCGCGACTTCGCGTGAGGCCCCCGGCGGCACCTGACTCCCGACCACGTGGTCCGGGTCGAAAATCGCGAACGCGCGCGAGTCGGCGGAATCAGGGAACCGCTCCGCCAGACCATCCCCCATCCAAATGGAGGCGAACGGCAGGAGGAAGCAGACGGTGGACCCGACCGCGACGCCGTTCTCATCCAAGTCGAACGGCCCAAACGCGGCAGGAAACCCATCTGAGCAGATCGGCCCCTCGATTATTGTTGCTTCATACGAACATTGCCCGAACACCGGAGAAGCGAGTCCGCTGCCGGCGACGACCGCGAATGCAAGACGCGGCACGAGCCCCATCCGGCCATAGTGCCGTTTCCTGATGCCCTTCGTCATCATGCCGGGCCGACTCATCAGGTCGCCTCCCCTCGCTGCGTGCCCCCACGCTCTCGCAGGCCGCTCGCCGCCCCCAACAGGAGGTGTGACGCCCGACGGTCGAGCGGGTTCGGTCGAGAACCTCGCCATTTTCACATTCATCACCGTAAATCCTTTCTCGACACCGTCGTTACCTACCGAGAACCGTCCTCCCACCGTCAGAACCGACCCTCCACCCCTCAAGTATGCCCCCGGCCCGCCCCCTCTGCGCGGTTTTTGAGAGAATCCTCGCTTTGGCGCGCGTCATGCTTCCCTGAGCGCAGACGCCTTGTTGTCGAATGCTCGATTGCCATTGGCCCGGACGAGGACACGCTCCAACACGCGGTGATCCTGCTACCCTGCCTCGCCAGCATGAACGTCAAGTCCTTCATTGACACGCACTATCGCCACTTCAACGCCGCGACCGTCCGCGAGGCCGCCCAGGGGTATGCCGCGCATGTCGATGGCGGCGGGAAGATGCTGGTCACGCTCGCCGGGGCGATGAGCACGGCGGAGATCGGCGTCTCCCTGGCGGAGATGATCCGCCGCGACAAGGTCCACGCCATCTGCTGCACCGCGGCCAACCTCGAGGAGGACATCTTCAACCTCGTGGCCCACGACCACTACGTGCGCATTCCCGGGTGGCGCAACCTCACGCCCGAGCGCGAAAAGGAGCTGGAGCACGCCGGGCTCAACCGCGTCACCGACACGTGCATACCCGAGGAGACGGCGTTCCGGGCCATCGAGCAGCCGATCCTGGCGCTGTGGCGACGGGCCGACCGTTCCGGCCAGCGGTTCTTTCCCCACGAGTTCTTCTACCAGTTCATTCGCGAGGGGCTGATTCAGGAGCGCTGCCAGATCGACCCGCGCGATTCGTGGCTCATCGCCGCCTGCGAGAAGGACCTGCCGATCTTCGTGCCCGGCTGGGAGGACTCGACGCTGGGCAACATATTCGTGTCGCACGTCATCGCCGGCGAAATCGCCCAATACACGACGGTGCGCGGCGGGCTGGAGTACATGGGTGCATTGGCGGACTGGTACACGCGCACGACCATCGGCGAGTCGGTGCACGACATCGAATCAGATGACGCGGCCGCCGCCGCCGCCGCCGGAGCGGGCGCGGCACGGGCCCTGCCCCCGGACCAGGCCAGGTGCACCATCGGCTTCTTCCAGATCGGCGGCGGTATCGCCGGCGATTTCCCAATCTGCGTGGTGCCGATGATCCATCAGGACCTGCGGCGGGCGTGCCCCTACTGGGGCTACTTCTGCCAGATCGGCGACTCGACCACCAGCTTCGGCTCCTATTCCGGCGCCCTGCCCACCGAGAAGATCACCTGGGGCAAGCTCGACATCGGTACGCCCAAGTTCATGATCGAGTCGGATGCGACCATCGTCGCCCCGCTGATCTTCGCGTACGTGCTGGGGTGGTAGGGAAAACAGAAAGCAGAAAACAGAAAACAGAAAGGGGAAGGGCTCGTCATGCAACTGCGCTGAACCGGCCGATCTCGCGCTCGGATGTCGTGAGCGCGGCGCACCGGGCGTCGAGGGCTTCGTATTCGGCGGCGTCGTCGGCCCGGAAGCGTTCCCAGGCGGCCTGTGTTTCCCAGCAGTCGATCGTGATGAAGCGCAGCGGATCATCGCGGTCGCGGTGAAGCTCGGTGCGCACAAATCCGGGGGCGCGGCGGAAGAGCGTCGCCCACTCGCCCTCCGGTCCGTAGGCCCGCTCGTACTCGTCGAGGCGATCCGGCCGGACTCGGTACTCCCAGATGCAGATGAAGGCGATCACCCTGTTCATGGCCGGCGACTCCGAGGCGATGCGCATGGGCCCCGGATCATGACTGCTCATCGCGGTTGGCGAAAATCTCGGCCAGGATGCGGTGGATGAGCTTGGCGGCGGTGAACTGGCAGTGGTGCAGGCCCTCCGTCGGCAGCAGTTCGACGACGTCGAATCCGATGATCGTCTTGTGCTTCGCCACGCGCTTGATCAGCTCGTTCACCTGTCGCCACGAGAGTCCGCCCGGCTCGGGGGTGCCGGTGGCGGGGAAGAACCCGGGATCGAAGCCGTCCACATCGATGGTGAGGTAGACGTGGTCGGACAGGACTTTGACGACCTCCTTCATCCAGTCCGTGCCGGCGGCATCGGCGTTGAGTACATCGTGGGCGTAGGACACCCGCTTGGGATCGAGCTTCGCCGCCTCGGCGGCATCGATGGCTCGAATGCCGACCTGAACGATCTCGGCCCACTGGCGGGCCCGGGCCATGACGCAGGCGTGGTTGTACGCCGAGCCCTCGTACTCCTCGCGGGTGTCGCCGTGGGCGTCGATCTGGAGGACCGTGAGCCGCTCAAACCGCTGGGCGGCGGCGCGGACAGCGCCGATGGAGACGGAGTGCTCGCCGCCGAGGATGACCGGGACCTGGCCGCGCGTGAGGATCGAGGTGACCTCGGTTTCGACCTTGTTCGCCAGCTCATCGGGCGGCCCCCTGAACGCCAGGGCCGGCAGGGTCGTGATGCCGCGCCGGAAGGGCTCGCTGGCCGTTTCAATGTCGTAGAGCTCCACCTGGGCCGACGCCGCCAGGATTGCCTCGGGTCCGCGGTCCGCGCCCTTCATCCAGGTGCTGGTCTCGTCGTAGGGCACGGGCAGGACGGCCGCCGCGGGCGTTGCGGGCGGGGT